>Ga0272442_10000063_pt1 | contig 161738 bp, 140 predicted proteins | sample SSMForm2O_FD_200262 | JGI IMG/M metagenome (GOLD analysis project Ga0272442, IMG submission 200262) | Marine sediment archaeal communities from Little Sippewissett salt marsh, Falmouth, MA, United States - SSM-Form-2O | ecosystem: Environmental > Aquatic > Marine > Wetlands > Sediment ... | reverse complement strand
ACATAGTGATAAAGCTTGAATCTGTATTTCTGCTTGTAATGCCGCAGGATTTTACAATACCGGTGGTAGTCGTCATTATCCTTAAACACCGCCTGCCGGTTATTGCCCCGGGTCATGATGTGATAGATATAGTCTCTGGGTGCTACGCGTGCTGTTCTCGGCATGATCCGAGGTTACCAAAACAGTCTCTAATTGGCAATAAAATAGAACCGTCCCCTTTATCGGAACCGTCCCCTTTATCGATTTACAATTCCCTCGTTGCATGCGGGATGATGCGATTGAGCGGCGCCGGGCCCTCATTTATTGATGTTTACACCGTATGGTAAACTTTTCAACAAGATGTGACGGGTGATAGGATTGCTTGGCCTGCCGGAGTCCCGGCTGCCCCAAATCCTGTTCCCGGTTAACATATGAAACCGTGTCCAGGCTGTTTTCACAGAACTGCTGATTGATAACGGCATACAGCCCCTGGATTGCCGGATTTGCTTTTTCAACATGAACAACAGCGGTGTCTGCGTTCAGCAATTCGCCGAAGGTAAAAGCCTCGACTTTGCCGTCGATCTGGATAGCCCCCCCCTCAAACCTCAGGTCACGAAAGCTGAGCAGTGAGTTGCGGATGGCCTCCCATTCCCCCATGAGACTCATATCCTCACAGCAGTGATGATCACGGCACCACTGGTTCTCCAGCTCCAGGCATGCCCGTATCAGCTCCTGATCCAGGGGAGCATACGTGAAGGAGTGCATTTCCCTGAATTTGTTCACATGGTTTTTTTTGCCGTGATATTTTCTGCCGGACAGGCTGCTGAGATTATCGACCCTGTATATATAATCAAAGTGCTCCCGTTTCGGCTCCACCAAAAAGTCTTCCGCCCCGCCGAGCTCTTGTGCAAGCCGCTTGTCGGCACGCTGTATACAGGGCCGCTGCTGCCTTTTTTCTTCTCCGAGCCATTCCAGGATCATACGGCTCACAGGCCGGCGCGACGGGGGGCCTATGGGCGGCATGGCATACAGCCGGCCGGCCTTGTCCCTGCACAGCATGCAGAGCCAGTCCCGGTATACACTCCACCGCGTTCGCGCATAAGCCTGCCACATGAAAAGATTGGTAAAGGTCAGCTCAGACGTTTCGGGCTGATAGGCTTTAAGAAAAGCGGTAATCGTGTCCCGGTCCTGCAGGCTGATATTCTTGAAATGGGGAAACTCCGGATGCTTGGGCATGCTTGTCTTCCTGTGATGCCAAAAACGTTAGCTTTCCAGGGGCACCTGAAATCTTCGGGATTGCCGGCCGGTACGGCGCAGGTATAGCAGGCCGCCTTTTACGTAGGAGTATCTACAGTTCATATCTGGCGGCGATTGCCATGCGGCGCCCCATCCCGAATGCCTTTGACGTAACCCGCAAGCCGGGCGGTGCCTGCCTGCGCTTGTACTCGTTTTTATCAACCGTTTTGATCACCCAGGTGACCGTTTCTGCATCATAGCCCCTGGAAAGCATTTCCTTCAGTGAGCATATCTCGTCCACATAGCTGAACAATATACGGTCAAGCAGTTCATAGGGGGGAAGGCTGTCCTGGTCTTTCTGATCAGGGCGCAGCTCTGCCGAAGGTGCCTTGTCGATAGTGGTCTCCGGTATTATTTCCCGGTGCCTGTTAATATGGCGCGCCAGCTCATACACCATGGTCTTCGGCACATCGGAAATCACTGCAAGCCCCCCGGCCATGTCACCGTACATGGTGCAGTACCCCACGGCAAGCTCGCTCTTGTTGCCGGTAGAAAGCAGGATATGACCGAACTTGTTCGACAGGCCCATGAGAATGTTTCCCCGAATGCGCGCCTGTATGTTTTCTTCTGTTATGTCGGGGGCCTCCCCCTCAAAGTGCTCGCTCAGTGTGCTGAGATAGCTTTGATAAATTTCAGAAATGGGTATGACCCTGAACTCCATGCCGAGATTTTCTGCCAGTTTTCGTGAATCATCAACGCTGCCCCGCGATGAATAGGGGCTCGGCATGGAAACGCCCAGCACGTTCTCACTGCCGATGGCCTCCGCAGCCAGGCAGCACGTAACTGCAGAATCTATCCCCCCGGAGAGGCCAAGCACTGCTTTTTTAAACCCGCATTTCCCCAAATAATCACGCACCCCCAGGACAAGCGCATCGTGGACACTTTCAATCGGGTCCTGGGGAGTGTAGATGTCGGGTTTCCCCGGCAGTGAAAGATCAACCGTTTCGACATGCTCAGTAAACGGGGGCAGCATTGCCAGAGGATTGCCGTTGTTATCAAGGCACATGCTGCGGCCGTCAAAGATAAGCTCGTCATTACCGCCGACCTGATTAACGAAGACAAAGGCCGCGGCATGTTTTTTTGCGTGTTTTTGAATAATACGAAACCTGAGCTTCTCTTTTTCAACATGGAAGGGGGAGGCGGAAATATTGATTATAAGGGTTGCCCCCTTCCGGGCCAGGTCCTCTATGGGGTCACATGTGTAGTTGCGCAGTTCCCAGAATTCGGGATCATTCCATGCATCCTCACACACACACAGTCCCAGCATCTCACTCTTAAACGCCACGGCATCCAGGCTCTGTGCCTCATCGAAATAGCGGCCTTCATCAAAAACATCATAGGTGGGGAGCAATGACTTATGCTGCACGTGAACCACCGCGCCCCGGTATATCAAGATCGCCGCGTTGTAGAGCCCGTTTCCCGTCTTTTTCCCGGTAGGGACCGGTGCCCCGATAACAATACCGGTTTCGGGATAGGTGCTGGAAATATCTTTCAGCGTTTCCACGGCCGTCTGGACTTTTTCGATGAACCGGGACCGTTCCAGAAGGTCGCGCGGGGGGTATCCGGTAAGAAAAAGTTCGGAAAATACTACCAGATCAGGCGTATCCTCCCTGCACCGGGTCAGCGCCGCCGTCACTTTTTCCAAATTCCCGTCAATATCACCTACCGTGGGATTTAATTGCGCTATTGCTATTTTCATCGTACGAAATTATTCCTCCATGCTTAACAGCTTGTCTGCTTTTTTTGCTGTTTTATATATGCCTCTTCCAGAAGATCGCTTGCCCGAACAATTTTTCTGTACCAGGAAAGCGTAAGCTCGCTTTTTTCCCGGTCGGTCAGCTGCCAGGGAATATCTGATGAGCGGAGCTTATCAATTATAAACGACAGCGCAATTCCAACGCTCACCGAAATGTTGTAACTGGCGGTAAAACCGTACATGGGGAGTTTCAGCTGTTCGTCTGCGCATTCGAGCGCGCAATCGCTCAGGCCTGATTCTTCATTGCCGAAGAGCAAAGCGAATTTGCCGTCAAAGGGTAAGTCTTCAAGGGGCAGGCTGTGAGCGTTGGGCGTTGTCGCAATAATTTTATATCCCTTTTCACGCAGTGCGTGAAGGCACGTGCGGGTATTATCGACATGCTTGTCCTTGTACCGGTTCAGGCTGATCCACTTTGAAGAACCAAGGGTAACGTCTTTGTTGATAGTAAAATGTGTGGTGTTCTCAATAATATGAACGTCCTGTATGCCCAGGGCCTCACATGTGCGCAGCGTTGCACTGGCGTTGTGTTCTTTGTGGATATCTTCCAGTATCAGCGTAACATACCTGGTGCGGTTGCGAAGCACTTTTTCAACCGTCCGGATTTTATGCGGCGTGATATACTGTGAGAGATACACTATCAGGTTTTTTCGTTCGTTTTCAGTCATAACACCACGGTGTCCCTAAAAGTATCATCAGGTACTGCAAATGTTCAGGAGCATCGCATCGTTATCACTGCCATGCTGCTTTGCAAAAATCACTTTAGGTTGCTCCATGTAGTAATATAAATATTTGATACTTCTTCGTAAAGTAATATTTTTTGATTGCCCGGGTAACATCCTGAGTATTGGAGCAACAATTTGTGGTTGCTAAAAACAGTATTTGTTATTATTATACTATTTCAAAAATGCGCCCGTAGTTCAACTGGATAGAGCATCGGACTTCGGATCCGAGGGTTGGGGGTTCGAATCCCTCCGGGCGCGTTACATCACGCTGCAGGACACACACTTCACCATCGCACTTTACCATTCGATTGTATCGTTACACTGAAAAAGTCACGTACAGACAAACAGCATGCTGCTCCAAAACCTTTTTCCCCTCCGGCACAACCGGCCGGAACAGCAAGAATGCTCTATATTATATAAGCATTATTATAGTGTTTATTTTTCTTTTCATAAAAAAAGCCCTGTGTTATGTTTTAGACAATGCGGTAATTACTGTATTGTTTAAGTAATCTCAATGCCTTGCACCTGGATGGCCGGACAAATCGCTCCCGTAACAGAAACAGCCTGAACTCCCAAAGCCCTGTGACAATTCTCATCGATACTGAACCGTCTTTATTTTTTACTTTCTAAAAACCGTGTATCACAATAAGGACACAATCATGAAAAACTATATTTTACGGTTTGTGCTTTTTCTTTGTATTTCGGCGCTGTTGCCGGTGTTACCCTGTCATGTTTGGGGAGAAACACTGACCGGATACCTTGATCCTGATACAAATCTTTCTGATGAGCATACGCTGACCCTGTCACGCGATACCGAGATTACCATTACCGGCACCATAGACGACACCCTGTATATCAGCTCGGTCAAAATCTATGAAAGCGACGGGGAAACACAGATCTGGAACGGGTACGGGCAGGGAGACCCCTCCAAGACCTACTCCCCGGTTGCCATTGAAGCAGGCACCTATATTATTAGAGTAACGCTTGCCACCAACCTTCACTACTACGGAGCATACACCCTCCAGATCGACCGCAATGAGCCGCGTCAGGAGAATGAAACCGAGCCCAACGATGAGGCTTCACAGGCAACGACCATAGCGCTCGGAACCGACCTCAACGGCCACCTGGGCTACACCGGCGGCGGGGACGGCGAGATGGACACGGTGGACTGGTGGACCATCACCCTGCCCGAAGACACCGAGCTTACCTTCACCGGCACCATAGACGACACGCTTTATACCAGCTCAATAAAGATTTATGAGAGCGACGGGGAAACACAGATCTGGAACGGGTACGGGCAGGGAGATCCCTCCAAGACCTACTCCCCGGTTGCTATGGAAGCGGGTACCTATTATATTAAGGTAACCCTTGCCACCAACCTCTACTACTACGGTGGATACACGTTCGAGATTGCCGGCAATGAGCCCCTGCAGGAAAACGAAACAGAGCCCAACGACACCTACTCCCAGGCAACTCAGGCGAGTATCGGTTCCGGCCTCATGGGCCACCTGGGCTATACCGGCGGCGGTGACGCCGAGCGCGACACGGTTGACTGGTGGACCATTACCCTGCCCCAGGAGACCGAGCTTACCTTCACCTGCACCAAGGACGACACGCTGTCCGTCAGCTCGGTGAGAATCTACGACATCGACGGCGAAACGCAGCTCTGGGCAGGCTACGGCCCGGGCAGCAGCGAAACCTCCAAGACCTACTCTCCTGTTACGCTGGAAGCGGGGACCTATTATATTAAAGTATCCCTGGCAACAAACCTTTACTATTACGGTGGATACAGCATCGACATAGCACAGGCGGCAAGCACAACAACCACAACATCTTCGCCGAACACCACGACATCGACAACTGCTCCGGCAACAACCACAACTTCTTCTACGACCACAACACCTGCAGCAACCACGACGACCTCTGCACCAACATCCACAACAACAGCACCGGCTGGAGACTTGTCCATTTCCGGCACCGTATACGGTGATGTTATTGAAGGAGTTTCCCTCTACCTGTACGGGCCCCCCGACCAGGTGACGATAACCGGGCCCGAGGGCGACTATTCATTTGACGGGCTTGCCGCGGGGACCTATACAGTGGTTCCTGTATACGGGCGCGTGACCTTTCAGCCCGCTTCCCGGCAGGTCGAGCTGACCGCACAGGACGAGACCGGCGTATCGTTTATTTCACAGTCGTCCGCACTTACGGTGGATGCTGCAGCGGCATCACCGGATGAAGTCCCGGATGACGGCACTACGGAGGTCCTCTTCAGCGTAACAATAAGCGGCGCGACGGCTGAATCGGTTACCGCCGACCTCACGCCCCTCGGGGGCAATAAGGGCGAGCAGCTGTATGATGACGGAACAGGCGGTGATGCTGTTGCAGGAGATGGTATATACAGCCTGCGGACAACCATTGCCCAAGGGACCCCACCGGGCAGAAAAGGTCTGCTCGTCAGGGCGGAGGACAGTTCCGGCAGAATCGTTGAAGAGGTCATAGAGCTCACAGTCTTGAACCGCATCAGCGATACGGTAGCCGCTTCAGGCTCCAATGACCACACCGTGGAAAATGACATTGAGGGTCAGACGCTGGTGTTGCGTTTTTCCCTTGACAGTACAACCAGACAGTCACAGGACGACGGGGCGTTCCTTGATGTGCTTGACCCCGATGGATTTATCTATCGGGAGAGCATTCCCATAGCCTCTGAGGAAACACAGCTCGAGATACAAAATGCGTCCAAAGGCACCTGGACCCTGCGCGTGCACAACCAGGCCGTCCAGGCCAGGACATATTCCATAGAAACATCATCATCGGGCACCGGAATTATAGCGGGCGTTGTTCTCAACGCCGATACCGGCGAGGCTCTTGATGACGTAACCGTCTCCACTGACGGAGGAGGGTCCGCTAAAACAGACGACGGCTTTTTTGTGCTCATTCATCCCGCGGGGACCTTTACCGTAACCGTACGCGCTCAGGGCTTCGTTTCCGCTTCACGCAGCGTAACCGTTTCTTCAGAAGGCCCGGTGACCCTGGATATTGCGCTGCTTCCCTCCGACAGCGGTTCTGATGATGAGCCCGTGTGCGCGCTCACCTGTCTTTTGGGGGAGACCGAGCCCCTGCTGAAAACGGTCAGGGGGGTTCGCGATGATGTGCTTGCTAAAACCTGCATGGGACAGAAGGTTATCTCCCTTTATTATAAAAACGGCAAAAAAATGATCGCATTCTGCACAAAGCATCCGGCAGTAAAACCATGTATCAAAAAAATGCTGGGGATTGCCGTTCCTGTAATGACGTTTTTCAGCAACTGAATTACTACATTATTTACCAGGATATCAGGTCCTGGTTTGAGACTGTTTGCAGATCAACTGCCTGATTGATTATGTAAATCTTACTGTCACAAGCCTTTTCAACTCGTCTGCTGAAGTTCCGGCGCTGATTTGTCCCTATCTTCCATCCCGGCACAAATCAGACATGCAAGGAATATTCCCGCTTATCCCGCCCGAGGCGGGACGGGGCTTTCGCAGCACACCCGGGCCAATAAATCACTGTGTGAACAGTCTTTTTTTTCAAAACAGTGAAAATTGATTGCCATATTTATTTATTTGGTATATTATATTTTGTTTAAAACAATAAGAAAGCGTCAAGATCAATTAAAAAGACATAACCGTACCGGAAGCACGGCTGTTTACCATAAGGTTATAGACCCCAAGGTATCGGGAAGTCAACCTGACTTCCCGCAAGATCGAGGAAGAGGAAGGAGAAAAAGCATTGGATGTAAAGGTTTACGGAAATGATGTCGAAAAGGCACTGAAAGTTTTAAAACGCAACCTCAGTAAAGAGGGGATATTTAAAGAGATCAGAAGCAGGAGGTTTCATGAAAAACCTTCTGTCAGGAAAAAACGCAAACAGGCAGCTGCAAGAAAAAACAGAAGGAAAATGGGTCTCAGAGGATAACCTCTTCATTTTTTCAATCAGACAGCCCAATGCTGCCGGGTACAAACTTGTGGTTAACAATACGTTATAGTCTTCTGGTACGTGCTGGACATAATCAGGTTTTTAACAAAAAGGTGTGAATGTTTAAAAAAGCTACCATATTTTAAAACCAAAACAGTACAACAAAAGCCCTGCGCTTTCTGTAGCTCACCTATTCTTTCTTTTCTTGTCTGCTTTCACCCGGCACCCTCCTGTTGTCGTTCATCTGTCCGTTACGGCACGCAGAGTTCCAGGCCGCCCCAAGATCTTAACGCCATGCTGAATACACTATGCCGTCGGTTGTGCCGCTGCCGTTGATCAGAATATTATTTAAAACAATTCAAGTATCTGCCCTGCAATCCGATAACCTATTAAAATCAGCAGATTAAAAATTTTCCGACGGTTAGGGAAAAGCATGACAAAAGCAGATATTGTCAACACACTTAAGGAAAAAATCGGATTTTCGAATATTGAAACCCATGAAACAGTAGACCTCATTTTTGAATTAATGAAACAGTCCCTTGAATCAGAAAAACAGGTTAAGATATCCGGTTTCGGTAATTTTAACGTCAAATCAAAAAAGGTGCGACCGGGAAGAAATCCCCAGACCGGAGAACCGATTGCAATCTCTCCGAGAAAGGTTTTGGGGTTCAAGTCAAGCCCGGTATTAATAAAGCGGATGAACGGCAAATGACATTTTTTACCGAACACCCCTGAGGATGGTTTCCATCTCCACACGGGGATAACGTTTTGTTACCTGTTCCGTATTTTTCAGCGCGTCGGGATCCTTTTCGGTAACGATAAGCTTTATCGGGGTCTTCTTCGTCGCCATCTGCTTGACAACCTTCTCTGTCAGGTTTCCCTTCCCCGCGCCTATCTCAACAAGTGTTTTTATCCCGGCAATTTCAGCCAGCCTGAGCGATATCTTCCCGAACGTTTTCACCCGCTGCCATTCGCCCGGACGCCGCTGCCCACGTTTCCCACTCTGCGAGATAATCGACACAAAAATCCACGAATTCCTTTTCCAGGTCCTGCAGTTCTTCTTTAAGGAACTCTTCTGAAATCATGGGATTGTCCTTCTTCACTGGTCATTAAGACGTTCAAATATTTCTGTTCTGATTCCCGATGGACCTTCACAGTGAAGCAAACGAATGTTGCCGTAGGGTTCCAGGTTCCGTTGTGCCGGTCCCCGTACAATCAGTACGCAATGCTTTTTAAGCCGTTTCATAACAACAGACAAATCATCCGTTTCAAAGGCCAGCATGAAAAGGCCGATATGTGGCGGACCTGACCGGGCAGACAGGGGCCTGCCCTTTACAGAAAGTTCAAGGGTCGCAAGCATTGCGCTTGCACTGCCGTCTTTGTTAAAAAAGGCCATTTTAGCTTCAGTCCCCCCGGGGAGGGAAAACGCCTTGTCAAGAAGGCCCTTGGGCAAAACGGCCTCACTGCGCAGCGTAAGGCCGAGTATATCACGGTAAAAAACAATTGCTTCCTGTGTATGTTCTACTATCTGTGTCGAAGCTTTAATGCCGCTGTAATTCCCGTTAATCTTTATTGTTTCCGGACCCAGCATCTGCATATGGGTAATCGGGGTGAAATCAGGCCCCAGCAAGATGCTTTCCTGTATGTCAAAGGGGAATAATCCCGGAGGGTATCGAAGTCCATGTGCGGCATATGCAAACCCTTTTTCTGTCAGCTTCCGGTGAATTGTATCATTATCACGCACAATAAACGTTATATCATATAAGCCGAAGTCATGCAGGTTTGCCTTTTCCCGTATCGGTTTGTCCGAGCGGGGCTGAAACTCGATGAGCTCCAGCAGGGTCGGCTGGGCATCTTTTTGCAGCACAACTGATCGTGCTTTTGTTCCCGCCGGAAGGCCCCAAAGCTGCCCGAGGACATTCTCACCGACAAACTGATCAGCGACAACGTTCAATCCCACCCAGTCACGATAGAACGCCAGGGATGCGTCCATATCAGTCACACTGACCAGCAATCGTGCGATCCCGCCGGTTACCGCACCGTCGTTTTTCTCAACAACAGCATCGTCGGCTGCCCCATGCGCATGAGAAAAAACCGATAGAGAAAAACACATGAGCAGTAGTGCTGAAAATTTTACGTGCATAGCGGCCCCCATGAGATGGTAAAGCTTCTCGTGTGGTTTTTTTCTTCATGTAACTGAATCGGATTTTTACGTATCCTAACAATTTTTACTACTATTACAAAGAATTATATCATCTCCATGGATTTTAAAAATGTGAAGAAAATGTGGAGACACTATGTAAAGATTGTGAAGATGCCCACAGAGACCATAAAATGTGCTATGTAGTATCATATGAATAACGGTAATAAGTACGACTTACCTGTACGTAACTCTCATTAAAGGAGTCAAGGATTCACCTCATTAAGATGTTTATTAGCCGGCAAGCTTGCAGGCAGGCTGGCTAACAGGCTTACAAGCCCGTGACACGATAGTGCTATATTTAATTATCTGGTTACGCAGAAAAGCCAAGTAAAAATTGCCTCTCCTAAAAATTAACTGTTTTGATTATTTCTAATATCGTAACCTGTTGTAATATTTTTACATTTAAAATTTCGATTACTTATGGTATTCAAATCCTCAGACCACAGTAAAACCACTTGGGCTTTCTGGGTAACCATGTTTAATTATATTCCATCCTGTTTATGTAATAGTGCATGGAGCGCGGTAAATGAAACTTTCCTTTAAATTCTTTCTGGCCTTCCTGGTCACCTCTGTTACCATAGTGGTTTTTATGATCTTGACCATGCGGTACTACGGATACAAGCGGTTCGCAGACTACGTGCAAAAGATGGAAATGTTTCGTCTCAGCGAGGTGGTTGACCTGCTGAGCAGTGAGTATGAGAACAACAACGGATGGAAATCTCTGGCCGGCAATACGGAACGGTGGCGCGATATCCTGCGGCCCCGCCGCTCCTCGTTTCAGAAAAAAATGGACAAGCTGCAGGCTCCTCCCCCTGATTTTCCTCACGCTCCCCCACCTTATCCGCCACCGCCTCATCCGGAGGAACATTCATCGTTCAGTAAAGGGCAGGGGAAGGTACAAAAACCAGGGGAAGAAAACACCCGGAACAGACCTTTTAATGCCAGCGGCGGCTTTAAAGGAAAGCCCCCTTGGAAGCGTCGCAAACCCCGCGTCGGCATTGAACACCGGCTCACCCTTTTTGATACCGCAAGGCAGCCTGTTGTTGGTGCTGCAGCGTCACCGGAAGGCCACACGCTGCGTGAAATTACCGCACAGGGTAAAACGGTCGGCTGGCTGGGTTTGAAAAAAGAGCCGCACCTGACAAATCCCCTTGACCGGGCCTTTCTGAAAGGACAGACCCAGGCCTTTTATATCATCGGATGCGTAATTCTGATACTTGCTGCTGTTGTATCATACCTTCTGGCACGACATCTCCTGGCCCCGGTTCAGAAGCTGACCGAGGGAACCAGGGCAATTGCCTCCCGGGACTTCGGCACAAGGATTACCATACGTACCGGGGACGAGCTGGGGCAGCTGGCAACGGACTTTAACGAAATGTCCCGGACCCTTGAGCGCTATGAAAGCATGCGCAGGCAGTGGCTCTCGGACATTGCCCACGAGCTGAGAACACCACTTTCCATACTGCGCGGTGAGATAGAGGCCCTGCAGGACGGCGTTCGTGACATAACCCCTGAAACTCTCGGCTCCCTGCACGCTGAAGTCGTGCATCTGGGACAGCTTGTTCAGGACCTGCATGACCTATCCCTGGCAGAATCAGGTGCCCTGCAGTTCACAAAGGGGCCTGTTGACCCTGTAGCGGTATTACGAAACACGGTAAATCTGTTTCAAAAAAGGTTTGTTGAGAACCAGATCGCAGTCACCGACTGCCTCGGCAATGCCCCCCCGGCAACCATTATGGGGGACAGGGACCGCCTTACACAGCTTTTCTCAAACCTCCTTGAAAACACCCTGCGCTATACCGACCAGCCGGGAGCGCTGAGGCTGGGGCTGGAGTGTACCGACACCGCCGTTACCATCCATGTCGAAGACAGCGCGCCGGGGGTTCCGGATGATGCCCTGGAAAAGATATTTGATAAACTCTACCGGGTGGACCCCGCACGCAGCCGTACCCGGGACAGCAGCGGCCTCGGGCTTGCCATCTGCAAATCAATTGTTGAGGCCCATGACGGCAGCATCACGGCATCTAATGCCGCATCCGGCGGGCTTAAAATTGCTGTCATCTTTCCGCGCAAAGGAGGATAATTCACGGTATGGCTGATCAGCATGTTCTTATCGTAGAAGATGAAAACAAGATCGCCCGGCTGCTCAAAGACTACCTGGAAAAGGCGGGCTTTCGCACCTCTGTTCTTGCCGAAGGAGATCAGGTCATCCCGAAGGTCAAAAAATCACCGCCTGACCTTGTGCTGCTTGATATCATGCTGCCGGGTATGGACGGTATGGCCGTATGCCGGGAACTGCGCAAGTTTACAAATCTGCCGGTTATCATGGTAACCGCCAAAGCTGAAGAGATCGACCGACTGCTCGGCCTTGAGATGGGCGCCGATGATTATATCTGCAAGCCGTTCAGCCCAAGGGAGGTAGTGGCACGGGTAAAAGCGGTACTGCGGCGCGCATGTCCTGAGCCTACCGTGCAGCAACTTGCTGCCGGGCCCATTTCACTTAATGCAGAAACCCGTGAAGCAATCGTCGGCGGCAATCTTCTTGTCCTCACACCAAGCGAATTCAAGCTCCTGCAGGTGTTCATGACCAGCATCAACCGGGTCTTTTCCCGGGATGAATTAATACAGCGGGTGCAGGGATACGAGTTTGAAGGTTATGACAGGACCATTGATTCACACATTAAGAATCTTAGAAAAAAGATCACCCAATACCTGCCGGGCCATGACGTGATCAGCACCGTCTACGGTGTCGGCTACAAGTTCAGCATGCCGCCGGGATAAATCCCCATACTCTTCTCAAAAACAATCAGTACAGAAACCGCATGTTATGTTCTATGGACACTTTTATCAGCTGACAAGCGAAAAAGCGAACAGGCCGGCAAGCTGAACATAACAGCACAACAAAATAATCTTTGGTTCGTTCCCTGGTTGTTGTTTGGCCTGTCGGCTTGCAGGCTAAAAAATCCTGAAATCCTTGGTTCCTTTTGCCGGTTATTTAAATACAAAACAGGATTTTTTCCCATCTCCATAACTTTTACACATTTCCTTCAAAGTCTCTTCACATACCCCTGCTATACATATACTCAAGAACGCAATGCAGTGTTCACAACAACCACATAACCTTACAAAAAGGAGAACAGTATGAAAACCGCAAAAGTATTGGTAATGCTGCTGGCAGTAGCTTTTCTGCTCTCGTCCCAGGCAGCCGTTGCAAAGGGCTGGGGCACTGGGAACCGCCCGCCCCGTGACAGGGGCCCGGGAATCATCAGCGAAGAGGTCAAGGACAAACTGTTTACAGAAGTGATTTTTGAGCTTACCGGCAAAGAGATCGATCACGAAACGTTTCGGGACGCCATGGACCAGAAGATCATCGCCGAGATACAGGCAGCGGCAGACAACGGGACCATTACCCAGGAACGGGCCGAAATGATCATGAAAAGGATACAAAACCGCCCGTCAAGACGGTAACGGGACGTTTCCCCCGGCGCGGTTAGTGTGAGATGCCCAACCCGGGGCACTGTTCAAACCCCCTCATATTACTGGACAGTGCCCCGCCCCCTCCATTTTTCAAAAAAAATGTGCAAGTGAACTACTTTTAACAAAAGGAGCCTGACATGAAGAAAAAAATATTCGTGCTGTTTGTTATGTGCTGTTTCATCACGAGCACCTGCACCGCCGGTGTTGCTTGTGCAACGCAAACAGCCACTGACACCATGACAAAGAAACTGGCTGATTACGCGGTGGGCGTTGATCCTGAGGAGCTGATAAGCGCTCTCGGCAATATACTTGACGAGCTGAACCGTAACGCGCCGGTGGAGGATCAGCAGATGAAAGACCGGCTGCAGAACTTACTGGGAGATTCCGCTGCTGATGTACAGGAGACCGAGCTGGTAAAAACCCTGCAACTCTACTTAAGCGATTATGTTAGTGCCGAAAGCACGTCATTTGAGGAGATCGCCCCGGGGTGCATGTCCCATATCGTACTGGCCGCGGCGGGAATCTTTGTGTCAAATGTTATCTGCCTGGGGTTCGGCCTCGAGGCCCTTTCTTCGGGTTATGAATACTGCACCTACATGTACGCCTGCTGGGCGGTTGCAAGCATCTGCTCAGGGCTCTCAAGCTGGATACAGTACAGGATATGTGCAGAGGAGGGACTTGACAGTCCCGACCAGGATGCATTGAGCGGCCTGCAGCAGGACTGGCTGTTTCTCACGGGAGCGTCGGTGGTGTTCCTGGGCATTGGTGCTGTTTTCATGGCAGGCTGCGGTGTCACTCCCTTTTACCTTTTTTGGTAACCGACATAAATAACCCCTCAGTACACACGAACGGTACTGCGGGGTTATTAATCATTTTTTATAATGTATGGAGCCGTTTTTCACTCCATGTCTTTTGTTTCGGCGGGATCAGTCCCGTTCATCGCAGTTGCTTCGGCTTCATCTGTCTTTGTATGAATCACCAAAATAGGATACAGGAGGCAAACCGGCCTTGATTACGTCCCGGGGCAGTTCACCGTAGAATTGGTCCATAAGCCCCTTTGGTTTGTAGGTACCATCAACCAGTGCCTGTATCCGTCTCACCCGGTCCCTGTTCCAGGCCGGATGGTCTATTATATGAAACGTCCCCGGCATGATCATCATTGCAATCAATGATATGTACTGTTCTTCGGTCAACACTATAACAGGCCGGTTATAGTATGCCTTTGCAGCAGATTCGAGACCGATAACGGGTCTGCCGTCAACTCTTCCAAAATACATTGCATTAATAAATAAGGTTAACTGATCTTCCTTGGATATCAGGTCATTCACAACAAATCGAGCGATCAGGGACTGTTTGATTTTCGCAACACCCGGCCTGAACTGTTCAAAATATAATTTTTTTACGATGGCCTGAGTAATCGTGGTCAGTCCGGCCCCGGGTGTACACAGGTCTATACCCCTGTGGTCATAGAATCCGGGGTCCTGGACTTTTATAAGTATCTCCCGTTGACGCTTGCTTAGGTCATGGCCGAGTATCTCTAATTTTTTTACCGCCCCGTTTAATTGTCTCCACTGTGATTCCTGCAAATCTTTAGAGATGATCTTTTCAGTGTATCCGTGCGCTTTATACAGGATATAGCTGTAATATGCAGATATTAAGGTTAAAAAAATCAATAAAAACAGCCCGGTATACTTCAGAAATTTTTTCATTGTCTCTCATAAATATTGTCTATTGCATATGTCCTGTAAAGTACTATTTCCAATATTGATCTTCTTTCCATTATAGATGTTCCTCCAATCTGCAAGCAACGTCGGAAGCCGCGAAGTTCCATCCGTTATTCAATGTACGTAAAAATACTTATGCACCTATGTAGCTGCGGTCAGTTATCCGACACGTCAGAATCGTAAAAAGTCAAATAAAAACCCGCCGACATTTTCCTGCCAAAATGCACACACTGATATGCTTGACATATCTGATTTATGAGGAATAATTAATCAAATAAATCAGGGGCACTCGCTAAAGATTTCTCGTAAAGAATTAAAACCCTTTGGTTTTTCCGGATACGTTGTAAAATGCAAATTTTCATCCCTGACGGTCATGGTTTGTACATTTTCCTATAATATATTCAATACGTTTTTTCTGATATTACAGACATAAAAATCATTATCGACATAAAAAATATGACAAAAAATGATATTCTCATAAACATTTTATACAGTTCTCGATTTCACAAGAGTAGTTTTTTTACTGGATAACCAATACGTATAATAATTGTTGTGCTCCATAAGGAATAAATATGGTAACAGAAAAAATTCGATACACTCTTACCCAAATTACTGAAAGTCTATGTAATCTTGTCAATGAAATACCAATTAAAAGAATGCGGGAAGTGCCCGGGATCGCAATAGTCGCACCTGAGCATTATTTTGATAAATTACCTCCAGAACAAGAAAGCATCCAAATAAAGCTGAAACGAAAATATGAAACAATAGCAGAATTGCTAGCACTCCTTTTTCGAAGTGCTCCAGATGGGGTTGCCTATAAACTTGATGAAGCCGATAAAGAATTCCGCGCATGGTTAGAACTTGAACCAAGATGGTCTCTTTCTGAAAATAAGACTTCTAATGAGGAACAAATTAAAAAAGCCTCAAAAAAATTAGAAAATTTAATTGATATACTTGAGATTGATAAAAATGGTCATGTAATCATAATTCCTGATACAAATTCTTTGCTAAATACAGCGGAACCAAGAAAATATGAGACTGTTGCTGAATCAAGAATATTTACTTTTTTGCTACTCCCAACTGTCCTTGGTGAATTGGATAATCTTAAAATATCACACCGAAATCCTGATGTTAGAGAAAAAGCTAAAAAGATCATTAAACGGATTAAGGGATGGAGAAGACAAGGGGCACTTACGGAGGGTGTGATAGTTGATAAAACTATTACTGTGATGTCTGAATTTAAAGAACCCGATATGGCTAACACCCTTTAGTGGCTTGATAGGGAGAATTCTGATGATCGGATTATTGCAAGTGTCCTATCATTACAAGCGTCCTTCCCTTCCTCAAGAATAGTTCTTGCTACAGGAGATATTAATCTACAAAATAAAGCCGATTCTGCAATGATTGAAATTGCGGAATTAGAGTAGGCACAACAATTAGCTGCATTGGACTGCCAGGGCGGGGCGGTCTTTGTAATCCGAAATTTCGCATTGCCCTGTCAGCCAATGAGCATGGTGTTGGGTGACAAAATTAAAGCATTCCTGTAACAATTGGGGTCGGGCCAAGCTATCTAACTGTAATAACTTCACCTTCAGCCCTCAAACAGCCATTTTCAGGGCCTATAACGCTCTTTTCGGTATCAAAACCAGCAGTAAGTAACTGCTTCAAGTAAACGGAGGCACGTCATAGAATTATTTCTTTTTCTATATTGGCCTTTTTGATACCGAAAAGGTCAATATAGGGCCTTTTTTGACCCTGTTTTTAACTATTTAACAAACAATTACAAGTAATTAGCTTGGCCCGACCCCGTCCTATGCTATGGCTCCACGAAATGGTGGCTGACCAGTTCTTTGTCATTTACAAAAACAAAGGTCGGATCTTTTTCGTTTGTATGACAAACGGCACAGCGTGCTCCCATAATTTCTCCATACTGCTCAGAACTGTCTTCCAGATGTGCGCCGCCCGGGCCATGGCACATCTCGCACTGCACCCCGGCCAGCTCCGGGGTCACGTCCGGGCGTTTAAAACCGCCCACATAGCCGATCCCCGTCACATGGCAGGAAACACACTCGGGATCATAATCCCGAAAGGTTTCTTCCAGCGATTCAATTGCCAGGGCATGCTCTGACCCCGTCCAGCTGTTATGCTGGGTGCTATGACAGGGCACACAGGTGTCCGCCCCGACATAGTATTTACCTGCATCGGGCACACGCTGCTCAATGTTAAAAAGGTCCTCTTTGTACTGTTCCAGACTTTTATAATAAACCTCCATAACATCGAGGACATCGCTGTCTTGTTCAATTGTTTTATCCAGCCTCACAACCGTACCCGCAAAATCGATAATCGTGTTGTGCTCATCCAAACTCAAGGTCAGGTTGCCGATGGTTTCCCCATAATAGCCGGTTTTGACGATACAGGTTTCGTTGATATACATGGGGACAACCGTTTCATCCGTGCCGTGTCCGGCCACGATTACGTCGATGCCGGCAATGTCCCGGGCAATGTCTTTGGCGGCTTCCAGGCCGCTATTGGCAAGCACGATCACAATATCAACGGTTCCCCGCAAAACGGAAACCGCGTTCTGCAGGGCCGGCAGCTCTGCAAGCACGGTCAGGGTTGTAGAAGCGTTATCACTCGGGGTGATGACCTCCGCAGCATACTTCTCGGCAAGTATACCCGTAATGCCGACCGAAAAATTGTCAAAGGTAATTATACGGGAAGGTGCTGCAACAGGGGCGGCGCTGTCGGCATAGGCAATATTGGCGCTGACAACAGGCACTCCGTAGGTGTTCGTTGAATCAAGGATAAAGTCCGGACCGAAAAGAAACTCCTTGTTGCTGAGGTTCAGGCAGTCATACTGCATGGCACCCATGGCGTTCAGAGCGACATCTGCTTTCAGGTATGCCTGCAGCCCCGGCGATCCGAACACGTTTCCCGCGTCAAGAACCAGGACGTTTTTAGCTTGTGAACGTATGCTTTTTATATAACCGGCCCGCCGGGCCAGCCCGCCGATGGGCTCGGTGTTTCACCCGCAGAATTCTATATTACCCAAGCTGTCACTGGTATACAGAATCGTCAGCGAGTCATAAGTTCCGTTCGAACACCCTGAGGCGTACCACAGCAGGCATACAGGCAGGAGCAGGAGCAGCCTTCTATAGTTTTCACACAAAGCATCTCTCCCTCATTACTTATTATTACTTACTGCACGTACCCGGCTCTTCACCGGTCACAACATCATTGCCTTCATCAGTCCACTCGACATTGCCGCCCGGATATTGATATACATTAGCATATCCCTGTTCTACAGCTTCCCGAGCTGTATGCGAACTGGCAGGTCAACTATCGAAATAGCAGTAGAAAACAATTTTGGCATCGTAATTTTTTACAATGTCACTGAGCTGAAGGTCGGATGCCTCAACACCGAACTTTGTTACAAAATAATTACTCACAATATTAACGGCGCCGGGTATGTGTCCATTATCGTTGTAGATTTTCTTGCTGTTCACGTCAACCAGGCAGTTCTCCCCGTCATCAAAAGGACATGAGGCATCATGCCAGGCCTTGAAACCGGCGTAAGATACTATCAGATAATCCCCTTGATTTTTCCAGTCTTGTATACCCCCTCTATAGAAACGCACATCCGTATAGCCGAGTTCACCGGCTTTTTCTACAAAAAGCACCACATTTTCAGCAGCAGAACCATATACGATAAGGCTGCGCTGTTTGTCGGTCATAATGGAGGTCAGTGCGGCTCCATCGGCGATTAGGTTGCCGTCGATATCAATACATGAATCGTAAGCAATATTGATGGCATGCTTAATATGGCCTTGCTGCCATGCTTCTCCGGAACGGATATCAATAATGGTTGTCTGTTGCATGGCAAGGGCATCATCCAGGATTGTCCGCAGCTCATCATAATCAATTTCTTCCGTGACGGGCTCACAGCCCATACCGGCCAGCAGCGCCGCTACAAACAAGATTATACCGACAAACAGTATAATTATACGTTTTGACATCATAGACTTCTCCCTCAAAGTATAGAAAAGCATCAGGGTCACATCGTACCTATTAACTGAACGATGTGGCAGTCGATAGTTACATGTTAAGATGTGCCCCTATTTTTGTTCTGCCAGCGCATCCAGGGGACGCCTTCGGGCATGTTCATGTATGTCATCTGGTCGGGTTTTATTACGATCACCCGTGCGGTGACGACCTTCTTGAGTATATCTTCAAGGGGCTGTACCGACTTGGACCATTCTTCGAGAAAGCCTTTCAGCTTCAACATGCCGGTCATGAACTTGGGGTGGGGCGCCTTGTAGACCCTGGCGGTCCCGTCGATGATAAGGCCGTATTCCGACTCAATCGTTCCGCCGGTAAAGCCGATTGATACCGATACCCTGTTCGACTTATCAAGGTTAACGAATTTCTCCCCGCCGGCGCTTGCTATGTAGATGGTTGTGCCGTCGCTCACGTAATCAAGCAGGGTCTGGTGCGGTGAGCCGTCGGGGTTTACGGTTGCCAGCGAAAGGCACTGCATTCTTTTCAAAAAGGTTTCTATCTCCTTTTCAAGCCCTGTGCGGTCCAGCTCTTTTACCGGTATGCCCAGTTTGCTGAGAAAGTGTTTCGCCTGGACCTGCTGGTCCTCAAAAGTTAATCCCGGTTCCATTCCTGTTCCTCCATGTAGTATTATAATGGTCGATTAATTAGACACCTGCAACAAGCACGCTGAAAAAGGCGGCCTGGGATTCCACCGGTACCGACAGTCCCATTTTTTTAAACAGGTGATGCTCCGTCCATGAATGCTTAAAAACAATATGCTGCTTCGTGGGGGTGTAGTCAAAATCAGCCTGGCGGGGTGCCGTTGAGCAGTACTGCTCATATGCCTTCCAGGCAAAACCCCGCAGGGTTGTTATAAAATCAAGAGACACCCCGCCCGTGTGCCCGCTCCACAGCGGGCCCCAGAACTCGGGCAGCTGCTCTATCTGCCTGGTGGCGCAGTCATAGCCCGCTTCCCCGGCCTGCTGCGAGAGGGAATCAAAAAAGCTGTTTCGCGAGTCAGGGTCCGCCTGGGGCAGGTGAACGGCAACCCGGGTGGTCAGGTCCTCCTTCCGGGCGGTTATGGGGCTTACATTAGAAACCGCGGCATCAAGAAAAAAGAAGGGCCAGCCTTTTTTGACAACGGAGATGGTGCCCACAAGGCGAATGAATGTCCCCTGGACCCTCTCCTGGGTGTTCTTGTACACTTCAACAAGCCTGACATCCGAGGTTTCACTTGCAAAGGTTTCCATGATGTTGGTGGAAAAGGTGTCGTCCTGTTCGCCCTGCACAATAAACCGGCCGGTCTTTGCAAGGCCCGCAATGTCGGGCAGCGGCATGGTAAAGCGCCTGTCAAGACCCGCTTCGGATGGCTGCAGATAGTTTTGAGTAAAGTCCTGTACATCCACTGTTATTATTCTCCCTTAAAAAAGTGTCTTATTTTTCATCCCATATCGCACATCTCTGGCCCGGAACGTTACTGGATTCTGCGATCAAGTCGCAGCATGACTTTTGAATTTGTTTTATTCCACATCCCTGGCCCAGTACGGGTAATTCCCGGGAGTACTGTTCAGTCAATTCACGGCGTAAGTACATTTTATTATAACAACAGGAACCAAGCGCCAGGGCAGGCACATATCTCATATCTCATATCGCAAAACCCTCTCACCCCAGCCGTCCCATCTTCTCAAGCTCATCCGCCACTGGTTTCAGGCCGAGGGCCTCAAGCTTTGTGCGGGTCGGGCGGCCGTTATCCTTATTCCAGTCCCTGGCGATATAGTATTCATCAAGCATCACATCAAGCTCAACAACCTGGCCCTGTGCCGGGCCCCGGGGAAGCTCTTCGGTAAGAAAGCGCTCGGGGAAATTGTCATCCGTGCGGCTGAAACCTTCCCGGACATTAAAGGCACGCTCAACATTCAGTATGCGCTCGCCGATTTTGAACAGGTTCTCCTCGTCGTTGAATTCCTCGATGCCCGTAACCGCGTACAGCATGTCCTTCAGGCAGGGCACGTCAACCAACCCCAGGGCCATGGGAAAGATACAGACGACGCCGGTTTCGTAAATGGCCACCCTGTCCTGGTTGTATTTGCAGAGTTCGCCCTTGCCCTTGGGATCGAACCGGTCAACCGTTCCGTCACCCATGATCTCCTGGCCGCACTGCCCCACGCAGTGGCTTGCCCCAAGGGCCGCGGTGGCAAGATTGAGAGCGCTGCCCTTGAGCGCCCGGGGCTCATAGCCGGGAAGCTCCAGCCCCTTTACCTGAATGGCATACTGATCCGCCCCGTTGCCGATCTTCCGGGAGGCAACGCGCGTGCCCTCTGCCAGCAGATCTCCTACGCCCTGCCGCGTCACGATCTTCTTGAGCAGCTCGATTATTGCTTCGGCGTTACCCCAGGTAAGATCAATGCCGTCAAGATCCTCCCTGCTCATAATACCCCGGTCATACAGCTCCATGGCAAGCCCGATGCAGCACCCTGCCGTCATGGTGTCAACCCCGTAATCATCACAGATCCGGTTCGCCTCGATGATCGTCTCAAGGCTGGTGTTTGAAAGCTCGCCGCCGAAAGAGTACAGGGTCTCATACTCGGGGCCTTCTATCTCCTCTATCGCGTACGGGCCGTCCGGCACCTTCACCACTGTGCCGCAGTGTATATGACAGTTGCGGCAGTAATCGTCCTTGACAAAAAGCTCTTCAACCTTTTCTCCGGTGAGCCGGCCGCCCACGTTCTCAAGCACGCCGTCCTGAAAATTCTTTACCGGATATATCCCGAACTCATGACAGAACCCCACCGCCGCTGCTGTGCCCAGATGTCTGAAGCCCTTAAATTTCGGCTCGTTCTGAACAATGTCGGCATGTTTCCTGACGATCTCCATAAGCTTATCCTGGTCGGCGATATCTGCCTTTTTGCTTCCCCGAACGGCAATTGCCTTAATGTTTTTTGAGCCCATGACCGCGCCGACGCCGCCCCGGCTTGCGGTCCGCCGCTCATCAACAATCGCGGCAAAGCGGACCAGCTTCTCCCCTGCCGGGCCGATGGCGGCGACCCTGATCTTCTCATCCTGGTGTTCCTGCCTTATGGCATCGGTTGTTTCACGGCTTAAAAGACCCGCCAGATGGTCCGCCGGCCGTATTTCAACCCGGTCGTCCTTGATCCAGATATACACGGGATTTTCTGCCCTGCCCTCGACAATAAGAACGTCGAAGCCCGCCTGCTTGAGCTCAACCCCGAACCAGCCCCCGCAACAGGAGCGGAACATGCCCCCGGTGAGCGGTGACTTTGTGGTTACAATCCACCGGCTGCACGACTGGGCGGCAGTGCCGCCGAGAGGACCGCTCATAAAAATCAGCTTGTTCTCAGGTGAAAGAGGATCGATGCCCGGCGCGAGCTCATCATAGAGCAGCTTTGCGCCTATGCCTCTGCCCCCGATATACTCTTTCACAAGCTTCTCCGGCAAGGGTTCGACATTTACCGCTCCCGTGGTTACATTAACCCGCAGAATCTTTCCCATATACCCCTTGTACTTTTTACTCATCTGATTCTCCTGAATTTTAAAAATATAATGTGGTTATTGAAATACTGTAGTTGATACTTTTTTTGATCCCCGCTTGGGCGGGGATGACAGAAAAAAAACAACTTGCCAAAACAGTACATCATTCCCTTCGGAAGCGGGATCTAATTCTTCAACCCCTGTCTTAAAAACAACTAACTGGCCCTCTTAAATAACCAGATAGTTTGCAACGGTGTAACTTTCACGTGCCATGCATCCCACAGCCCTGTTACATGCCCAGTTCTTTACGGTAGGCCGCCATAACCTCGGCGGTTACCGTTTCGTGGGAATGCTGCCTGGCGTAGTCCTCGGTGCCGGAAACGGCGGCTTCCCTGAAGGCGGCGGGCACCTTTTCAAGCATCTTTTTTGCCTCCTCGTCCCAGGGCAGAGCAAAGGGCAGCCCGTCAAGGGAGGTCTTTTCAGCTATTTCACCAACAAGTGCCCCCTTCACCATGAACATCCAGGCGGCAAGAACCAGGGTGGCAATGCCTTTCAATCCGAATGCCCAGCCAGGCCCGAAGGCGTCAAAAAGGTATCCGCCCACCCCCATAAAAAAGAGTATGCCGATGGGCTGCATGGTGTTCAGCCCGCCCAGGATTGATCCCAGCATGCCCTTGGGAGAAACATCTGAGGCCAGGGTGTTTGCCCCCGCGATGGAACCGGCCATGCCGACCGCAGCAAAAATAACCGCAAGATACACCAGTCCGCTGAACGGAGTGGGGCTCACGGCAAGAAGCAGCATGCCTACCGTAGCGGAGACAAGGGACAGAAGAATGGTGGGGACGCGTCCCCACTTGTCAAGCATGACGCCCAGGACAGGAAAGGCAACCAGTGAAACAACGCTCATCACCAGCATGGGCAGGGCCGCTTTCATGGTGGCGTCCTTGGCGGCCATCTCAACCTCCTGGCCGTATTTCACGCCCCAGGCAACAAGAAATGTGGCCAAAATGACGATATCGGCCCGGGTAATCAGGGAGCACCAGTAGGTGGCCTTGAGGGGAAGGCTTTTGCGCACCACGGGAATAATCTCTTTGAGGCCGGCCTGCTGCTTTTTGATGTCGGGCAGGCGGTCTTTGAGGAAACCCCAGGAGCACACAGCACCCGCAAAAGAAATCGTGGCAAGAATGTACATGAGGATGACCACACCGGTCTGCTTCTGTATTGGTGCACAGATGGCAAATACAAGGATTGAGGCGATGCCCATACACACACCGTTCATTGCCATCCCCTTGCCCCGGTCCTTTTCATAGGTATAGTCGGCCACCATGGTGATAAACTGCGGATAGGCAAGCACGAGACCGATACCGATGACAAAGCGGGTAATGTAGGTTATGAGCAGCGCCGGAGAAAACTCGGCAAATTCGGCTGCCTTTCCCGGCATAAAGCTCAGCAGGGCGCAAATCGCTGATGACAGGCCCGCGGGCATATTAAGGCCCGACGCAATGCCGCTTGCCTGGCTCATAAGAAACAGAAAGACCGCAATCACCAGGAACCCCGCGAATGCCAGTATTTTTCGTCCCACCTTGTCGGAAAGAACCCCCACAAGCGCGACAAACAGGAGGGTCGCAATCTGGCTCATGTTCTGCAGCAGCCCGTTAATTGAACCGGCAAACTGCTGATCAATTTTGACAATATCATTCAAAAAAGCCGGCTGCACGATTGCCGGCATGCCCATGAGCATCCCTGCGATAAGGGTGTTGAAATAGAGAAAAAAGAAATTCCCCTTGGTGAGGTCAGGCGGCACCTCCATACCTGCAAATTTTGCTGCTTTTGGTTTGCTTTCACCGTTCGTAGCCATACTGCTCCTCCCCCCTGGTTAATGGTTTATTTGTTGCGCTTTTTCAAGGGATCATCTCCCTGCAGGGAGCTTGGATCCAATGATGCATTAGCCGACGAGCCGGCAAGCAAACAGGCTAGCAGGCTTACAAGCCGACAGGCAAACTAGCAGTCCAACAAAGTAATGTATGGTATCTTATCTTACCAGTTTTTTGGCCTGAACGTTAGTCACATACATGTGATGCTCCCCGCCTACAAGGCGGGGCTTTCGCGGCACATTCCGGTAAACACGTACTTGTTACAATTATTAACGGGACCCGACACTAGGCTTTTGCCAGCCTGACCCCCGCGGCAAACGCCTGCTGCAGGTCCTGGGGTTTGTCCTTGACCTCTGCCCGTTTCAGGTTGAACATGCTGAACACCTCACCCACCTTGCGAAGGTGAAAGTCACGTAAATTCGCGTCTAAAACCATCTGCAGCAGTGCCGATGAAGACATGATATTGTCACCCTGGCTGACCACCGTAACAGCTTTTTTACCCCTGACAAGGGGGCGGGACCGGGCTGAAATAATTTTCCCTGTTTCATCCTGTTCAACGTCCATCTTCAAAAGGGGCATCATGCGCGAAAAAAAGTTCGTCATCCCCGCGGATATGGTTCTTCCATGATTGGGCGAGCCGAAAATAAAACCGTCCGCTTCCTGCATCCGTTTCAGTATTTCCGCCATATCATCTTTAATGGGGCAGTCCTTGCTGCCCTGCAGTATGGTATGCGCGCCGCATCCGGTACAGAATTTGATGTCGGCATCATAGATGTAAATCTTTTCGACCTCGACATCCGCTGCGCTTTGGGCGCCTTCAATGACCTTGTCAATGAGTATATCGGTGTTTGATCCCTTCCGGGGACTTCCAACAAATGCCATAATTTTCATAGTTCGTCTCCTTTGTTCCGGTAACAGCTGTTTGCATTTTCATTTCTCTGATTTCAGCACGTATCACATATAATTTTAGGACACACAAAAACATCGCCGGTTATTTTTTAAAAAAAGTGTCCCATTTCCCGTCGATCACCTTGAATGCGTCTGCTGCCCGCTCGTCCATGACCGTCCGGTTGTCCTCGGGGTAAATGTCCGGCCCGCCCTCTCCGGGGAGCTGCCGGGTTGCGTCGATAACAATCTTGCTGCTCAAAAACATCTCCCTGCTGCTGGGCTCAAGGGGGATATGAAATGTCTGTTTGACCAGCAGGCTTGCGGGGTCGGGCTGCCAGCGCGTGCCAACGGCATGGATGACCCGGGACAGGTCGGTGGGATCGATATCCTTGTCGAGCACGATGACCATCTTCTTGCCGAATCCGATCATGCGGTATCCCAGGATCAGCATGCCCGCCTCCATCCCCTCGCCGGGAAGCTTTTTATCGATGCAGGCAATAATAACGGATGCAGTATCCGGCGGTGTGTGCAGCTTCACCAGGTGCGGCATGATCTTTTTGAGCCGGGCAAAATGGCCCACTTCCCAGGGCAGGGTCAGGTATGCGCCCCCTACCCCCGGCCACAGGTTGTACACCCAGGGACTGGTGCGGTGGGTGATGGTTGTGATGTCGATATAAAATGTCCAGACCTTTTTCCCGATATAGCCCAGCATCTCGCCATAGGGGCCTTCCTCCTCGGTGTCCATGGAGATCTCCCCCTCAATGATAAATTCCGCATGGGCCGGCACCAGCAGGTCGCTGGTCTCGCTCTTCACCAGCTCAACGGGCTTGCCCCTGAACCCTCCGGACAGTGAGAACTCGTCCTGGTCGACCTCTGCCAGGCGGGTGCTGCTCATCATCCATGAAATGGGATCGATGCCCACGGCAACAGACACCTTGACCTTCTCTTCACCGCGCTCGGCGGCCTTCATCATGTACTGGTAGCCGTGGCTCTGGTTGGTAAAGTACACCCCCACCTTTTTGGGGCCCTTTACCTGCATGCGGTAGGTTCCCACGTTGCGCCCCAGCTCGGGATCATCCATGACAACCGACCCGGCACTGATATACTGGCTCGAATCTCCAGGGTTGTTTTTGATCCAGGGGAACCTGTCCAGGTCGGCATCGTCGCCCGCGAGGATATGCTCTTTGCAGGGTGCGTCCTTTGTGTCCACAACCACGGGGTCCATGCTGTCCCAGGTAAAATCCTTGTCGAGGTGGCTGAGGATTTTACTTACCGCGGCATCATACATTTCACCCTGGTTCTCATTGATGTTGTCAACCCCGAAACACCGGGCGACCATGCCGAAGTTATTAAATATCTCCCCGATGACCGGCGAGTCGTACCATGTCCCGTTGATCTTTGTGCGTTCAACAAGAAAGGCAGGGGACTTGTCCTTCATACGGTCCTTCAGCCGGTACGCAAGGGCGGTTACTTCATAGTTGTCCTGGTCCAGCTCTTTGATTCTCAACAGCTTACCCTGTGCTTCCAGGTCGGCCGCGTAATCCCGCAATGAATCATATGGATACATTTCCTCTTCCCTCCCCTCAAAAAATTTTGTGCTTAAGGGTTTTTGGTATTAAATCAACCTATTTAAAAACCACCATTCTTGTCATTGCGCGTCCCGACACCTCGGGACGTGTACCACAGCATACCGGCATTACCAGCACCAGTCCAGCCCGCCGTCCACACTCAGGCACTGGGCCGTGATGTATGACGCTTCATCGGAGGCCAGAAATGCCACGGCAGCGGCCATGTCTTCCGGCTCGCCTGCCCGGGGAATCAGCAGCTGGCCGCTTTCGATACACTGCTGAACGACCCAGGGGACAAAACTGTCCTTGTCCATCATCATTTCTTCCTCCACGGGCTTATACAGATCAGTCACCACCATGCCGGGGGCAAGATTGTTGACCCTGATACCCATGGGCGCCAGCGCCTTGGCAAGGCTTTTTGTAAACATGATCACTGCCGACTTTGATGACGCGTAGGCCCCGGTCATGTTCTTTGAGGAGCGCCCCATTATGGAGGACACCGTAACAATAGAGCCCTTAACATCGTTTTCCATCATATTATTCGCGCATGCCCTGCAAAACATAAACGACCCCTTGGTATTCACCGCGAACACCTTGTCCCACTGCTCAGAAGAGATCTCAAGGGCGGACGATTCCGTTTCCGAAACCCCCGCGTTGGAAACGGCGACGTGGACGGGACCGAAGGTCTCCACAGCTTTTTCCACACACTGTTTGATCGACCCCTCGCTGGTGACGTCAATGGAAATATAGCGTGCCTGTGCCCCGGCGTCCTCTACGTCAGCCGTAACCTTGTTGCCTTTTTCGGCGTCGATATCCGCAACCACTACCCTGGCCCCTTCTGCGGCAAATCGAAGCGCAATGCCCCGGCCGATGCCGCCGCCTCCTCCGGTAATGATGACGTGTTTATCCGCAAAACGCTTTCCGGCTGTTATTTGCGTCATCGATTCTCCTTTCTGTGATAGCACGCGGGGCAACGGTACCGTCAAGATACCGGTCCCGAAAACCGGGACAAAAAGTCACGCTCCTTCCCGGTTCCGGCACTGTTGCGCATACCGTTACCCCATCATGAATAGCCCGAATTATTCACCAATTATCTACTGCGGCTTGAAGCGCCTCGTTACAACAACTGGTGAATAATTCGGGCTAGCTCTTCATGGGTTCAATATTCTTCAGTGCCATACCGATAAAGGGTTTGGGTGTTACTTCCTTAACGGCTTCAATAACCATATCTTCCGTCACCGCACCGTCGCCTGCCTTTGCCATAATGGCTTCCATAAGCTTCTTTTCGGTCATTGCTCTGAAAGGTTTGGGTGACGATTCAATCAGTTTGTCGAACATTGCCTTGCTGTTGCCTTCCCATGTAGCCTCTGCCATTTTGGGCTCCCTCCTTGTGTTGATTAAATAGTTAAAAAAACAGGGGTCTCACTGTCCAGACTATCCTGCAATGGGAATAAACACTGGTTTGTAATCCCCCAAGGCCCCCTTTTAAAAAGGGGACCTTTCGGCAACTGCCAGGCCGTGCCGACGTAGTTGTGATAGTTCCCTAAAAAGCCTCCATCATGGTCATTGCGAGTCCCGACTTGTCGGGACGAAGCAATCTCAATCCTGTATGGTCTCTGAGACATCGGGATTGCTTCGTCGCTCTGCTCCTCGCAATGACGCTTGCGGGCACCGTCACGCCGGGGGATTTCCCTGGCTGTCCCATCCGCGCAGCGCGTAAAATTCATCCAGCATGATATCAAGGCCTTCGACCTTTTTCCCCTCTGCCATACCATCGGGCAGCGGCTCGGTTAAAAGCCGCGGCGGCAGGGTATCATCCTTTCTGGTAAACCCTTCCCGGACATTGAACGAGCGCTCAAGGGTAATGACCCTGCGGGCGGCCGCCCTGAGGTCCTCCTCGGTATACTGCGTCCCTACTGTCGCGTTAACAAGACCAGGCACAAGCGGAACGGGAATCATATTAAAGCTGCACAACCCGGTGAGATCATAAATGGTCGCATCCTCCGCAAGCTTGGCTGCCCGCTCTGCCTTTCCCTCATGGGTATACAGGTCGACATCGGGCAGAAAAAACTCAACAATCATGTACCCCCCCCTGCCGTGCTCTCCGCCACGCGGTGCGGTAGCATAGGAAAGCGCCTGCCCGAACACGCCCCGGGGGTCATAGGCGGCAAGCTCAAGGCCCTTGACGTGCATGGCGAAGCCTTCCGAGCCGGGGAGCTCCCGTGAAAATCGGGCAACGCCTTCGGCAAGGCGGTTTCCGATACCTTCTCGTGACGCGATTTTTTCTATGAGCGTAAAGACCACGTCGCTGTCGCCCCAGGGAAGGGCCATACCCCCGGTATCATCATCATTGAGCAGCCCCTTCTCATAGCATTCCATGGCAAACCCGATAACATTGCCCGTTGAAATGGTGTCCATGCCGAATTCATCACACAGGTAATTGGCTGCACAAATCGCGTCACGGTCCCCGATCATCAGGTTCGATCCCAGCATAACCGCCGACTCATATTCCGGCCCCTCTGTTTTTGTACCCTGGAATTTTCCGCTCTTTACCTCGGCGATAAGCGAGCATCCGACCTGGCAGGACTGGCATGAAACTGTTTTAACCCTGTTGTTTTCGGTAATGGCGCTGCCGGCTATGTCGTCCGCGGCCTCAAAGGTGCCGGTCTGAAAATTTTTTGTGGGCAGGGCACCCATGACGTTGACGACGCTGATGAGCCCTGCAGTGCCGTTCATCTGCATCCCCATAACGCTGGGGTTCTCGCCCTGATCCTCCCTGATCTTTTTTACCGCATCATCAAATGCCTGTTTGTCGGCGATGGGGGTCTTGACGTTGCCGGACACGGCTATTGCCTTGAGATTTTTTGAGCCCATCACCGCACCGGCTCCGCCGCGGCCGGCAGTCCGGGTTTCGGACACCACGGCGGCGTACCGTACCCGGTTTTCACCGGCAGGACCGATACAGGCAACCCTTGCTTTCTCACCGACCTGTTCCTTCACGGCCTTCTCAGCTTCTGCTGTTTTCAGCCCCCACAGGTCATCTGCCCTGTGGAATATCACCTCATCGGGACGTATCTGCACCCATGTCTTTTCGGCTGCTGCGCCACGAATCACCAGCCCGTCATAGCCCGTGCGCTTAAAGCCGTTGGGAAAGGAGCCGCCCATACTGGTTACGTTTACCGTATTGCTCAGGGGCGATTTGGTGATAAACATCAACCGTGAGCTGCCCGGCGCATTTGTTCCATTCAGGGGGCCCGTAAAAATGATCAGGTTGTTTTCAGGGGACAGGGGATCGGTCCGTGCCGGCTGAAGATCACTCAACAGCTTTACACCGACACCTCTGGTTCCCAGGTAGTCTGCCATAAGCCGATCAGGGAGCGTTGCAACCTTCCAGCTTCTATCAGCCAGATTGATAACCAGATAACGTCCGAAATACCCTCCTTGTGCCATTTTTACCCCTCTCTTACATCTGTAAGTGTGGTTTGTGTTAAGTCTCTTCAATAAATCACATATTAACTGCAGGTATGGTTCACTGCAGCAATCAGCAAAAGGATCCAAGGGTTCTCGGGGCTAAGGATTCAAGTGATTTTAGTTCTTTTACTAATACCATAATCGCTATTAACAGCATTACTGGCTCTTGCAGAGCAGCTAAAACCTTTTTTTAATCCAATGTTTTTTACTTGATCCCCTGAATCCTACTATACCGGCCATTTCTTCCGGCGATGTTACGGCTTTATGTACAACAGCGGCCGACTGCTGTGTCTTTTATCAGCTTAATCTCACCGGGCATATGGTATATGTTCAAGAAACCCGAACCAGGACAGGCACGAAAAGTTTACCGTTTGATCAGGGTTCAGGGGCGTTATTGATGCAAAGCCTTTTTCAAAGGCATCAAAATCAGTTTCAGGCTCAGCATCAGCTGTTGCTGCAGTGCAATCGGGAACAGGCACGCCGGGCAGGGATTCTGAAACAGCCTGAAAAGTCTGCACGTCAACGTCATCGCTCACAAGGGTGTAGTCGGTCACCACGGTGAATTGCCCTAGGGGCACAACCCTTATGCCGTGAATCGCGCCGTCCGGGCACGTCGGGAAATTCACGTTTAAAACCAGGGCCTTATCACGCCCGATTCCCGGGGCCATCATAAGCTTGAAAAGCCAGTCTGTACGAAGCTGCTCAATAAGATTGGCGGCATATACTGCAGCCCGGCGGTAGTCTTCGGAAGCAACGGACAGATCTTCTCCCAGCCCCTGGCTAACCGCAATGGCCGGTATGCCGAGACGCGCGGCAGTAAGGGCAGCCCCTACCGTGCCTGAATATGAAATATAGTCTGTATAGTTCTGACCATGGTTGACACCTGAGACAACAACATCCGGCATTTTTTCCATCTGTTTGAGAACACCGAACAGTACGGTATCTGCAGGATAGGCGGCAACAGCCGTTGCAGGGTATCCGGCGGCAGTTGCGGCGGCGGATACGGAAATAGGATCTCCCGTGGTAAAATCATCCCCGGTACCCGACTGGTTGGCTGCCGGTGCAATAACCGTAATTTCAAGGTGCGGATTGCGGGAAAACTCCTCGACGAGAATTGACAGGCCTTCTGCCCCTACCCCGTCATCATTGGTAACAAGCACGCTGAATGCCTGCGTCTTGACTGTAATACAGGCAAACACCAGATACAGGAGAATAAAAAAAAGTACGCGCTTCATAAATCATTTCTCCAATCCGATTGTTTTTTATGACTCTCCCGTTAAGGGGGACTATCTGGAACGACGCTTATTAAACAAAAGATTTTTTTAATTACGACACAATCTCTCCGCATGACATGTTGTTTTAGACAGCTGTGTCCTTTGCTTGTATCTTAAAAGCAATAAGCATACCATGTTCGTTATGTCTAAAAAGTGCAGCTAATCAAGACAATTACCAACAATTACCTGTTTCTCCGGGCCTCTTGACGGCATGGGCGCGAAAAAATGAGCAGTCCTTTGCGCTAAAAATTGCGCACCCTGCTGTTACAATACAGACCTGGTTGTGGTAGTATTACGGTAAGAATTTGCCTGTTACCCCGGGTGTAGTAGTGTTGCCCGTATGGTACAGTTATACCATACTGCGCTGAGAATGAAAAATCTTGTTGGGATACACACCTGGGTAAAAATCATTTTTATGGTCAGTGTGAGCCGAAGCCGACCCGTCCTCCGCAGCCCCGCCACTGCGGGGCGGAGGGTGGAAACAATCTCAGCCTGTAAGAAGCTGCAAAGCAGGATTGTCTCGTCTTTCTTGGCAATGAATGCACCGGTGACTTTTTCCGGCTTTATCAATAAATGATGTATAAAAATACATGAACCGCCATGAAGGACAAGAACAAAACAAAAAACCGTCTTATCGAAGAGCTTGAGCAGCTGCGCATGAAAAACGCAGATCTTGAGGCAATGGTTGTCCGGTCAAAAAATGCCTATGCTGCCCTCAGGGAAAGTGAACGTAAATACAGGAACCTCTTCAACCATGCCGGGGATGCAATAGTGCTGTCTGATGGATTCAAGTTCATGGACTGCAACAACAAGGCCCTGATGATGTTCCGCTGTTCAAAGGAACAGCTCAAGCCCATCATAGCCGACGGCGATACCTTCTCACCACCGGTGCAGCCCGACGGGACGAACTCGCGACAAAAGGCTAAACAGGCCGTTGAGTCGGCACTTGCCGGTGAGCCACAGCATCTTGCGTGGCGCTATCGCCGCTATGACGGCACACTCTTTGACGCCGAAGTGACCATTACCCGCATTAAGATATCCGGAAAAACCCTGCTGCTTTCAATAATACGGGATGTTACCAAGCGCAAGCGGACCGAGCGCGAATTGCTCAGCAGCCGTAAGATGTTTAAGGATTTAGTGGAAAATTCGCTGAGCGGCATCTTTATCGTGCAAAACAACCAGATGGTATATGCAAATCCCGAGCAAAAAAGACTGTTCGGACCAGTGACACCCGCGTTTAAGCTGACAACATACGAGGGAATCTATCACGAAGACGTGCCGAGAATTAAAGAACTTCATAGAAGGATCACATCGGGAGAAATCCGATCCCATGAAATGATACTGCGGTTTTATCCCATAGGCAAAGTCGGGAGCAAACCAGACATAAAGGTTGTTTACTGCAGGATAAACAGTATTGAATATGAGGGGGAAGAAGCGGTACTTTTCAATATGATGGATATTACCAGGGCACGGGAGCTTGAGCAGTTGCTGCACACAAAAGACAAATTGACCTCCCTTGGACGCGTTACCGCCGGGATCGCACATGAAATCAGAAATCCCCTTTCCGGCATCAACATAAATCTCAGCGGCCTGGGGAAAATTATAGCAAAAACGGATGAGGCCGGGGAAGGAGCTGAAATCATTGAAGAGCTCAGGTCATCGTCAAGGAAAATCGAGGCGGTCATCAGGCGGGTCATGGACTTTACCAAGCCCGGAGAGCCCAAGCCTCTTCTGTCCGACATTCTGCAGCCCGTTCAAGAGGCGGTCAAGCTCACCTCGGTTGCCCTGCGAAAAAGCCGCATCTCTCTTGAGGCGGACCTCTCCGCAGCGCTGCCCGGATGTTATATAGACCGCAATCTCATTGAGCAGGTACTGTTGAACCTTATCAATAACGCCTCTGACGCCATAAAAGAGTCGGGGGCACCAGGGAAAATCGCCCTTTGTGCCGTACACCAACATAACCGTATTATCATCAGCGTTGATGATTCAGGTCCTGGTGTGCCGGAACATCTCAGGTACAGAATTTTTGAGCCCTTTTTCACCACCCGCGCCGATGGCTCCGGGATCGGGCTCAGTTTATGCAGCAGGATCATTACCGACCACGGGGGAACGCTCAGCGTGTCTGCAGGCAGTCTTGGCGGAGCCAGGTTTACCATTGAAATCCCCGTACAAAAGGAGCCGATAACACATGAGGAAATTTTCAATATTCGTCGTAGATGACGAACGGGCCATCCGCACCGGCCTGTCGCGTGAGCTTTCCGGCGAGTATGACGTTACCGCCTTTGCCGGCGCGGGGGATTTTTTAGGAGCCGTTAAGCAGACGAAGCCGGATGTGGTACTGCTGGACATCGGCCTGCCGGACATGAACGGCCTTGACGTGCTGAAAAAAATCAAAGCGCTGGCTCCTGATATTCTGGTGATTATGATCACGGCATATGAAGACATTGACACCGTTGTTTCTGCCATGAAGCTCGGCGCCCATGATTATGTGCTCAAGCCCCTGTATATGGACAGCCTTGTGGTAACCATCAGCAATGCCCTTGAAACCATCCGGCTGCGCAAGGAAGTCCAGGTGCTGCAGGAAAAATTTCTCGAAGAAAATCTTCCCTGCTTTGTCGGTGAAAGCAACTCCATTCAGGATGTCATGGAGTTCATCGGCCTGGTTGCGAAAAGCCCCGACACCCCCGTTCTCATCATGGGGGAAACCGGTACGGGCAAGGAGCTGGTCGCCGGCGCAATCCACTACCGCAGCCCCAATTTCAAAGGCCCCTTTATTACCGTCAACTGCGCCGCAATACCCGGGGACCTTGTTGAAAGCGAGCTCTTCGGCTACGAAAAGGGCGCTTTCAGCGGTGCCCTGACTGCCGGAAAAAAAGGGCTGATTGATGCGGCAGCAGGGGGGACCCTGTTTCTTGATGAAGTGGGGGACCTGAGCGCCGAGGCCCAGGCCAAACTTCTGAGATTTCTTGAAGACGGTGCTTTTTTTCGTGTCGGCGGGACCCGGCAGGTAACGGTCCGAACACGCATTGTCTCGGCTACCAATAAAGACCTGGAGACATTGATCGAGCATAACCGTTTCAGGAAAGACCTGTTTTTCCGCCTGAGCGTTGTTAAGGTCAAGGTACCCTCCCTGAATGACCGGTCTGATGACATTTTGCCCCTGGCCAACCATTTTCTGATGGAATTCTGCCGGAAGTTCGGTAAGAGCATGAGCGCAATTGCACCGGACGCCCGACAGGCACTGCTGCAGCACACCTGGTCGGGAAATGTCAGGGAGCTGAAAAATTTAATTGAGCGGGGGGTGCTTATCGGCAAAGGGACCCGGTTGTCGGTCCGGGATCTCGACATACAACATGCTGTTTCCGCCAGGCCAGAAACAAAACCTGATGCCCTGAAGTTTCCTCCCCTTCCTCCCGGGGGCATTGATATTAACTCTGTGCATAAGGCCATGGAAGAACACTACATTGAGGAAGCGCTGAGAATCTCCGGGGGGAACAAAAGCAGGGCGGCCCGACTGCTGAACCTAAACCGTCATACCCTCAGATATCGAAGGAAAAGCGTCAAGCGAACAACAGGCTAGCAAGCCGGCAGGCCTGCAAGCTTGTGTGCATGTCAGCTTGTTTGCTGTTTCGCTTGCCGCGGGCCAAAAAATCGCAGGGCAACCATGGTAATGTCGTCGGATTGCGGGGCCTTGCCGGCAAATGTCAGTATCTCATCGTGAATACCCTGAACAATGTCCGTTACCTCCCGGTCCTTCATGGCGGAAAGCGCCTGCTTTAGGCGGTTGTCGGAAAACAGCTGGGATGTTTCATTCATTGCTTCGGTTACCCCGTCGGTATATATGAGAAACGTATCTCCGGGCTTGAGCTGCAGGGTGTCCGACTCAAAGACCGCCTCTTCCATGGGCCCCATCAGAAAACCCGGCTTTATCGTTATAAAATCAGCTTCGTTTCCGGCCCGGCACACAACGGGAGGATTATGGCCTGCGTTGGCAAAGCACAGCTCACCGGTCTGCACGTCCAGGGTTGAGCAAAAGACGGTAGCAAACATGCAGGTATCGTTGTCGGGGTAGATCGCGCTGTTGACGCTTGCAAGTATGTCGGCGGGAGACGAAAATCCTGAAAGGGCCTCATGCTTCAGCAGGGTCTTGATCACCACCATAAACAGCGCGGCAGGCACCCCCTTGCCGGAAACATCACCAATAAGAAAACAGAGTTTATTCTCATTGATAAAGAAATAATCGTAAAAATCGCCACCCACCTCCCGGGCCGGTTTCATGCTGGCAAAAATATCGAACTCTTTTCTGTCGGGAAACGGGGGGAATACCCGGGGCAGCATGCTGGTCTGTATCTCGCTTGCAATTTTAAGGTCGCTCTCGATCCGCTCTTTTGCCGCGGTGGTTTCCCTCAGGTTTTCCATAAACCGTTTAATGCTCAGCTGTATCAGCTCAAAAATGAAGGAGGGCTTCTGATAAAACAGTTCTTTTGCCTTTCCGTCGGTCAATGACAGTATCTCCAGGTCGTCTTCGCACACCGCCGACATGGTCCGCACCTGCTGGGGCGACAGCATGCCGGTCTCACCGATAATGGCCCCTTCGCCGACGACCTTGTCGATCTCAAGCAGCCGAATAGCACCGCTCTTGATATAGAAGAGCTTGTTGATCCTGTCTCCTTTCGTAAAAAGAACCTCTCCCTTGCCGTACTTTTCCATTGACATAAACGGCAGCAGCCACTCAAAGGAATAGTCGGTCTTTGAGCCGTCAAGAACTTCAGAGATGACTTGTCTCATGCTCTCCTGTACGGCCTCGGCACTTTCAAGCCTGCTCTGTATCTTTTCCCGTGCGGCGGCCGCGTCCCTGACATGTTCGATATGGCTGTTGAGGGCTTCGGTCATCTTGTTCACGGCCCCGGCCAGGTCTTCAATTTCATCCCCCGTCCGGATGTCCAGGCGATGGTTCAAGTCACCGCCCCCGATTCTTTTAATACCCTCGTGAAGAATGAGAATCGGCCGGGTGATTTTATTGGCAAGTCTCAGGGCCACGGCAAAAATAATAAAAACAAAAATGATAAAAGCGCTCAGCAGGATGTTTTTAACGTTTTCTATCTGTTTTTTGATGCTCACACTTGTCTGCTCTGTTTCAGAAACAATCTTATTCTCGGTGTTCTGCACCGTCTCGAGAACTTCAGACACCGGTATGACGATCCCCAGCATCCACCTGGTTGTTGCAATGGGAGCGTACGCGACATATTTTAAGCTGCCGTTGAGGGAATACGCTTTAATCCCTGTTTTCCCGGCACGCATGTCCGTGGCAAGCTTGACGATGTTTTTGTTGGAAGCCTGCATGAGGTTTTTTGTCTCAAACATTCCGTCCCAGCGACTGTCTGCACTGCTTACATCGGGACGGATGAGAATTGTACCATTGCTGTCAGCCATGAAAGCATAGCCGCATTTTCCGATCTGTGTGCCGGTAATCTTCTCCTGCAGCATGACAAGCATAATGTCCGCGGAAACGACCCCTTTTATTGCATCATGGGCTATATAAAACTGCCTGGCACAGGTGACCGAGAGCTGCTTCGATTCAGCATCGATATACGGATCACCCCAGACAATCTCTTTGTATGTCAGGGCTTTCGTGTACCAGGGATAGCGTCTGAGATCAGTCCGGGAGTCGGACGCAGCCCGCCAGGGATACAAAAGCGAAAGGCCTGATTCCGTACCCACACGAAACAGGTTTATGTACGGCTCCTGGGAAAAAATGGGCACGAATATTTTGTTGATTTGACTTAACGCGTGCAGTTCTATGAGCACCTCGTCACGGGAAACACCCGGGGCAAGGCTGTATGCAAGCCCTTCGTAAATATCATCCGGCTTTTCTTTCTGTGAGTACACATGTACCATTGATGGCTCGCGGGTACCTGTACGAAGTTTTGAGGCAAACATGGCCATCATGTTAACGGAACCGGCTATTGTCTCGAGCTGGGCATTGCAGAACGCGGCCTGGTCCTCTGCTATCCTGACAAGATAGCCTTCTGTTTGTGATTTTACATTCTCTTTGCTGTCGGCAACAACGGTCTCCTTCAGGGAGATATTGCTTTCCAAAACAAATTCACCCAGCCCCTCCATACCGCTGAGGGCGACATATCCGAACAAAAAAAGGAATACCAGGGAAATACCCAGAAGAATAAGCTGGATTTTGGTGGTCAGTCTCATTGAAAGCATGGCCATTGCCTATAGGGTGTCTCGTGAAGGTGCTGAAAACGGAAACGTGTTAAGCAGAGGAAAAGGAGCCCTGAAAAAAGTCAGCATTTGTACACTCCCCGTGCTCCCGATTATGAAAGTATAAGAGAGTGGGTATACCGGTGTCAAGGGAAAAGCAGTGTAAATGGCCGGTAAAACAGGGGCTTTGAAGTTGACACCCCTCTGGTTTTACTCTATAGTGAGCCATATCCAAAGCAGTGTAGAGGAAAATGGACCATGCTGAGCTTTCCCGAAGAGATATTGCTCCTTGCCCTTGATGATGAACGGGGCCTCATTAAGGAACAGCTGAAGCTCACGCTTGAAAGCGCCTTTGCCGGTGCCGTGCTCATGGAGCTGGCGCTTCAAAACCGAATCGACACCGACCACAAAAACCTGTTTATTGTCACCAGGGAAGCTGCCGGTGATCCCCTGCTTGATGCTATAATGGACAGGCTCCAAAAGAACCGGGAGAAGCGTTCCATTTACCAAAGCCTGGTCATGCTTACCAAGTATTCGCAACAGATCCGGCAGGCGTGTCTTGAGCGGCTTATTGAGAAAAAAATCCTTAAAATTGAAAACAAACGGATTCTCTGGGTATTTGCCCTGAGACGCTACCCGGTCGTAGACAACTGCGAAATCAAAGAGGTAAGAACGCGTCTCAGGGACCTCATCCTGAGCGACGACCTTCCGGATCCCCGTGATGCAGTACTTATCAGCCTCCTTGAAGCATGTGGCCTGTTCGGAGAAATACTCTCTCCCAAGGAACGGGAGCAGGCACGCGGCAGGATTGCCCAGCTGGCAAAGCTCGATTTCATCGGGCAGACCCTGTCAAAACTGATCCGCCGCATCCATGCAGAAGTAACGATGATCATCAAGGAATCCAGAAGCGTTTAGCAGGCGCTTATGACACCATACCGCACAATTTTCTTCCGCTAAGGTTCCTATTCGCCCGCCTGAGGAGCCGGGCGGAAGCAGGACTCCAGCTGTTTTTTCAGCCTGAGAACGGCAAGCTCTTTTGCCTTTGCCTCCACGTCAACCGTCAGATCATAGTCCAGCCAGCACGGGGGAAAATCATCCGGGTCGATAAAGTCATGATGATTCCGGGGATTGTCGTTTTTCCACCCCCACAGGGGGCTTGAAACGTGAAAGAGCGGCTCTCGGTTCCAGGTTGCTGCGGCCAGGCGGGTTGTCTTTTCAACAGCAATGCCGTCGGGCAGGCACCGGTGATGATGAACATCATACACAAGCGGCACGCCCGTTTCACGGCACACCCCAAGCAGGTCCCGGGGAGTATATATCCGATCGTCGTTTTCAAGGGTAAGCAGGCTGCGCACGTCGGTCGGCAATCGGCCTACTGCAGCGGCAAGGCGCTGCAGGGCTGCCGTTTTGTCTCCGTAGGCACCACCGCCGTGAATGTTAATGACATCGGCATTGACCCACGAGGCAACCTGGGCATGATAGCACAGCTCCCCCACGGAGCGCGTGACGACATCCTGCCGGGGCGATGAGAGCACGATAAACTGGTCCGGATGGAAACTGGTACGCACATTGTGGCGGCGGGCATAAGCACCGCACTGCTTGAAAGCAGCGATGATGTCCTTTCCTCCCGGAAGATCTTCAACAGCGTATCCGGCTTCCGGATGGGTTTTAAGGGGCAGTATCTGGCTGTTGATACGAAAGGCACCGATGCCGTTGTGATAGCAGAAGGTAAGTGCCGCAAGCAGGGACCGGGCGTTGTGCAGGCAGATTTCAGCCATACGTTCGGCACGCCGCTCCGGCGGCAGCTTTGCAGCATACGTCGCCGTGGTGCGCCTGAACCTAATCGGTTCGGTGCGAAACAGACAGCAAAGTCCCAGCCGGATCATATCGTCAACGTGTACTATCTTAATGGTTTTTCCCCGGCGATCACACTCAATTACAGTGTGGACAGTTTCTCTCTATTTTGTTACATATATTGGTATCTCCCGCCAGAATAATTTTACTGTTTACGCAAGCACCGTGCTTTGATACATGTTCGAAAGGACCCATAAAAATGGAACGAAGGGTTGTCGTTACGGGTTTCGGCATGGTAAGTCCCCTTGGGAATTCGGTGGAGCAGTCCTGGGAACATGCCGTCCGCGGCATTTCCGGGATAGGCCACATCTCAAAATTCGATACCGCCGATTTTCCCGTCAAGATTGCCGGCGAAGTAAAAAACTTTGATCCGATCCCCTGCTACAGCAGCCGTAAAAATGTAAAAAGAAGCCATGATTACATTCACTATGCCCTCGCCTCCGCGCAAATGGCACTCATGCACAGCGGCCTTGACATTAACGACAACAACACCCATATGACGGGTATCTGTATGGGAACCGGCGGCGGCGGGCTGGTGCATTTCGAGCGGGAAATAGTCAAGCTGTATCAGCAGGGACTTCAGAGCGTGGATATCTTTGCGGTCCTGAAGTTTATCCCCAACATGGTGGGAAGCTGGATCTCGTCCGAGCTGAACATCAAGGGCCCTATTTATACCAACGCATCAGCCTGCGCAACCAGCACGCAGTCCATCATTCTTGCCGCCGACCTCATAAAATCAGGCCGAATCGACGCCGCCCTGGCCGGCGGCACCGAGGCGCCCCTTTCCCCCATGGGCGTGGGGTGCTACGACAGGATAAACGCCCTGACCACGGGCTTTAACGATAATCCCCGGGCCGCAAGCAGGCCCTTTGACGCTAAGCGTTCCGGATTCGTCATCGGTGAAGGAGCGGGCGTTCTCATACTGGAGGAATATGAGCACGCCAGGGCCAGAGGTGCCACCGTGTATGCGGAGCTTGCGGGGTGCGGTGAATGTTCGGATGCCTTTCACCCCACGCAGCCCGACCCCTCGGGCACGGGCTTTGAAAAGGCAATAATCGACGCACTTAAAAATATGCCGCTACGCGATGTCGACTATATAAACGCCCACGGGACCTCAACGATTATAGGGGACAAAACGGAAACCAGGTGCATAAAGAACGTGTTTGGTGACCATGCCTATGACCTTGCCGTCAGCTCAACCAAGAGCATGACAGGGCATATGCTGGGGGCCGCAGGGGCAGTGGAGGCGATTTTTACCATTTTGGCCCTCAATGACGGAATTATTCCACCAACCATCAACTATGAATTTTCCGACCCTGACTGCGACCTTAATTACGTTCCCAACAATGCGCTAAAAAAGGACATACGCGTTGCCCTTACCACCGCCCTTGGTTTTGGTGGACACAACGTCTGCCTTGTATTAAAAAAAATGTGATGTGGGGTCTATCGAATAAAAAGCGTTACAAACATCCGAAGACGCAATTTAAAACCCGTCAGTCAAGGGTAATTGCTTCTTCAGGACATTCATCCACACACGTACCGCAATCAACACAGGAATCTTCATCTACTTTTGCCTTGTCATTCTCTACCTCGATTGCTTCAACAGGACACACCTCGGCGCAGGTTCCGCAGCCGGTACATTTTTCAAGATCAATTGTTATTGCCATAGTTTTTCTCCTTAACTGTTGTTTGTGATTGCGGGTTAAAATCTCACGGATGATATGCCGCGAGCAGTTTTTTTATTGGCTACTATATATCAGGGATCATACAGCAACTCAACAGAAAAACGATGGCATCACGATAAAAAAATCTCATATCAGCATGACTGCTGCCACACCCGATAATCCTCTCGGAATATACCCGATTGCGTGGCATACCGGCAGGGTTACGACATGGTTTCAGTAACATAACAACATACTCCCGGGGGGATCTCTGCATGCCGAAAATTTCGGTCATACTGCCCGTCTATAATGCTGCTGCAACACTGCCCGGGGCAATTGAAAGTATGCTGGCGCAAACAGAAAACGCACACGAGCTTATAGTCGTGGATGACGGTTCATCAGACGGCACTGCAGCATATCTAAAAACCCTGAACCATCCCCGGCTTGTGTGTGTTCGCATCACGCACGGCGGCATTGTCGCGGCATTGAACACCGGGCTTTCCCGTGCCCGGGGAGAGTTTATCGCCCGTATGGACGCCGATGATTACAGCTATCCCCAACGCCTGCAAAAACAGCGCATTTTTCTGGAGCAGCACTCTCACATCGGCCTGGTGGGATGCCTGGTTAAATACGGCGGTAGAAACCCCCGCGGGGGCTACGGCCGGTATGTGTCGTGGACCAACGGCCTTATCAGCAGGGAGCAAATTTCACAGGCCCGTTTTATCGAATCGCCCTTTGCCCATCCGTCTATAATGTTTCGTCGATCGCTGCTTGAAGAACACGGCGGGTATGCTGACGGGCCCTTCCCCGAGGACTATGAGCTTATCCTGCGATGGCTGTCCCGGGGCGTAGAAATGGAAAAAGTGCCGGAAACGCTGCTGCTCTGGAACGATCTGCCGTCACGGCTTTCCCGGACACACGCGAGATACGGCGTTGAGGCCTTTTATGCGGTAAAAACAAAACACCTGGCATCGTGGCTTACAGCAAACAACCCTCATCATCCCACCGTGCTTATATGGGGTGCCGGGCGGGTAACCAGGAAACGCGCGGCGCTGCTTGCCGAGTACGGGATTCAGTGCGGCGGGTTTATAGATATAGACCCCCGGAAAACCCGGTCCCCGCTCCGGGGCGTTCCGCGCTTTTACTATAAGGACATTCCCCCACCCGGTGACATATTTATACTCAGTTATGTGGGGGTGCATGACGCCAGGGATTTTATCGCCGCATTTCTGGAAGAACGCGGTTTTAGTGAAGGAAAGAATTTTATTCATTGCGCATAGGAGTACCTGTATTTGAAAAAACCTGCGAAATAGGCTATAACCTTCATAAACAACGATGAACCCGGCATCATAAAAAAGGGGCTGCCATGAAATCCGTGCTCTTTGAAACCGTGGTGCAGCAGAACAAAAAAAAGCTCGTACTGTTTTTTATTATTGCACTGATTATAAGCGGCAGCATAGCTTCCTGCCTGTACTTCCTTGCGAGAAACTACATGATTAACCAGGCAGAGGAAAAAATACAGGACCTGCTCATGCGCCGAAAAGCCCTGCATCTGTATATTCAGCGCAATACACATCCGGCACTTTACCGGCTGAAAAAAGAGGGTGAGGTAAAAAAGGACTTTTATTCACCGGAGCTCTTGTCCTCATCGTTTATGGCACGGCATATACATGACTATTATAACGAGGAGCGAAAAAATGCCGGCCTTGCCGAGCTGTATTATAAGTTTGCTGCCGTCAATCCCCGCAACCCGGTAAACGAGGGGGATGCGTTTGAGCGTGGCCTGATACAGATGTTTAATACCGACAGCAGCATAAAAGAATATAGAAAGACTATGGTGCTGGACGGCAAGAAACACCTCTATTTTGCCCGCCCTTTTCTGCTGACAAACGATGCATGCCTGAAGTGCCACGGCGAACCCGAAACTGCTCCCCATCAGCTGAGGAAAATCTATGGGGACCTCGCCGGGTTTTTTGCCGACCCGGGAGAGGTCCGGGCCATTGAATCCATACGAGCCCCGCTTGAAAGTGAGATTAAGACGGCAAACATACTGTTTGTGGCCCTGCTTTCCGGGGTAATGGTGATTATTGTGCTTGTGTATGTGAGCGGGCGGCTGCAGACAGTGGTGACGTCCCGGACGGTAAGCCTTGAACGGGAAATACGGGAGCGCAGGCAGACACAGGCTGAACTGGCAAAACAGACAGAGCTGCTCACCCACATCCTCACCACCATACCCGTTGGTGTTTTCTGGAAAGACACCGAATCGGTCTATCTCGGGTGCAATGAGACCTTCGCACAAGCAACGGGTATGAAAACCTCCGAAGATATCATCGGCAAAACCGACTACGATCTTTCCCTGACCCGGCAGGAAGCTGATTTCTCCCGGCAGTATGATAAAAAGGTCCTTGCCTCGGGAACTGCCGTTACGGATATCGAAGAGTCCATGACACAGGCGGACGGGAAACAGGCCACGGTGCTTACCAGCAAAGTCCCCCTGCACAATCCGGACGGCAGTATCTTCTGCGTGCTGGGCGTTTATTACGACATTACCGAGCGCAAGCAGGCCGAAGAGGAAAAGAAGAAGCTGGAGACCCAGCTTCACCGGGCGGAAAAAATGGAGACTATCGGAACACTTGCAGGCGGTGTGGCCCACGACCTTAATAATATCCTGGGGGCAATTGTCGGGTATCCGGACCTGCTGCTTGACGACATACCCCTGGACAGCCCACTGCGCAGCTCGATTCTGGCCATAAAGCAATCGGGCGAGCGGGCTGCCATGGTTGTGCAGGACCTGCTGACCCTGGCAAGACGGGGTGTTTCGATAACAGAAGTGGCAAATCTGAATTCCATCATCAAACGGTTCCTCGAAGCACGGGAATATAAGAAAATACAGGAATCATACCCCGCAATTGTTTGTGAGACAGACCTGTGTATCGACCTGCTGAATACTATCTGTTCACCCGCACAGGTGTCAAAGGTCGTGATCAACCTGGTCACCAATGCCGTAGAAGCAACAGAGGGACGAGGGGAAATAACCATTTCCACGGAAAACAGATATTTAGACACATCTATCAAGGGCTATGACAGGGTAGATGAGGGCGATTATGCAGTACTCAGCGTGTCCGATAACGGGCCCGGAATTTCCCGGGAGGACCTGAAAAGGATTTTCGAACCATTCTACACAAAAAAAGTCATGGGCAGAAGCGGCACAGGATTGGGTCTGGCCGTTGTATGGGGAACGGTCAAAGACCACAGGGGATACATTGACGTAGACACCACCGAAGGGGGCGGCACTACATTCCGGCTCTATTTCCCGGCAACAAGAAAACAGATCAAAAGCGGTGAAAAGCCTGCCTCTGTTGAACAGTACCGGGGCCACGGGGAAAAAATACTGGTGGTAGATGACATTGAAGCCCAGCAAGAAATTGCTGCAGCCCTTTTAAAGAGACTGGACTATGCCGTTGAAACCGTTTCCAGCGGCGAAGAGGCCGTTGCATATGTACGGCACAACACCGCCGATCTCCTGATACTTGACATGATTATGGACCCCGGCATAGACGGGCTTGAAACATATAAACGCATTGTTTCCGTCAAGCCGAACCAGAAAGCCGTTATCGCAAGCGGCTTTACAGAAACAGATCGTGTTAAGCAGGCCCAGAAGCTGGGTGCGGGCTGCTATATTAAAAAACCATACACCCTGGAAAAGATAGGTCAGGCAGTCAAAACCGAACTTGAGCGGACAGCCTGAAACATGCACGCGCTTCGCAGCTTATGCTCGCTTGTTCAGCAGGGCGCGAAGCTTTTCCTTGCCGCCCCCGGCCAGTGATGTTCCGTGGCCCGGCAGCAGTGTCTCAAAATCATAGGCAAGCAGTTTCTCCAGGCTTTTCACCGCCCTGCCGTAGTCCGTGCTGAACATTTCAACCGGCAGGTTCAGCTCGTCCTGGCCCATCATGGGGTTCATGTCATTTCTGCCCACCATGCAGTCACCGGTAATAAGTATCCGGTTTTTAACAAGCAGACAGATGCTGCCCATGGTATGTCCCGGGACATGAATAACCTGAACATCCTCATCAACAAATTCACCATCCTGCAGCTGTATATCGACCCCGCAGTGTTCGACAGCAAGGTGTTGGATGATTTCCTCGGGGATGGGATACGGGGCCGGGACCTGCTGCGTACCGTCAACAAACGGTATATCCAGGGGATGTAGCGCAACGGGTACCTGCAGCTCATCCCTGAGCCTTTTCAGGTTTCCCACGTGATCACCGTGATAGTGGGTGCATATGATCACATCAATCTTCAGCCCTTCTTTCTCCAGCAGCCCCTTTATCCCGGGGTATGAGCCTTCCTGCACCTGGCGTCGCAGTGCGTCGGTTCCGAAGCTGAAACCGGTCTGCTCCATAAAACCGACCACCGCATCGGGCAGCGGCTTTGATCCGGTATCAACCAGGATGTTTTTTCTCCCCGATATAACAAAAATTTTTGTGTACCCTGTTTCCAGCTCATATATGCTGCCAAATTGTTTCATGCCTTCTCCTTGTTTCGGCGGTTTACCCAATCAGTTGGATTCCAGTATCTCTTCAGGTTCAAAAAAGTCAAAGTTTCCGCAAAAATCTTCCGGATTTTCCGTGTAAATATTCCAGATAAATTCCTGTTCCGTCTTACAGTGAATAACACAAAGACCGGTAAGTCCCTGGTAGCCGAAGATGTTTGCCTCAATCTCTTCTGTTCTTTCACTGCAGGAAGCGGTACTGTAAATGGGATTTAAATGAGGATTGGTGGGGCGGGAGCTGCACTTTGCCTCCGCACTTTCAGCATCAAATCCACTGCCGGTGTAGTCCGAACAGTAATAGGTCTCTGCCTGGAGGAAGTAGAAAAGACAGCTGCCTGCCGTTGATACGGTAGAAGAGGGCTGATCGCATTGAGGAATGGAGGGTGTTATCAAAACCGGATTTTCTTCAAAACTCTTCTCGGTCATCCAGCTGAGCAGCGCCTGGTGGCTTAAAAACTTACAATAACGCACCCCCCGGTACCTTTCCGAAATATTTTGATATGCAGGATCGTCAAACTCAACAAAAAGACTCAGGGGCTCATAGTAGAAACTGTCGCCCTCGCGAGTTATTTTTTCAGCCGGATCGACATCAAGCCAGCAGCTGCCCTCCACTACCGGATTCGTGGTATCATCAAGGGGGGGCAGATCATCATCGGGGACAAAGTATAGGGGCTTTCCCTGAGCTTCATATTTATTCCGCTGCGCTTCTGTTGCTATGGAGTACAGCACCGTATCGTATATATCCTGCTGGACATCCGCACAGATACCCTGCAGCTCATCATTTTCAAAACCAAAGTCGGCATCGATCTTGTCCTTGGACGTGAACTTGGCAAGGACAACGCCGTTGATGCTTTCCGGGGCACCGGGGTATGACGACATGTCCTCGGGTATAAACGTGTAGGTGGGCTTAATCCAGTTTTCATCAGCATTCAAATCAGCATAGCTGGAACCGAATTCCGACAAAGACAGCTCAGTTGCCCTGATATCGATATCTTCCGGCTCGATATGGGCCAGCTTCTTTTGTGCATTCCACACGAGACAATCATCGTATTCCCCGGCAAGTTCATACCCGGTTTTGGCAGTGTCTATGTCGCACCGGTAGGTCAGTTCCTTTTCATCACACGCGATAGTACATACCGCTAAAACAGCCGATTGCAGCACTATGAAAATTTTCTTCATTGTCCCTCCCGTGACTGTTTATTACTGTGTTGTGGTGTGCAATATGAATGGTATACCCGGGCAAGACCTCCTGGTGCCGCAGAATCCTTTCACAAGTGTCCATTCACAGCACTGCAGCAGGGTGCACCGCTACTCAGCCAGCTTTTCTGCCCGGGCAAAAAGCTCTTTAAGTGCTTCGGCCGTTGCAAAGCCCTGCCCCTCCCAGCGGATGATCCCCTCTTTGTCGAGAAGGAAGGCATACCCGCTTCGCGGATCAAGGCCGAGTTCATCCGTATAGCGCTGCACGTCACCATACATGGTCACCACGTGCTTATGCTTTTTTTCCGGCAAACCGGCCCGCATACCATTGTCGATAATAAAGCGCATAAACTTGTATCCGGAGGAAATCATGGGCACTTCATAAAAGGTGAATCCTTCCCTGTCGCCGAATTGTTGAACAAAAGGCGAAAGCCAGGAATCAAGCTGCGCCTGGGTCTCGCGAAGAAACGCTACAACCACCAGCGTCACTTTGCCCCTGGCTGACCCGGGAATGGATTCTCTGGTTTTCGCCAGAGATTCTGCCGAGACCTCGGGAAACCGTTTTCCCATGTTGGATTGCGTCTGCTCTGTCATGGTATGCCCCCCCTCACGTTTTTGTTTTTCCCCGGCATGCACCCTGGCCATTGAACCGAAAACCATGCATACGACAAGAAGCACGGCACCGGCAAGGCCGGTAAATCTAAAAACCAACGGGATAACGCAGCTTTCACATCTCATCTGATTACGCCCCGGCTGAAAAATGTTACATTAAAAAATTGCATGCGGAAACAAACAACGAATTCCGCAAGGCCGGCTTTGTCGTGCATGAAAGACCGTAAATAAGCCGATTTCTTTGCGGGCGGTCTTTTTATGCTGGATTCCGGCTCCCGGCTCCTCAATGCTTTTTTATCACGCCTGAACACATCCGGAAGGATTACGCCAATGAGCACAATCCTTCTTCACGGGTAGTTTTTCTTTCCCCAACCCTTGTATACGGCAAAAAAAATGTTATAAAAGAAATATATGCAGCGAAAGACGACACCATCACACCATAGTGCCCCTCTGCAGTATTGTGTGTGTGGTGTTTAACCAGGGCTCGATAGGTTTTAGGTGGTTTTTTACCTATCGAGCCTTTTATATCTTTTAAAAAAATTGTTTTGTTTCTGCTATTTTAAAGTTAGAAAATAAAAATTACAATACATATTTAAAATAAACAGAAAAATTTCAAGGAAGACAGTTATGTGTGAATTTTGCATACAGCACGGTGAAGGCAAAAAGTGGTATCTTGAGGCCGGCAACTACTCGGAAGACCTGCTCAGCGACATCCGCCGTCGAAAATTCATCGACGAGTTTTTTCGGGAAGAGGAAAAGTTTCACACCTTCAGGCAAAAGCTCGAAGAGCTGGATGAAAAACCCTGGTTTGTCAAGCGATTTGCTCGGTGGCGGCTGAACAGATTTTTCAGGAAAAAGCATCACGGCCAGGTGGTGCCCCTGGAGGATATTGAAAGAATTTTTGCGTTCACCAACTCCATTGTCCGGGTCAACTGCATCTGCCGCCACATTGCTACCGGCAAAGAGGAACGGTACTGCTACGGGGTCAGCATGGGAGAGAACGGCGGGGAAATCGCGAAAATCATTTCAGGCACCAACACCCAGCTGTTCGGCAAGCCGGACTCACGGGGGCTCGAGGAACTCAGCCCCGCGGACGCCCTTTCCCAATTGAAAGACCATGAACGCCAGGGGCTCTGCCACACGATCTGGACGTTCATAACGCCCTACATCGCGGGCATCTGCAACTGCGACCGGCCCGACTGCCTGGCCATGAAGGCGACCGTTACCCACGGCCAGCCCGCGCTGTACCGGGCGGAATATGTGGCGGGCGTTGATTCTGAACGCTGCACGGGCTGCAGGCGGTGTATGCATGTGTGCCAGTTCGGGGCGCTGTCCTACAGCGCTGCTTCCCGTAAAGTTTATCCGGACGTGCGGCGCTGCTTCGGGTGCGGGATCTGCCGTTCGGTATGTGAGGCCGGTGCCATCAGCCTCAACGACCGCAGCGGCATACCGGCCGTTGCAAACCTGTGGTAGAAATATGCTTGCAGGCAAACAGGCTTACAAGCCGACAAGCGAAAAAGCCGGCATAGCAATCCAACAAGGTATTTTTAGTTTTTTTTATCCGTTTTCCACATTATGGCTTGTTCGCCTGCCCCGGTCAAAAAATCAGCTGTACGTCTGCGGTCTGCTGCTGCCCTTCCTGGACGTCCACAACCGCAAGGCCCGGGAAATGAAACAGCTTGAACACCCAGATTCTGTAGGTCCCGCTCACCAGATTATTAAACACGAAGGTGCCGTCCTCGGCGGTGTTGGTCTGCATTTCCATGCCCGCCGCCGTTACCCCTTCAAGGATCACCCGGGCCTGTGCCAGGGGACTGCCCATGGCAGTAACGGTCCCGCTGATGGACTCTTTGCAGACATTGTGATTGTCGATGACCATGGGTTCTCCGTACAGTGCCAGGTATTCCGTGGGGACACCAAGGGTATAGTACGAGGCATCTTCGGTAAACACATTTGAATACACGGTAGTCCAGGTATCGCCCCTTCTGCACACGGTGTTATTATTGGGCTCTCCGCCCTTGGTGTCGGTCAGTATGGCCCAGCAGGCATCAGCATCATAGGTTTCAAACTGGGCAATCAGCTCCATCACCCTGGCATAGCGCTGTATGGCGGAAATGTTTGACTCGGTGGTCTTGTCCTCCTCAGACAGCGGAGAAAAATCATCGTCAAAATAATTGGTGCAGGCAACATAGGTAACGCCCTCTTTGAGCTCCTGACCGTAGGTGACCTTGATCTCCCGGGAGCACATCTGAAACCTGGCCATTGCGCCGTCCTTGAAATCAACCATCAACACATTGCCCGATCCGTACCCGTAGGTTCCCCCGCTGTCCAGGTGGTCGGTAAAACAGGCAACTGCCTCATCCAGGGTGTCGCATTTCGCCATGACATCCCGCATCATCAGCATTATGGGCAGGCCGAATGTGGCGCTGTTGTTGGGCCGGCCGGCATTGAAGGTAATGGCAAGCCCCTGTTCATTGACTGCAAGGGCGACGCCGGCAAACACCTGGGGCACGCCGAATGAAATAATCGCATTGTCACCGTTATCGGGTATAAAATGATTGATGCCGTACAGATTAAGGGCATCCGGCATGTCATCGGTGTTATGGATTAAAAACGTCCCGTCTGCGGAATGCAGGGCAACTGCGGTACAGGCCCCGGTCTCGCCTTCTGCCTGCTGTTTTTGATAGGCGTCCTGTCCGAACGGCAATATCAGGGCCATTTTCCACGCCGTGTCATAGGGAATCGACCAGTATTCAAAGAGGCCCAGCGCCATTCCCTGGATCTGCTCTTTAACGCTCTCCGGGACCTGGTTTTCCACTTCCTGATAGTATGCAAGGGTATCATCCCCGGTAATGCCCAGCAGCACGTCAAACAAAAAGGCAACCTGGAAAATCAGCTCAGGGTAATAGTATGCCTGCTGTTTGCCGATATCTTCCCAGCTTCCCTCAAGGCTGCACACGGGGTTCATCCTGGGAATTGCATCGGTTTGCGCGGGACAGGTTGTGCACATGCACAGCAGACCGATAAAACACAATAAAGATATACGGATTACACTTTTTCTCTTCATCTCGCCCTCCCTTGAGTTGTGAAGTAACTATTTTGAACTACCTGCATAACAATCGGATGCTTGTGTTATAATCTGTATTGTAATAAAATAAGATGCAAGTGCAACTAAAAAACGCCGATTACACAGGTATTTTAATATCGGGCAAGCAGCAAAGAACGGATATGGATGCAGGGTTTTCAGCCGGCTGCAACCTGTTTTCTTTGGGTTTCAATGAAAACAGGTTACTAGCCGGTCCATTAAATTATTGGGCACATAGGCATATGGTGCTATAATACGGCAACTTTATACCAACGCTAAGGAGACGTTATGGAAAAGATAAGGCTGGGCAAAACAGATCTCATGGTGCCGAAAATCGGATTCGGCGGCATTCCCATTCAGAAACCATCCGAAGAAGAGGCCGTAAGGATCGTGCGGAGCTGCCTTGACCTGGGTATAACCTTCTTCGATACATCGCGCATGTACACCAACAGCGAGGAGCGGATCGGCAAGGCCATTGCCGGCAGGCGCAATGAGGTCATCCTGGCAACCAAGTCCACGACAAGAACCGCAAAAGGTGTCACAAAGGACCTTGAAACAAGCCTGAAAAAGCTCAACACCGATTACATCGACCTGTACCAGTTCCACAACGTCAGCAGCCCCGAGCATTTACAGGCCGTCATGGCCCCGGGCGGCCCCCTGGAGGTCCTTCACAAAGCCCGGGAAGCGGGAACGGTGCGCCATATCGGCATTACCTCACACCGGCTGCCCGTTGCCAAAGAGGCGGTTCTGACCGACTGTTTTGAAACCGTCATGTTTGGGCTGAACTTTGTGAACACAGAAGCGGCGGAGGAGCTGCTGCCCCTTGCCCGGGAGCATGATATGGGCATAATTATCATGAAACCAATGGCCGGCGGCATGCTGGAAAACCCTTCGATTTCCTTTAAATATCTGCAGCAGTTCCCCGACGTGATGCCGCTTATCGGTATCAGCAGACAGGGCGAGATGGAAGAGGTGATCAGCATTGTTGAAGCAAACGCCCCCCTCACCCCGGAGGAAAAGGCCGAAATGGAGCGCATCCGCACCAAGCTGGGCACCGGATTTTGCCGAATGTGCAACTACTGCCAGCCCTGCCCGCAAAAAATAATGATTTCGGCCGTTATGTATACCAAGGTGGCCATTACAAAATTTCAGCCGGACAGGATTTTCAAGGGTGAATGGGACAAATTCATGGAAAAAGTCGATGACTGTATCGACTGCGGTGAGTGTGAAGAGCGCTGCCCCTACGAGCTGCCCATTCGCGAGCGCATCAAAGAAGCAAAAGAGCTCTATGACAAAGAAAAGGCCGCGTACCTGGCAAAGCAGGCAAACTGAACAAAGATACCACCTCACGCAACCGGAATCCTGAAGCCATGGCCTGGTCGTTAAAAAAAGCAGTGCGAAACGCTCTTGTCTCATCATCGGTGCTCAGAAAAGTCGCCCCGCACGTCATTGAAGAGCTGAAAAACCGGAAAATTGTCGACGAATTCAAAATAGGCCGCCTGAGTGCGGCAGCCTCGGAAAGCGTGGGCAAAGATGCAGCGGCGTTTCTTGACCGGCTCGGTGCAACACGTCAGGTTTCCCCTTCCCTGCGCAGACGCATACACCGGGCACTAAAGCAGTTCGAGCCGGTATGGCGTGCATGGAAGGAGGCTGCTACACGCTGCGAAGAGGTGTGCTGGAGCACCTCACCCGAGTGCCCCCTTGCAGAAGACGCGTGCATGGCACTGCACCGCGAACGGCGCGAACGTTCCCATATCCGCCTGAGACCTCTGGACCATTTCGGCTTCCTCCTCACCAAGCGGTTTGTCCCGCCCGTTAAATTCTCAATTCCTTCCCCCGACCGGGTTTTCCGGCAATTTTGCGACGCTCTCAAGCAGCCTGAGACGCTGTACGCACCACCCTCAGCCATGCCCGCGGTTGAAACCTCACACCCCCTTGCCGGACCATCGGGGCCTGAGTATCTGCTGCGCTTCCCCTCACCGTCAGCGTTTGCCGGTGATACCGTGTTTGCCCGGGTTTTTGCGCCCCGCCGGCCGAAGCCGGGCAGCCCTGTGCTTGTCCATATTGGTGCCTTCGGCATGGCCTATGATCAGCTGACCTCCTGGCCCGAAGAGGAAAACCTTGCCAGGCCGCTTGCGGCCCGGGGCTACCACGTTGTCCTGCCGGAATCGCCTTGGCACGGCAGAAGGACCCCACCCGGTTACTCCAGCGGGGAACTGTTTCTCGCCACCTCACCCACGGGCTGCATCACGTTTTTGAGCGCTCAGGTGCAGGAGCTGTCCGCTCTCATTAACTGGGCGCGGCAGCTGGGTTCATCAGCTGTTTCCGTGACGGGGATGAGCCTCGGCGGCATGGCCGCCTATCAACTGGCCACGTGGTGCCGTTCATGGCCCCCGAGGCTCCGCCCGGACGCGGTGCTTGTCTGCGCGGCGGGCAGCCGTCCCGAAAAGCCGCTCATGGAAAGCAGCCTGGGGAAAAAGCTCGGCCTTGCCGGGGCACTCACCGCTGCGGGATGGAATGCCCGCAACCTCTCATCGCTGAACGTACTTTTCACCTGCCCTGAAGGGCCGGGGATCGATCCGGAATATATTTTCACGGTACTGGGCACATATGACACGGTTTTGCCCTTTGCCTATGGCCTGGATATGGCCGATCATCTGAAATTGCCTGAGCAGAATATCACCGTGTGGAAAACCGGGCACCTCGGCGTCCTGATGGACATGCTCCGCTCTGAACAGGGAAAGGCCGTCATCATGAAGGTCCTCGAAGCTTCTGAAAAAAACCCGAATAAAAACAGCCGTACCGGGTAGCATGAAGACTCCAGTACTATTTGCCGCAGGAAAAACAGTGGACCATACCGGGGACCTTTCCCCAATCGGCCGGGCGGAAGAAAAACTGAACACATCAGGGGCTGAAACCGTCTTGCTGCGTATCGATCCCCTCTCACAGGGCTGGAACACACCGCTTGATGAGGGGCACTTCAGAAGCGGCTGTGCTCCCGTTGAGGCCCTTTCTGCTGCCTGCGTTTTGCTGAGGTGCGGTGAGTGTGATGCGGTTGTAATCAAAGGAACCGACGATATCAAAACAGAATATAAAAACAGGCAGGACAAGCGCCGGGACCTTATGAATATCTACGGGGGCACCTGCCCCCTGCCCGAGGCCTATACCCGGCTTGCCTATGCTTTTATCGACACGGTGAACACGACACCGGAAGCATTTAAAAAAACGGCCCGTGATCTCTATGACAACTATCGTCGCACCGCCGTTAAAAACAACACATACCGCCGGCCCGATGAGCGCTGGTTCGGCTATATAACAGAGCTTTTTAGGGGCGTTGACTGCGCAAATCCTTTGCTTGATTTTTCAGCCGGCCTCGTCGTCGGCACACCCGAAGCGGCTGATCTTTGCAGGGTTCCGGGGAAAAATCGTGTCGGTGTGCTTGGTGTCGGTCTCGGAGAAACCTCTGGTGACGGTCCGGGACATATCAATGAAATTGCTTCGTTCAGGCATTTAAGCAGCGCCTGGAACGGCGCCTGTTCACAGGCAGGTGTTGATTTTCGCTCATTGTTTTTTCAGGGCAGGGCACTGCTTGAAGCCTATACCTGTTATCCCGTTGTACCCATGGCATTTCTGCTTGCAAGCGGTATCGCCGGCTCATTTGACGAAATCTCAAACATTCTGAAAAACCATGATATCACCATAACCGGTGGGCTGAACATTGCCCGGGCCCCCTGGAACAATCCGGCCCTCAATGCCCTTGTATGCATGTACGAATGCCTATGCAGCTCAAAAGAACGTATCGGCGCGGTGCACGGAAACGGCGGGCTGGGGTACAAGCAGGGCGTGGCCCTCATAGGAAAACCGTAGGCGGAGGTATATATTACCAGCCTAATGCAGCAAATGGAGAAGGCTTCCGGTAGGTGATCTTTCTACTCCTTGAATCGGTGCCCTTCATATCCTCTCAACCCGTGGAAGAGCCTCTAAAAATCATGCTTTCGGCCCCAGCGATATTCACGTGGATCCTTGAATCCCGGACCCCTTCCCTATAGGCTGCTACCCCGGCAATATTCGGTACTTAGTAAAGGTATACATAGGACACCACATTAGTAGTACATACTGTTATAGATATCAATATATCTGTTGATCTTTCGGTGTAAGTTTTTCAGATTGGTATGCACGATAAAACCTTCATACCCTATGGTCAACAGCTCAAGGCCGTCCTTTTTCACCTGTCCCATAACCGTGACATTGCCGTTTTCATGCTTTGCGCGCCGCAAAAGAGGCAGTGCATCATAGTCCGGCTCGTTGTGAAAATTCCGCTCATAGCAGTACAACTGTTTTCCCTTTTGCTCAAGTATAAAATGCCACATGGGTGAACGCCACTGCTCGATATGTACCACCGGGGCGGAGATTTCAACAAACACATCCTTATACTGTTCTTTCCGGTTCAGTATATCTTCTATGTCGGTCCGAACGACAATCTCTTTTTGGTCCCGGTAGTCCTGATTCTGCGCAAAACGGTCTTTGTCTATAAATTGCAGCGGTCCGGCACACGACATGATCACCAGAGTGCATATAACTGCTCCTATATACTTAATCATAACTGAATCCTCCATACTCTATATACGTTGTAGTGTTGCCACAGTACCATGTTCCTGATTAAGTATACCATTTAGTTCGGCATCAGATCAAACGCATGGGCCCCATACAAGGTAAAAGATATGTAAAAGTCTGCTGCGAGATACTACGCTTTTGAGTATCATTCGTTGACGGTTCACATAAAAACCGCATGTGTCATTGCGAGGCGTGAAACGATGAAGCAATCCATTTTTTCTACTATTTACTGGTTGAGATTGCTTCGTCCCGCTTGAGCGGGACTCGCAAAGACTGTTTCTGTGGCTTTCTACGCGAACTCCTTCTTTGATTGTGCAAGCAGATGGGCGCTGCGCAAGGGCTCAGGGGTCCTGTAGGCTGTGCAGCAATTCAGGACAATATCAACGGCGGCGGCAAGATCGATTCCGGTTCCCGGGGAGACAAAGACAGGCTTGACATGATCACGTGTGCGCAGGCAGGCCCCGATCACGTTGTATGAAGAATCATACACGTATTCACATGCCCCCTTTTTATCGGCCGGAGCAGCATGCGTTCCGTACAGACGGCTTTTTGCGCATCCCAGGGAAGCTGCGTTGAGCAAAATTCCCAGATGCGTCGCTATACCCATGCTTCTCGGATGCATGATGCCCTGCCCGTCGAACATGACAACGTCAGGGCAGTGGTGAAGCTTTTCAAAACACGTGATCAGTACCGGGCCTTCGCGAAAGGTTAAAAGGCCGGGGATATAGGGAAATGCCAGGGGAAGTGTTGCAGAGCGGTTCTCTACAACCTGCAGGTCGGGAAAGGAGAGTATACAGACCGCTCCGTGTACTTTCCTGTGCGTTGGCGAAAACGATGCATCTGCCCCCGCAACGAGGCTGACTTTTTCAACCGCGTCATCCGTTGAGATATATTTTTGCAGACCGCGCTGAATTGCAGCAGCTTCTGCAGGTGATGCCTTCCACGGGTGAAGCTTTCGAACGTTCATTGAACCGGCCGCGATCTGTTAAAGCCCTGGAGCAATTCACAGTATATTATAGCCCCTGCCGAGTAGAAAAAAGTCATTGCGAGCCAAAGGCGAAGCAATCTCACAGCCTATCAAAAACTGTGGAGATTGCCGTCCCGCCGTGGCGGGACTCCTCGCAATGACAGATCTATATCCATTTATCGTTATCCACGGAGCTTTAATGACGTCTATAGTAATTTGTGAAATGCTCGAGCCAGAATTACTTGTATTGCAGGCCCGACTGCTCTTCAGCTGAGCAGTTGCTGGCGACCCTTCCCTTTATAGGCGGCAAACACGGTGTTAAAAAGATACTTCCAGACACACGCTGATGCTGAAAAACCGGCCTGTTTCATGAGCAGACAGTAGGTATCAAAACAGGCGGGATTTATGCGGGCCCTGTTGTGCCCCTTTCGAGCCATTTCTTTGATCTGCTCCACGCTGATGTCCATGCCCTGCTTTTTAAAGCTCTGCTGTATTCTCTTTATCTCAAGGCCGTTGTACATCTGCAGGAACTTTCTGGCCGGGGGGTGTATGGAGCAGCTGAAAAGAAACAATCCCGCCGGCCTGATAAGCCGGTAGACTTCCCGGAAAAAGGGCTTCTGTCGGTCATCTGCAAGATAGTGAATACACCATGTGCTCACAACAGCATCAAACAAGCCGGATATCTGTTTATACCAGCCCGGCTGGTTTATATCTGTTTGTATAAATGTCGGATCTGCTCTGTAGCGCCGCAGTCTCCGCCGTGCATTGCATATCATGTCTTCAGAACCGTCTACAAATACCAGGCGTGCGTCAGGAAATTTTTTCAAAACCATCCCGGTAAATGCCCCCAGACCGCCGCCGATTTCCAGAAGGCGGGGTCTTCTGTGTGAAAATGAGAGTACGCTGATCATTACCCTAAGCATATCATCCTTACGGGGTACACCCAGTGATTGCATAAAATTAAACAGCTGGATGCGGTCCTTTGACCAGTAAGAAATGTCTCCGCCCCGGTGGTATCGTTTCATTATGGAGTCCTCCCGTACTATCAGCAGGGACACATGTCCTATGTTTTATTACGTCATTGTTATTATTGCTATGATAGTTAAAAAAACGTTTTTTGTAAATATTCCTATTAAATGTTATTATAGTGTTAACATTTTCCTACCCGCGCGGCGCCCGGGGGTTCCGGCAAACAGACAAGACACACCGTGCGGTTCTTTACGGCGGTCGCTATGTCCCGGTAGAAAAAAAAGACTATGAAACGCTGGGAGAATCTATTTCCCATCAATTACAGGATACTATCATGAAGCTTAAAACAGCAGAATTTCAGGGTGGAAAATCTGAAAAAAGGTTTCTTGAGCTGTATGAGTCTCTGCGGGACGGCTCAGCCACCGTTGATATGAGCGGCTGGATCATTGAATCCAATACCGCCTTTCAAAACATGCTGGGATACGGCCATGACGAGCTTCGCTCGCTCACCTACAATGATTTCACACCTCCCAAATGGCATGCTGTGGAAGAAAAGATCATAAACGATCAGGTTCTGACCAGGGGCTTTTCCGACCTGTATGAAAAAGAATATATTCATAAGGACGGAACTGTTTTTCCCGTTGAGCTGTATACCTATCTGAGAAAAGACCGTGCTGGTAATCCTGCAGGCCTTTGGACAATTGTCCGGGATATTACCGGGCGAAAAAACTCGGAAAAGCACATACAAGAAGCAAACCAACGGCTTCGGGCGAAGGAACAGGAAGTACGTGCTGTCAACCAGCAGCTCAAAGCAAGTGAGCAGCAGCTCAGGGCCGCCAACCAGCAGCTTATAGCAAGTGAAAAAGAGGTGAGGGAGGTAAACGATTACCTGGAAAAAATTTTTTCCACCACCGCGGACGGCATTCTGGTATCCGGCCCGGACTATAAGATTGTAAAGGTCAACAAAGCGATGCTGGAGATGCTGGGATATGAAGAAAGCGAGATGCTGGGACAATCCCCGAGAAAATTCGGCCCGCAGGATAAAAAACGGCTGGAAAGACACGATATCGTCTTTAATGATTTTCTTAAAAAAGGCTCGTTGCACAACTGGGAAACCGTATGCGTCAAAAAAGACGGGACCCATGTTCCCATTGAAACAAATTTAACGCTGATGAAAGATAATGACGGCAACATGTCCGGTGTGGTGGCGAATATCCGTAACATCACAGAGCGCAAGAAAGCTGAAGCTGAACGGGCCCGGCTGAGCGCCGCCGTTGAGCAGACCGCTGAGGCGGTTATCATCCTGGGACCCGACGGCAGGATACAGTATGTAAATCAATCCATGGAAAAAATGACCGGCTTTTGCCTTGAAGAGGTCAGGGGAATAAATCCGTTTAAACGAAGGCAGGGAGTGTATGATGAAGAGGTGTATCAAAACATATGGGAGCATGTTCTAAGCGGCAGAGTATGGACGGGCGGTGCCGTCCAGGTAAAAAAAGACGGCTCCCAGTATGATGTTGAATCGGTTATTTCACCCCTGCGGGACGCATCGGGCGCTATCTCAGGCTTTGTAATAACCTCACGGGATGTAACCCACGAACTAAAGCTCCAAACCCAGCTTCAGCAGGCACAGAAGATGGAGGCAATCGGGACCCTTGCCGGTGGCATTGCGCACGATTTCAACAATCTGCTCACCGGCATACAGGGCAATTCATCACTCATCCTGCTGGACATCACACCCGACCACCCCCACTATAAACGTCTGAAAAACATTGAACAGCTTGTCAAAAGCGGCGGGGAACTCACCAGGCAGCTTCTTGGATTTGCCAGGGGCGGGAAGTATGAAATAAAAACAACGGATATCAACCGGTTTATACAGCAAGGTCTTGACATGTTCGGCAGAACAAAAAAAGAGATCGCGATCCACACCCGGTATCAGGAAGGCCTCTGGACTGTCGACATAGACCGGGGACAAATTGAACAGGTATTGATGAATCTGTACATTAATGCCTGGCAGGCAATGCCCGACGGGGGGGACCTGTATGTTGCCACAGAAAACAAAACCATTGATGCAAGCTATGTGAAGCCCTATAAAATAAATCACGGCAAATATATTAAAATATCCCTGACAGACAGCGGCATCGGGATGGATGATGAGACCCAGCAGAAAATATTTGAACCGTTTTTCACCACCAAGGAGAAAGGGCTGGGCACGGGGCTGGGGCTCGCATCGGTTTACGGGATTATCAAGAACCACGGTGGCTTTATCGATGTACACAGTGAGGTGAACAAGGGCTCAACCTTTACCCTCTATCTGCCCGCTTCTCAAAAGGACCTGATAACGGAACACAAACAGGAGGACAAGATGGTGACCGGCAGCGGGACCATCCTGATTGTGGATGATGAGGAGATGATACGTGATATCTGCACGACAGTTCTTAAAGGGCTGGGCTATCGGGTGGTATCGGCAGGCACGGGCCGGGAGGCCCTTGACGTGTATGAGCAACAGAAGGATATCATTGATCTGGTTATTCTCGACATGATATTGCCGGGAATAAGCGGTGGTGATATTTACAGGATGCTGAAAAATATCAATCCGGCCGTAAAGGTGCTTCTCTCAAGCGGATACAGCATAAACGGACAGGCGAGCGCGCTGCTTGACCGGGGCTGCAACGGCTTTATCCAGAAGCCCTTCGGCCTGGAGACGCTCTCTAAAAAAGTAAAAGAAATTCTTGACAGGGATGACTGAGCTGTTTTTGTATGATCGGTTATACCCCGGCAAAAAATCAGACCGGCTACGACAGCACATCACGCACCTTTTGCTTAAAATATTCCAGATCAAGGGGCTGCACCTCTATGGGTACCTGCACAAGCTCAAACAGGTCAAAAATTTCCTGCTCGCTGACCGGGTTGATTCCCGGGTCAAGCAGCACGATCCGGTCATAGCGGCCGTGCTGTATCCTCATATCGGTTGTGTCCCATCCAAAGCGCGATGCCCGGCCCGGCCAGTTTCTTACCCACCCCGGCGTGATAATCATACTACGGCCGTCTTCAAGCTCCGGCTGCCGGTCTCCTGCAAAAGCCTCGATGCAATTTTTAAACGGGGCAGTACACACGCAGCAGCTTTCTGCAATCCGCGACATATCCGGATGACAGCCGCTGCCGATAAGCAGCCGGACCCGGTTCGGAGCGGGTCCGGTTTTTTCCAGCGCCTTCCTGCCCGCGCAGGTGAGCTGTTGTTCAAGCAGGACCGGATCGGCATGAAGGGCCGTGTCGAGCCAGACCACCTCAATATCCCCGTCGGGCAGCACGGCACGCAGCTCATCATAAAAAATACCGCATGCTATGAGAACGGTTTTGGGAGTCATGTCTTTTCCTGTGCATATACCATAACAGCATGATACAAGCCCTGCGACACGTTGCGGGCTGCACGTATATGCGGTGGCAGTGAAAAAAAATATATGCTATCGTTTGTGTCATGCGGGTCCCGCGCCGACCCGCGTCAAAGCATACTATACTTGCACCGCTTTTTCAATAGAGGCTAAAGGAGGATTGTATGAACACCATACGCACACCGCTTTCCGGCATGCTGAAAAGCATGTGTATAATCACACTGGCGGCACAGCTTTTTGTTGTCGGCTGTCAGAATTCACAGACAACGGATGACACCCTTTTCCAGCTTTCAACCATCGGGGCACTTCTGGTCGGCGTCTATGACGGGGCAATGCCCTACAGTGAGCTGCAGCGCAAAGGTGATTTCGGCCTGGGGACCTTCGACGCCCTTGACGGCGAAATGGTGTGCCTTGACGGAACGTTCTATCAGATCGGCATGGACGGCAGTGCAGTGCCCGCGGCCGGCTCCATGACGGCGCCCTTTGCAATGGTAACCACCTTTGATACCGACCTGTCGGAAACCTTCACTGACATTAATGGATATGAATTCCTCAAGCAGAGCCTGGACGCCATGCTTCCCACACCCAATATCATATACGCCGTAAAAATTACAGGGAGCTTCTCATATGTCCAGGCCCGCAGTGTTCCCGCCCAGACAAAGCCGTATCCACCGCTGTCCGATGTCATTGAAAGTCAGGCTGTCTTTGAGTTTTATGATGTAGAGGGCACCCTTATCGGTTTCCGCATGCCCGGTTATGCAGAGGGCGTAAATGTATCGGGATACCACTTTCATTTTTTGACAAAAGACCGGCTGTCCGGGGGGCACCTGCTTGCATGCGACATACACAGTGCCGAGGCCGCTGTTGACTGTATCCATGATCTTGTCCTGGAGCTGCCGTCTTATGACGCCTTCTATACTGCAGAACTTGCAGCCGACGACCAGTCGGCCGCGGAGCGTATTGAAAAAGCACGAACGATCATATCCCGTTACGGATTCTGATCTGCTTCATGTCCGGGTGTTTTTGTCACCCGGGTCTCCGTTCAGTAACTGCTCCACCTCGTCGGAACGCGGGAGTGCCGAACGCCCGCCATAGTTCCTGCAGCTCAGGGCACCAACCGCACTTGCGTAACGAAGCGCCTCGCCCAGGCTCTTCCCGCCCGCGAGGCAGGCCGCAAAGGCACCGTGAAAGGCGTCGCCTGCGCCGGTTGTGTCAACCGCCGTAATGCCGTATGCGTCAAGGGCGCCGGACTCCTTCTCTGTTTTCCATACCAGCCCTTTCTCCCCGCGGGTGATCACCACGTTGGGGCAGTGCTGCCCCAGGGCCGCCGCGGCCCGTTCGGGGTCCTCCTCGCCGGTATAATCACGGGAGAACGTTTCAGATGCCACGACATAGTCAACCCTGCCCAGCAGCTCCCGGGTCCCGTAGTGTACTGAACCGGCGTCAAGGACACTGCAGGTGCCGTACTCCCGGGCTTCATCCATCAGGTCAAGAGAAACATATGGTTCATGACCGTCAAACAGCACCACCCGCGGCCGGCACTGTGAGAGCTTTCCGTTCATTTTCCTGAGCTTTTTGGTGTCTGCGCTGCAGTTGACCACGGAGCGTTTACCGTCCGGTTTAACCAGGATGACTGAAAGAGGCGTCGGATCACTGCCCCGCACAATAAAATCAGTGCACACACCTTCTGCTTCAAACTCACGCATATGCATCTGCCCGTAGGGATCATCGCCCAGATATCCGGCAAACGCAGTGCTGTAGCCCAGCCGTGCGGCCGCAACAGCGGCATTTGCGGCCGGTCCCCCGCCGCAGCTGAAAAATCCACGGGCAAACATTTTTTCATCAGGTCCCGGCTGGCGGTCTACTGAAAACACCAGATCGTATGCCGCATGCCCGACGCACAGCACATCAACAGCTCGTTCCATGCAAAGGCTCGGTAATCGTTCATAATTATCCCAGTTTTTTTGCATTATGCCCGAAATGTGATCAAATGTGAAATGTTTTACCGGCAGACACATGGTACCCCGCCGTTCATATTTTTATCCGTGCAGTTTTACAGACATGTTCCCGTGTCGCATAACCTCCTGCAAAACCGTTAAAAAAACAGGCACGCCGCATATGTTAAAAAAAAAGATGGTATTTGCAGTGATTTTATTCTTTGTTCTTGGGCTGTTTTCACCTCTGATGGCTGTTGCTGAAACCAAAGGGGCTGCATGTGATCCGAAAAAAATCGAGGACTGTTGTGTAAAGATTGAAAAAACAATCGGCAAGATAGATGTGTTACGCGCCAAACTGCTCAAACTTCAAGCCGAGTTAAAGGCGGGCAAACAGGTCTCCAATGCTCAGGCCGATGAAATAATTAATAAAGTGGATAAAATGGACAGCGATCTGGAAAACTGGGTGGGAAGCGAGTTTGACTATCAGCGTTTTAATCAGCAAGAAAATTTCAGCGCACGTGGAAGGCCCGGCGGGAAACAGTTGCACCGGGCCTTTTCTTAAATGACATTACAGCAGGCCCCCAATTCCCGGGCAAGCTGAACTGAATCTTACCACGCGGCGTTTGCGGGCAACAGCCGTTTACTACCATACTTGGGCGGCACACGGGGACCGACGGTCCCGTATGAGACAATAAAATGTGCGGGCGTGAACGTGCTGACAGTTAATCATCGTTACAGAAATCAGGATACAGTTTTTTTACGCATTCGGGACAGATACCGTGGCTGAATTCCGCTTCTGAGTGGTCCCTGATGTAACTCTCTATCTGGTTCCAGTATCCTTTATCATCCCGTATTTTTTTACACGATGCACAGATGGGAAGCAGCCCGCTTAATGTTTTTACCTGTGAAAGGGCCTCCCGCAGCTGGTCCAGCGTTCTGCTGTTTTGCAGGGCAATGGAGGCTATCTCGCCGAAGGCCGTTGCCAGCCGGGCATCGGCTTCCGTAAAACCGCCGTCCTTGTTCGCAATGCCGATCAGCCCCACCGTCCTGTCATCATGTATGAGGGGCGCAAACAGCACATTGTTCAAAACAACATGGCCTGCGGGCATAAATGCTACCCATTGGCTGTTCATAAAGTCGTTATGAAATACCGTTTTGTTCATCCTGTAGGATTCTGAGCGCAGGCCCCGAATCGGCATGGGAAGTTCAGGATCTACCGTACAGTCAAGTCCGCCGGACTCTAAAAAGAGCACCTCATTTTCCTGCCCGGCCTCGCTCAAGAGTGCAACGTAGCCTGACCGGGCGCCGATTGATGTGCGGCAGACGTCGAATATTTCACGTGCGGTTTTCGGAAATGAGGTGCTTGTGAGCACCGCACGGGCGCAGACCAGCAGTGCGTCGATCTCTTCTTTCTGCTTCTGCGTCTCCCGCAGGGCTTCCGCCAATGCTTTTTTATCATCCCGGTGCTTGCTGAGCTCCGCCTGAAGGTCGCTGTGTCTCCTCTCAAAATCCTGTAATCGCTCTTCCGCCTTTTCGTTATTGTGCGCCATGTTCATTTCCCGTACGATTCATTCGTGACTGTTATAAAGCCCGTTTCCAGCCTTCCCGGCCGACCATCTTCTGTTTTTGCTTCATCGCGCGGCAGAAAATGTTCAGGAAGTTGTTTGAAGGTTCCGGCCAAGTTATTACCTATCACAGTACGTATCATGATAATAATACACTATTTTTGAGAAGCAGGCAACCTGCGCCATGTGCTGTTGTTTCGTCTTCCCGGTGACGTTTTTCATATCCAGGCCACATGACGGCAGGCAGCACAACAAGCCCGTTAAAATCCATATCCATACCCGAACGCTGTTTGCGGCAAACGTTATAAACGGCAAAGCCCCCCGGTACGCCGCAGGGTGCGCGTACACTTCCGGCAGGAGCAGCTTGCAATAAACTGAAAATGTCCTATAATTTATACTAATATCAGCAGCAAACAGTTTCTCCGGGCCCGCGGCCAGGCTTGAAAATCTCCTGGTCGATACATCGGGCACCACAACCCGCCTTTTCAAAAACCTTACCAGAACTGCTCATGTATGGGGGGATACACCATGAAAAGATTTCCTTTAATCACGGCGTTGGGAGCCCTTCTTATAGTATTGCCGGCCTGTATTGTCACGTGTTTCGCCTCGGAGCTGGAACTCATACAGCACGGGGGCGTGATCTTTACCGACCCCAGCGGCATGTATACCCACAGCGGGATATGCGTGAAACCCGACTGGAATAATGCACCCGGCTCAAGCGGTGATCTTAACTTTGACACCGCGCTTCATCTTGATTGCGTGGACACGAATATTGAAACCCGGGAAGATGACGAGCCCGTAACCTTTGATTGTACTGCTTCCCTTGCCGTGGGCGGTGAGGTGATGAATTTGTGCGCCCCCAATTTTGATCATGTTGAGTGGACGTACATACAGGCGGTCTATCAATGTGAGACCGAGTTCAGCTTCTACCCGAGCTATGATGAGTATCCCTGCAGCATTGCCGCCGGCGGTGAGGTCCCGTGCACCAGGGTATCTCTATCTCCGTCCTGGTCATATGTAACCGACACGGTGTATCTCAGTCTTAACGGGCGGTGCGGGGTGCCTGAGTGTCTGGGAAATTATGAAGATGATAATGGTGACCTGGAATGCTCCATCGAGGCAAGGATCCAGGACAGAAATTACATAAACTGGCAAACACTGGGATCTGCAACGTGCAGAGGGTCCGATCTTGAAGGAACCGTCTCTTTCCGGGGGTGCGCCGGGCTCGAAAAACCGCTTGTAAGAGAGCCCGAGTTCACCCTGAGCAACCCCTCGCCCGCCTTCAACATCCCCACCGGCACCGTAAAAGTCTATCTGCAATCGTCCCAGGCCCTTGCCCTGCCCGATGACGGACGCACCTTCGAGACCGCAACGCTGAAGCTGGTTGAGCAGAACAGCGGTGTCGTGCGCCAGAGGCTTCCCACTGAAACCTATAATGAATACCGGGAATACCTGCTCTCCGAAGACAGAACGGTGGTCGGGGAGTTTATGATCTGTGAGCCGGACAGTGACGGTACCTTCTGTTATGAAAACGTGCCCCTCTACGAGCTTAAAGGCGTGGCCGGGGAGATAACCTGGGTGCCGCTTCTGTACTCTGTCGAGGTGTCCAATGCCAGCACGCTGGAGCTGGTTGATCTTGACAATGACAGCGAAGCAACAACCACCACCTATTTCGGCAACAACGCAAAAGTAAATGTCAGGCCGGATCCCGACAACGATACTGAAACACATGTCATAGAGCTGGACCCCCTGGGTGATATCGGAAAAAAGGAGAACCTTGTCGACGCGTTGAGCCTGCTAAGTCCCCATAATTATGTTGTGCCGGAAAACCTTGTACAGGACTACCTCAACAAACTTGAGCAGGGGACCATCGAGATGACCGGAGAACGGTCCGAGGGCATCGACAGGTCCTTCTGGGCTGAAATCGTCGTTCGCGATGCGGCCTATTATGCTGATGCGTATATATCGGCCATGCTGGGGGGCCTTGCCGACGGCCTGTCCAATGTGGTTGAAGAAATCAGGGGGAAAAAAGGCACGGGGAAACTGCTCAAGGACAAAAAGGACCAGCTTGAAAAACTCAATAACGATTTATTAAAGCAGCGGCTCAAGGAAAAATGGAAGTTAACACTTACCGACAATGACGAAGTAAAAAAAATGAAAACCCGGATCGGTGAATTCATCGGCAGTGACGGCGCGCTGACAACCCATGTGCTTGTCGGCAAATTCAAGCAGATACTGAAATTCGTATTCGTCAAAATAAAGCAGGAGGTGGAAGAAGACGAGGAGTCGGGTGAGGCTAAAAAGGCATTTTTTGATATCCTGCAGAAGGTGCTGTTTGCCACGCTTGATCTTGTTATCGATCGCGGCCTGGCGGTTTTTGAACAGGGGCTTAAGTCTCTCATCACATCGCTTGTTAACCTGGCACACGATGATTTGTTCGACAGCAATCTAGTGTCTTCCTATTGCTCGATAACCAGTGAGTATCTTGATGAATCACGCCTGGAAATGGAATCGTGGTCCGATGATAATGAAGAGGAGTATCGCAACGACCGTAAAGACGTCTTGCAGACAATCACCGACCTGGGCAGCGACGCCACCCGGGTGCTGGGATATATAGTGCCCTTTGCCAAGTTTGCCAGCGAAGCGGGGGACCTTGTTGAGACCGCGGGCGATATCGGCAAGGCACATCCCGCGGGCAGAGTAGCCCAGTTTGTGGGAAAGGCCGTTAAATACATCGGCAATGGTGTCAACTTCGTCATACCCGGGGCCCGCCTGCTGCTTCTTCCCGGCACGGTGGAGGAAGGTGTGGACACCGCATTCGGCAAGAAGGAAGAGGAAGAAGAAGCTGAGCTCACCCGTAAACGGGTACCGGCCGGGCCGGCAGCCAGGGTAAACAGACGTCTTTTTTCTGCAGCTCAGGAGGAAAAGGACGCTCTTGATGCTGTTCTTGAAGAGCTTGTGGAGAGCCTGCGTGCCGATGACATACAGGATACCCTGTCACTTGCCGGCGGCGCCACGGGCAGCACCCTTAAAAACGATGCGGACCGGCTTTTCAGCTCGCTGTCTGTTGTAGCCACCCAGGCCCTGGGCGCCGACGCACTGGAAGACGCGGCAGGTGAAACGCTCCGGGAGCTTATTGAAAATGATATCGATGCCAGGGCAGCCTATGCCGACCTGTCCGCCCTGCTGTTTGACCTGTTAGCCAAAATAGCACTCGGTGAATATGCCGGGCCCGATGACCCCTATTATATTGCGGACCGCAGCCGTTTAATAACCGCCGTTCAGTCCTTGAAAGCGGCTGCCGATTCCCTGCTCGGTGATGCCGCTGCGCTGTCCGATGCCCTTGCGGGCTCAACGGTACTGCCGGCGGTTGTAATAGAGGAGGTGTCACTTGTTTCCGGTGCAACCGGAGGCAACACCATAACCTCTTCCCCTGAAACCTTTACCCTTACCGCCCACATCAGGAATATCAGTACCGCTTCCGTAAGCGACCTGACGGCACAGCTCACCGTTTACTCGGTTGCGGATTCCGTAACCGTAACATCATCGCCTGAGGTCACGGTGGCAGGCGGCACCCTTGCCCCGGATGACGCACAAGAAGGAGCAGGAGATGATGAAGCAGACGTTACCTGGCAGCTGCAGTTCAACGGCAACATTGAAACAACCGAGCGTATTGTGCTGTCGGTGGAGCTGCTGGAAAACGGGGAAACGGCTGAAAATTTTATCACCTTCAGCGTAAAAACAATTCTTGACTATGCTGAATCGGTCTCGGACAAGGATTCCGACGGCATATATGATGATTATGAGGCTCAAAACGGGCTTGATCAGACCACGGACGACTATTACGAAGACCTGGACGGAGACGGTGTTGAAAACGGCCGGGAATACGGCCTGGGAACGAAACCGAATGCTGTTGATTCCGATGGCGACGGGCTTTCAGACGGCGAGGAGTTAACCGGCGGGGAGGACGGGTTCGTGACCGATCCCCTTGATACGGACACCGACGGCGACGGTGTTAAGGATAGTGATGACGGACAGCCCATTGACGGCAGCACCAGCGAAAAAGCCGGGCTGCCCGATGAGCCTGCGGTTGAGGTTGATAAAAATGAAATAGTCCTCACCAGGGACAACAGCATTGCGGAGGTCAAGGTTACCAACAGCGGCACCGGCACCCTTGGCTGGACGGCTGCACCGGAAAATGGTGCCGTTGTCCTGACAAGCCCCTCGGCATCAAGCCTGCGCGTAGACGAGGCGCCCCTGATAATAACCGTCCCTGACGGCTTTGATTTTGACATTGCCTGCCGGGTCACAACGTCCGTGCGGGTATCGGACCTCTACGGCGCTACCAAGGACTACCGGGACCTGACGGTCATCGTTACCCCTTCAGATAACGCCACCTATGAGGACTGCGAGGACGTGCTTGACTATGATTTTGACAACGAAACCGGCGGAGACGGCGGTGATAACGGCACCGACGGGGACAATGGAGCCGGCAGTGATAATGAAACCGCGTGTCCTGTTGAAAGCTTTTTTGCGGGCGACAGAGAAACACTTACCGTGCTGCGCTTGTTCAGGGACTCGGTACTCGGCAGAAACGTAACAGGCCGCGCATATATTAATCTCTATTATACCTACAGCTCAGAAGTGGCGGGGCTTTTAAAAAAAGATCCTTCGTTGCGCCTGCAGGCAAAAAAATGCATCGAATCGCTTGTACCCACCCTGCGGCGCATGGTGCGCGGTGAGCGGGTTGCTTTAAGCCGCGGGGAGAAAGACAGTATAAAGAACTGCCTCGAAAAAATCGCAGGCAATGCCGCTTCAGGCCTGAAAAGAAAGATCGAACAGGTTGTGCATGCCGTTGAAACGTCAGAAATGCCGGTGCGTTCGCATTAAATTTTATCCACCACGCCGTTGCTCTTGCGGTTTTTTTTACATGCAGCACGATGGAGAACGGTCATAGAAATCCATTGTGGTGTAATCAACTGTTCCTCCGTGCTTTGATTGCCAATTCAGCGGCATTCACAAGATGATATGCGATGGGTGACGCCGTAACGGCAGGGTGTGTGCCCAGCTGAAACAGCGCCATATCCTCGACGGTCATTTTCTTCTGGATGCATGCACTCAGCGTATTAACAAGTTCACCCACGCTCTCGCCTCCACGGGCACCCCCACCCAGGAGTTCGCCGGTGGTTTCATCGAACACAAGCTTTACTTTCATCGGTACCATACCCGGCATACCGCCGGGATGTCTGTTTGGTTGCTCTGTTGCTCCGCACACGACCTTGTATCCCTCTTGCAGGGCATTTTCTTCTGTCAGCCCGGCAGCGCCGAACACAGTACCGTCAATAATTGTTGAAAAAACACCGATTACACCGCATTGCTTGCGCTGTAATGTATAAAGGTTAGCCCCTGCAATACGCGCTTCCATTGCGGCAACAGACGCCAGCTTTAAAGGTGATGGACGTCCGGTGAAAAAAGAATTTTTCGCTGCGCAGTCACCGCAGGCAAATATTGATTCATCACTGGTACGCATATGCTCGTTTACCGATACGCCGCCTTTTTCAACAGCAAGGCCCGCGGATTCTGCGAGTGTCGTCTCCGGCCGCACGCCGATTCCAAGCATAAGCATATCAGCATCAATTGTCTGGCCGTTCGACAGTTTTACACCGGTGACCGCAGCATTACCAAGGATCTCTTCGACCCTGGATTCAGTTAACACGCTGACGCCGGCAGACTTGATTTTTTCATCAGACTCCATAGAAAATTCACTTTCCAATGCCAACATGAGACAATGAGGAAGCATTTCTACAATGGTGACATCGAGATTCCGTTTCCGAAGCTCGTCTGCGAATTCAACACCGATAAATCCGCCGCCGAGCACAAGAACTTTTTTTACATTCTCAAGATCCTCCAAAAAACTCCTGAGATAGGGGACATCTTTTTTTGCAGTATATACCCCTTGTTTATCAGCGCCGGGAATCGGAGGGACCAGCGGTGTCGAACCTGTAGCAAGTATGAGCTTGTCATAGGAAACAGCGCCGCCTGCAGTTGCTATCATCTTCTTTTCGGGATCTATTGAAACCGCTTCATCAACAACCAGCTCTATACCATTGGTCTCAAGAACACTGTCCGGGATAAGGTTCTTTTCGGGGCTCATTACGGTGCCGAAAATATAAGGGATTCCACAGGGGATTAGGACCTTTTCTTCTTTGCGCACGAGTCCTACTGATTTATCCGGATAATGCCTTTTTGCTGTTACAGCTGCCGGGATACCTGCAGCACTTCCTCCGATTACAACGATATCATAGCTTTTCATAATGTCGGCCTTTCTTTGTTGTACATTACGGTAATTTTTCCTTCATCACATCGACATAACGACGGTCGATTTTCAACATTGCAGGCTTTTCATCTTTTTCTTTTTCAAGGATATTTCATCTTCCAGCTCCTCTATTTCGATCCATTGCTGCGGGGTTGCATCATGCATGGGCAGCGCGGCTTTTCGATCCGTCAGCCGATCTCTGAGCATACCGATCTCTTTTTTCAGTTCCCGGCACCTGTTTTCACTGATTGTTGCGCCGGTTTCCGATGGCTGGGTTTGCTTTTTAACAGCAATAGTCGGAAAAAGATCTAAATCCGTGTGCGGCAGAAACATTGCCGCCATAAACTCTTCCATGAATTTAGTATTTGTCGAAAGCTCAAAATAGGTCATCTTTTTTGCGATGAGTTTTGCCTCTTCCGCGGCATGTGTCGACAAGAGGCACATCTTCGCACCGCTCAGTGAGCTGTTACCGATAAAGCGGATTTTTTCAACCGCTATGTCGGGGAGCAGTCCAATGCTGATGGCGCTCTTTACATTCAAATAATTTCCGAACCCCCCGGAAACAAACAGATGGTCCAGATCAAGAAACGTCAGCCCCATGCTCTCAATAAGGATCTTTGCCGCTGAAAAAACAGCTGCCTTTGATTTTATTACATTCTTAATTTCACTCTCTGTTACAAAAATATCTTTCCCGCTGTCGGACTCATCTGCAAAGGCAAGGACAAATGCTGTTTCATTCTCTCCTGTCCGTATCCGCTTATTTCCGCTATCCCTTACGATGGCGCCATTGGGATCAATGATGTTATGCATGAGCATTTCCGACATGAGATCAATCAAACCTGATCCGCATATGCCGCGCGCTTTTCCATTGCCGATAACCGAGAACCGGGGCGCGCCGTTTTCTATCGTTACCTTTTGTATCGCGCCTTTCGTTGCCCTCATCCCGCACTGCAGCCCCCCTCCTTCAAAGGCAGGACCGGCAGAAGCGGAACAGCAAACCATCCACTCATTATTGCCTACTGCTATTTCACCGTTTGTACCCAGATCGATAAGTGCTGATGTTTCCGGTGAACTGTGCAATCCCGATGCCAGGACACCGGCGGTTATATCGCCCCCCACATAACTGCTCACGCCGGGTATGCAGGTAACAACGCCGCGGGGAAGGATTTCAAGCCCCAAATCAGAAGCCTGGGAAGAGGGATATTCATTGGAAGCGGGAATATATGGTTCCAGCCTGATATGGCACGGCTGCAGCCCCAGCAGCAAATGAATCATCGTGGGGTTCCCGGCAGCCATGACGGCGGTTATCTGATCTTTCGCGATGCTGCTTTCAGTGACAAGCTGCTCTATAATACTATTGATGTTCTCTACAACTGCATCTTTCAAAGGAGCAAGCCCGTTTTTGCTGCAGGCAAAAATAATTCTTGATATTACATCCTCCCCGTAACGAATCTGCTGGTTGTGTGAGCCGCTCACTCCCAGCACTTTTCCCGTACGCAGTTCAACCAGTTCGGCCACTACGGTTGTGGTTCCCACATCAAGAGCAATACCGTAATTTTCCCTTGATGTATCTCCCGGTTCCAAATGACCGATTTCCGTAATCCCGTGATGCTGTCGTAATGTAGCGGTCACGTGCCAGCCGTTTTTACGTAGCAGTCCGGGAAGTATTCTTAAACAATGCATATCCATTTTTATAGTCTTTTCAGCTATCTTCTTCTGCCTGATTGCTCTGAACAAACGTTCCTGGTCGGGCACAGAATCATCAAGGGTCGGTTGCGGGAGTTCTAAAAATATTTTTTTGGTTAAAGGATGATAAAAGACAACATCTTTGTTGTCTGCGTAATTATCTTCAAGACGCTCAGGATCATTGTATGACAGTGCGTTTTCTGTTTTGAGAATCTGGGATTCCTCCAAGTCGGCACCGGAGGGAACCGATACGACGATATCACTGTGAACTTCCGCCTGACAGGCCAGTACAAAACCTTGTTCAATCTCATCCTTGCTGAGATAGGACAGGGAGGAAGGACTGCTCGTTGTCTTTCCCTGTATTACCTGCACTTTGCATCTTCCGCACACTCCTTCACCACCACATTCACTGTTTATGTAGATGCCGGCCTTTATTGCCGCCTGCAGCAGGTTTTCGCCATTGTTAACACGCACTTGTTTTTCTTCCGGTTTGAATAAAACACCATATTCTTCCATCACAATTTTCACCTCGTTCTAATTCAACGGCTCCAGACAATAAGCTTTCCGGCTGTTTCACCGGCATAATAAGAATAACGCACTGTGTAGTCCCGGGGAGCTTGCGGCTTACAATTTAAATCGTTGATAATGCGTCTTCCATAATCTGTTCAAGATCCTGCTTCTGTACAGCCCCGACCATCTGTTTTACTTCCCGGCCTTTATTAAAAACCATAAAGGTCGGTATACTTGTAATATTATATTGTTCAGCAATTTCCATGTAATCTTCAATATTTATTTTCACAACATCGAATTTGCCGGCAAACTGGTGTGACAATTCTTCTATAATAGGCGCCATTGACCGACACGGGGCACACCAGTCGGCGTAGAAATCAACTAAAACCGGATTTTTCGATTCAAGCACATCTTTTGCAAAGCTTTTTTCACCTGCGTTGCGCTGTTTTGCCATTCCATCCTCCTATTTTCTGTATGGTAGCGGTCGAGTAATCCTTTTTGAAGCTTCTTTCCAGATCTTCGGCTGCAGTGATTAAGCAAACCGGGTTTTTCATTCTACAATAATGCTTTTATGCTCTTAGCATTTTTCAGTAATCATTCTTCACCTTTCGAAGATCCAGTCTGCGGGGAAGGCGGGGGTTCTAAACCCCGAAGGACACCATAAACCACCGGTAACCCGTTAAGGATATCATTTTTAATAAAGGATAAATGCAATGACTATGCCGGAACACAAATATTAAAATAGTAAAGCAAATACAGATAGTTAAGACAGCTCAGGGCGCACACCAAACTGTTACATCCTGTGCAACATGTAACACCGTGCTGCCATTAATCGTATAAGATATTGTTATTACTTATTTTTTTAGTATTACAGCATATGCATCAATAGTGTTGCATTACCTTTTGACGGCAACACTGCTCACAATTGGGATGAGCTATGCGTGGGAAATGCGCAGGCAGGTACTATGGTTGCATGACGGGCCGCAGGCAATGGGGAAACTTTTCTTACCGGAATGTTCCGCCATACCGTTACACGGGGAACTCCCAGCTTCCGGGCGGCTTCAGACCGGTTCCAGCCTGTTTCATGTAACACGCGGACAAGCGCCCCGTACGTAAGGGGGTTCCTTTTTTGTGTAGTGGTGTATGTGGTGGGCCTGGGAATATTTTGTTTTAGTTCCCGGGGGGAATCTATTTTCTTATTCTTTTTTAACGGCTTCTCTTATTTTTTCTCCGAGCAGGGCTGCTTCTTCAAGATATTCGGGAAATTCATGTACGCTCTGTGCACCGACCGATGCTATGATCGCACCCGCATTGTCCAACCCTGTCCATTCGGCAAAGCATTTAAATGTTTCCAATGCCATCTTACCGCCATATGCCGCCTGGGAAATCACAAAGCCGGCCGTTTTACCGATAAAGGGTTGCCAGCCGTGCCACTGTGTGCCTGTGTGCTCCCCAATGCCGAGATAGCACCATGCAATGCTTCTGTCTACCATGTTTTTTGTTAGACCTGAAATATCATAGTAGTAGTTGGGGGAACCAAGCACGATGGCTTTTGCTGCGAGGAATTTTCCCAGAAGGACTTCCATGTCGTCGTCACGGGGACATTTCCCGCTGTTTTCTCTGCAGTACAGACAGCCGGTGCAAAAATTAATCGTGTGGTCCGAGAGAAAAATTATTTCTGTTTCCATCCCGGTGGAGTTCAACACCTTCTGTACGAGTAACGACGTAGTACCCTTTTTTCGTGCGCTGCCGCATATCCCCAGAACATCTGTCATGCTCACCTCCACGCACTACTTGCCGCAGCATTTTTTATATTTACGTCCGCTTCCGCAGGGGCAGGGATCATTGCGCCCGATTTTTGTTTCGGCTATCGTCGGTTTTTGCGGATGCAACAATCTTTCTATATCAGCGGTATCTTCCGGCTTGTCCGGTTGCCGTTCAATAGAACATGTCCAGCCGTGTTCCTTACACAGCACATCTATTTCTTTCACCCTTTTTTCTGTTTGCACACTAACCACAGCGGGGTTCTTTTCAGTGCCCAATTTTGCCGGTTTTATTCCATCAAAAACCTTTGTCCCCTTATCATCATCAAACGTTTTTGCCGGCTTGTTGTTGTTAAAAATTCTTTTTCCCATCTCTTCTCCATTAAGATTGCGTGTTCACTCGTATCGCCTGTGTTCATTGACAACAAAATGCGCTCGTTATCTGCCGCTGCTTACGCGACAGTCCCTGCACGACACCGTGCACCCCGTCTTTTCATGCGCAAACAAGCTATGGTATGTAATACTATAACGGCTCCAGTAAAGCAAGAACTGCTGCAGCCCGCGGATGGCCGGGCACATATTTGCCCTGTCTTTACAATGTGCATGATTATCGGGAATTGAACCAGGTGGAAAAGGATTAAACCGGGTATCCTGCCGGATTAAGAATGATGGTCTGCAATGTTGGCAGAGGTCGGATTTTTTCATCACCGCGCTGTATACAACAGCACAATGGTTCCAATGGTGTCCCGGCGGGTTTTTATGTCACATGGAGACGGTTGGGTTGTACCGGAACCCTGTTTTGAAAGTCTCCGATGCATCAATTGACGTGGCGCTGAGCAAAAAACGCACACACGGGCTGCTGCTGCAGGACGTCACGCTGTTTGCCGATCAAAGCACAGAGGGAAGGTCCTGCCCCGCGACAATACTGCAATAGAGGGGCCTGCCGCTTATTCTGCAACCACGCGGTCCCAGCTAAGCTTTACGTAAAATTTTTCCTTATCATCCTTTTGGCTTGCTTCTACTTTTAGGGATATGTCCTTTTGAGGGCTGAGTGACATCATTCTTTTGTTGTTATGGATATAGAGTTTCCCCGTCTTGATATTGTCTGCAAGCCAGTTAAAGTACCGGGCAATCCGATCGATGTCTGAAATTTCTTTTGTCTTTAACTCATTTTTGCTCATGGCTCCCCTCGACTATAAAACCACATTTTCGCCCTTTGATAGTTTGCTCTTTTAATAATAACCAAATGTTAAATTTATATTAATTTTTGCTTATTTTTTAAGCATCCCGGACGAAATATAAAATATTTTGATTTTCTTTAGTGCTGCTCCCCGCCTCGTGAAAATCCCGTTGTTTGCGCGGGGCATCCCGGAGCTTGAATTTTATATTTCAGACAGGTGCCGCTTGTCCTCAGATCCCGTATTGCGCGGACCCCGCTTGTCCCGCCCCGGCCGGGACGGGGCTTTCGCGGCACACTCAGGTAAAAAAAGAAACCTTAAGGGGAAAAGCAAAAGAACAGGGGCGTGTCGTTTAAGGGGTCCACATCGTCAATAAAAGCACACCACAGAATATCTGAACCGCCGTTTTTCTCATCACCAGTCTTCGTCGGAATAGAACAGCGCCGAAACATCGTAACAGGCGTCCCTGATGCTGCGGATTTCTGAACTGCTGAGCTGTTTTTTCCAGTTCCAGACGGCGGATGCGCTGTTGAGCTTGAGCACGTGGGGCTCGCCTTGGGGAGCCGCTGAAGGGTTCCCGGAGCCGGTATATTCCAGTATCCTGCTGCGCATGCCGTTGGTAAATGCAACTGAAAGGCCGCGGCAGAGATTTCTGAAAACAGACACCGGGTTGCGTGAAAGATCTTCATGACGGACAAAATGCCAGTCAGGATGGCGGCTGCGGTACCCGTCAACCACAGAGTAGATAATACGCCACAAAAGTGCTGCCTGTTCAATAATGTCTTTTGTGTGCGCTGCGTGGTCACGTATCTCCCGGGCAAACGGCTGCAGGTGGTCCCGCATGAGCATGTTCTGGCCGAGCAGCTGTGCAAAGGAAAATTTCCAGTTCAGGCGTTTCAAACTGGCGGCAAAAGCGGCGGGATGCCTGATAAGAACAATGACGTCCATTGTAAAGGTTCGGGCCAGCCACTCGGCAGAAAAAACGGCAATGGGATCTTTCACCAGCGCTCTTGTGGACAGCGGGCTGTCACAATCGGCAATGATATGCTGCAGATGTCGCTGCAGAAGGGGGCCGCTTGATTCCGTTACATACTGAAACCAGTAGGTAAAGGCGGCTCCGCAGGCGCATGTGCCGTGATTAACATTAAAGGGTTCGTCTATATACCGCAGCAGGGGTGATTCGGCAAGGATGCGCCCGGCAAATGTTGTTCCCGAGCGATGCGCTCCGGTAACCAGTATGGGCCGTCTTGACGGATGGTGGGACGGGGGAGCGTTCATTGCAGGATTTCCAGCACCTCATCAGTGCTCATGACCTCGCCGAACCCGCCGGCAATAACGTTCAGGGTTGCCTGGTGTCCCTGCGGATCAAACGTGGCTGCGCCGTCACTGACAAGAATTACATCATACCCATATCCCACAGCTTCTCTGGTGGTCGTCTCAACACAATAATTGGTCGCGACACCCGTCATAAACAGGGTTGTGACACCAAGGTTGCGAAGGGTTCTGTCCAGGGGCGTCTGAAAAAACCCGCCATAGGCTTTCTTCATGATCATATGGTCCCCGCTCCGGGGCCGGAGCTCATCGATAATCTGTGCCCCCCAGCTGCCGATTACGAGGGCGCCGTTTTCTTGCGCCTTGCGGCGCATTTTTTTCAGGGGCAGGGCAACGTCGGAATAATCAGGCCGCCATGCGGTATAAATATATATAACGGGCAGGCTCCTGGTGCGAAAGGCGTCGGAAAGCTTCTTGATCAGGGGGATGGGGGCGCGCAGCAAATCAAAGGCGCCGGCCGGCACGCCGACGCCCTGGGAATAGTTCGGGACAAAGCCGTCTTTGTGAATAAAATCGTTTTGCATGTCTACAATAATCAGTGCGCTGTTTGTGGTTTCCATGAAAGCTGTTCTCTCCTTTATTGTCCATTTTCCAGCCTGCGGGCAACCTGCAGGACGGTTTCTACATAGGCACTGCTTTTATTGTAGGCAAGCAGGACCCGTCTGTTTGATGCATGGTGTATCCCGGACGTCCAGCCGTGGGATTTCAGATAATGTACAACTGAAGCAATGGCATCGGGCATGTAAAACAGATCTATCGTATCACTTTCATCACCGTCCCTGCCCCAGCTGAGATAGCTTGAGGGGAGAAACTGGGGGATACCGAATGCGCCGGCATAACTGCCTTTCAGGGTACCTATGTCAACGTTAAGGTCCCGGTTCATGGTAAGCAGCGCTGCCAGCTCTCGCCGTGCCCATTGTGCCTTGAGCGCAAGGCGCTCAAGATACCGCTCTTTGACTGATCTGTCCTTGAGCCTTCGGGCAATTTCCTTTCTCCGCTCTTGCCGGTTGTCAAGGTAGACAGAAGAGAAAACAGACAGCACGGGATATGATCCCGTCAGCTCACCAAAGCTGCTTTCAACCATAATAATGGCAACGATTACTTCCGCATCCACACCCGAGGCCCTGCTCTCTCTGTTCAGCCTGGTTCGCCATTTTCGGAAAAACTGCTTTGCCATGCCTATGGCAACCGGGTTCAGAAAACGCTTATAGCAGCCGGGTTTCTCGTTATTGACAACATTGCGGGTGACCAGGCCGGGAATGTAGCGCAGCCGCGGATCGCCGAAAATCCTCTGTAAAAAGGGGGCATTAAATCCGTCGGCAGTAAAAGACTCAACCAGAAAATCTGTTTCTGCCCGGGTAAGCCCTCTGCCCGGACCCGTCGCCGCAGCCTCTGCCCGGCATACAAACACGCACCAAAAAAGGCTCACGGCAAAACCGTAAAGGACTGTTTTTTTCATAGGCACCCACACTCTCTGCAAAATATGAACGCTGTTTCTATCATCCTAAAAAAACTATAATTTTTATATCGTATGGCGCGCCTGAAACTTAAGAAAACTTTTTTATAATCCTCAAAATATGCTATACAAGATCATAAAAAAATGTATTAATAGAAAAAACATCTTCCAGAGGAGGTTATCATGCAAAAATATCCGGCCCTGCTCACCCTGGCCCTTCTCTACTGCCTTTTTTCCGCTCCTCTCTACGGAGCAGAAAAGGAGGGGGACTCGTCATCGATGCCCGCGGAGCGCTTGGGCAGGGGGATCATTAATATCGTAACATCTCCCCTTGAAGTTCCGTCTAATATGATCAAACGGGCACAATACAGAGAAGAAACGACCGATAACCCCTTTGCCGTTATGGGCGGCTTTATAGCGGGGGGGGCCATAGGGGTGGTTCGTTTTCCATGGAGGCTTGCCGCGGGGCTGTACGATGTGGTCACGTGTCCGGTTTCTTCCTGTAATGAGAGCATTATTTCACCGGAACATATAACGTTTTCAAACGAGACTGATTACTAAACGGTAGTATCTTGCTGTAATGACTGCTTCAGTCTTCCCATGAACGTCTATGCCCTTACATGTTTACACCAGCAATAGACTTGAAATTCTTGCGGAACAACTGGCCGAACAGCTGAAAAACGCACCGTTTACCCCCCTGCAGGAGGAAATAATTGTTGTCCAGAGCAGGGGAATGGAGCGGTGGCTCAGCCTTGAGATCGCCCGCAGGCACGGAATCTGTGCAAACATCGCTTTTCCTTTTCCCAATAACATACTCACCCAAACAATCTGCCGAATACTGCCCGACATACCGGACACCAGGCCCTTTGAGCCTGACGTTTTAAAATGGAGGATAATGCATCTTCTCGACGGGGACCGTTTCCAAAACATCCTCTCCTATCTCAGCGGAAACAGCGGTATCAAACGCTTCCAGATCGCAGAGCGTATTGCACATATGTTTGATCAGTACCTTGTTTTCCGCCCTGACGTCATGCGGCACTGGGAAAACGGCAGCCTGCAGCACCAGGGCAATGACGAAGAGCAATGGCAGTCAGAGCTGTGGCGGATGCTTTGCAACGACACCGACACGCTTCACAAAGCCGCGCTTCTGGAGAAATTCCTGAGAATTATCGAAACGTCCGACAACGCTGCCGCGGTACTTCCGCCCCGCATAAACGTGTTCGGCATATCGGTCCTGCCCCCGTTTCATGTTACCTTTTTTACGGCTCTGGCAAGCCGGATTGAGGTAAACCTGTTTCTCATGAATCCCTGCAGGGAGTACTGGGGCGACATTCTTTCGGACCGGCAGGAATACAAGCTGACCGGGAAATACCCAAACACGCTGATTGCGGCAGAGGAGCTGCATTTTGAACGGGGCAACAGCCTCCTGGCGTCGCTGGGCATGCATGGTATCGAGTTCTTTGACCGTATGATTGCAGCGGGCGGCAACCAGTACGAGTTGTTCGAGGATGTACAACAGGAGAGCCTTCTTACCTGCATCCAGTCGGATATTCTCACCCTTCGTGACCGGGGGGCCGGCGGCAGCGCAAAAACAGAAATATCCGGAGATGATCCGTCCATTCAGATCCATTCCTGTCACAGCCCCATGCGGGAAATTGAGGTTCTCTATGAAACGCTGCTTGACCTGCTTGACCGCGATCCCGAGCTGAGCCCCCACGATATACTTGTTATGACACCGGACATTAACAGCTACGCTCCCATCATTGAGGCTGTTTTCAACACACCCGAACAGGAAAACATGCGCATTCCGTTCAGCATTGCAGACAGAAGCATGCTCAGTCAAACCGGCCTGTGCAACACGTTTCTTATGCTCCTTGATCTGTGCCGAAGCCGCTTCGAGGTATCCCGGGTAATGCCGATTCTCGAATCGCCGGCCGTGGGGAGAAAATTCAATTTGACGCAATCGGATATAAACCGCATCCATACGTGGATCAGTAAAACCCGTATCAGGTGGGGAATCGACGAAACAACCGGACAGGAGCTGGGCCTGCCGGGATGCCGGGAAAACACCTGGATGGCGGGCATGGAAAGGCTTCTGCTGGGCTATGCAATGCCCGGTCAAAATGAAGGCATGTTCTCCGGCATTCTGCCCTATGATGATATTGAAGGCGAAAATGCCCGTGTCCTGGGAAAATTCATAGAATTCACCAACAACATTTTCTCGCTTGCCGCCGGGCTTGCACAGCCCAGGCCCCTTGCACAATGGGCCGGCATCCTTGCCGATATCCTTGAAACATTTTTCCATCAGGACACCGAGAATGAACAGACTATCGGAGCCGTGCGCGGCATGTTTGCCGAACTCGCCCTGTGGCAGACATCTTCCGGCTTCAGCCGGGAGGTCGGCCTTGATGTGATCAAAGACCAGGTTAAAAAACTTTTTGAACGCGAGACCATCACCACCGGATTCGTTACCGGAGCGGTAACATTCTGCGCAATGCTGCCCATGAGAAGCATTCCCTTCAACGTTATCTGCCTTGTGGGTATGAACGACGGTGCGTATCCCCGCCGGTCACATGAGCCGTCCTTTAATCTTATAAACCGGTATCCCCGCGCCTGCGACCGTTCCCCGAAAAAAGACGACCGGTATTTGTTTCTCGAGGCAATTCTCTCAGCGCGCAGCCGTCTTGCCATAAGCTATACCGGCCAGAACATTCAGGACAATTCCGTCATACCGCCGTCTGTTGTGGTGAGCGAGCTCATTGACTATCTGGAGCAGGGCTTTTTCGTTGCCGGGAGTACTGTAGGGGAGACCATTATCAGAAAACATCCCCTCCAGGCCTTCAGTTGCCGCTACTTTTCCGGCAATGAAAAACTGTTCAGCTATTCTCAGGAAAACTGCTCCTGTGCCGGGGCGATAACACAACCAAGACGGACACCGGCGCCCTTTATCAGCCGGCCGCTTTCTGCTCAGGATGCGACGGACAATAGTGTTGCGCTTCATGATGTGATTGCCTTTTATTGCAGCCCTGCAGAGTTTTTTTTGCGCAAGCGCCTGGGCATTGTCCTTGAAAGTAAGGAAGCGATTCTTGATGACAGTGAAAACTTCACCATCGCGGGCCTTGACCGCTATGAATTTGAACAGGATATGCTTGAGAAACAGCTCTCCCGCAAAGACAGCCGGGAGATGTACCGGCTCACAAAATCCCTGGGCATCCTGCCTCATGGCGGGGTGGGTGAATATGTGTTCAGCCGTACCCATAAGCAGGTTGCCGACTTTGTTTCAGCCGTTTCTGAGCACACCACCCAAGAAGCATCGACCTCGGCTGCCGTTGAGCTTACCATAGACCAAACGAGGCTCACCGGGCATGTGGAAGGTGTCCGGCCCTCCGGCCTGCTTGTGTATCGCTATGCTGTTTTGCGGCCAAAAGATTTTTTAAGCCTCTGGATAGAGCACCTGGCCATCACTATGATGCAGCAGGACAACCTTCCCACCCGGAGCGTGCTTGTGGGTATTAAAGATAAAAAAAACCGCGTTCCCGTACAGTGGCGATACGTTGCTGCGCCGCATGCCCCTGACTGTGTCCGCCGGCTTCTCACCCTGTACCGGGAGGGGCTCACACGCCCCATAGCCTTTTTTCCCAAGGCCTCCCTGCGGTTTGCCGAGGCAGTTGTTGTCAAGGGCACATCAACGGAGGCTGCCCTTGCCGGGGCGCGGCAGGACCTGTACGGAAATGATTACGCCCGGGGTGAGCTTGAAGACCCGTATTGCAGTCTCTGTTTCAATAGTGAAGAAATCCCCTGGGATGAATTCGCGCACTGTTCATTGCAGGTATATGAACCGCTCCTGCAGCACAGAGAGAACGTAGAGAGTTGAGCATGGAAACGCATAACACCTTCTCACCCCTCAGCCTGCCGCTCAGCGGCACGCAGCTTATTGAAGCAAGCGCAGGCACCGGGAAGACACACACCATCACCGACCTGTATCTGCGTCTTATTCTTGAAAAAGGGCTGCCGGTTGACCAGATACTTGTTGTCACCTACACCGAGGCTGCAACAGAAGAGCTCCGGGACAGGGTGCGAAAAAAACTCCGAAAAGCAAAGGATGCGCTGTCTGCCGGAGGCGGCTCAGACGACCCCGTGATCAGCGAGCTTATGCAGAAGAAGGCCCTTCGGGGCAGCGCGCACGTTGTTCTTCAGAACGCCCTGGCAAATTTCGACGAGGCGGCAATTTACACCATACACGGATTCTGCAACCGCATGCTCAACGACCTGGCATATGAAACCGGCTCGCTCTTCGACACTGAGCTCATAACCTGTCAGGGGCATCTCATCCGGGAAACCGTTGATGACTTCTGGAGAGAACACTTTTACCAGGCACACGGCTGCTTCATTTCCTATGCCCTTGAACAGGGGTATACACCCGACGTGTTCTTACATCTGGCAAATTCCTACATTCACAATCCCTCCCTTGCAATAATTCCCGTTTCCGAAACGCCCCGGACAAAAGAGGCCGAGACGAGTTATATCGAATGCTTTAAAGAGGTTGCCGAGGCCTGGGAAAAAGCCGGCAGCCGGGTGAGAGAAATTCTCACCGCGCATACAGGCCTGAACAGAAAAAAATACAGGGTTGCGGCAGTGGAAACACTGCTCGGAGCCCTTGAGCATCACCTCGCCTCATCCTGTCCTTGCCTCCTGCCTGCCGACACCTTTGAAAAATTTACAACCGGTGCCATTGCTGCCGGCACAAAAAAAAATATGGACCCTCCGGAGCATCCTTTTTTTCACCTTTTTGACGTGTTTCATGCACGGGCGGAGAATTTATGTATTCTTTATGACAGGTATCTGTGCTGCCTGAAGGTCTCTTTCTTTGATTATGCGAGAAGAGCACTTGAACAAAAAAAGGCCGAGATGAATATTCAGTATTATGATGATCTGCTCCTGAAGGTTCACAAAGCCCTTGCCGCGCACAACGGTGAGCTGCTTGCCCGCAGCATCCGCAATAAATTCAAGGCGGCGCTTATCGACGAGTTCCAGGACACCGACCCCCTGCAATACGACATTTTTACACGGATTTTCCGGCACAGGGATACAACGCTTTTTCTCATCGGAGATCCCAAACAGGCAATTTACAGCTTCCGCAGCGCTGATCTGTTTGCGTACATGACGGCGGCGGCATCCATCAAGAACCCGTACAGCCTTGATACAAACTGGCGGTCGGCGCCGGGGCTTATTCGTGCCGTTAATACCCTCTTTGCCCGAAACCCCCGGCCTTTCATACATGACCACATTGCCTTTCAACCGGTAAAGCCTCCTCCCGGGACAGGCAAGCACCGAGGCCTGTGCGGCACCGGGGACCCCCCGCTTCATATCTGGTTTGTACGGGACGCCGACAAGAGCACAAAAAACGATATCTCCCTTCGTATTGCCCATGCTGTGGGCAATGAAACGGCACGGCTCCTGCAGGCACGCGCCTGTATCGGCAGCGACCCGCTGGGCCCCGGGGACATTGCCGTGCTTGTGCGCACCCATGCCCAGGCCCGCTGTATTCAGCGCCGGCTCCTTGAGCGCAACGTCCCCTGCATTCTTCACAGCACGGGCAATCTCTTTGAGTGTCATGAAGCCGTGGAGCTTCAGCGGGTCCTGGCCGCCATTGCCGAGCCGAACCGCGAGCATCTCGTCAGGGCGGCCCTTGCCACTGATATAATAGGTCTGTCGGGCGATGGGCTCCACGCACTGCTGGTCGATACCGCGGCATGGGAAACCCTGCACGGCATGTTCTGTTCCTGGCATGACCTGTGGAACAGCTCCGGGTTTTATCGGATGTTCAGGAAGCTTATAGTATCTGCAAAGGTAAAAGAGCGTTTAATCGGTTTCCCCGACGGCGAGCGGCGGCTTACCAACCTTCTTCAGCTGGCAGAAGCACTTCACCATCGGGAAAAGGAATTTCCCACGGGAATGGCCGCGACCATGAAATGGCTTTCAGAACAGCTCCATGCCGACACACCGCCTCTGGACGAGCACCAGCTCAGGCTTGAAAGTGACGAGGACGCGGTAAAAATTGTTACCATACACAAAAGCAAGGGACTTGAGTATCCCGTGGTGTTTTGCCCCTTTGCCTGGGAGGGACTGCGCTCCCGGGCCGACGTTGTTTTTCACACCAGGGACGCCCGTGCTCAGCTGACCCTGGACCTTGGGTCCCCGGAACAGGACAACCACCGGCAGCAGGCTTCAGAGGAATCAATGGCGGAAAATATCAGGCTTCTGTATGTTTCCCTCACACGTGCCGAATACCGCGCCTATGTTGTCTGGGGAAAATGCCCCGGCGCTGAAACCTCTGCCATGGCCTACCTGCTTCATTGCCATGAGGAAAAAAACGGTGCGTCGGTCCTGAGCAGGGCAGCAGAGCGGTTCGCCGGATTAACCGACGATGCTGTTGTGCGTGATCTGAAACGCTACGAGGATTCCTCCGGGGGCACGATTCGGGTTGCTGAAATGCCGGAAAAAGACCCGCTCTCCTGCAGGCTCCGGGCACGCGTGGATACCCGGTCGGCCTTCACCCACAGGACCTTCTCCGGCACGGCGGACCAGCAGTGGCGCATTACCAGTTTCTCATCCCTTGTCACAGACCGGCTCCACGAACCGGAATTTCATGAAAGTGACGAGTTTGTTCAAAGCCGTGCAACACCTGCTCCGGATCAGGCACAACAGCCGGAGATGTTCACCTTTCCCGCAGGCGCGCGTTCCGGCTCACTGTTGCACAGCATCCTGGAACACTGTGACTTCGCCTCCCCGGATGTCGCGGCAAGGCAAGAGCTGGTTGCGGAAAAGCTGGGGGCACATGGGTTTGACACTGCATGGTGTTCTGTCGTGTGCGCTATGATCAGCAATGTTATCAGCGTTGCCCTTGATCCCGAAGAACCGGACCTTTCTCTTGCAAACATTTCAAAAAAAGAAAGCATCGCGGAGCTGGGTTTCTATTTTCCGCTGAAGCAGCTTTCAGGCCGGGTCCTGAAAAACATATTTTCCGGGTGCGGGGACGCTGTTGCCGCGGGGCTGCCGGAGCGCATCGGCTCTCTGACCTTTTCACCGGTTCAGGGGTACATGAAGGGCTTTATAGACCTGGTTTTTTCGTATGAGAACAGATTTTATCTGGTTGACTGGAAATCAAACCTTTTGGGGCTCCGCCGTGAGGACTATAAGCAGGAAAACCTCGAGGCGGCAATGCAGGACAACCTGTACAAGCTCCAATACTATATATATACCCTTGCTCTGCATCAATATCTGAAAATGCGTATCCCCGACTACCGGTATGAAACACATTTCGGTCGGGTATACTACATCTTTCTCCGGGGAATCGACCCCGGCAACGGGCCGGGATACGGTATTTACCGGGACCGGCCGCCTGCTCAGATTATAGAGCAGATGAGCGCTCAATTGATTGGATAACAAGGTACTAGACCAGGAACCGACTAGTAATTATCCTTGCCCAAAGGGCAAGGCTTTAGGATGGCCCCCATAGGGGGCCCTACGTTTTAGTCCCATTTTGATCGTGCCGAGTCTGAGTATCTTGCTGCGGGAAAAAGGGCCAAACTGTTTGAGCAAAGCGAGTTTTTGGCCCGCCGCTGCAAGGTGCTCAAGCGAGGGTAGCCGCAGGCCCGATCAAACGGGTGCCTTTTCTTTTGAATACTTTTCTTTGGGCAAGCAAAGAAAAGTATGACTATATTGCTGTTCGTTCCTCCAGAGACTTATTTATTATCCCCGAATAGCTCAAAGCTCTTCGGGTCACACGGCTAAAAGCCGTGGTTTTATAAATAAAATAATTTTCAGTACCCCTTAACTGTATGGCGTCACTATCAATAAAAACCGTTGAACAGTATTATGAAACGGGGTTTTTCTCCGCAATAGACATCAATTTTGCCCGCTTTATAACAAAGCTCGCCGGTACCGCGGGACCGGAACTTTTTCTTGCCGCCGCCCTGGTGAGCCGTCATACAGCCGCGGGACACGTCTGCCTTGACATCGCCGACACCGCGGGAGGCCCCCTTATTGACCCAAAAGAAGAGATGCAACCGCTTGTGTGCCCTGACCGCGCCTCCTGGCTCGGCGCGCTGGAAGCAAGCCCCGTGGTCGGGAGCCCCGGTGACTACAAACCGCTCATCCTCGACCCCTCCTCACGGCTCTACCTGTACCGGTACTGGCAATACGAACAAAAGCTTGCGGCTGCCTTAATAAAGCGGGCCGATGACCAGACCTTGCCGGATAATACCAAACAGCTGGAGGAAATCTTCTGCCGCCTTTTCCCCGATGATGCTCCCGGCGCCGGCCGGCAAAAATGTGCGGCATGTGTGTGTCTGCTGAAAAATTTTGCCCTTATATGCGGGGGCCCCGGCACCGGCAAGACAACAACGGTTGCAAAGATACTGGCCCTCTTCCTTGAGCTGGGTCTTGATGAATATGTCATCGCCCTTGCCGCGCCCACCGGCAAGGCAGCGGCCCGGCTGCAAAACGCGATCATGGCCGCAAAAGAGACCCTGCCCTGCCCCGACCGCATCAAGGCAGCCATACCCACCGCGGCGTTAACCCTTCACCGCCTTCTAAAAGCGGTCCCCGGCTCTGCATACTTCTATTACAATGCGGCAAATCCCCTTCCCGCTGATATTATCGTTATCGACGAGGCCTCCATGGTTGACGTGCCGATGCTGGCTAAACTTGTCGAGGCAGCGCGCCCGGAAACGAAAATCATCCTTATCGGTGATAAAGACCAGCTTGCATCGGTTGAGTCAGGCGCGGCATTTGGTGATATCTGCGCCGCCACCGAAATTTTTTCCCCCGGGTTCCGGGAACTGTATGAAGACATTCTCACGGGCCGAACGGATGCGGAGCCCCGGCCCGGCACCGTCGCTCCCCTTCACGACTGTGTGGTGGAGCTCAGGGAAAGCTATCGCTTTGCACCCCACAGCGGTATTGGTGCACTGAGCAGTGCCGTCAGGCAGGGCGATACCGGCCGGGTCATCAGTATTCTTCACAACAGCGGTTTTCCTGACATTTCATGGCCGGAGACCACGGCACCCCGGAACAGTGCCCCGGTGCGCAGCATGATCCTGGAGGGATTCGGCAGCTGTGCCGACGCGTCGACCCCTGGGGAAGCATTCATGCGCTTTGAGCGCTTTCGCATACTGTGCGCCCTGAGGGAAGGGCCCCTGGGGGTGTCGGGGCTCAATCAGCTGGCGGAAAAGACGCTGTCCGAGCGCAATCTCATTCATCCCGCGGGCCGATGGTACCACGGCCGACCCATTATGATTACCCGCAACGATTACGGCCTTAACCTTTTTAACGGTGATGTGGGCCTGGTCCTGCGGGACCCCGACAACAGGAGCGCTTTCAGGGCTTATTTTCCCGGACCGGACGGAACGGTGAGAGCATACATACCCGAGGGGCTTCCCGACCACGAAACCGTCTTTGCCATGACGGTCCACAAAAGCCAGGGATCTGAGTTCGACAGCGTGCTCATTGTCCTGCCGGACAATGCGTCACCGGTTCTGACCCGGGAGCTGCTGTATACCGGCATTACCCGCGCAAAACAACATGTTTCACTTATGGGATCAGAGGATATCATCGAGTTTGCGGTTTCCCGCAGTATCCGGAGAACTTCAGGGCTCAGGGAAGCACTGTTTCACATAAAATCCTGCCCGATTCCGGGTAAATAATTCCCTTCCCAAAAGCAGAAATCTGCCCACTCTGTGGAGATTTACGAACAGTTATTGCAGTTTTTCGAGGTACAGCCGCTGCAGGAACTTGTTGACGATGCGGTTTCTCCACCGCTGCCCGAACTTTTAAAGCTGAATGCGGAAAAGAGTTTTTTTGTATCAGAAGAGCCGCATTTTGGACAACTGGCTGAAATAGCTTGTGAATGTGCTATCGTTTCAAACTCCTCGCCGCAGCCGTTACAGCTGAATTCATATATCGGCATAATTTCACCTGGTTTTTTTTCGTCTCTTTTTTTCTGGCCCGAATATTGTATTAAGTATGTATCGTACACATCTATACTATTATATGTCAGGTTCACAAATGGGCTCCAGCGACGACCTCAAATACTCGGTAAAAGACAAAATTCAGCATCATGTGCTCAACTGGATTGTAATAATCCGTTACAGAATGGTACATCACGGTATTCCAAAGAACCTGACACTGAAGTCTTTAGGAAGCCTTGAAAGTCTCCTGAAAAAGATGAACCTTATAACATAATATAGTTATAGTGTAACCTGAATGCGGCTTTTTGACAAAGACTGTTTCCCGCCGGCCTACCCTGATTTCTTTACCCCGGCGGCCGCCGCTATTGCGCGATACACCTCTTTGAGGGCAACGTTCTTTTTGCGTGCAATCTTTTTACACTCCTCAAACTCGGGAGCGATGTTTTCTCCGCCCTCGTCGTGAAACACTTTTACGGTAACCATGCCGAACGCTGTTTTCAACCGTTTCTTTTTCCGGGGCAGCACCGTCCTTGCCACCCGGTAGGCGCGAATGCCGGCAGTCGTTGATTCGGCAAAAATGGTCCGGGTAAGCACCTGCCGCTTCCGGTCCGGGCAGACAACCTGAAGCAGTATGCCGGGACGGTTCTTTTTCATATATACCGGAATAACAACAACATCACGTGCGCCGTCCTCAAAAAGCCGCTCCATAAGATAGCCGGTCCATTCAGGGTTCATGTCATCAATGGTTGCTTCTAAAACAAGCATGCTTTCATCATTGCCGGCGGTATGTATCCCGCCCGTAACAAGCCTGAGCATGTTGGGGAAGTCTCCAAAATCACGCGACCCGGCGCCGTAGCCTGAACGTGTCACCGTCATTGCCGGCATTGCGCCGAACTGTGTCGCATACCCGGTGAGAAGCGCAGCTCCTGTGGGTGTAACCAGCTCCGAACGAATCCCTGAATCATATACGGGCACCCCTTCAAGCAGCTTCAGCGTTGCGGGCGCAGGCACGGGAAGGGTGCCGTGCCGGCAGTTTACAAAACCTGATCCAAGGGGTACCGATGACGCGGAAAAATGGTCAACGTCCAGATAGTCGATGCCGATAACGCTGCCGACAATGTCCACAATGGAGTCAAGGGCGCCCACTTCATGAAAGTGGATTTCCGGCACGGTCCTGTTGTGGATATGTGCTTCTGCTTGCGCCAGGTGATAAAATATTTCCCTGCTCTTATCCTTGACGGGGGGCGTGAGAGCGCTCTTTGCGATAATTTTTTCAATATCCGCAAATGAACGGTGGTGACGGTCCTTTCCCGCTGCAATTTTTACATGCGCCCGCCGTCCGGCAATGCCCGATCGTTCTTCCCGGGAAATGCGTATCATGTAGCCGGAGACGCCTACCTTCTTAAGCTCTTCTTTCAGATATTTCTGCGGCACTCCCAGGTCAACCAGGGCACCAAGCAGCATGTCTCCGCTTATACCGGCAAAACAGTCAAAATGTAAACATTTCATGGCAGTCCTTTTTAAATTTTCACAGTCCCTTAAAAAGTCGTTTTTATGGTCATTGCGAGGAAGCAGTCAAAGGCGTATGACGAAGCAATCCCTTTGTTCTAATGGTGCACATGAAGAGATTGCTTCGTCCCGCAAAAAACGGGACTCTCAATGACTCCATCGGTAATTTTTTACGATTATGTCCAATCAGTGTTGAGAAATTCAATTACCGCTCATCAGTTTTCCGTGAATACTCTTTATATACCTTTTTCAGCCCATTTTTCAAAACTTTTTGTGCGGCATTGCGCGGCAGGGCATCTACAAACAGCATTTCACGCGGGCACTTGAACCCGGCAAGGTGCTGCCGGCAAAAGCCCGTCAGTTCCTCTTCGCTGCAGCCTGTCCGGTCCCTGAGCACCACGGCGGCAACAACCTTTTCTCCCCACACAGCATCAGCAATACCGATAACCGCGGCATCGCCGACGGCGGGATGGTCCAGAAGAACCCGTTCCACATCACCGGGATAAATGTTGACTCCCCCGCTGATGATAAGCTCTTTTTTCCGGCCCACAACGGCTAAAAACCCTTCATCATCAACCGCCCCCATATCCCCGGTACGGAGCCATCCCTGATTGAGCACTTCATCGGTTGCAGCAGGATTATTATAATAGCCGCTCATCACATTCGGCCCTCTGCACAGTATTTCTCCCACCGTGCCCGGTGGTGCTTTGCTGCCGTTGTCGTCTGCAACTTTTACCTCAACGCTGAGCATGGGCCTGCCCACGCTTGCCGGTTTACTGAAAAAAGCATCGGGTCCCAGGATGCTCACCCCGGGTGACGCTTCGGTAAGCCCGTAAATATCGAAAAATACCGCATTGGGGAACAGCCATTGCAGCTGTCCTTTAACTCCCGGCATCAGGGGGGCTGCTCCGGTGACGGCGCGCCGTACAGACCCCGTCTCCCCCGCCCCGTGCGCTGCTGCGGCAAGCATCATGCCGTACATGGTAGGGGCCTGGGTAAGAGAGGTTATCTTCTCCTGCTGGATAAGCTTAAGCGCCTCCTCCGGATCAAAGCGTTCGCACAAATACACGGTTGCCTGATTGAAAACATAGGTAAACAGCCGCCCCAGGGTAGATGAGTGAAACAGCGGGGTAGGGGCGAATTCTCTGTCATCGGGCACCATGCTGTAGGCGGCAGCGTAGTTAAGCGTGTTCCATATCTGATTTCCATGGGTAAGCACAACACCTTTGGGTGTTCCCGTGGTTCCGGCAGTATAGAGGATAAATGATGGATCCTGCTCGGTGACAATTACTGACTTGCCGGCCGTGGAAGGGTCTCTCATAAGGGATTCGTAGAAAGTAAAATCGCTGCCTGCCGGTTCATCCAGAGTTATAATGCTCCTGATTCCGGGAATATCCCACGCAATTGTATCCGCGGCCTGTCTGCCGACAAAAAGCTCTGCCACCCCGGCATGCTCAAGCAGTGCCCTGATCTCCTGTTTCCCCAGACGGTAGTTTATAGGGACCCCCACAGCGCCGAGCTTCATGAGGGCAAAAACAATCTCAACATATTCTATACAGTTACATGAAACAATACCGACTTTTGTGCCCCTGGTTACCTCCCTGCAATACAGGCCCGCGGCAAGCCGCTGTACTCGCTCGTGGAGCTGCGCATAGGTTACCCGCTTGTTGCCGCATACAACCGCGATTTTTTCAGGGTGGCGGCGGGCGGCATGGTCGAGAAAAGATCCAAGGTTCATGTCTGTTCGGTTTTCTTTATCATTATGGACATACTATTTCTTACAGGACACTTTTTTATCCGGATATTTGACAAAAACCGTTACCTATATTATATATAAAAAAACGTTATACCTGCCGCATAAGGACGCGTAATGGAAAAAGCTGCACAGATACTGCACTACTACACCTTTCCCAAATGGTCTTTTGAGCACAAATATTTTATTTTGCTTTTATCTTTTCTCAGCTTCGCGGGCGGTGCCGGCGGTGCCTATCTTTGTCATATCAAAAATCCCCTGGCAATATATACCTGGCATGTCGGGCTTATTGCTATGCTGGTCTGTTCGGTCTATTTTGTAAAGGGGACCTATCAAAAATATCTGGCCTATGCCTGGGATGCGTATTATTAGTGTTGTGTCCCGGCAAAACCTAAAATAATTATATAGAAACAGCAGTTATTGTTATGCCTCCAATAATCGGCTGGAGGATCCAAGGCGGCAGGCGAGTGATCTTACCTGTCTTTTTCTATGGTTGTATAAGCACGATTAACAGGCTCTCAAGATCAACGAAAAACCCGGTTCTCTCCTCAAGTTTTTCTCACCCGGACCCTTGATCCTGGAATCCTCGAACCCTTTTACAGAGACTACCTCATTTGACTATTTTACGTACCCATACAATGCACCATTTCATGGCGGCGGCTGTCTATATTTTTCCGGAATGTCCAAAACAGCCCGACCTTCCTCAATGCGTCCCCGCTTCAGGCATCCATTACCGTAAATACGGCATTTTTTTTCAAGCTCGGCTCTGGTCAGGGTAATCTGTTCGGCTGTTAATGCACTGCCGTCAAGCGCCTTGCACAGTGCCTGTATCCTGAACCTGTCAAGGTGCGGTACAGTGCGTGACTGCTGGTCCCGGTGCCCCCCCCGCTTTACCACCAGCGGCTCCTGAATCAGGCGGATCTCATAGCGGGCCGCGATACGCAGCCACAGATCATAATCCTCACAGGCGGGAAGTGATTCATCAAAAAGCCCCACCCGGTCAAAGACCTCCCGGTGCATCATGACCGCCGAGGGGCTGACGATACACAGGGGCAGGCACTTGTCGAAAATCCATCCGGAATACTTCCGGTGCTTTTTCATGGGATTGACCCTGACGCCGTTGCGTATCCAGATCTCCTCGGTTTGACAAACAGCTGTATCAGGGTTTTGGGTAATATATGCCGTCTGCCGGACCAGCTTGCCGGGTTTCCACAGGTCGTCTGAATCAAGGAATGCCAGCCAGTCACCCCGGGCGGCCGCTATCCCCCGGTTCCGGGCTGCGCTGGGGCCCTGGTTCTGCGTGGTCACAACCGATATGCCGTCCCGATACCGTGTGAGGATCTCATTCGTTTCGTCCGTTGACCCGTCATCGACAACGATGAGCTCAAAGTCCCGGAAGGACTGGGAAAGCACCGACTCTATTGCCTCACACACAAAAGCGGCACGGTTATAGGTGGGAATAACGACACTTACACGCATAGTAAAAAAAGTGATCTTTCAGAACAGACAGGTTTATCTTAAGACCGGTAATATGGTATACATAGAGATAATACCACCTTTTAAAAAGAAATCATATTCTGTTTCCTGATGATGGAAAAAAAACAGATTGCACAGGTGCTGCACGAGACAGGGGTTCTGCTGGAGCTGAAAGGAGAAAATCCCTTCAAGGTACGGGCATATATAAACGCAGCGCGTACCGTGGAAATGCTCGATGAGGATATACGGGAACTGGTTGCCTCCGGTGCCGTTAAGACAATAAAGGGGATCGGGGCAAAGCTGTCGGAGCACATTGCGGAGCTTGTTACCACCGGGGAGCTTTCCTTTTACCGGGAGCTGCGCGCAGGCATTCCCGGAGGACTTCTTGACCTGCTTAAGGTCCCGGGGCTGGGCCCTAAAAAAATATATGCCCTGCATCAGGCACTGGATGTTGAAAGCATTGCCGATCTCGAATACGCGTGCCATGAAAACCGGCTTGTCTCTCTCAAAGGATTCGGTAAAAAGTCCCAGGAAAACGTTCTCCAGGGCATTGAGTACATCAAAAAATTCCAGGGGCAGTATCTTATCAGCGAAGCCCGCACAGAAGCTGAAAAGCTTTTCAGCGCCCTGAAAGCATGCGGCCTGCTGAAGGACCTCAGTATCGCGGGAAGCCTGCGCCGTTCAAAAGAGCTGGTAAAAGATATTGATATTGTCGCCGCTTCCGCCGACGCGCCGGGGGTTATGGATTTTTTTGCGGCCCTGCCGCACATAGCCGATATACTGGGCCGGGGTGATACAAAAACATCCGTACGGCTTGATTCCGGCATCAATGCTGATCTGCGCGTGGTTTCCCCGGAGCAGTTTCATTACGCCCTTGCCCATTTTACCGGCAGCAAGGAACACAACACCGCCCTTCGTCAGCGGGCGAAAAAAATGGGGTTCAAGCTCAATGAATACGGCCTGTTCAGCGCGGCAGGAACCCTGCCGGCACACTGCGAGGGGGACCTTTTTACAGGGCTGGGCCTTGCCTATATTCCTCCCGAGCTGCGGGAAGACATGGGTGAGATTGAAGCAGCGGACAAGGACATGCTGCCTGAACTGGTTACACTGAATGATATCACCGGCGTCTTTCACGTGCACACCACATACAGCGACGGCATGCACAGCCTGGCGGAAATGGCCGGGGAGGCACAAAAGGCGGGCTTTTCCTATCTGGGCATTTCCGATCACAGCCAGACGGCATCATATGCGGGGGGGCTCAAAATTGACGCGGTAAAGCGCCAGAATGAAGAGATCAGGGCGCGTAACAAGGCAAATCCTGATTTTTATGTGTTCCACGGTATTGAGTCCGACATTCACAGTGACGGAAGCCTCGACTATCCCGATGATATTCTTGCCCTGTTTGACTTTGTTATAGCATCGGTTCATTCCGGGTTTTCCATCGCAGGCGACCGGGCAACCCGTCGCTTGATCACGGCAATGGAAAATCCCTTTGTGACCATGCTGGGCCACCCCACCGGCAGGATTCTGCTGGGCCGCCGCGGATATGATCCCGACATGAAACGGGTGATCCAGGCCGCGCGGGCAAACAACGTTATCATTGAACTCAATGCCAGCCCGTTCAGGCTTGATATTGACTGGCGCCATATAAAGTATGCAAAACAGCAGGGAGTTATCATCAGCATCAACCCTGATGCCCATTCAAAAGAGGACCTCTATGAGACCGGCTACGGCGTGTCCATGGCCCGCAAGGGCTGGCTTGAAAAAGATGACGTTTTCAATACGTGGGACCGCGAAAAGATCATGTCGCATTTTGCACAAAAACGAAACCGGACGTGACCGCAATGGGAGAAATGTATCACGAGATTGCGCGCCTGCTCACGGCCGCACACAAGTGTTCAGCCCTGACCGGCGCCGGTATCTCTGCTGAAAGCGGCATTGCCACCTTCAGGTCGAAAGGCGGGCTGTGGGACACATACGATCCGGCAGTATACGCCTCCATTGATGTGTTCAATCAGGATCCTTCAAAATACTGGACCATCCGTGGTGACTTCATCAGAAACTATAATGATTACACGCCGAACAGCGCGCACCGTGCCCTTGCCGAGCTTGAACGAATGGGCATACTGCGCTGCGTTATAACCCAGAACATAGACGGGCTTCACCGCAAGGCAGGTTCCGGGAATGTAATAGAAATACACGGGAGCCTTCGAGAAATATACTGCCTGAAATGTCACCGCCGGTACATCGCCCCCGATGTTCCTGAAGGTACCCCGCCCTACTGCAGCTGCGGCGGGATTCTTAAGCCCGACACCGTGCTCTTCGGAGAGCAGCTTCCCGAGGATGCCCTGATAAAGGCCCGGGAAGAATCAATGAGCTGCAGCGCAATGCTTGTCATCGGCACCTCCGCCGCTGTCCAGCCTGCAGCTTCGCTGCCCTATCTTGCACAGCAGCACGGAGCAAAAATAATAGAGATCAATATTGAGCCGGCTTTCCCCGGTGCGGATTACTGCATTACAGAAAAGGCGGGAATTGCCCTGCCCGAAATTGTTCAGCAGATTCGATCTATGGGGTAGTGACGAAGTTTTACAGTAAGTGCGGCGACCAAATTGTACACCCAGGGCGCTCTTGTTGCTGTACGCGCAAATGCCGGAGGATATATAAAATATGAACAGACTCGGCACAGCTACATACGCATGGTGTAACATCTGCTGCATGGTTGTCGCGCTGATTACGGGTGCCGTGTACTTTTTTGCAGCAGCAGCGGCATGGGGATGATTTCAGTTCCTGGACCCCGGCATTCCTGATAACGAAACAATTACGTACGAATCCCGGGTTAACGGCGGCTGCTTACACATACGGGAAACAACCCGGCAGATAGAAGAAGACGGCCGTAAGCTCTATGAGATAACCTCAACATCACCCCGGCTTGATGCGGTTATCAAGCTTGATAAACAGGCAATGACCATCCGCTCCGTTTATATGCACAAAAAATTTCATGATGCAGACATCATATCAACGCTAACCATAGTCAATGAACGGGAGAATGTCAAAGAAGACGCAACAAAAATCCCCCCTATTATCGTGCTGAGATATCTGCTCCGGGGCTATCCTTTTGGCAAGAAAAAAAAGGTGACGATCGGTTATTACCAGGACAACCGAATCCGTTCGTACCACATGTCGGTCAAACAAAAGCGGACTGAATCCGTCAGGCTAAAGGACCGCGTTATTAACTGCTTCCGGCTTGAGTGCTCTCTTGAAGGAATGGTCGGCAAGTTTTTGCCCAAACAGAAATACTGGTACAGCGTTGCCCCGCCTCATTACCTGGTTCGATTCAAGGGGCCCGGGTGGATACCCGGTAGCCCGAGCCGCACCATAGAGATTGCCGACTATAACGCCGCTTCCCGAAGAGAGCAATTGCAGGGTAATTTTGATTAACAATGGCTTGATTTTATCAGCCGATCTCTCCAGTCGCCCTACTGCAGCCTGGAGTGTTGCTTACCGCGTCTCTTTTTTGTTATTAATCCACTATGTCGAAAATTTAGAAAAATATAAAAAAACACTTGACCTGTCTATGGCTTGAGGGTCTAGCATACCTGACAACAGCCGGCTGAAACTGACACAAACATGCTGTAATAAAAAGCTGAAAGGAGGTATGTATGGCATCTCACAACATGACAAAAGAGAAATGGATTGAACTGTTCAGCGAAATCGGACTCACTGAAGAGCAGATGCACACCTGGCACCGGGCATTTGAAAAGCGCTATCCTGACGAACACCAGGCGTTTCTTGAGTGGCTTAACATTCCCGCTGACGATATTTCCATGATTCGAACTGAATCTTCATCCTGATCGGTCAACAGCATGCTGCACATTTACAAAGCATGTATCAATGTTTACCGGGGCGGAGAAAAATATGTATACCATCGGAAGGGTCGTTAAGCGGTTCGGCATTGCCAGAAGCACGCTGCTCTATTATGATTCAATAGGCCTCCTGAAGCCTTCGGGCAGAAGCAGTGCGGGGTATCGGCTCTATTCCGAAAAGGACGTGAAACGCCTCGCATTGATCATGACCTACCGGGATGCCGGCCTGGGGCTTACAGAAATCATGGATGTGCTTGACTCCGGTAATGATACGTCGGTATCGATACTGGAGAAGCAGCTCCGGGACCTGAACCGCGACATCAGCAATCTCAGGCGACAGCAGCAGCAGATCGTCCGTCTGCTTAAAAATATGGGGGCACTTAAAAAAACCCGGGCAATGAACAAGGACATGTGGGTTTCAATTTTGCGTGCTTCCGGCATGTCTGATGATGACATGAAACGATGGCACCGGGAGTTCGAGCGCATGGCCCCTGAAGCACATCAGGATTTCATGGAGTCACTGGGAATCCCCGAAAGGGAGATCGGCGCAATCCGTACATGGGCGGCAAAAAACAGTGAGCAATCCAAATCAAAATAGTGATGGGTTTTATTCTATCCGCCATTGTTTACTTTCCTTTAAATATTATTGACACTCCACCATGTATGCCCTATACTTTTCCCCGTTTCAAACGTTATTCTGATGTATATAATACAAAGAAGCAAACGCAATCTCCCCTGCCTGCCCTGTTAAACACGACGCAATTCATTGAAGAGCTTCAGCCGGAACCCGGAGAAATTATTGTTGAGAAAACACGGTACAGTGCTTTTTTCAGGACCGATCTGAAAAAACTGCTCGGCGAAAGGGGAGTCAAAACGCTTATCGTTACCGGAGTGGGAACAAATGCCTGTGTTGAAACCACCTGCAGAGAGGGGTTTATGCATGACTACTATATTATCGTCCCCGATGATCTTGTGGCAACAACCGACAGCGAACTTCATGACGGTTCTCTCAGGGACCTTGATCGCTATTTTGCAGTGGTAGCCTCATCGGCTGATCTGCTTCGTGTGTGGGAGGAAAACGCGCAGAACGGTTGCTGATGCCTGCAAACACCTTATTTGTTTTCGCTTTCCAGGAGACAAAACAGATGCCGTATCCATATAAAGGTTTTGAAGGCTGGCTGAATGATGAAGAACACCTCGGCAATGTTGTGAGAATTAATACGCCTATCAAATGCGGTGATTACTCCAGCATCGTTCCCATTGGAAACGGCATACCCGGAAAACAGCCGGAAACAGAGATGCGGGCCGTTTCCCGCTACCTGCACAGCCTGCCGGGGAAGCCCATAGGTATTCTTGAAAGCCCCATTGACAACCGTCCTGACGTTCCGGTAATCGTCAATCCGTGGCCGTCCAGGCAGCGGGTGCTCAGGGGGATGGGCCTTGCAACAAAAAACGACCTGTGCCGGAGAATAACCGACATACCCGATAACAGAATACGGCCGGTGAAGGTCGACAAGTCGGACGCGCCGTGCAAAGAGGTAATCATTCCCGCCCGGGCCGTTGACCTGAGAAAAAACATACCGCGCGTGTGGGTTGAGTTTCATCAGTGCCTGTGGAGCGGCTTTAACGGAACAGCCGTTGTTCGCGATCCGGATACCGGTGCCCACAGCCTGGGGAAAATCAGGGTCGGGCAGTATGAATGGCACAACGCAGATCCTGCAAAGCCTTTTTCCGAGGAACGGGTAAAAACATGCATGTATGCGGCAATATCCCGGGGCGGTACCCGGCCGACAAACACAAGCCGCTCATACCTCGAACACCGTAATAAGAACAAACCCCTGCCGGGTGCGTTCGTGTTCGGCACGCCGCCCGACCTGCACGTCGTTGCGGCACTTAAAACCCTTCCATGGCCTGAAAACGGCGATGAATATGACATGCTGGGGGGCTTTCGGGGTGAAGCGGTAGACGTGGTTCAGTCCGAGACAATTCCCGGCCTGTACGTTCCGGCCCACAGCCACTGGGTCCTTGAAGGAGCGTTTCTCCCTGAAGATGAAAAGCTGCCTAAATATGCAGGGGACGACAATTTTATTCCTTACATACTCGGCGGCGGGGTTTATACGGTATTCAAAGTACAGTGCATAACACACCGGAGGGCACCCCTGTGGACCGCCAGCCTGTCTTCCAGCGGCGGCCTTCATGGTCAGGAGGGCACCCACACGGCCCTTGCCGCCCTCAACCTGGAAGCCGAGGCAACAAACCACCTGCGCGGGCTCGGGTTCCTTGTCAGGGATGTAGCACTGCCGGCAGGGCCCCTTGTGGCCGTAATCCAGCTTGAGGTCGACGGCACGGGGAAGCCCTTTCCGTCCTACGGGAGGAAGGTAGGTATGGCCCTTGCTGCTTACGGTGTCCACATTTCATCACCGTACATCATAGTTGTGGGACCGGATATTGATCCGCATAACGGCCGGGATGTACTGTGGGCCCTTGGTATGCTGTCAAAACCCGCTACGGACTCGGTTGTTATGAAGGACGGGGTGCCGGGGATTGACACGGCCCTGGGCATATCCCCCAGGGGAAATCCTGCCTTGATGGACGGGGAGCAGATAATTATCGACGCGACGACACCGGTACCTGAGCGGTATGCAGCATGGCGGCCCCGCTCCGACCCCCCCGAATGGGAAAAAGAAGCCGTTGCAAAGATGAAGAAAAAAATTGAAGGAAGATAGATCCCGGCAGCAATAGTGAAAAACACTTTTTCATGTCTTCTTATGTGTAAAAGTCAGGATATAATCTGAAAAGTATTTTGACAAAAGCAGAACTACAGCAAACACCAATGCTCTATAAGATCCAGATATGTTGAGTTTTAAAACGTCAGGATTTTTACTACATGCAGGAGATATATGATCAGCGGCCATATTCAAACTTTTGGCACGCTACACGTAACTTTAGAGACTGTTAATGTTACTTGGGATTATGTGTAACATTACGGATGAGGGGCGTGGCTGGATTTTTTGCCGCGTCCCTCTCTGGCCGATTATTAGAGAGTATTATTTGTATCCTCGCTCCCAGTACAATTTGCCAAGCGTAACCGAATTGAAACAGAATGGAGGGGAAGCAGTATGTCAAACTTTTTCTGCCCTTAATAAGTCAAAGATACTGACCGCAACCTTTAGTTTTTGGGAGGTGGGAAATTCAAGATTGGCAAAAACAATCTTCGGTGTACATGCTCTCTATAATGTTCATGGATGGTTTTGGTGACCTTCGGTTTTTAAGGAAGAACATTGTAAATAAGAATTGGCGGAATAATGTTTTTGCTCCACCTGCTGGTCAAACACCTTTCTCACCACTGCTGCAATATCCTGCCTTTTGAGCGGCTTTGTTAGAAATGCCCGTATGTAAGCAGTTTAAAGGTGTTGGTTGCTCTCGCCCGACGGATCTATTTTGATCATTAACGGTTTTGCAGCATCCAAATGAACATCTCTTTGCGGATAGGCAATCACAATATTGTTTTCACGAAACATAGCTTCGATACGAAAGCGGATCCGGCTTTCTACCTGCAGCAGGCTGTGATGTTTCATCCCTGCTTTAAACATGCTGATCCACAGGTATATTTTGAATATCAATGCATTGTCGCCAAAATCATAAAATAAAATAATGGGCTCAGGGTCTTTTTGCACAAGATGGTGCTCGCTGACCGCCTGTCTTAGCAGTTTTTCAACCAGTTCCACCGGAGAGCCGTATTGTACCCCCACGATAATTTCCCGCCGGACGATATCATCCGCAAGGCTCCAGTTAATCAGTGGATTTTGCAGAAGCGTGCTGTTCGGCACCACTAAGCGCAGGTTGTCAAAGGTCTTAATTCTCGCACTGCGGGCACCGATCATTTCAACCGTACCCTGACTGCCTTCAACCTCCACAACGTCACCGATTTTCACGGGCCTTTCCGCCATCAGGATAAGTCCGCTCAAGAAATTATTAACAATGTTTTGACTTCCGAACCCGACCCCGATCGCCAGCGCGCCGCCGATAACCGTGAAAAAGGTGAGGGGAATCCTGACCATATTGAGCACAAAAAGTACGATCATTACTAACAGGCAGTAGTGTGCAATTGTTTGAATGGCAATGGCTGCCGCCTCATCCATGTTGAATCGGCGTTTTATTTGATTGGCTGCTTTGCCGGTCAAGTAACGCGAAAAAAAATATCCCGCAATCAGGAAAAAGAGGGCGGTGATGATTTTTCCCACGGTTATGGGAAAATCTTCTGCTGATGTCAGTTCGTAGTTCCATGCGCTGCTCAACACATCCTGCAGTTCCGCAAGTCCCTCACCAAAACCCATGTACTGCAGGCGCTCTTGGATTTCGCTCTGCAATTTTTTATAGGCCCATTGAAGCGCTTGAATGCTTTTCAGCTCATGGTCAAGATGTTCCATCTGATTTTCAAAAGCAGTGCGCTGGGTCTCAATGAACCAGGTAGCATCCGATGATTCCCTCGCCGTTTTTAGTTCCTGTTCAAGGAGCAGCGCTTTATTACTGACGTTGCTTTGGTGTGCCGCCTGGAGTTGTTTTTCGCGCTCCAGGGATTTAAGCGTGCGACTGGAGCTGTCCCGCAAGGTTTTTAGACTAGCCGTGCCGGTGTTGTGAAAAATCAAAAAACGATTCTGCCAGACCTTCTTTAAGTCGGCCAGCCTTTTGAGCCTGTTGTTCAGGACCTCCACCTCAAGGCGACGGGTGTCACTCAGGACTTTCCATGTCTGAACCTCCTGCTCTTTTTCGGGTCTTTCCTCCGGAGAAAGCAAATTGGTATCAAGCTCTTCTTTTGCCTTTGCCCACCGGGCATACTGCAGCTTTTTTTTCGCCTGCGCCCGTTCAAGCATGTCCGCTAACTCGCGGGCATTTTTGTCTATTGTCAGTATCTGGTCCTGGAGCTGTTCATCACTAAAAATTACACGGGACCTGGCTCCGGCTATCTCTTGGTCGATAGTCGCAAGTTTAAGCTGGTTAATTTTCTGCTCTTTCTTGTTGTTCTGAAGCATTAGTTCATTTTGGTTTATCTCTTCTGAGTAAAGCCGGCACCGCAATTCGGCTATAACTACCGACGGGTCCGTAGCGTTACTGCCTTGCAGGGACACATCCTCTTTTGTGCGGCGGCGGTTTTTTTCACACATCGCAAGATTTTCCCTTGCGTACTGAAGGAGAGCCTCGGCAGCCCTGATGCTGGATGCAATCGACTGACCATCCTCCTGTAAAAAAATTTTATCTTCGAGAAGCTTGTCAAACGTAATAAATGGAAGAAATGCCGACGTTTCCGCAGGCTCCGCCGGTACCGCTCCGGTCAATTCCGATTGAAGCTGTTCTATTTTTCGGTCCATCTCAACGGAAATCTTAAGGGCAGAGATCTGCTGTGTGTAGATAAAATCAATTTTGCCGAGCAGGTCCAATTGTTCTTCAGCCGAGGGTTTCTTATGGACTGACACCTCATTCTGTTTTAGCGCTGATTGTATCTGCTGGATTTGGTTTTGTATGAGTGATTGATTTTTCTGAATAGTATCGATTGCCTTTTTATTTGTTGCGCTACCTGCGTTCGAGACGGACGGAACTGAAGATCCGACAAACGCAAGGAGAAAATACACTATATAAAACAGCCGGATACAATATGTTTTAAGAGAACTCTTTTTTTTAAACATTTCCATCACTCATCCAGCTATATATATCGAGAATTCAACAGTCTCGGCCCTCAAATATAAATTTTGGAGGCCGGTCATGGTAACTTTTGTCAATACTATGTCATTAATTCCAGCGCTGCGTGGCTGTCAGGCCACACGGGCATCAGCAGCATATGTGGCCTCATGTGCGGGCAGGATTATTTCAAATGTCGTTCCGGCTCCGGGCCTGCTCATTACTTTGACGGTGCCTTCATGCGCATCAACTATTTTTTTAACGACAAACAGCCCCAGGCCGCTGCCCCTTGACATGGCCAGCGTGCGGCGAATGCGGCCGAACGGCTGAAAAAGGATGGCCAAGTCTTCCGGGTCTATCCCCACTCCCTGGTCACGAACAGAAACAACAGCCTTTTTGCCGCTTTTGGCTGCTTTTAAAAATATCGCGCCTTGCGCAGGGCTGTACTTCATCGCATTTGAAACTAGGTTGACAAGCACGCGCTCCATTCTGTGCAAATCGCACGGCACCACGCAGGTCTCATCTCCTTCATAGATCATCCGGCAGCCGCTGGAAAGACCGGCATACTCGCTCTGTATGGAGCGCAGGAGCTCGGCCAGATCCACCTCCCGTATGTGCAGGGAAAGGCTCCCTGTCTCGACCTGCACGCTGTCCATAAGGTCATGGACAATTCCCTCGATGGTTGCAACCTGCCTGACGATGGTATCGGCCCATTGGTTACGCCTATCGCTGTCCGGCTTCCTCTGCAGTAACCTGGCTGTGCCTCCGGCGGCAACGAGCGGATTTTTAATATCGTGCGCAACAGAAGCAATTAGATTTAACCGATCTGTTTCCCTGTGGGCGATATCATCGGCCATGTTGTTGAACGTCGCACACACCCTCCCCAGTTCATCATCGCGTTTAACGGGCACCCGGGCCGTATAGTCTCCCTGTCCGAACCGTGCGGCGGCACGGTTGAGCCCTATTGCAGGACCTGCAATGCGCTGCAGAATGACCATGGCCCCTACTCCTGCAATTGCTGCAACCGCAAAAACCAGCAGCGCCGGCCACAGCTCCAGGTAACGGTCCAGCCGGACCGTTTTCCGCAGGCCGCTCATAACGCGGGCTTTGTGATGTTTCCGATACAGCTTGACGGACTCAAGAAAGGCGCCTGCCAGATGGTTAATACTTTCAGTCGGTTTCGGGGGATTTTGCGCCACTGCTTCTTCGAAGGCCCGGTACCGCCCGGTAATTTCCTTCACCAGCGCCTGCTCCTGCATGGATGTTGCAAAGTGAGACATGGCTCTCAGACTTTTTTCTGCCGCGCTAATCGTATCCTTTTGTTTAACTGCTGAGCGGGAGGGCTGTTCGAGGCGCCACAAAAGCTCCTCCCTGCAGCGGGTAAGCACCGTAGACTCAAGAATATAGGTCGACTCTGTCGCCTGTGCATCCGTACGAATCCGGTCGGCATACGCCTTGAGCTGCTCCCCGGTAATGAATATGGCCACGGACGATGCAAGAACCGACAAGACAATAAAGCACAGCCAGGCTGCAATAAAAGTCCTGAATGTCCCCTGATAGGGGTTTTTAAAGAATGCCACAGTAACGCTCCTTTCTTTTTTAAACAGCCGTTGTTTTTTTGTTATGAGCCCAGACGTTGGGCAGCTCCGGATACAGTTTCTTTTTACATTCCGGACAAATGGAATGTGTGAATTCGATAAGGGAATACTGCTTAAAATAGGCTTCGATCCTGTCCCATTTATCCTGGTTCCGTATTTTATGGCAGTTCGCGCATATAGGCAGGAGCCCCTCAAGTATCTTGACCCTTTTTAATAAATAGATGATTGTAAAGTATTCAATTCCGACTATGGACCCGAAAATAAGGCATTCCAATATTACCTCTCCATACCGCTGGCCGGGTGTCGTGGGGGCTTCGCCCAGCACAAAATGTGGGAAATCGAAAAACTCATTGGCAAGCGTCATGACGAAGAAGAGGCTTAAAACAGCAAGCTGGGTAATGACAATTCTTTTCATTTCAAAAGTCTCTCAAAAGCATTTTTACTTAAACCAATTATTTCGGTAAAAATACCAGAGCATGGCCAGCCCTATAACGAGCATCAGAAAAACCGTTACAAAGTACCCATAGCGCCAGTTGAGTTCCGGCATATGCCGGAAATTCATGCCATAGATGCCGGTCACCAGCATCAGGGGCATGAAAATCGCCGAAACGACCGTCAGAATTTGCAGTCGCTTGTTTGTTTTGTCCTGCAGCTTCAGCTGCCGGAGTTGATGGATCGAACTGAGGCGATCGATTTGTCGGTCAACTGAGCGCACGGCATGGTCCAGGTGAGTCAGGCTGTCCCGAAAATAGTCCTGTAAGCCATCGATGCTGAATGATTTTGATTCAACTGACTGCAGAGCACTTACACAGTAATGCTGGTCTTCCAACACGGCTTCCAGAAGTAATATACGCCTCTTAAGCGTCTGTGCTTTTTCGGTTATGTTCAAATCAAGCTCACGATCGACCTCTTCCTCAAGACGTTCAATTTCAGTACGAATTTCCTGGGCGAAGACCAGATCCTGATCGATAATAAGGTCCAGATTCTGATAGATAACCGCGGACGTGCTTACGGTATGAAATCGCATGGCAGTGCTGTACTGTTCCAAAATACTATCAAGGACCGTGATTTCCGTTTCATGAATGGTGATGAGCATCCCGGGAATACAGAGCACCGACAGAAACGTCCTGTCCCTGTCATCGCAGGAGATCAGCAGCGGCAGCCCGATAAAAAGTGACTGTCCGTAGACCCCAAACCGGCAGTTTGGGGAAACTTCAAGACAGGCCTTAACGGCAAGGGGGTGTATTTTCAGCGTAGCGAGGAATTTTTCCAAAGCATTCGGCCCTTGCCGCCTGATATCGACCCAGATGTTGGCATCATCAGGGGGATACCTTTCAGGCAGAGCCGCATGTTGATTATGCTCAAGGAAACCCTCCGCGTTTAATGTAAAAATTCTAGTTTCCATGTGAAATTACCATGAATAAATATTATTGTGATCAGGCCTTTGGAATCGTGATCTCCAGCACGCCTTTCTTGAAACGGCTTTCCATTTCCCCGGCCCTGACCGGGGCAGGCAGGGTAATGGTCCGGCTGAATTTTCCGGACCGTCGCTCGCGCCGAAGGACCTTGTCTTTGCCGCTGCCGGAATTTTTTTGCTGGTCCAGCTTTCCGGTGATGGTCAGTTGGCGGTCTTCCAGCTTGACGTTCACGTTGTTTTTCTGTGCGCCCGGCAGATCAACGTGAATGACAAACCGGTCTTCTTCCTCCTTGATGTCGATACTGGGCGTGAAGCTGCCCGAACCGTAGAGGCCGCCAAAGCGGGAACTTTGGTTGAAACGTCCGAATGCATCACCAAACATCCGGTTCATGTGGTCCTGCATTTGTTGCATTTCCTGGAACGGGTCCCAGTTGTCAGAGTCAAGCGGCCTGTTAAACCAGTCATCATCAAGCGGGGCAAGCGGTGTCTGGTTTTGTCTGTTGCCCGGCAGCCTCTTTGCAGGCGGATTCCCCGGATCAACGCTCCAGGCAGAACCCGGATTGTCTGCCTGTATCTGAATGAGTTTTTTGTACATCCCCGCCATATACCAGCCCTGCACTCCCAACCCCACCACCAGGGCGGCTACGAGGAACAGGAGAATCTTGGGGGTTGTTGATTTCTGTTCCGACATGTCTGCACCCTGTTTTTTAAGGAACGTTTTAATACTCAATGGGTTGATGTATCCGGCTGATTCTATTCGATATTTTATTTGTAATCCGATGCCATGTTTTTCTAATCTTTGCCACTGTCCCTGTCTGGTCTATTTGGTTTGAAAGCTGATCAATCTCTTTTAGCATGGCTTCTACGTCCTTGTCTTTGCCCCCACCGCCTACTTCCGTATATGTTTCAAGAAAAAGCCTGGCAACATTTAGGTCTTCTCTGGCGGCATCATAGTTTTTTTCTTGTACCATCCGTTCGGCAAGCCGCAGTGCGCGTTGCGCTTCGACCAGGGCATTGTGCTCTTCCCTGACACTAATGCGTATGCCCAGATCCTGGGCAAGCGCGAGAACTGCATGGGCATCATCCGGTTTCTTATCCACAAGCTTTGCAGCCTGATGAAGTTTTCGCTCTATATAGCCAAGGTTCAGCAAGACCGTGGTATGAACTATATCAGCCTCATCCAGACAAATTCCTTTAACGGACAGTTTTGTCTGTTTAGCAGTAATGAGCGGGTCAACCACATCGGTTTCGATCATAAAATCATAAATAGGTATCTGTTCGTCCTGAACCCGCTCCGTGTCTCGGTATACTTCAATTCCCTTTGCATCCTTGACCATGGTGGTCACGGTGGTAACCGGTACCATTTTACGGACGATATCAGCCAGGGTCAGTGCATTTTCAATATCTTTTTTTGCCCTTTTGAAATTCATGCCTTCAACATCTTCAACTGCGGTATTCAGGTGTCTGACGATATGAGACCCCAAAGTCGATACCTGGTGGAAGTCCTCGTCAGACAGCTCTCCTTCGGTGTGCCGCTCAACCGTGGTTTTGTACATTTTACCGCTGCCTGTTGTGCTTGTAGCGACATATGGCGTTGTTTTTTGGGCATATGCTGCCGGGCCCATCCAAAACGCCGTCAGCAGGATGCCGATCATTAATAAACATGATGGGGAGAAACAGAAAATAGCACCATGGTCCGGTTTGCAGTTATTGGTTGTTTTCATTTTATAGTTTCCTTTCAATGACGAGTTGATTTTGAAAAGCGTTTATTGCCATCTTGCTTAAACCATAATTTTCAAGTTGAGCGGCGGGCTGCGAAGGTGGAGCATCTTTTCATCCGGCCGCATTTCTGACTGCAAAGTTTTCATACACTCACCTCCAGGGTTACTTTTTCTTGAGGGTGACATAGCGTGAATACTGTCCATCCTTGATCAGCAGCAGTACGGAATCGTTTTGTGGCGATTTTGCCACTGAACGCTCAAATTTCTCGGCAGTTTCAACCCTCTCACGGTTGACTTGTTTTATTACAGTCCCGGCTTTAATGCCTACCTGAGCAGCAGGAGATCCGGGTGCAACCTGCGTCACTACTACTCCTTTTTCACCCGGAATACCTAATTGCCTGGCCAAATCAGGCGTTAGGGTCTGCACGCTAAACCCGAGGCCGTTTGTGTTCCCAGACGATGCGGCAGGCGATGACTCCCGGTCTGCCAGTTTGCCGATAGTCACGGTCAGGCGCTTGCGGTCTCCATGGCGCAATACGGTAATAGTATGACTGCTGCCCGGTGTTTTGAGCGCTACCTGGTTGCGAAAGGTTCCAACTTTTTCAACCGGTTGGCCGTCAAACTGAATGATTAAATCTCCCTGTTCGATCCCTGCCTCTTCCGCTGGCGCGCCTTGTGATACCTCAGCAACAAGCACCCCCTTCTGGTTGTCAAAGCCGAACGACTCCGCCAGTACAGGTGTGAGTTCCTGAATCACAATGCCAAGGTAGCCCCGCGTTACACTGCCTTTTTCGATTAGCTGATTCTTAATGGCTTTAGCCATATTTATGGGAATAGCAAACCCGATGCCCATATATCCCCCGCTACGGCTAAAAATAGCGGTATTCATGCCCACAACCCTGCCGTCCAGTTCAACCAGGGGGCCGCCCGAATTGCCCGGGTTAATGGCTGCATCGGTCTGGATGAAGTTTTCATAGTCGGCAATGCCAACACTGCTGCGTCCCTTGGCGCTGACAACCCCGGCAGTCAGTGTGTGGGATAGACCAAAGGGGTTTCCTATGGCGATAACCCACTCCCCCACCTCAAGGCTGTCGGAATCTCCCAGAGCAAGCATCGGCAGGTTATTGGCATCGATTTTAATCACGGCCACATCAGAATGCGGGTCCGTACCGATGGTTTTGGCGGTGAACTCACGTCCATCCTTCAGTTTGACCGTTACTTTTTCGGCATCGCCGACTACGTGGTTGTTGGTCATGATGTATCCGTCATCCGAAATGATAAACCCGGAACCCTGACTGACCTCATGCCTCTGCTGCGGTTGCGAGCGGAAATGCTTCGGCGGTCCTTGTTGAAACGGAGCGCCGAAAAAATGTTTCAAGAATTCATCACCAAACGGACCTTGATCACCAAAAGGTGAAAAAAACGGCATTGGCGGCTGGTTCTGGACTGATTTTTCCACCTGAATGAACACTACGGCTGGAGAGACCTTTTTAGCGACCGAGGCAAAGGCTTTTCCCGTTTCACGGAGGTTTTCAATGCCGCTTTCGTGGGCTCGTGCCGGAGAAGCACACAGGATAAGCATCAGCATGAAAACAAGGTTACTGGAAAATAATAATTGCACACACGCTTTTCGACGATTTTTAGTGCATTTCATGAAAGTACTCCTTTTTATATTAGTCACATGCTTTCTTCTTCATCTTCTTCCCGGTAGACCTTGGCTATGTGGCTTCTTTTTTTGTTATTTTTTTTTATATACTGTTTCAGTCGACGACAGGCCGTTCCGAAAGCAATATGAATTCCCAGATAGAGGTTTTCACCGGTGTCTTCTTTGTCGGTACAGTGCTTTACATCAATGGCCCGGCTTGGTATTTTGACATTTATGGTTATGTTGTAGCGATGTTTTTTGTGTTCCCGTGGACTCAGCTTCTCCATCACCACACGGACGTGGTCAATGTGTTGGCTGAAACGGCTCAGTCTGGCGGCCATATCACGCACATACTCCTTGACGGGCTCGGTCTGGTCATCATGTCGGAAGGTGATTTCCAGCGGAAACGGTAAAGGCGCAGGGGCCTTTTCAGAAGACCCGTGGTGCAGAAATTCGCCGACTGGTTTAAACAGCAATATCCGGCGTACTTTGCCAATCAGTTCATCCACATCAAACGGCTTGGCAAGCATGGTGGCGGCCCCCAGCTGCCGAGCCTGTTTCCCTGCCTCTTTCTCGGGAAAGGCTGTAATCAGGATAATCGGAGGAAAGTCCTCATATTCACGGGCACTTTCCAGGACCTTCATTCCGGTAGCGCCAGGCATGCGAATGTCAGATATAATCAAGTCAAAAGACCGGTATAAGTCACACGAACTCGTAAACCCGAGCTTTTTCATCAGGGTGTTCCCATCGAAACATTCAACCACCTGATACCCCTGACGTTTCAGTGACCAGGCCAACATCTTTCGCATTTCAAGATCATCATCGGCCAGAAGGATACGGTAGTGGGGCACGATGCAGGCCGCTTCGTCTTCAAATTGGTTTTGTAGTTGTTTTTTATGCTGTTCCATTTTTGACCCCTATAAATGTTGAGTGTTCATTTTCATTGCCCGTGCTGTGATTATGCGTTAAGAATTTTACGTACCTTGACCAGCAATTCATCAACATCAAAAGGTTTATCGAATATCGCCGCCGCACCCAGCTTTAGAGCCAGAGAATGGGTTTTATCATCCCCGAAAGCAGTAATCAGTACCATGGGTGGGAAACCTTCGATGCCGCCTAAACCCCGCAACACCTCTATTCCGCTTGGACCGGGCATGCGTATGTCTGAAACGATAATGTCGATATTCTCAGATCTGTCACCGAACAGCAATTGGTGTTCGATGTGCTCTATCAAGTCCCATCCGTCCGGACAATCGACCACCTCAAAACCGGCCCTAAGCAGTGAATGTGCCAGCAATGCCCGCATTTCCTTGTCATCCTCTGCCAGCAGGACGCGGTATGGGATTGTGTCTGTGTTTTTTCGCTGTCTACAATTATTCGGCCAGTGGTTTCCTTCAGGTTCTTGTTTGTATCCACACACTTGAACAACAGGTTTGTTCCCTCCCGGGCAAGAAAACGTTAAAGCATGCTCATGGCACTTTTTTTTGTGATCGGTTTGAAATGTATACATAGACACACTCCTCTCAAATTTTGGATCACCTTTTCATTGTTTCTGAAAATAGAATCAGCATATTGCATGCCATTTTTTTATGATCCTAAAACAGCAGGTTGCTTTATGGGATGATGTAGCAAAATGCCCCGGCGGGGCATGGTGCCCCGTTGGCGGGGTTTTTTTGATATGCGTTTAGGTTTTGCAGAATGTACAGCGTGGCCGAATAAGAGGTTTATTGTATGGGTTAAAGCGGCAGGGTCTGTAAAAAAATTGGGAAGTTATTATTGCATCAATCCTCCTTAGATACGCCTTTTAGTTTGCGGTAAAGGGTCTTACGGTCCAGCCCCAGCACCCGGGCAGCAAGTGTCCTGTTGCCGCCAAGGTTTTTAAGAACATGGAGAATGTATCGTCGTTCAACCTCTTCAAGTGAAACAAACTCAGTGGGGTTGCTACTGCTGATAAGGACATGATCATTTTTATAATCACTGATTTTTGTCGGTAGATCTTCGGGCACAATTTTGTCAAAGCGTGTCAGCGCTACCGCACGTTCAATTGCATTGCGCAGTTCACGCACGTTACCCGGCCAGTCATAACCCAGCAGTTTTTGTGCTGCAGCATCAGATAGCCCTACGACCTGTTTTCCCATGCGGTTTGAGAATTTTTCAACAAAAAAGCCTGCCAGCAACAGCACATCCGTAGCTCGCGCACGCAGTGGCGGGATTTCAACCTGGATAACGTTAAGGCGGTAATACAAATCTTCACGGAATCGTCCTTCTTCGACAGCTGTTAATAGGTCACGATTGGTGGCAGCGATAATACGAACATCAAAAGCAACCTCCTCATTTCCACCTATAGGCCGTAAACGTCTTTCCTCCAGGACACGCAGCAGTTTTGGCTGGAGCTGGATAGGGATATCACCGACTTCGTCGAGAAAAAGCGTACCGCCTTCTGATTCCACAAACAAACCCTTACGTTCAGTTTTTGCATCTGTAAAAGCCCCCCGCTTATGACCGAACAACTCGCTTTCCAGAAGTGTTCCAGGCATAGCTGAGCAATTGATGGGAGTAAAGGCAGCGTTGTGACGTTTACTTTGTCTGTGCAGTGCCCGTGCCACCAGTTCCTTACCTGTGCCCGTCTCACCGAATATGAGCACAGAAGTGTCTGCTTTGGCTATACGGCCAAGCTGTGAGAACAGATCTTGCATGGGCTTGCTCTCGCCGATGAGATCCTCAAAACGTGTGAACTGTTCAAGCGATTTAGTAAGAATTTTAACCTTTTCCTTTAAAGAACGGTACGATATGGTTCTTTCGAGAATCAATGCGAGAATATCAAGCTCAACAGGCTTCGTGACAAAATCATAGGCACCTGCGCGCATTGCAGCAACTGCAGTTTCGAAGTTGCCGAAGGCCGTCATAACGATAACCGGTATGTCCGGCCTGTTTTCAACCGCCCGTTTGCACAGTTCAATACCTCCCATGCCGGGCATTTTTATGTCTGTCAGCAGAACGTCAAAATCTTGTTTTTTTAAAAATACAAGTGCTTCCTCCGCTTTTGTCTGCCATACGGGTTCATAACCCCGACGACGTAGATCTGCTTCAAGCATTTCGCACATGGATTGATCATCATCGACAATCAGAATCTTGCCGCTCATTGTTACGCCTCCACAGGTAAAAAAACAGTAAAACACGTTCCCCGACCCTGCTCACTTTTGACCTCGATCCAGCCCCCGTATTCTTCCACAATACCGTTAACGATGGACAGGCCCAACCCTGTTCCTTCTCCCGTTTCTTTTGTGCTGAAAAAGGGTTCAAAAAGATGTTTCATGTTCTCTTCAGATATGCCTTCTCCTTCATCAGTGATACTGACAGTAACGCAGCGCTCGTGCAAACCGTCTTTTGTCTTGGGATTGTACACATCCCGGACCCCAAGTTCCAGTCCCAATCGTCCGCCGTGGGGCATGGCCTGTATTCCATTTGTGATCAAATTTATCATTACCTGCTGAATTTGGATAGAATCGATGATAAGCCTGGGTATCTTGTCGCTTTTAGTCACTTCAAAAACAATTTTCTTTTTATGTGCTCTTGGCTTTAATATTTCAAGTACTAGGTTTACCGTTTGTTCAATATCCACCGATGTTCGATTCGGTGAGCTGCGCCGGGCAAAACCCAGCAGGTTACGAATGACATTTGTCACCCGATCAGTCTGTTCACTGATTATACGGGAACACTCGATAGCTTCATGTGGATCCAGGTTTTCTGTTTGAATGAGTTTTGCACGGCCAGCTATTACATTGAGCGGTGTTCCAAGCTCATGGGCCACTTCTGCAGAAAGCTTGCCTATGGTGACAAGACGCTCGGCATGGCGCAGATTATCAAGAACTGTGAGGCGCGCTTCATTCTCATTATGAAGCGCTTTGCGCGCAGCACTTAATTCTTTGGCCATGGTATTCATTGCCATTCCCAGTTCGGACACTTCATCAGTACCTCGTATAGCAAGATCCGCATCCAGGTTACCACTACCAATTTCCCTGGTTTTGTCAATAAGTCGTTTCAAAGGTTTTGTAATCATTATTTTTACGATAAACCACAACAATAATGCTGAAGTCAATACCAACAGCATTGTAATTACAAGCACTCTCAGCCAGGCCTTATAAGTATAATATTTCAATGGCATCAAGGATTCAGAAAGCTCAATGGCTCCCGAACGTTGTTTATCGATAGTGATCGGCACATAGGTGCAGCGCCTTTCTTCGTCGTCCCTGGTCTTTATGGTGACCGAAACGTTATGACCAAGGAGAACGCGAGAAAGCATTGTTGTAGATGCTTGAGGTAAATAGGGAGCACTCGCAGACGTGTCTAACCAAACCCAACGGATTCTAATGGCATGTTCTTTTTTGTTTGCATTGTTAATTAATCTGATAGCCTCATTTTTACCTGTCACCTTCCATGCATGCTCAACCATACCCGACAGAGCCTGTCCAATAAGCAGAGCATCCTTTTGCATGTCACTGCTAAAGTTTTCAATTTCCCGGTTAACACTAAGGTATCCATCAATTCCCAATATAGTAATAAGCAACAGAACGATCGAAAAATATATTTTAAGATAAATCTTCATTCCAATACCTTTTCTTTGGCTAGATAAATATAAAATCTATTAATTGTCTCTTGGCGCTTAGTTTTTATCAAGAATTAACTTGATGGTATTGGCCAGATACTGCTTTTTTTGCAAAATTTCGCTATGAATGACTTGCCGCTGTTTTTTTACTGTCAACTTTAACGATATAACCGTTTGACCGGATGAGGGGCATGTGTGGAAGAATTACTGGATAACCCAAGACTTGGCTGTCAAACCACACAGATATCTAAAGCGTATGCGGCATGATAGGCATGATTATTTCACATATCGTTCCAGCAACTGTAAATGGGTTATAAGCGTCTGCTGATTTATGACTTTAAGAGTATTCTACTGCTGCATTTGAAACATATGAATAACCCCAAATATCCCATCAATAATCATTTGTGTTCCAATGACGGCCAATATAAGCCCCATCATACGGCTTATAGCTTTTATAGTGCTTTCACTTATATAGTGGACAAACCGCTGACCATAAATAAAAAAGAAGTATGTAATAAAACATAAAGTGACAAATGAACATATAGTAATTATTAATTCAAGAAAGCTTTTCCCGGCAGAAAAACTCATTGCAGTAGTAATAGTCCCTGGTCCGGCTAATATAGGTATGGCCAATGGTGTAATTGATATGCTTAATTCTGCTTCGAGGCTTTTTTGGTTATCTTCATGACTTGGGCTGTGAACTCTTGATTGTTCACCCTGAAGCATATGAAAACCGATTAGAAAAACGACAACTCCACCTGTTATACGAAAAGCAGACAATGTAATCCCGAATGCCCTGAAAATCATATTCCCTGACAAACAAAATATTAGAACCACCACAAAAGCTATTAACAGGGACCGACGGGCAATCATTTTTTTTATTAAAGGATTATCCTCCGATGTCAAACCAATGAATATGGGGGTATTTGCAATTGGATTCATAATTGCAAAAAAGGCCAGAAAAACCTTTAAAAAATGTGGAATTATAACATCCATTATTTATTTGATTGTTAAAGTCTGTTACAATCCGGCTCTCTAACGTACTTTAAATCTAAAAAGGTTATCTCACTTGACAACCTTATATTATCTATCGCTTTCTGAACCTTGGAAGCCACAGGTCATCACTATATGGGAGTCATGATAATTCTTAAAATTGTAATATTAGCGAAATCTGTACTGCAGCACCCCTCTAAAATTTTCAAATATACATATAAAGTAAAAAATCAGAATTTGCAAGATATTGCTCAGTTTGTAAAATACAGATGTATTGAATTCTTAATGGTATCTGAACGAATCTAAACTTTTACAGACAGAATGTTTTTAATGGAAATCCTTACATTCATACCCTATATCTTGCTCACGGATTGATGACGGATTTTCAACCGACCGTTTACATGTGATAGATGCTAACCTTCAGTTTTGGTGGGGAGGGAAATTGAAGATCAGTAAAAAGAACCTTCAGTGGATATACTTTTTATAATGTTCATGATTCCTCCTGGAAATTTTCAGTTTTTTAGAGCAGCAAAAGCAGTACCGATAGAAGAGGCCATATTTATTTCTGCGCACAAGAAAGAATATCGAAGATTTGTGCTGATAAGAGCATTAAAATGCTGGCACCAGATGCAGTTCTGTCCTGGGACCATTAAAAAAAACTCACTGTGCTGCACAAAGTACAGGGGATTAACGAAAAGCTTTCAATTTTGTTTGGCAAAAGTCTATTTCCCAAGCAGACTCATAAACATTTTTCCATTAAGGGTTTCCTTCTGCAGAAGCTCAGCAGCAACCTTGTCAAGCTGATCACGGTGCTGATTTAGAATGTTTTTGGCATCGCTGTACGTTTCATCAAGCAGCTTTTTTACCTCTTCATCAATTTCCCGAGCCGTTTGTGGGCTGCAGTCGTGCTGCATGCCGGTTTCGGGTGAGGCCAGAAAGAAAGGGTTCTGACGCTGTCCGCAGTGAACCAATCCGATACGTTCATTCATACCGTACATCATCACCATTTGCCGTGCCATAACGGTTGCTTTTTCAAGATCGTTTTGCGCCCCAGTTGATATGTCCTCAAACATGAGTTCTTCAGCTGCCCGTCCACCGAGGAGCCCCCGCAGTCGGTCGAGAAGTTCGGCTTTTGTCATCAAAAACTGATCGTCAGCGGGAAGCTGCATGGTGTAGCCCAGGGCCGCCTTACCCCGGGGAACAATGGTGATCTTGTGCACCGGGTCAGCATGTTTGCTGTGTGCAGCAACAAGTGCATGGCCCACTTCATGATAGGCAACCCGGCGCTTCTCATCATTATGCAGACGGCGGCTTTTACGCTCGGGGCCGGCAATGACTTTTTCGATGGCTTCCTCAATATCCTTCTGTGAGATCTCTTGTGCATTCTGGCGCGAGGCCAGCAGGGCCGCTTCATTTATGGTGTTGGCCAGATCTGCACCTGAAAAGCCTGGTGTTGCCTGGGCAATGAGGCGGAGGTCAACATCGCCGGCCAACGGTTTTCCTTTTGCATGAATCTTCAGAATGGCCTCCCGCCCTCCAATATCAGGAGCATCCACAACGACCTGCCGGTCAAAGCGTCCGGGCCGCAGCAGTGCGCGGTCAAGCACCTCGGGGCGGTTAGTGGCCGCTAGAATGATAACACCGACATTTGCTTCAAAACCATCCATTTCTGTTAGAAGCTGGTTCAGGGTTTGTTCGCGCTCGTCGTTGACAGCCCCAACATGGACACCGCGCTGCCGTCCAATAGCATCCATTTCGTCGATAAATATAATACAGGGGGCTTTAGCCTTTGCCTGCTGAAACAAATCACGAACCCGTGCGGCGCCCAAGCCTACAAACATTTCGACAAAATCACTGCCGCTAATGGAAAAAAAGGGCACTTTCGCTTCACCAGCAACCGCGCGTGCCAGAAGGGTTTTTCCTGTGCCTGGGGGCCCGACTAAAAGCACTCCCTTGGGAATCTTTGCTCCAAGGGTTTTATATCTCTCTGGGGTTTTTAAAAACTGGACGATTTCCTGAAGTTCAAACTTTGCCTCATCACAGCCCGCAACATTATCAAAGGAAACACCGGTCTGTTTTTCGCCATAAAGCTTTGCACGGCTTTTCCCTAGACTCAGCACCGACTGGCCTGCTTTCCCAAGAAAGCGTCCTATCAAATACCAGACCAGCAGCATGAAACCTATGGGCAACACCCATGAAGTCATGAACATAGTCAGGAAGCTTGGCCTCATTCCTGAAAAGGTTACCCCTGTTGCCTGAAGTTGTTCTACAAGCTTTGGATCATTCACCCGAATAGTTCGGAATTGGAACGACCCATCACTGCTGGTTGAACTTTTCTGCTGTTCGGGCGGAGAGCCCTTCGGGACAACTTTTCCCACTATCTCACTATCCTTGATCATACATTCTACAACCTCAGCTCTTTCAACATATTTTTTGAACTGGCTGTAAGGAATGGTGCGAATGATGGTTGTTGTAAAATAGCTCTGCCATAACCAAAGCACGGCAAAAATCAAGGCAACATAGAAAAAATTGAAACGAGGGTCAAGCGATGTAAAGGGGTTGTTTTTGTGCGTATGTTTAGATTTTTTGTCTTTAGTTTTTTCCGCGGGCATTGTTTTATCCCTCTTTTTTTTGTTTTACTAAAAATTTTTACCGAATGGCTACAAAAAAAGTCTGCCCATTTCTGTTTATTAGAATGACAAGATTCTTACCCCTTGATTTTTTAAGGGCTTCCTCATAGGATCCTACATCAGAGATGTCCATGCGGTTTATTTCCATCATCACATCGCCGGCCTTCAGTCCTGCCCGGCCAGCCCGGCTACCGGCTTTTACCGAGGTTACAATTACTCCCTTTGTTTTGGGATCGATACCGAGACGCTGGGCATCAATCACGGTTAATTCCTTTACCGAAACGCCCTTCAGCCTGTTGCTGATCTTCTCCTCGACCACTTCAGGCTGTTCACCGGTTTCCGTTGCCCGTTCGATTTTTGCTGTAAGCCCGATTCGTTTGCCGTCACGGACCACACCAAGGTCAACCTTTGTGCCAATTGAAGTCTGAGCAACCATGTTTCTTAAATCAGCAGCGTCCTCAACTTCTTTTCCGTCCATTTCAAAAATGATATCCCCGCGTTTGAGACCCGCTTTTTCTGCCGGACTGTCCTCAACGACATCGGAAATGAGCGCACCCTTGGGCTTGTCCAGATCAAACACTTTTGCCATATCAGGGCTCACATTCTGAATCATAACACCGAGGTAACCGCGTTCAACCTTGCCGAAACGCACGAGGCTGTCCATAACCGAGCGTGCCATATTCACAGGCACAGCAAACCCAATACCCTGGTAGCCGCCGCTGCGGGAGTAAATAGCGGTGTTGATACCTATCAGTTCGCCATTCATGTTAACCAACGCTCCGCCGGAATTGCCGGGATTGATGGCCGCATCGGTTTGGATAAAGTCCTCGTAATCCGCCACCCCCACATTAGCTCTTCCGGTTGCGCTGATAATGCCCATGGTTACCGTTTGCCCGACACCGAAGGGGTTGCCGATGGCCAGCACCACTTCACCTAGCCTGAGCCTGTCTGAATTTCCCAACGATACCGGGTCCAATTGCTCGCCGGTTTCAAGCTCTATTTTTAATACGGCAATGTCTGTTTTAGGATCCGCGCCAACAATCTCTGCAGTTTTTTCACGTCCGTCATGAAGGAACACTTTAACTTCTTCAGCATCCTGGATGACATGATTGTTGGTTAAGATGTAACCATTTTTGCCGACAACCACTCCTGATCCAAGGCTCTGTTCCCGCCGTTCACGAGGAATATTAAAAGGGGAAGAGAAATCATCACCAAAAAAGTGACGAAAAAACGGGTCGGCCTGAAAAGGTGAGAACTGCCTTTGAGGGTACCTGATTACTTTCACCGAAGAAACATTAACAACCCCCTTCACTGCTTTCTCGGCCACGTTAGAAAGCCGGTCACCTTCTGTTAGAGAAAGCTTTCCCTTGACATTAGGTGTTTTCTCGACAAGTTCCGGCTCCGCCTTTTTTTCAAAGATGTTTTTAATTGATTTGTCAGCAATGTCGCATCCGGATACAAGAAAGAAAATCGGAACAGCCATGAAACTCACAGCAATGACAGCAGAAAAAAATGTCCTGAAAAAGTCTGATAATTTTTTGTTCGCCATTAGCGAATCCTCCTTCCTGTGCAGAATAAAATTTAAAATGTCACCATAACGCCCCACTCAGCATGCTGATAAATTTCAGATTATATTCAAACAGAGGCGCTATATTCTGTGTGACTAGTCTTAAAAAGCCTATGCTTGCTGTATAGAAAATTAACGAGAGAGATATCAGTAACAACGGCATAACCTCCGCGACTGGATTTATATTGGCGACCATAATTTTTAAACTAGATTTCATAACAATACCACCTCGATTTATTATTTTAGAGTTATCTTTTTGTAAATTCAAAATCAATACTGGGAGGCTTCCAGCAAGTTTTTCCCAGCCGGCACATAGCTGACACAGAAGAATAACTGAAAAACTTAAATGACTTAATTCATCTACATGGCTTTTAAATCCTAAATTTCTTATCTAAAATATTTTTCTTTTTTAAATGATTAGTATTATTTTTAAACAGTCAATAGTTATGCACCGGTTTTACAATTCTTTTGCGAAAGTGTAAAGTTTGACTGCTGGGGGAAATTGCTTGTTTTGAAAATAGGAGTGCTAAATGTAACTGATGGGAAATGAAAAGCTGAATTTCTATTCCATTCATAAAAGAAGGGCTTAAAAATGGGGTAATCAAAGTAAAGGACGTAAGCATCCAAATCCTGCTGCAAAGCTATTGTCAAGTTTTGTGTATGGAGCTAGGCGGTGTTCGTCTCCTGTCCGTCAACAAACTCGATTCCATCAATAATTTTTTGCAGTTTATCTATGCCATTAATTTTGTACCATCGCTTCTGTGCACAGCGGCATAGCTTGGGCCATCGTCACAACCCTTCACTATGATATATTCGTAACCACTGCGGAAGATGCTTTTAATGGATCGCTTACTGTTTTGAAAAACCTTGTCGGCAACCGGAAACTTGCCCCCCGGGTGCTGGGACTGGACCGCAAGACCCCTTACCGTAAACTCAAAGGCATGTCTCTGGAGAATTAATGCAATAAGCCCCCAGGCTGTCAGCAGTCTGCTGAACCAGTTATCAAACTACGCCGAACATCTTACATAACCCGCACCAGAGCCCAAAAGGGCAATCGGCAGCGGGGCAAAATGCCACGCCGGGGCATTCTGCTACACCCCTCAACAATGCAACCCACTGTTTTAACATCATAAAAAACGGCATGGGGCATGCAAAGTATATTTTTGTAAACCATAAAAAGGAAGCTCAACATTTGAAGGGAGTTTAGCTATGTATGCACTGCGTACCGGCTCTAAAAAAAAGCGGACTGGACATGTTTCAACGCTCACTTGTATGCAAGGGTATGAGTCAGTCGGCCAGTTTTTTGGAGATAAACAAGTGCCTGGGAAAAAACAGAGGCATACGCTTAATAATCGGTGCCAGCGAAAAGATATGTCGCTCTCAAGAAAAATTAATCCAGGAGGAGAGTATATGCAAACCTTGGCGTCAGCAATAAGATCGGCTGCAAAGCTGCCCCACCTTCGCAGCCCGCCGCTCACCTATATTGACGTTCATGATGAAGCAGAAATTCACTAATAATGAAGAAACAGATAATGCGATACCCATACGAAAAGCATTATTCGGAGGAAATAATATGAAAACTTCAATAATAAGGCCAGTGTTAGTTTTAATAATTTTAATTGTTGCTGCTTTTGCATGGTCGGGAAGCGCTCTATCACAATTTATTCCGCCAGCACCAGCAGTCCCACCAGTAACAGTAGCTGACGGGTACACAATGCTTAATGAATATTATTTGCCTGTCTTGATGGAGGAGTCGGAGAATTGTTTTCATAGTGCACGTGAAAATTTCATCAAAAAGGAACTGAAACTTGCTGCAGAAGATTTCCACAAAGCTTCGGTCTATCTGCGACTTCAAGCTGGCCGTGCCATGGAAGAGGGCCAAGAAATCTTGCTGGATTCAATCCGTGAATTGGATGAACTGGCCGCTAAAATCGAAAAAGGTACTGCTATCTCGGTTGCGGAACTTGACCAAGCATTTTCCAGGGCGCATCAGTCTCTGGCTCAACAGCATTATTTGAAAGCCGTAAAAACAAAGACTGTAAAAGGAATCGATAAGATCGGCTATGATCTAAAGGCCGCGGCTTATCATCTTGAACGTGCTATTATATGGCGTGGTAATAATATTGATAGCGATGTCAAAAAAAACATCGAAACAGCTTGTCTTATTGCCGAACAGTTGGTCAATGAAAAAGAAACGAACACAAGGGAGGTTAACGATATATTAGATGCAATCGGTAAAGAAATTAGAAAGCTGGAAGATAAACAGAAGAAATAATAAATGGGTACATTGATTTTGGTTTGTTCGAAAATATATTTAGTTATCAGTGGAAGCCTTCTCCCAGGAGTGGATGCCGAAATCTACCGTAAAATTATTAAAAAGCTAAAAGGAAACGGAGTGCAGGTTATACTGGACAGGGTGGTGATGCCTTAAAAGTCGGCATACAGGGTTTACCCGATGTAATAAAGCCAAATATACATGAACTGCATGCTGGTTAACAGGGAATTACATGAGCTTGATGAGATTTTATGTGCGGCCCGCAGTATCCATGAACAGGCAATAGAAACAGTACTTGTTTCAATGGGGTCACGGGGAATGCTACTGGTTATTGAGAGAAACCAATATCTGGCTGTACCCCCATCCGTTGATATAGTAAATACAATTGGGGCCGGAGATTCAGCAGTTGCAGGCTTTGTCTATGGCTTGGTTGAAAAGTTGACCCTTAAAGAAAGCCTTGTTGATGCAGTGGCTGCCGAGACAGCTAGGACGCTGCGATCCGAATCAGCACTGTGCCGCAAAAACGATTTTTATCAACTGGTTCCTCAAATAACCGTAAGTGATATATTAAACCTCTGTTCGAAGCGCAGCGTAAGCTGAGGCTTGCTGAACGGATGGCTAATGAAAAAAACCAGCAAGCTGCAAGAGCGGATTTGAATATTGCTAGACTTCTTCTTGAAACATTTGCGGAATTGTCCGGTAAAGGCAAAAACAGGGACATAGAAGCAATGGTAAAGAAGATCGACCAGCCTTCAAACAAGCTTAAATCCCCTATTTTTATTTGTAGGATTGCTGGTATGATAAATGCAATTTAAAGCTAACGTGATAGGGTTTTTGGCTATAAAGGAATATGGTATGGATGTCGGCAACAAAAATGAGCTTTTGGATATCGGGCTGAACGCAAATGTGCGATGCTATGACGGTGATTGCGGAAATTGTACGTTTATAATTATCGATCCGGTGGCGCAACGTGTAACACACCTCGTCGTAAAGCAGGACGAACTTCCGTGCCATGAGCATCTTGTGCCGGTTGCCTGGATCGCTTCCAGTACTCATTGGCTGATCCAGCTCAACCGCTCCTGGGAAGACATCGAGAAAGCGGAAACGTTTATTGAAAAGCGGTTTGTGAATCCTGAGGGGGAAAGAAAATCCGCAGCGCCTTTTCTCTTTCTTCCCTATGTTATACAGAAAACCATGCACATTCCGGTAAAGCTTAAACGCATTCCGTTAGGGGAACTTGCCGTGAGCCGCGGTGCACAGGTTTTGGCAATTGACGGCCATGCAGGAGTGGTAGACGAGTTTCTGGTTGATCCTGCCTGCGGCGGTATTACTCACCTCGTTGTTCGTGAAGGGCATTTTTTAGGCTCCAGAGCAATTATGGTGCCGGTTTCGCATATTCAGCGTATAGAACAGAACAACGTTTATATAAATATTAATCGTAACGAATTGAAAACCCTTCCGTATCTGCCGGTATGGAAACGGTTTTTTGTAGAATCTGAATGGCGGCAGTACAAAACAATTGAAACCGAGGAGAAACATCCTAGGGGTACAGAAACCATCCAAACGCTGATTGATGATCTGTCAAGCCGTGACGCCAGAACACGAGAGCATGCCAGGTCAGCGCTGGCAGATTCAGGTTCTACGGCGGTAAGGCCGCTTAAGCGGCTGCTCACGCACAAAAAACATCAGGTGCGATGGGAAGCAGCAAAATCCCTCAGCCAGATGGAAAGCATGGCAGCTGTTCCGGGACTCATCACGGCGATGGACGATCAGGAATTTGATGTCCGTTGGATCGCAGCAGAAGGCATTACCGCCCTAGGCAAGAAGGCTCTTCCGTACCTGCTCAAAGAGCTGAAACTGCACCCGGATGCCAAATGGCTGCGTGAAAGTGCGCACCATGTTCTTCGTTCCCTTATGTCTCTAGAGCCAACACCGGCACTTGCACCGGTACTGCACGCGCTTGAGGAGATGAATCCGCTTGCCTCGCTGCCACGGGCTGCTGAGGAAACGTTGAAAGAACTTTCAAAACTCAAGGGAAACACTGAATGAAGAGGAGATGTGACCATGGGAAAAAACACCACACCCCCCTCTGGCCCTGATCATGAGACGAAAAACATATCTTTGCAGGAGCTTAAAAACAAGCTTGGTGCAGGCCCCGACGGTCTGACGGGCCCTGAAGCACAAGGCCACTTGGAGAAGTATGGTTACAACGAACTCGAGGAAAAAGAAACCAGCGCGATTCTCAAATTTCTTTCATATTTATGGGGCCCCATTGCCTGGATGATAGAGGCAGCCGCGGTTCTGTCAGCCCTTGTCCGCCACTGGGCTGACTTCGCCATAATTATTGTGCTGCTGATCGTTAATGCCGCGGTCGGATTCTGGGAAGAATTTCAGGCCGGCAATACTGTTGCGGCTTTAAAGGCAAAACTTGCGCTCAAAGCACGTGTCAAGCGCGATGGTACATGGGGGAGCATCCCGGCCCGGGAGCTGGTGCCTGGTGATCGGATCAGGCTGCGTATAGGCGATATTATTCCAGCGGATGCACGACTCCTGGACGAAGATCCGGTTCAAGTAGATCAGTCAACACTGACCGGTGAGTCTCTTCCGGTTGACCGTTCATATGGCGACTCTGTCTATTCGGGTTCGATCATCAAGCAGGGAGAATCAGATGCGCTGGTATATGCCACAGGCCGCGAGACCTACTTTGGAAAAACTGCCGGACTTGTCCAGGCAACGAGTAAGAAGAGCCACTTTCAGCGGGCAATACTGAAAATCGGCGACTATCTGATTGTTCTAGCAATTCTGCTGGTTGTTATTATCCTCTCGGTTGCCCTATTCCGGGGAGACAACATGGCAACGACCCTGCAATTTGCCCTGGTGCTTACCGTTGCGGCAATTCCGGTTGCTATGCCCACAGTGCTTTCGGTAACAATGGCTGTGGGCGCACGCCTGCTGGCTGCAAAGGAAGCCATTGTTACACGGCTCACGTCAATTGAAGAGCTTGCTGGCATCGACATGCTCTGCTCCGACAAAACGGGAACGCTGACCCTTAACGAGTTGACCCTTGGCGATCCCTTTACCGTTTCTGGAACAGATCCCGACGATGTCATACTGGCTGCAGCACTGGCTTCCCGGGCTGAAGATCAGGATACAATCGACACGGCCGTCCTTGGGGGCTTAGATGATGCCCAAACCTTGCAAAAATATACAATCCGTCATTTTATCCCTTTTAATCCTGTTCAGAAACGGACGGAGGCAGAGGTTGAACATTCCGGACACACGTTTAAAGTTACCAAGGGCGCGCCGCAGGTCATCTTGTCTTTGTCCTCGAATGCCGATGAGTTCTCTGATGAGGCCGAAAAGGCGATTAACGACTTTGCCCGCCGCGGCTTTCGTTCATTAGGCGTCGCCCGCACCGATGAGCAGGGAAACTGGCAGTTCCTGGGCATAGTACCCCTTTATGATCCCCCGCGTGAGGATTCACGGGACACGATCGAAGCTGCCGGGAATCTGGGCATTGATGTAAAAATGGTTACCGGTGACCAGGTTGCAATCGGACGTGAGATTTCGGGTCAGCTTGGGCTTGGGTCGAACATAATGGATTCTGCCGTGTTCAGTGAGACTGAACACCATCAGGGTGGACGGCTTGCCGATGCCATAGAAGACGCTGACGGTTTTGCTCAGGTCTTCCCCGAACATAAATACCATATTGTCGACGTCCTTCAGAATAAAGGCCATATGGTGGCTATGACCGGTGACGGTGTCAATGACGCTCCAGCACTTAAAAAAGCCGATGTGGGTATTGCCGTATCAGGGGCCACAGATGCGGCACGGGCAGCGGCTGATATTGTTCTGATGTCGAAAGGTCTATCAGTAATTATCGATGCGATCAGAGAAAGTAGGCGGATTTTTCAACGCATGAACAGCTATGCCATATACCGGATCACGGAAACGATACGGGTGCTGCTGTTCATGACCCTGTCAATTCTGATCTTTAACTTTTATCCGGTAACGGCCATCATGATTGTCTTGCTGGCACTGCTTAACGACGGGGCCATTTTATCCATCGCCTATGATAATGTGAAAGCATCGGAAGGCCCTGAGGGATGGGACATGCCGGTCGTGCTGACTGTTTCAACGATTTTGGGACTAATGGGCGTGGTGGCATCGTTCGGACTTTTTTATATTGGAGAGCATGTCTTTCATCTCGGCCGTGATATCATTCAGTCGCTGATGTATTTAAAGTTGTCTGTTGCAGGCCACCTCACCATTTTTATTACGCGTACACGAGGTCCTTTCTGGTCACATCGTCCGGCGAAAGCCCTGCTGTGTGCGGTGTTCGGCACACAGGTTGTTGCTACTTTTATTGCAGTGTATGGTCTGTTTATGACCCCGCTGGGCTGGCTCTGGGCATCGGCCGTATGGGGGTACTCGATAGCTTTTTTTCTTATAAATGACATAGTGAAGCTTGCTGCTTACCGGATTATCGACTCGGGAAAAACCATTCTGTTTGCAAAAGGGGCAGGGGGTAGAGGATAAAAATGATACCGTCGTGAAGGCGAAACATCATTTTAGTGTTTGTATATGGTGACCGATATTGTGTTGACAGTTATAAAAAATAAGAAAAAGCTCCGTTAGCTAAAAGACCAATAATATGGAAGCATTCAAGCAACAGAGGGGATAAAATGGCGGTGATGGAAAATTACTACAGGAATAAATGCTATAGAGTATTGAATAAGCTACTACATTCATCAGAAGGGAATAAAATACTCAAGCTATTCTTTACAAAACTGCATTTTTGCTGATGTAAAGTTTTTAACGTTAACCCTTACCCCACACACACCCCGGAACGCTCAAGGTTTGCCAGAACTATCCTCACTTTTCAAGATTGAAGTTTTGATGACGCTATACGTAACAAAAGTGATTTTCCTGTGAAAGATGCTGACCGTATCCTTCAGTTTTTGTGAGGGGTAAAATTCAAGATTATCAAAAACAATCTTCAAGGTATGCGCCTATATAATATTCACAGATACTTTTGGTAACCTTCGGTTTTTAAGGAAGGACGTGGTAAAGAAGGATTGGCTGAATAATGTTTTAGCTCCACCTGCTGGTCAAACACCTTCCTCACCACCGCTGCACTATCCTGCCTTTTGAACGGCTTTGTTAGCAATGCCCGTATCTAAGCAGTTTAAATTTTCTGATTGGAAGCACCCGACGGATCTATTTTGATCATTAATGGTTTTGCAGCATCCAGATGAACATCTCTTTGTGGATAGGCAATCACAATATTGTTTTCACGAAACAGAGCTTCGATACGAAAACGGATCCGGCTTTCTACCTGCAGCAGGTTTTGATGTTTCATCCCGGCTTTAAACATGCTGATCCACAGGTATATTTTAAATATCAATGAATTGTCGCCAAAATCATAAAATAAAATAATGGGCTCCGGGTCTTGTTGCACAAGATGGTGCTCGCTGACCGCCTGTCTTAGCAGTTTTTCAACCAGTTCCACCGGCGAGCCGTATTGCACACCCACGATTATTTCCCGCCGGACGATATCATCGGCAAGGCTCCAGTTAATCAAAGCATTTTGCAGCAGCGTGCTGTTAGGCACCACCAGACGCAGGTTATCAAAGGTCTTAATTCTCGCACTGCGGGCACCGATCATCTCAACCGTACCCTGACTTCCTTCAACCTCCACGATGTCGCCGATCTTCACGGGCCGCTCCGCCATCAAAATAAGACCGCTCAAGAAATTGTTAACAATGTTTTGACTTCCGAACCCGACACCGATCGCCAGCGCGCCACCGATAACCGTAAAGAAGGTGAGTGGTATTTTAACCATATTGAGCACAGAAAACACGATCATTATCAACAGGCAGTAGTGTGCAATTGTTTGAATGGCAATGGCTGCCGCCTCATCCAGGTTGAATCGGCGTTTTATCTGGTTGGCTGCTTTGACGGTCAAGTAACGCGAAACAAAATATCCCGCAATCAGGAAAAAGAGGGCGGTAATGATTTTCCCTACGGTTATGGAAAAATCCTCTGCGGATGTCAGTTCATAGTTCCATGCGGTACTCAAGACATTCTGCAGTTCCGCAAGTCGATCACCAAAACTCCTGTATTGCAGGCGCTCCTGTATTTCGCTCTGCAATTTTTTACAGGCCCATTCAAGCGTTTGAATGCTTTTCAGATCTTGATCAAGATGTTCCAGCTGTTGTCTAAAAGCAGTTATCTGCGTTTCAATAAACCAGGTAGCTTGCGATGATTCCTTTGCCGCCTTCAGTTCCTGTTCAAGCTGCAAGGCTTTATTGCCTACGTTGCTTTTATGTGCTGTCTGGAGTTGTTTTTCACGCTTCAGGAATTTAAACGTGCGCAGGCATTCGTCCAACAAGTGCCTTAAATTTTTAATGCCGGTATTGTTGAAAATTGAAAAGCGCTGCTGCCAGACCTTTTTCAAGTCGGCCAGCCTTTTGAGTCTGTTGTTCAAGACCTCCACCTCAAGACGGCGGGTATCACTCAGGACTTTCCATGTCTGTACCTCCTGCTCTTTTTTTGGCCTTTCTTCCGGTGAAAGGAAATGGGTATCGAGCTCCTCTTTTGCCTTTGCCCACCGGGCATACTGCAGCTCTTTTTTTGCCTTCGCCCTTTCAAGCATATCCTCTAATTCACGGGCATTTTTGTCTATTTCCAGTATTTGATCCTGAAGGTTTTCATCACTAAAAATCACACGGGACCTGGCCTCGGCTATCTTTTGGCCGATAGTCGCAAGTTTAAGCTGGTTAAGTTTCAGTTCTTTCTTGTTGTTCTGAAGGATTATTTCATTGTGCTTCACCTCTTCGGTGTAAAGCCGGCACCGCAATTCGGCTGTAACAAGCGACGGGTTCGTAGCATTACTACCTTGAAATGACACATCCTCTTTTGTTCGGCGGCGGTTTTTCTCACACGTTGCCAGATTTTCCTTTGCGTATTCAAGGAGCTCCTCAGCAGCATGGATGCTGGATTTAATCGACTGCTCATCCTCCTGTAAAATAATTTTATCTTCGAGCAGCTTGTCAAACGTAATAAATGAAAGGGGTGCCGACGTTTCCGCAGTCTTTGCCGGTACCGCTCTTATCGGGTCCGATTGAAGCTGTTCTATTTTTTGGTCAATCTCAACGGAATTTTTTAGAGCAGAGAGTTGCTCTGTGTAGATAAAATCAATTTTGCCGAGCAGGTCCAACTGTTCTTCAGCCGGGATGTTTTCATCGCCGGACGCCTCATGCTTGTTTAGCACTGATTGTATGTAATGCTTTTGGTCTTGTATATGTGTCTGATTTTTCTGAATAGTTTCGATTGCCGTTTTATTGGCTGCGCCGCCTTCTGCCGAGACGGAAGGAACTGAAGTTGCTCCAAACGCAAGGAGACAACACGCTATATAAAAAAGACGGATACAATATGATATGTGTAAGATCCTTTTTGTATGCATTTCCATCACCAATGTTGGGTATAAGTATTGAGAATCTTTGACAGGAGGTGTCCGTTTTATATAATCTATCGTTGATTACAACGCTGGGCCGAGTCCGCCAAAACTTATGTCAGAGCACTGTCACTGACAGCATGGCTGCCCTGCCTACAGCCCACACGGGCATCAACTCCGTGCACACCTACGTCTGTGGGCAAGATCATTTCAAATGTCGTTCCGGATCCTGGCTTGCTCATTACGGTGATGGTACCGTTATGCGCTTCAACAATTTTTTTAACCACAAAAAGTCCAAGCCCGTTTCCCCTGGTCATCTGTTGCGTGCGGCGTATGCGTCCGAACGGCTGGAAAAGGATGGGTAAATCTTCTTGTTCTATGCCAACGCCCTGATCCTTAATAGAAACAACTGCTTTCCAATCATTTTTAAACGCTTTTAAAAATATTGGACTCTGGGCTGGACTGTATTTAATTGCATTCGAGATCAGGTTGACAAGCACGCGCTCAATACGGTGCTCATCACACGGTACCAGGCAGGTCTCGTCTCCTTCGTAAATAATTTGACAGCCGCTGAAAAGATCCCCGTACTCACTCTGTATGGAACGCATGAGCACGGCCATATCAACCTCCCGTATGTTCAGGGAAATGTTACCTGTCTCAACCTGCACACTGTCCATAAGGTCATTGACAATCGCCTCGATGGTTCCAATCTGCCTGACGATGGTATCAGCCCATTGATTTCGCTTGTCACTGTCGGGTTTCCTCTGCAGCAACCTGGCATTTCCGCCGGCAACAACGAGGGGATTTTTTATATCGTGCGCAAGAGAAGCAATCAGATTCAACCGTTCTGTTTCCCTGTGAGCGATATCATCAGCCATGTTGTTGAATGTAGCACAAAGTCTCCCCAACTCATCAGTGCGCTTAACGGATACCCGGGCCGTATAGTCTCCCTGACCGAACCGTTCAGCGACACGGGAAAGCTCTAATGCAGGTCCGGCTATGCGTTGAAGCAGGACTGTAGCACCTATCCCTGAAATTACTGCAACCATAAAAACCAGCAGTGCCGGCCACATCTCCACGTATCTGTCCAGACGCACTGTATGCCGCAGGCCGCGCATAACCCGTGCTCTATGATGTTTCCGATACAGGCTGAGTGAATTAAGAATTTCATCTGCCAAATGGTTAATGCTTTCGGTCGGTTTTGGTGGTTTTTGTGCAACTGCTTCCTCAAACGTCCTATACCGCTCGGTAATTTTTTTCACCAACGCTGTATCCTGTCCGGGCTCTGCAATGAGATCCAGCTCTTTCAGGCTCGTTTCTGCCGTTCGAATCGTATCACGGTGCATGAATGCCGGGCTGGATACCTGCTTGAGGCGATATTGCATATCCTCCCGGCACCGGGCAAGCACTGCTGACTCAAGCATATAGGTTAACTCAGTTGCCCGTGAATCTGAGCGAATCCGATCAGTATAGCGTTTGAGCTGCTCACCGGTAATAAATATAGCCAGGGACGGTACAGCAACCACCAGGACTATAAAGCAGAGCCATGCTGCAATAAAAGTCCTGAATGTTCCCTGATTTCTGAGTTGAAAAAATGCCACTGGAACGATCCTCGCTTTTTTAATTGTTTATGTTTGTTTTTCATGAACCTTGATTATTGGGTACAGATCAGGGTACAGTTTTTTAATACATTCAGGACAAATGGAATTTTGCATTCTTTTCGTTTTCGCTCCTCTAACTCTTCCGATTAGTGGAGCATTCTTTTTATTGAAATTCATAAAGGTCCCGATCCCACGAAATATGCCTCGGCCTCGTCTTTCTTGTCAAAATCTATGATTTCCCACTCATAATAGTTGATTTCCATTATTCCCAGTATGAACTGATCGAAAAGGTTTATCCCTCGTATGCTGAATTTGTATTTTTCAAAACTATCGTTTATCGCCTCAAAATCCGCGTTAAACATAAATCCGTTGTCGCTGTAATCTCCTTCAGCACCGAATCCCCAGAGTGCGTCATTCATACTTTCAATGACAAAATCGCTGCCATCGAATTCAAACCGGTCGGAAATCACACTGTTTCCCTCACAGTAATCTCCCGCATCTCCTGTGCAGTATATGTATGTCTTATATGAGGTGCCAGAGAGTGACGCGGTTTCCAGGGATTGTGCGTGTGCGGCTGTAAATACTGTAAAAAAAACCATAACAAACATAAACGAAAAAGCTGGCTTTGTAATCATAGTGTATCCTCCTTTATGATGATGATTTGCACCACATGCGTTTGATTATATACAAATAGATTATACTTTTTGAATGAAGTAAGCATGAAAAGAAGGTTAAAAATAGTTAATCTCAAAAGCCTTTATGGTTTCGCTGTAATACCTGAACCATAGGTTGGGGAACTAGGATTATAGAAGGTTTACATTTAGCTCTTGCCTGACGCTGTGGATGCTTTTGCGTATTCTTTCAAGACCACTTTCACAAATGCCGCTGGTGTTAAGGTTAATCGTTCCCTGCCGTAGTGCATCCGGATGAGCTTCAGACTCCTCAAGGTGTTTCTAAAGGTTTTGGTGATTTCGTCAAGTGCAGGCACAAACAAACGCTATCCTACTCTCAGGCTCGGGACAGGCGTTGTCGGGCTGGTGTGAGATGGAGCCGAGAGACCCCGAATTTCATACAAGGTTTGTAGGGACAGAGGCCTTTAAGTGGCGTAAAAAGAATTTTGGTACGAAATAGTTGCAATGCACTGCCGCCGCTCAAGATGGCCAAGTAGCAGCTTTCGGGAGGGGGACTCTTTTTTGAAATTAAATTTATGGTTTTCATAAACAAGTTTTTTAGTGGATATGATTTTTATAATCTTCTAAACACCTCTCTTCACGGCTTGCCATATTCTGGCCTGATGCCGAGCAACAGAGCAACCGTGAGCACAAGCCCGCACCCAAACAGGCATCCCGTCATTTTGCCGAGCGATGTGCTGACGGCCCCCCGGGATTCGACAATTCCTTTGCTGCGCAACCATTCTGAAATGTGTCCCTCAAAAAAGCCCGCGATTGAGTCTGTGATTGCATCTCCAATGACACTCCCGGCAATGGCTCCGGCAACACCAAAAAAAAATCCCGCCCCATACGGCAGGAACTGTCAACAGACCGGTATCGATTGCGCCAAAAATGATGTCGGGTAGAGAACCCGGGAGGGACCTGTGGGCAAGGACCAATCCGATCAAGGGAACCAGAGCCAAAACAAGAACGGCTGGTCCAACCGGAAATGCCCGCCTGAGCACTACGACCCCGACTGTGCCAACGGTGGTCGCTATAACAGCAACATACATGATCTTCTTCATCATCATAATATCTCCAGTCCGACTTATTATTTACAAGAATTTCATTTGTGTCCGTATATTACAACTACAATATAGACCCGTTCATAGTAAAAAGAAAATTAAAAGGTTTTTGTAACCTCAGTAATAATGTTCATATAGACAAAATTTTTCCGATCTATTACTATGACATTTGGCTGCAATTATTTTGTTGAACGGTACCGCTCAATGCCGTCCTCCAGCAAACAGCAATTCACCATGAAGGCATAAGAATATGACAACAACCGCGGTAATTCTTGCACCTGATGATAAAGGGGTACAGACAGCCTTTAGCCTCCCGACAATCCGAAGGCTTGCCCTCATGACTACCCAGGCCGGCCTTTCAGTACACCTTATAGGCGCGACACGCCAAATTGTTTCAGCAGTTTCTGATCTCATTGTTCCACAAAACGTCCATCATGCAGAAAATGCCGAATCGATGAAACAAGTTTTGCTTACCATACCAGTACAGGACGACGAAAAGGTGCTAATACTGCTGGCAAACCATGTTATAGACCGTCACTCTTTGAAACAGTTTATCGAGGCTGGGGAAAATCCCGGCATCTATCACATGGGGGGAACGGCAAGCGACGCAATCGGCAGTATCTGGCTCATACCGCGGGAAAATCTTCCTTCTCCGGCATGTGCTCTGTGGACTTCCCGGAATGTCGATACGACCGTCACCGGCAAAGCACACCGTGTTGCCTGCCCTGAAGGGCTTCCGTACTTGATCGGAGAAGCTGAAACACAGTCACGTGTTGCCGAAGACCGGCTGATTGCAGCACTTGCTTTTCAGACAGCAGCGGATGACGGCTTTTTTTCACGCCATTTTGACCGGAAGATCTCACGTTTCATAAGCGGTATGCTGGTGCGCACACCGGTTACGCCCAACATGATTACATTGGCAGGGATGACAATCGGGCTTTCCGGTGCATATTTGCTTTCACTACCCGGCTACCGGTCCCGGCTTCTGGGGGCGCTTCTTTTTCTTTTCTGTATCATTGTCGACGGTGTCGACGGCGAGGTTGCCAGGCTCAAGCTCAAGGAATCCACCTTCGGTCACTATCTTGATGTCATCACCGACAACATCGTACATCTTTTTATCTTTATTGCCATTGGTGTGGGGCTGTATCGTGAGACAGGTGAAATCCTGTATATACGTGCCCTCTGGTTTATGCTGGGAGGGTTTGTCCTGTGCCTTGTGGCCGTTTATCAATGTATTCTGCGCAAGAGCCCCGAGGAGCTGGAGCAGTCACCGAAAATGCTCCGGCTGATGGCGCTTTTGACCAACCGGGATTTTGCCTATCTTGTTGCAGCTCTTGCCGTTTTAGACCGGCTCAACTGGTTTCTTTTGGGAGCCTCGGCAGGCACCTACCTCTTTGCCCTGACACTGTGGACATTAAACCTTTATGAAAAGAGGGGCAGGCGGCCTGCCTGTTAACACCACTCAATGGGAACAGGACGGCCGCCTTCACGGTGGGATTGATAGGCAAGGGAAGTAAGATACGCACACTGCTGCGCTTCTGTAAAATTGGCACCAGCGGTACCGGTGCCCGCTATCTCCCGGTAAAAATCGTCCACCACCGGTTTCATCCAGTCAGAATGATGAGAGCTTTGAGAAAGTGGATGGGAAAAATCAAACCGCAGGTCCTGTGCGTCACGTCCGGTTAAAATAACGTGATCGTCATTAATGCGCAGCACGCCCTTATCCCCGGTAATGGTTCCGTGATTGAGACGTCTGGAGGCCTTCCACGTAAGGTAGATGCTCGCCTCTGCTGAGGGAAAGCGTAATCTTAAATCGACCGTTTCCTCAATGATCCCGCCGTTGTCATGTGCGGTTTCCATGACGGCCGACACGGCAAGAGGCGATTGCCGCATGATTGTCCGGACCAGATACAGGTGATGCCATCCGTGATCAAGCAGAATGCCGCCGCCTGCTGTTTCAGCGCATCTTCGCCAGTCAGACGCACCGCCGCCTGAATTGGGCGGACGCAGCACCGACAGCTGTACGGACCGAACAGCGCCAATGCTGTTGTCATGAACAAGCTCGAATACTTTCTGCCATATGGGCGCATATTTCCAGTTATTCACGGTAAACACAACGCGCTGCATCCGGTTTGCCGTCTGCTGTACATTTTCCAGGCTTTCCATACAGGGCAGCAGGGGCTTTTCGCACAACACATGCAGCCCCGCCCGGCAGGCTTCAAGTATGCCGTCAAGATGTAAAGAGGGGGGGGTACAAATATCCACAAAATCAATATCTCCCCGATCACACACCGCTGCAAGATCGGCATAAAGACGTGCTTTCGGCAGGGCCTTTGCTGCGAGGCCGGCCCGTTCAGCATCAGGCTCTACAACAGCACCAATGGTAAAATGGGGGTTCTCCTCCCAAACGGGGACATGCGCTTTAAGGGCAACATTGCCGAACCCGACTATTACACCTTTAAACAACATGGTCACATGCTCTTTTCAATAACGTTAACCGACTCCATGAAAATATCCAGGGCCTCGCAGGCTTCATCTTCGGTAATCACCAGGGGCGGATTGATTCGGATCACCGGGTTATAACACATGAGAATCACGCCCCGGTTTAAGCACTCGTGGAAAAGCCGGCGGGTCAGCTTTTTATCAAGGGGCTCTTTTGTATCACGGTCTTTAACAAGCTCAAGGCCTATCATGAGGCCTTCGCCCCGCACATCACCAACCAGAGTGCATTCCTGCTGAAAATCAAGCAGCTTCTGCTTCACCACGGAACCCACTCTCTTGGCGTTTGCAACCAGGTTTTCACCCAAGATAACCTCAAGGGCTGCCCTGCCCGCTGCCGATGCCAGGGGATTTCCTCCATAGCTTGACGAGCTTCCGCTCGGATTGCCGAAGGGACTGGCTTCGGCAAAGTGCCGCGTCGAGGCAATGGCGCTCATGGGAAAGCCGCCGCCTATTCCCTTGCCCAGGGTCATGACATCAGGCACAACGTTGTCATGGTCCACACCCCACATGGTGCCTGTTCGTCCGAAACCGGTGATCATCTCATCTGCAATAAGCAGCGCGTCAAACTCCTCGGCAACCTCCTTGACCGCCGCGAGGAAGCCTTTGGGGGGAACAACATTTCCGGCGGTTCCCTGCAGGGGCTCTATCAGTATGCCCGCCAGATTCTGACTGGTCTGAACCTTCAGGCTCTGCCTGAAAAAATCGACGCAGCCCAGCCCGCACCCCGGGTAGGTTGTGTTGAGTGCGCACCGGTAACAGTATGCATAGGGCCCGGCCGAATATACCCCGGGCATAAGGGGGCCGAGATCTTTTTTAAAACCCGTATCGCCGAGCAGCCCGAGCACCCCGCCGGTCTTGCCGTGAAACCCTCCCCAGAAACCCGCAAATTCGAATTTGTCGGTCACCGATTTTGCAAGCCGCAGGGCCGCTTCAACAGCCTCCGAGCCCCCCGAGTACATCTGAATACTGTTGAGCTTGCCGGGCGTGATGGAGGCAAGGGTTTTGAGAAACGCAACACGGTTCTCTGTACAGAAACTCCCGAATACAGAGCGCGACACCTGGTCAGTCATTGCCTTGACAAAATGGGGATGGCAGTGCCCGATGCTTCCCACGGCGACTCCTGCCGTCAGGTCAAAATAGGCGTTACCGTCAATATCAAAAACCCGGACACCCCGTGCTTCCTTAACGACCATCTCGGAGAAAAGGGCGATCGACTGGAGGCCGGGGGCCATAAACCGGCTTTCCCGGGAAAAGAGCTCTTTTGATTTGGGCCCTGGAGTTGTGTGAATCTCACGCATATTCTGTTATTCCACCTTTCTTCAACCGCGCATTCCGGTTACCGCTTGACAGGGCAGTTTGGATGTGCAGCAATTCCTGATGCCGTCTGCTATGTGCTGTGCTATATGTTCTGATGCCGTATCCCGGAAGAGCGCAAAGCTGGGCCATGCATTAAAATCAATGAGATATATGGCCCCTGTTGGAGTCACCACCGCATCTCCGCCATATATTTCAAGCTCCAGAAGGGATGCTCCTGTTTCACAAAGCTCTTTCAGCCTTTCATGCCTGAAGGCATATCGCCGAAGGTCCTGCTCTTTGTGATAAAACCAGTGAAACCATCGTGACCGTCCGGACAGGTGGTCCCGAACGCCGTAAAATTTCACGAGGTCCCCCGCAACGTGGTCCTGGATGAGTACTGATGAAATTCCCCGCCGGTTGAAACGCTGGACAGTACGGGTAACATCCTCTTTCGAACCGGCAAAAACGACATCTTCTTTTGTGATGGCATGATAATCTCCCCGTTTTATCCAGACTTGTTCCAAACCATTAAAAGACTCCTGATACGAGGGGATAAAACGGCTCTCAGGGAAAAACGGTTCACCTGACAGGATGCCGAGCATGTTCTGCCTGAATGTGTTTTTTACGCTGACCGGCCTGTTGATAAATGCGACTCCATGTGATTGCCAGAGGCAAAACAGATCGAGTATTTCTTTTTCCTCGCACATGTAAAACACCAGATCCGGAAGGTCCGTCAGGGACCTCGTGATCTCCCTGGGGTACAGCACCCTGACCGCAATGTCTTCACATCGTTTCAGTCTGTCGGCAACAGCAAGAAGAATCGCTTCATCATCGTGCTCCCTGCCGGGCGCGTGGCTTCTCTCCCTGTGTACTCCCCAGAAAACAGCTTTATGCATCAACAATCCTTTTAAAGATGTGGTATTACATACTCTCTTTTTTACAGATTTGAGAACAGTGACTTTTTTCGACTGAACCAACAATTCTGTAAATATAAAAAAACACTATGACAGGAATATGAAACTAAGATTAAAAAAATGTAATGTTGGCAGTGTCACTGAAAGGTTTCTTCATGGTCTGAACGTCTCTGTCCACTCCCGGGCAGCCTGCACATCCTCCTGACGGTCGACATCAATGACTTTGCCCATGGGAAAGCCATAGGCTTCAATGCCCAGGTCAAGCAAATGGCACAGAAATACTCTGAGTGATGAAAATGATGCGCCCGTTCCATAGCGGGCAAAGGCAGCGGGAAGAAAATAGACTCCGCAGGTTACACGAGAGCCGGTGTTCCCGCCCAGCGCTGTAACCCTGTTCTTATCATCTACTGAAATATACAAGGGTTTTTCATCATCAATATAGTCGGACACACCCAGGGCCATGCTCATGTCGGGAATTTCCCCTGCATGCTTTATGAATGCCCACAGTCTGCCCGGCTGATAGATGGAGTCTACAGTGGTTATTAGAAGGTGGGTGCCTTGAGTACCGGCAAGAATTTCATAGAAGCTTTCAAAAGATGAAGCTGTGTTTTTGCACAGTATATTGATAGCAAGCAACGGAAAGGCTTCCTTGACGTACTGGGAACACACTCCGGCATTTTGCTCATTGAAGATAACCGTGACGGTTTGTATTCCCACGTTGGCAAACTCGATCAGTTCCCTGCCGATAAGAGGAATACCCCCGATCGGAATCATTGCCTTGGGTGTCAAAACATTTTGATTTACAAGTCGGGAACCCACCCCAGCTGCTATAATGCCGCCTGCAATCCGTTTCATAGCGGCAGCACCCTGAGAAGCTGAGACAGGTTTGTAATGACTCTGCCACGGTGGCAGTATGTAGAAATCTCCACCTTTTGTGTATCAGACACCAGCAGTATGTGCTGTATTCCAATAGCCTTTGCTCCGGCCATGTCCCGCTGAAGGGAATCTCCGACCATCAGCGCCTGACAGGCCTGTAATCCTGCTGCATCAAGTGCAAACTGAAAAATCCTTTTATCGGGCTTTTCAGCGCCCACGCGCCTTGAATCCGCCAGAACATCCATAAAGGGACGAAGGCCGGTTTCATCACACATGGCAGCAAGGTTCCCATAGTTGTTTGAAATGATACCCAACCGGTACCGCGTGCGCAGGTGCTCCAAAACGCCTAGGTTCTTCTGGATGCAGCTGAGCGAGTCCTCATAAAACCTTCCTGCAATCAGCTCATGTGCGGCACGGTCATAACACCCCAAGTTGTGAAGGACCCTGCGGACCTGCTCGCGTACGGTTTCAGAAAGTGAACGCGATTCGACGCCTTCTGCGGTCAGGGAGTCATCTGCATCATAAAATGCCCGGTCAAACCGCTCATGGGGTACGGCAATGCCGCAGGCAGCATAAAGCGGATAAAAACGGTCTTTCCACGAGACTCCGTTCGCATCCAGTGTCCCCCCGTAGTCAAAAAAAATCATTTCCGGACTGAAATCTTCATGTGTCATAATGCCTGTCCATATGTTGACTTCCAACGAAATCATCAGATTTCGTTTTCTACAGGATGCCGCGCGGTATATATTTGCTTTTTACGAAACCTTCACCATTTTCCAGTGCAATACAACACCTTTACTGCACCCAAAGTACATGGCGGAATATCTGACCAGGCAGTCCGGCATCTCTCGCCGCCTGCCGCAGTAATATGCCTGCATGGTACTTTTCAGCATTTTTATTGTCAACATGATAATGGTTTTTTCCAAATAGGGTCGTACTATTAAATCCTTTCTTTAAATAAAATTTAATACACATGTCATTCTCACGTCATGTTGCAATGCTAAGATTTCTACATATTTAATGACATTGTAATACATGACGGTGTTTTTTTATGAAAAAATATTTTGCAATACTTGCCTTTTGCACTCTGTGTCTTTTTTGCGGATTGGGCGCAAGGACCATCGAAAACAAGGACTATCCCCGGTATGCAGGTATCGCACGGGAAATTCTTGAGCTGAAAAGCTGGGTGATGCTTCACTACAATGAGGACCTGTATGTCGACAAGCCGCCCCTGCACTTCTGGAACATCGCGCTGGCGTACAAACTTTTCGGCGTGACCCCGTTTGCCGCCCGGGTCCCGTCGGCGCTCTTTGCCCTGCTGCTGCTCTGCGGCGCGCTCTTTTTTACCCGACGCGCGGGCATGTCCACTGATACCGCCATACTTTCCGCCCTTATCCTACTGTCCAGCTACTGCTTTTTTGCCCACAGCCAGCGCACGCGCATGGACATCGAGTATGCCGCGTTCTTTTCCTTTTCTCTTTTTGCCTTCTACGGCGGCATGAAAAACAGCCGGTTCCGCCCGTTCTTTTTTGCCCTTTTCTGGTTATGCACCGGCCTTGGATTTATGACGAAGGGACCGGTTGTTTTTCTGAATCTGGCTGTCGTTCTCCCGTACTGGGTGATTGCGCAAAAAAAAGGTTTTTTTCGCGTTTCCCCGAAACTCTTTTGCGCAGCCTTTCCTGCCGCCCTGGTACCGACGCTCCCCTGGGTATACAAAATGCTCGCACATCCCGATTTTTCCCGATACATAGGTTCCCTGGCAGGTGCCTCCATCATGAGACGGCATGAAGGGATTTTTTACTACATACTCGAGCTGTTTCAGAATTTTTCACCTGCGCTCTTTTTTCTTCCAATATGCTTTGTTGCCTTAAAAAAAGAGATGCCGGCCGACAGAAACACGGCTTCGCTTGTATGGTTTCTCATGGTCTGGTTTGGAACAGTCTTTATGCTGCTTCACATACCCCCGGCAAAAGTGAACCGCTACCTGATCCCGATTTTTCCACCGCTTGCGATTCTGATTGCCATGGGAATAACCGCTGCACTGAGAAACGGGCTTTTTACCCGCTACCTTCAGCGCACGAGCTCCTGTATAAGCCTGGCCGCCGCCGCCTTTTTCCTTACCGCTCCGGCTGTCATCTGGGGCATCTACGGCTTTCGCGGCTGGTTCTTTGTGCTTTCAGCGCTGATGCTGCTTGTTGTCCGGGCGGAATGGAAACGGGGTCCGCAAAACGTGTTTGTGCTGTTTTTCTGCCTTCCCATGGTGTTTCTGTACGTCGAGCTGTTCAGCTCCCTGAGAAACGACAAAACCTCGGAGGTAAAAACAGCCTATGAAACCATTGTCTCCCGCGGCATTCAGGCTGATCAGGTATTCCTGCTTGATGCTGGCGATCATGAGCGGATTACGTTCGGCATGTACTTTAACCGCCTCGTTGCTGCAGGAAACAGCAGCGACAAGATGCAGGACTTTCCGTGCGTTATAACCCGGGAAGCAATAGAGACTCCAGACGGTTATCGGAACATAACCCCTGATGCGGCCGGCCGTTCAAAAAAAGACTTTCGCATATTTATACGGAAAACCGGACTGGAAAATTCGCTTGCCGAAAACTGAACAGGCCGCTGGCGTACTGCGGGGTTTCCAGGTGCGCTGAGCCGGAAATGGAGAATAACGACATGCATCTGAAAAAAATCCTTATCATCCTGGGAGCAGGTGCTTTCTGCGCTGTAATTGCGGCGGCCTATTACGCCGGCATCATGGTATATGCCACGGGGTCATCTCCGGAAAAGAAGATTGGTTTTCTTGACAATATAACAAACAGCTTATATCTGCAGCAGCAGGCTCCCAGGAAATCTTTCAGCTTTCTGGTAATCGGGGACATCCAGTCCGGCAACAGGGACTTTGCGCAGTACGTTTTTATCGCGCGGGACAACGGCTGCAGCTTCATGATTCAGACAGGCGATCTGGCAAGTCATGCCACCACGGCCTGCTACGCCCTTGTCAGGTACGGCATCGCATCAGCAGGCCTTGACATGCCGCTCTTTATCGTGCCGGGAAACCATGACGTCAGGGGAAATCCCCTTCTGTTTGAGAAATATTTTTCGTCCCGGCAGTTTTTCTTTTTCTACAGCGGCTGCCTTTTCATCGTCTTTGACAACGCGGCCGGCCCGCCCTATGACCGGCAGTTTGACTGGCTCGAGCAGACCCTGGAAGAAAACCACCGCAACGCCCGCAGGGTGTTTGTCTTCATGCACCGCGAGCCCGTGGAGTGGGAGCAGGGGGCGCCACACCCGGCCCTTGACGATTATGCCCGGTTCTTCGATCTGCAGCAGCGGTTTCCCTTGGATTGTGTCTTTACCGGGCATGTTCATTCCTACCGGCAATGCGCGATCCGGGGCACGACCTATATTTCCAACGGTCTTGAATGTGAAATGAAGGGCATCGAGCTACAGGCGGCACAGGTTACGCTCGTTACCGTGACACCTAATGCAGTTACGACAAAAAAAATACCCGTTCGGCTGTCCCTGCTTCATTTCTGGGGGGGGAAGCTTTTCGGAGGGATGGTTACAAAAGTATATCCCGTTATACAAAACATCTTCGGGTAGTGTACAGACTCGAAAACGATCATCTGGATTTCAGAAAGGAGCAGAAATGCTGCGAAAACGGCACAAGCATTTTTATCTGGTCGACCAAAAACAGAGCTTTCACGCAAGAATAAAAGACAAGATAACCGGCAGCAGGCCGGTCCCTTCGTTCCCCGAGGACGTCCAGATTCAGACCGTCACAGGCTGCAACGCCTCGTGTGCCTTCTGCCCCAACGGCAAAACATGCCGCCAGCTGCCCTCGGGAAGCATGGACAGCTCCCTTTTTCGCAAGATCATCGACGAATGTCTCCAAAATCCGGTAAAACGAATAAGCCCCTATCTCATGAACGAGCCGTTGCGCGACAGGAACCTGCCTGAAAAGATCCGCTACATCGCGGAAAGAAAACCCCCCGGCCTTTCCATCAAGATAAACACGAATGCATCGCTGCTCACAGCAAAAACGGCGCGCGCTATCATCGGGAGCAACCTTGACCGGCTCAACATAAGTTTTCACGGCATTTCAAAAGAAACCTATGAAAGGAGTATGCAGGGCCTGCGCTACGAGCAGGTGCTGTCCAACATCAACACCTTTCTGGAAACAAAAAGCATGATGGGTGCGGACAGGCCCGCGGTGGCGGTCACCATGGTTAAAACTACCCTCATTGAACCGGAAATTCAAAGAATCAGACAGTACTGGGACGACAAGGGCGTCGAGGTCCACATACAGCCGCTTGAAAACAGAACGGCCCGGAGCATAACGGAAAAGGGGCTGAATACCGGAACGTGGCACCCTCACCGGTGGTGCAAGCGGCTCTTCACCCAGGCCTACATTCTCCACAGCGGCGACATGGTGCTGTGCTGCGCCGACTGGGAACAGACAACCATTCTGGGCAATGTCAGGAACATGAGCATCGAAGAAGTCTGGAACGGCGAGAAGGCCCGGGCCGTCAGGCAAAGGTTTCTCAGCGGCGATACCGAGGGGCTGCCGTGTCACTCCTGCCTGAAGCAGCGGAGAAACTCATAGCCCCTGCGCGAGGGTTGGCCGGAGCGGGACGAAGCCGCCGGCTGAGGGCATGAAACGGCTGCTCGCACCCTGAAAATATGCCACGGCTTCACGCACATATCGTTCCGGGCAGGCGCTTTTCACCATATCTCCGGTTACCGGATCAATCCGGTATCGATCTGCTCTCTTTTTCGGCTTCAGCACGATCAGCATGTCATCCTTGAGGTATCCCAGAAGCTGGTAGGTGCTGATAAAGGCCCTGCCCTGCGATGGGTCCATGCCGAGAATCGAAGTACCGAAAAACCTGCTTGTATATTCCCAGTTCAGCAGATCAAAGATTGTCGGGCCAATGTCGATCTGGCTGCAAAGCGTGTGCACCATCCCCCGGCGGGGGCTGCCGGGTTCGTATATGATAAGGGGAATTCTGTATTTGTCCGGCGGCAGGTCCGTCTTCCCGGCGCTGCTTGCGCAGTGGTCTGCGGTTATAACAAACAGGGTGTTTTTGAACCAGGGCCTGGATTTGGCCTTTTTGAAGAAGGCCCCGACGGCAAAGTCGGCGTATTTCACTCCGCCTTTTCTGGGCCTGTGGGGCGTGCCCGGCATGACAAACACTTTCCCTTCAGGATAGGTAAAAGGCCGGTGGTTTGACGTTGTCATGACAAAGGAGAAGAAGGGCTTGTGCGTATCATATGATTTGTCCGCCTCCTCAATAACTTTTGCCATCAGGTCTTCATCGCAGACGCCCCAAATGTTTTCAAAGGTTATCTGATCATCGCTTAAAGCAGTCCGGTCAACGACGGCAAAGCCGTTGTTGTGAAAAAAATAGTTCATGTTGTCAAAATAACCGAACCCCCCGTAGATAAACTTATTTTCATATCCGCGCTCTCTGAAAACGCTGCCTATGGTAAAGAGGTGCTCATTGCCGGGCCTTTTTATCATGGATCTGCCCGGTGATGGCGGTACGGACAGCAAGGCAGCCTCCATCCCCCGGACAGTCCGGGTGCCGGTTGCATACAGATTGTCAAACAGCATGCCACGGCGTGCGAGCTCGTCGAGGTTCGGTGTGAGCTCCTCGTGGCTGCCCAGCGAACCGAGATATTTGCCGCTCATGCTTTCCATCATGATGATGATGACATTTCGCCTTTTTTCTTCACCGCCGTTCTTGCTGATCGGCCTCAGCAGGGGAACTTCGCCGATACCGGCTCCGCAATATGCAACGTTTTCATTCCCGGTCAGGATGCGCAGGTCCCGTGAAACATCTGGCTCATTTCTGGTGATATAAAACGAAGCATAGTCAAGCCGGTTGTTCCTGAATGCTGCAAAGAGGCTGTAGATGCCGTTGCCCGCCAGGCTGTTGACATAGGCATTGCCGGATATCCGGCCAAGAGAGGTGTCGACAAAGAGGTAGCTCATGCACGGTAAAAGCAAAAGCAGGATGCCAGTGCACACCCTTTGTCTGAGCGTGCTTGTTGCCCCGGACGAAGCGTCGAGATATGGTTTTACAAGAAGAAAAAGAACCCCCGAGACTGCGCCAATACCCCCAAACACGGCAGGAATCGGATAGGACTCCCATATGTTGCCGGCAACTTCCCGCGTGTACACAAGGTAGTCGACTGCAATAAAATTGTAGCGTGTTCCGAACTCGTCCCAGAAATAATATTCGGCAACCGCATTAAAGACAAGAAGGGCCGTCGTTGCAAAGGCGATGCAATACAAAAAAAAACGATGACCCGGCCGATGAAAGACACACTCGGGAACGACAATAAGATACAGGACAAGGGGTATCATGAAATAGGAAAAGGTCACGGCATCGAACAGGAACCCCGTCAGAAACATTTCAGCCAGAACAAATAACCTGCAGTCGATTTCAGCAAACGTGGTGGCGAGCAAAACCACTCTCAGAGCATATGAAATCACCGCAAAGACACAGAAAAGAACGGCTGCCGTACCGAACCTGTTGGGGAAAAAAGTCCTCATGCTGATATCCCTTTCATCTTAGAACACACCATAAACGCCTGCACCTATTGATGTAATACTACCGCATCACCATGACGACAGCGTGAAAAATGTCTTAAATAACGTTAACACCGCAAAATACACTCAAGCGGCTGCACTGCCGGTATATGAAAAATAATTAATGCCGGATTAATGTTCTGTTCATGCTTGTGGAGTACAATACTTTTCTAACAACTTTTTATCTTTATAACGGTCTTGCGGAGCAAAAATCATGATATCCTTTATCGCTCGCAAAACGCAAAATCTCATAAGGCCTGTGCAGCCATTTCTTGCATGGTATCTGTCATTGCTGGTGCTGTTTTTCCTGTTTCGCGCAGTACTCTGCGTGATTTATTTTGATCAGGTCAACAGGATTGACCATTATCTGCTTCTCTTTCCGACCGGTGCCCGGATGGACACCATCCTGCTTTCTTATACCCTCATCATTCCCTTTGTTCTTCAGATGCTCCTGCCCGGCCGGACTGCCCTGAAAACCCGCATGGCCTTTTCACTTTTTTTCGCCCTTCTGACATGGCTGTTCTTGTTTCTCGAAATCGCCACCTTTCCCTTTATGGCTGAATTCTCTTCGCGTCCCGACCGGCTCTTTATCGAGCACATGACCCAGGTCAGGGAAGTTTTTTCCATGGTACTGAAGGGCTACCCCCTCCATATTATGGCAGGCATCATCCTGCCGTCAGCCGCTGCGTGGCTTGTGTTTATGTTTTTCCAAAAACGTGTGGGCCGGTTTCACAATCCGTCGGTATTGCATAGAACTGTTTTGTTCATTATTATTCTCCCTCTTCTGGTCATGGGGGCCCGGTCCAGTTTCAGGCACCGTCCGGCCAATATCAGCACTGCTGCCTTTTCAACCAGCCACCTTGTCAACCAGCTGGCCCTCAATTCTACCTACTCACTGGCCTATGCCGCATACAGTCTGAAAAAACATGAAAACAAGCCAAGCCGCCTGTACGGGAAAATGGATACCGCAGAGATGTTTTCCCTCGTTTGCGGGGAAGCCCGCATACCGGAGAAGGCTCCCGGGGCCCCCTCCCTTCCCCTGTTTCACCAACAGCAATCACGCTTCACCTCAGGGGGGCCCCGTAACCTTGTCATCATACTCGAGGAAAGCCTCGGTGCCGAGTATGTCGGTTGTCTGGGCGGCATGCAGCTTACGCCCAATCTAGACCGGCTCAGCCGTAAAGGGCTCCTGCTGACCAGGCTCTACGCAACCGGTACCCGGACCGTCCGGGGGATCGAAGCCCTGGTTTCGGGGTTTCTGCCCACAGCCGGAAGAAGCGTGGTAAAGCTCGGCCTCTCCCAGCACAATTTTTTTACCATTGCCGATCTTCTGCAGCGACGGGGATATCAAACCGAATTTATCTATGGCGGAGAGAGCCATTTTGACAATATGCGATCGTTCTTTCTGGGAAACGGCTTTCAGAAGGTATATGATGAAAAAAGCTTTGACAACCCCGTATTCCGGGGAACCTGGGGGGTCTCCGATGAAGATCTTTTCCGGAAGGCAAACGATGTCTTTATTTCACACGAAGGCCGCCCCTTCTTCGCGCTGCTGCTGACAACATCAAACCATGATCCCTTTGAATTTCCCGAGGGCAGGATCCGGCTCCATGAGCAACCCAAAGCAACGCGTCACAACGCCATGCAATATGCCGACTACGCGCTGGGCATGTTTTTTGATCGTGCCGCACAAGAGAAATATTTTTCCAACACGGTTTTTCTCGTAATAGCCGATCACAGCACCCGCCTTCGGGGCCAGGACCTGATCCCCATACATAAATTTCACATCCCCGGTTTGATCATCGCCCCCGGACTTGCCCCCGGCACCTATGACAAGGTGTGCAGCCAGATCGATATCCCTACCACACTGCTTGATGTAATGGGCATAGCAACAGATCATCCCATGATCGGACGCCCGCTGTTAAGTCTTCCTGAAGATGTTCCGGGAAGGGCCGTCATGCAATACGGAACAACCAACGCCTACATGACCGGCAGCCGGGTCATTATTCAGCGGCCGGCGATGCAGCCTGTCCAGTTCAACTACAAGTCAGGGCAACTGATACCTGCCGAACTCGACAGTAAGCTGGCAAAAACCGCCCTGGCCCACACGCTGCTGCCCGGTTACCTGTACCGCAAGCAGCTGTACCGCCTTCCCACCCCGTCCGGCATTCCATACAAACCCCACATTTTTGATAATCAGAATGCTCTGAGCAGGAAAGTTTTGCGAAAAAAAGTGGGGGGAGGATAACATGAACACACGAGGTACCGCGCTGTAAGGAAGACACAGGAACGCATTCTTAGAAACAACAGGATAATTATTCCCCCACCGGCAGGGTCACGACAAAGGTTACCCCTTTGTCTTTATTCCGTTCAGCCCTGATGGAGCCGCCGTGTGCTTCCACGATGCGCCCACATATCTGAAGGCCGAGTCCGGTTCCCCGACCCGAGCCTGACCGTGCCTCATCGGCCTGGTAAAAGCGCTTAAAAATCCTTTCCAGATCCTGTTCGGCAATCCCTACCCCGGAATCTCTGACCCGGAGCTCAACAAAGCTGCTGTTTCTCTCGAGCCCTATGTGTATTGATCCGTCTTCGGGGGTAAACTTTACCGCATTCTCAAGAAGGTTGCTTACCACCTGTGCCATCCGGGTCTTGTCCGTCTGCACGACAGCCCCGTCGCAGACATCGCAGGTAACCTGCAGCTTCTTCTCCTGGGCCATGGGGAGAAAAAAATCATAAAGGTCCTGGACCAGGGCCCCTATATTTACATAGTCCAGATCGAGATTTATCTTTTGTGTGTCAAAGCGTGAAATAAGAAAAAGATCATTAATCATCTTAATGAGTATATCAACTCTCTGGAGGCACTCCGAAAGCGCCTCGCGGTATTCGTAGGTATCACGTTTCTGTGAAAGGGCAATCTCCATTTCACCTTTAAGGGCAAAAAGCGGATTGCGCAGCTCATGTGACACGTCGGCGGTAAACTGCTTTATCTCCCCGAACGCGCTTTCAATCCGCTGAAGCATTGAGTTTATGGTAACGGTAAGCTCATACAGCTCATCACGCGCTGATGGCTCGTCAAGCCGCTGGCTGAGATTCTGGGAAGTGATTTTGTTGGTAACCGTTGAGATATCTTTTATCAGGCCGCATGTTTTGCGGGACGCAAGCATGCCGCAGACTATGGACAACACCAGCACCACCAGCAGGGCCATGGCGATATTTTCATCAGGATTTTCCATGATCCGTTCAAGTGCCCTGGTTTCCGTGCCGAGCTGAATGACAAGATTCCCGTTATTTTTCAGTTTCGTCTTTTCCTCATAGATTCTGCAGTCATACTCGGCATTGGGCAGGGCAATAGTAAAAAAATGCCTCACTTTACCTGCGGGAAGAGGAAGTGCTAAATCCTTTGCTTTTTGACATGCAAATAAAACAGTGCCCGTTTTGTCTAATACCCTGAAAAAAATTGGGTAGTATTTCCTGTGGGCCACGTCTTCTTCAAAGACCCTGCAGCCGTTGATGATATCACCTGCTTCTGCGTTAATCTCCCGCAGCAGTTCCCGTGTCTCATCACGCAGGACCCTGTCAAGCTGCTTCATCAGGTTGTGCTGCAGGCGGTAGAGAAAGAATCCACCGCATATCGAACAAATAATGACAACAATCGTTGTGTAGTAAAGGGTCAGCCTGACATCAAGCCTGTTAAAAACCTTTTTCTTCAGCCTTAAAAACATACCCCACACCTTTAATCGTATGAATAAGTTTGGCGTCGGGATCAGAATCGATCTTGGCCCGGAGCCGGTTTACATGCACGTCTATGATGTTGCTTGAGGTGTCGAAATCATATCCCCACACATTTTCAAGGATCATGGTCCGGGTAAGCACCTGTCCTGCATTTCTCATAAAAAACTCAAGAAGCTGGTACTCCTTATTTGACAGCTCAACAAGGCTGCCCTTGCGCGTGGCGGTGCGCTTAATGCAGTCCAGATTCAGACCGGCAACCTGCAGGAGTGATATCTGCTGCTCCTTCTGGCCCCGCCGCAACACCGCCCGCATTCGCGCTAGAAGCTCGGCGAAAGCGAAGGGCTTGACCAGGTAATCATCTGCTCCAAGGTCAAGGCCGTGCACGACATCTTCCCGGGAGTCCTTTGCCGTTAAAATAATGACCGGGGTCACTATACCCTTTTTCCTGATGCCCTTCAAAACCCCATAGCCGTTGAGCTCAGGCAGCATAATATCAAGAATGATAAGATCATAGGATTGCGTTGTGGCCATGAACAGGCCCTCCTCGCCGTCAAACACCGCATCCACAACATATCCAGCCTCGGTCAGACCCTTGCAGATAAAGCGGGATGCCCCCTTGTCATCCTCAACAATAAGAATACGCATACGATACCCTTTCACCAGTAATTATTTTACTATTATAGCACAGATAACCGGAGTTTTTTCAGCCGGCATTACTTTTACATATAATACAGACAAAGATGACAAAAGGATGAAAGGCACATTAAAAATACGTAATGTGCAGATAGACATCGAAGGGCAACATCCTGAAATGCGATATCCATGAATTGAACCACCGCCTTGCAGACGACGGTGGTTCAATTTGTTACACATATAAAGAAAATCGTTTATTCAGTTGTGATATCCACCAGTTCAACACGATCCCCGGTCTCCGCTTCAACCTCAAGGACTGTTCCGATTCCGGGAGCATAGTATTTATACTCCAGTATATCAGGTTCCAGCGGTGTCCATTCTTTTGTCTGCAGGCAGCCGTCATAGGAGCCATAGGGAACCGTTACCGATTCATCCAGGCTGAGCACATCTGCCATATCCTCGGCCTCGCCCTTGTAGTACTCCTGGCGGTAGGAATCGTCTAGCTGTGGATCGGCCTGCATAATAATTCCCGGCTTGGCGCCGTCGACAGCGGCTCCCAGGAACCCGCCGTGCTCACAACTTCATCGTCTTCGTACTCTTTTGAGTCCTCACCCATATACCAGACATTGCCATCCATATCCTGGGCATACCAGTCATAGGTGTCTTCAACCAGCTCGTCATCCACGGTGACGGTATCCCTCACCACGACACAGGTTATCCCCATGACCTTCCTGGTCTCATTGGTAACATAGACCCTAATTTCCTCGGTTTCACCTTCTATTTCTCCAATATATGTGAAGGTGGTTCCCGGTGTCATGGGATAATACTGGTTGTCGATGGTGTCGACGAAATCTTCGGGATTAATTACCGGATTATAGGCATCATCTGGATCATCAATCTCACATCCTGACGTTACAACTCCTAAAAACAGACCAATTAATAAAATCATAATAAATTTTTTCATTGCCGTTCCGCCTTGATGTAATTTGAAATTTTCCATCTTTCATCCTTTCTAAAAATTTCAGGTTTTTCTTTTTTTGTTGCACGCTCTGGTATTTCGTGTTTTACATTTTAGCGCGTTATGTTTCTGCTCATTTAGTATTTTATAATGCCGGTCTCACGGTCGTACAGCTTTTTCCCGAGCGCAGCATGAGTCCCAGGCCGTCGATCACACTGGGAAGCCTGGCGGAATATGCCGTAACATCCCCGAAGGGCTGTGAAACGAGGATGATGAGCCAGAAAAAAAGGGCGGTTTGTCGGGATAGGGATTGCCGTTTATCTGGGGCAGAAAATACCTGCCGGTTTCCATTATCTCCCGGGCCGCCTGAGCATATCGCGGCTCATCGGGATTCCACAGATCCCAGCCTCCCAGATTTACAAGCCAGATACATCCCACCAGCAGCACGGTGAGGATAAAGCGCACATTCGTTTTTGTATGCATGTTCAGGAGGCTCTCCTCACGAACAGGCCTGTAAAGCGTCTCGGGCATGACGTCCCGCTTTTTTCCTGATGAGCATGAGATTCCTGATATAAATAAAGACGCCGGTTGCCTGCCCGATGATAAAAACAGGATCCTTCCTGTGCAGTGCATATATCAGCAGAATGGATCCGCCGATAAGGCTCAGGTACCAGAACAGCAGGGGAATCGTGCTTTCCCCTTTTTTTTCGGAGGCAATCCACTGCACCAGGAAACGAAGAGAAAAGGCTGTCTGTCCCCCCAACCCGACAATAATCCACCAGTCCCACATCATGATTATCTCTCCTCGATCTCATAGGTTAACATTCTTTTTTTCATCCAGCACACGGCCCACAGGTCTGCCAAAGCATGCCAGATTCTGTTGCGCACGGTATATTTTGCAGTCCCGAATTTCCTTGGCCGGTGATTTACCGGGACCTCAAGAACACGGCCGCCTTCCATCTGGATCAAAACGGGAAAAAAGCGGTGCATGCCCGTATACAGCTTGAGCTTTTTTACCGCGCTTTTTTTAAAGAGTTTCAGCGAGCATCCGATATCGGTGATCCCGTCATGGGTAAAGGCCTTTCTGAAACGGTTTGCTATGCGGGACGAGAGCCTTCTTGTGAGTGTGTCATGGCGGACCGCTCGGCACCCGCAGACCAGATCGTAGTGCTCACACACCGCGAGCATGGCAGGGATATCCCGGGGATCATTCTGCAGGTCTCCGTCCATGGTGATTATGATTTCACCCTGCGCTGCTTTGAATCCGGCATCAAAGGCCGCAGTCTGACCGCTGTTTTTCTTAATGCGAAGAATGCGAATCCCGCTGAGGGTTTTCTTGATGTTCTGTAGGATCTCCTGGCTGTTGTCTGTCGACCCGTCGTCAACAAAAATCACCTCGTATTCGCGGTGAGGATGCTCAAGCACACTGACTAGCTCTTTAACAAGCGGCATCAGGCTTTCTTCCTCATTGAAAACCGGTATCACGATCGACAGGTCCATAAGTCACCTATGTGTATTTTTCTGTTTTCGGGTTACTCCTGTATCACGACAGGCCCTGCCGGATAACATTTTAAAATCATTGGTGTCCAAAATTCAATCACAGCAAGCAGCAGGAGGGGAGCCGGTACTGCTCTTTATTTTGGACACCAATGATTTTAAATATAAACAACAGGGATGAACTAGAGATGACATCTGCATTAAAAAGATGTAATAGGCCGAATGCTTCGTGATCCTCAGGTTTTCCTGTGAAATTAATTTTTTTTAATATTCATGTAACCGTAAATTCATGCTGCTGAAATAAAATAAAAATTAATTTATATACAGTCAGCACCTTGACGCTGCCAATGATCCTTGCAGCCTTGAAATTCATCTCAATCGCGAGAGAGGTAATATGTATGATTAAAAAGCATGTTGTTCTTATAACGTTTTTTTTATGCACCATCGTCCTGCATGGTTTATGGTGTGCTGTAGGGGTTGCAGAAGTAACCGGGAAATCAACGATAAAAAATTATGACGTCAATGATGAAAATGGCCTTAACCTTGCCGCTATAGAAAGCATTCACCACCAAATAGGCAAAAAAACGTCTTTCAGCTTCATTGTACTGGGTGACAGCAATGGCAACTTCAGGCAGTTCAACGATGTACTCCGGCACGCCTGTGCACGAAATCCCGACTTTATTATTCATACCGGTGACTTGACCGTTAACGGCAGCGAAAAAGAATACCGAGAGGCCATTGAACTGTGCAGCAGGTGGGACGTGCCGCTTGTTCTTTGTCCGGGCAATCACGATCTGCGCGGCGATGGGGCGGACAATTTCGAGCATTTCTTCGGCCCAATGAATTTCGCTTTTGATATTAACGATCGGTACCGGGTAGTGTGTATCAACAATAACAATATGAAGCAGAGCGGACCTCCTACAAACAAAGGCCGGCTGTGGCGGTACGAAAACGGCCGGGGCATAGAAGACAACACAATGGAAATGATAAAAGAAGAACTTCATGTTGATAAAGAGCACTTCATCATCATGCATATACCTCCCCCTGTTGCGCAGTTTCGTTTCAAAGCCTTTACATGGAATGGAGCGGCTTTTTTGCGGCTGGTGGAGCAGCAGGAATCCAGCATATCCCGCATTTTTTGCGGTCATATACACGGCTATGGAGAGGCACGGCACGGACAGGTGCCATGTGTGGTAACAGGAGGTGCTGGAGGTAATCTGCAAATCGCACGGGATGGCATCGACAGCAGGTTTCACTACGTACTGGTAACGGCGCACGGTGACCGGGTGAGTCACGAAGCTTGTTTTATAGAGTAGAAGGGAACGCATGCAGCAATGAAAACAACACCGGGCAGCCGTTTTTTTATGAAGCACAGGAACTGGAACCGATTTGCCGAGGATAAAGCCATACCTGCGGCCGGCGCCCCTGGACGGAGAACCGGCATTGAGGGTCCTGCACTATTCACCCTTGAGCAGCTTAAACAAGCAATATCCCGAGCCGTAGATCACCTGCTGTCCCTGCAATGCAACACGGGATACTGGGCATTCGATCTGGAGGCTGACACGACCATTCCCTCGGAATATGTGATGCTCCAGCGGTTTCTCGGTCGCAAGACCGATCAGGGGTTGAGTGACCGCCTAGCGCGCTATATTCGCCGACGACAGCTTCCCGACGGGGGGTGGCCGCTGTACGGCGAAGACGGCATTGCCAATATTAGCGCATCGGTGAAGGCCTATTTTGCCCTCAAGATGCTTGGTGATTCGCTCAATAATCCCCATATGGTCAAAGCACGGCATGCAATACTTAACCTTGGCGGCGCGGCACGGGTCAATGTTTTTACCCGCTTTTCGCTGGCGCTTTTCGGGCAGATGCCGTGGCATACCACCCCTGCAATGCCCGTTGAAATCATGCTGCTGCCGGGATGGTTCTTTTTTCATCTCAACAAAATTTCCTACTGGTCGCGAACGGTCCTGGTGCCTCTTTTGATTCTGTATGCAAAAAAGCCCGTCTGTCGCCTTGATCCTGAAGAAACGATACCCGAGCTTTTCATTGATCCCCCTGAAACACTACGCAACATCGACGCTTTTACGGCCGGAGCCCGACAAAAGAACCTGTTTATTATTCTGGACCGTATATTAAAAAAGCTCGACCGCTATATGCCCCGGAAAATTCGTGAGAAGGCAGTCGGTCGTGCCGAAGCCTGGACTATTGGGCGCATGCAGGGAGCGGGAGGTATCGGGGCTATTTCCCCTGCCATGGCCAACGCCGTAATGGCCCTAAAGGTATTGGGCTATGGTGAGGACAATCCCGATTATGCAAGGGGGATTGCCGCACTGGATGATCTGCTTCTTGACCGGGGTGATGAATCTTTGTGTCAGCCCTGTGTTTCACCCATCTGGGATTCGTGCCTCGGCCTTTCGGCGCTGCTTGAGGCCGGGCTTGTAAACACCGATAAGGCGGTTGGCCGATGTGTTGACTGGCTGTTTCAGCAGCAGATCAGTGTTAAGAGCGACTGGTCGATTAAAGCTCCCGGCCTTGATCCAGGAGGATGGGCGTTTCAGTTTGAAAACGTTTTCTATCCCGATGTCGATGATTCTCCCATGGTGGTCATGGCTCTTATGCGTGCAAAATGTCTGCAAAGAAAAAAGTATCGGGAAGAGCTCACCAGGGGCGTAAGATGGATTGTGGGTATGCAGAGCTCCGACGGCGGGTGGGGCGCGTTTGATATTGATAATAATCATTTGTATCTTAACAATATTCCCTTTGCCGATCACGGGGCATTGCTTGACCCCAGCACATCCGATGTTACGGCACGCTGTGTGGAGATGATTGCTATGCTGGGGTATACTATGGAGTTTCCACCCATTGCACGCGCACTGGCGTTCCTGAGAAGGGAGCAGGAGTCCTTTGGGGGCTGGTACGGCCGCTGGGGGGTTAATTACATTTACGGCACTTGGTCGGTACTGATGGCGTTGCGTCAGGTGGGTGAGGACCTCCAGTTGCCCTATGTCCGCAAAGCGGTCGACTGGCTGAAAGCATGTCAAAATCCCGACAAAGGATGGGGAGAAACCTGCTATACCTACAATGATCCTTCACTTGCCGGCAAAGGTGCAAGCACACCGTCTCAGACAGCCTGGGCACTGCTTGGTCTCATGGCTGCGGGTGAGGTAAACAGCGCTGAGGTGCAGAACGGCGTACATTATTTACTTGACGTTCAGAATGAGCGCGGAGGCTGGGATGAGCGACATTTTACCGGCACCGGGTTCCCGAAAGTCTTTTATCTGCGTTATCATGGATACAGCCAGTATTTCACCCTCTGGGCGCTGGGGGTGTATGAACGCCTGCGCTCGGGCAATAAGACCCTTCAGGATGAGGTGCGGATAAGCAATTCGGCCCAACCTCCCATATCACTTGGGTGCTAACCCGTGCGCAGTTTATTGAATGTGGAGGATTGATTACGCGCCTAAAAAGATATTAACAGGGTGTTAATGCATATTTTGGAGGAATAACAGATATGAAAAAGCCGTGTTTGCTTTTTGGGTTGTGGCTCCTTATGTTTTCAACCAGCGCATCAGCCGATGAAACAGTCGACATAACGGATACAGACGACTGGCAGTATGATGAACCCGAAGCCTTTCAGACAATGCCCGATCCCCTGGAACCGTGGAACAGGCTGGTATTCGTGTTTAACGACCGGTTCTATTTCCGGGCATTCAGACCGGTGGCAAAAGGCTACAACCGCGTTGTTCCCCGGAAAGGCCGTATTGCGGTGCGCAATGTATTCCGCAACATCGCTACCCCGGTCAGGCTGGTAAACAATATACTGCAGGGCAGGATGAAACGGGCCGGTAATGAGGTCATTCGTTTCTGCATGAACACCACCATCGGCGTTCTCGGGCTGTTTGATGCTGCAAAACGCTACCGCAACATCACATACATAGAGGAAGATCTGGGACAGACCCTGGGGAGTTACGGCATCGGAAACGGCTGCTACATTGTATGGCCGTTTCTCGGTCCCTCCTCGGTACGCGATACCGTAGGAATCGTGGGAGACGGTTTTCTTGATCCTCTCGGCTATGTTTCCGATACTGCACTGCAGTTCGGCATTACCGCCTACAAGTATCTCAACAATAATGCGTTACGCGTTGATGAGTATAAAAACCTGAAAGAGGAGACTCTGGAACCCTACACAGCACTGCGTGATGTTTACTATCAGTACCGCCGGGATAAAATCAGGCAATAGTGATTTTGATTTTTTAGCGGACAATCAAAATTCTCGTGGGTTTTAACGAAACCTTTAACGCTGACTCTTTCCACCACGCTCAAGAATATCCAAAGAAACCATCATTTTCTGGAAGTGAAGATTTGATGACGCTATACGTAACAAAACTGATTTTCCTGTGGATTTATGGTTGGTTACACTGTTTTAGTAGTACTTCTTTTTGTGTTTGTCAAGCCTCTTTTATCAAGCAATCAATTATTCTATGGACTGCGTCCGCTGCATGACAAGCTGCATGGCCCTGTGATAGTCCCGCTGCACTTTCATATTACAGATCCTGCAATAGCGCTGCGTGGTGGTAATCATGCTATGGCCTAACAGGTCCTGTATAACCGGTAATTCAACATCAGCGTTAAGCAACTGCGTGGCCATGGTATGGCGCAGTTGATGACAGGATACTTTCAAACCAGCCTTTTTACTGTAATACTCAATGCGTTTCTGAATGCCCCGCACCGATATGGGAGTGCCCCGGCAGGTACCCTTTTCCACCAGAAACAGGCCCCGTGATCGACTTCGGAGGCGGCGACTCAAATATTCGGTGAGCAGATCATGCGCATCCGTGCTTATATAGACAATTCTATCCTTTGCCCCCTTGCCTTGGTTAACAAATATCTTTTTCCGTTTCAGGTCAAGTGCACCCAGGGTTAACCCTGCCACCTCCTCAACCCGAAGTCCCGTTCTGAGCATCAACATAAAAATTGACCGGTCCCGCGGTTTCTTTATAACCCCGAACAACTTTAGCAGTTCATCATCGTTGAGAAACCGCGGCAACGGTCTTGACAGTCGCAGGAAACAATTTTTGCCTACGGGATTGGCATTGCTGAACAGTTCCTGCTGCCGCAAATATTCATAAAAAGTTCGAATGCATCCCAGATGACAATTAATGCTCTTTGGCTTAAGCCGCTTATCCAGAAGACGATCAACATATGCCAGCAGCTTTGTACGGGTGGCCTGCTGCACAGGAACATCAAGCCAAAGCACAAACTGCTTGAGCATGTTCATATAGTTCCTGACCGTGTGGCCTGAATAGTTGAGTCGCTTCAGGTGCCGCCGGTAATTGATGATCGCATTAGTAATGTCCATCAATACCCTCCTGCTCTATAAGGTTTATGGCCCGGAAGTATTCCTCCTCACGGCTTTTGTCGGTGAGCCGGGCATAGCGTCTTGTCATCTCAATATGGGTATGCCCCAGCAGCTGCTGCAGGCACTCAAGCCGCATACCTGCATTGAGAAGTTCGCTGGCAAAGGTATGCCGCAGCCGATGCAGGCTGTAGCCACGATCTGCAAGGCCTGCTTTTTCCACCGCCTTCACAAAAATGATACGAGCGGCGCCATAGCTGAGTCTGCTGTTGCCTTTATTGTAGAACAAAAACGTCTGCGAGGTGTCCCGCTCCTGCAGCCACTTTTCAAGCGCCTGCCGTGCATCTTCACTGAAGTACACGACCCGCCCGATTCCGGTTTTACGGGCTTCATAAATCATGATCTTCTGCTCTTCAAGGTTAATGTCCTTTATTCTGGTATTGAGCAGCTCCCCGATGCGCATGCCGGTTCGCAGCAGAAGCAGTATCATCGCACGATTTCTGGTACCGGTAACAACCCACAGGATCTTTTTTATTGATTCAGCCTCGATTGCACGCGGCAAAAACTCCGGCACCCGTAACCGGATTTTTTTTATGTGTACCGACTCAACCGCAATTCCCTCTTCGACCATAAAACGAAAAAATGCACTCAGCTGCATAAGCCGGGACCGTATCGAAGGGATCGCTATCCCACGGTCCTGCTCGGCCTCTACAAAGGCTTCAATATCCTGTTGCGATACCTCCCGGAGAGGTTTGGCTTCGTCTTGTTCTAAATAAAACAGGAACAGCTTAATGGTTGTATACGCTGACTTAATAGTACCGGCGCTGCAATGACGACGATATTTATGATGCATGTAACGGGCTACCAGTTCCTTGTCAGCATAATCGCTGCATGCTATCTGATTTAGAACATGTTTTAAAATATGTTTTCGTTCATGCAGGGCTATGGAAGCTACAGAATCGGTTGGTTGTTCGTCTGTGGGTACATGAGTTGCAGGTATCTTTTCAGCAATATCCTGCTCATTTCCGGAGGGATCAAAAAGGTATTGATTATGATTCCTTAAAGTTACATTGCATTGATTGGTTTTTGCTATAAAGGGCATCATTTCTATCTCCTTCCTTTTTTTATAGGAAAATCAGATAGATAATGACACCGTAGCCCTATATGTCAATTATCATTTTGTTACGTATAGGATGACGAAATTTTCAACCGAACGTTTTTGTGCAAGATGCTGACCGTATCCTTCAGTTTTTGTGGGGCGGAAAAGTGAAGGTCAGAAAAATAAATCTTCAGTGGATATGCTCTCTAAAATCTTCATGGATTGTTTTGGTAACCTGCAGTTTTTGAAATCATGGAAAATAAGAGTTGGCAAAAGAATGTTAGAGGGCATGTGTCAATATTATCGCGGGCTATATCGCAATTTGTTATTTTTTTTGATTCTGGCACGTAATCTACACAAAAACCCCGAAAACACCTCACCACAATATGCTGTAGGTCACCCCGCTATTTCCCGTCCAAATGCAATGTCATTAATTCCGCCGCTGCGTGGCTGTCAGGCCACACGGGCATCAGCAGTGTATGCGGCATCATGTGTTAATTAATATGCTCACCTGATTTTTACATCCGGTGCTAAAGCAAAAGCACACACTTTATGAGTATTTTCACTTAAACCAGTCATTGCGGTAAAAATACCAAAACATGGCCAGCCCTATAACGAGCATCAGAAAAACCGTTACAAAGTACCCATAGCGCCAGCTGAGTTCCGGCATATGCCGAAAAATAATTCACGGGATATGTCCCGCTTGACAGAACCCGTAATGCTACTTTGCGATCTGCGGCGTCAAATCGGACGGGGTCCTGTCTGTGACGGGATCAAAAATCAGATACGCGAGCAGTTTCACGCGGTCGTTAACAACGAACCAGGCCAGAGCGTATCCCCATACCACGAGTCCCCACCACCATCCGATTGGGGTCATCAGAATTCCATAAACCGCCAGGACTGTCGCAATGACCTGCGTGCCGATCACCGCCACGAGTAGAATCCGCGCGGGACGGATAGACCAGAACGGGCCGCGCGTGCGTGTGACAAAAATCGTCATATGGCCCGCCACGGACAGTTTTAGGTAAATCAGCGATCGGATGAAGTCATGGTCGAGGTGAAAGACGCGTTCCCCAAGATAAAACAGCCCAAACGATGCAACCACGCCGGCCACCCCCAGGACGGTGGCAATGCCCAGCACCATGCGCATGTTCCACGCCTCGGGCTGATCCTTATAATGAACGTTGTCGTACGCAATGGACAGAATGGCACCGTCGTTGAGCAGTGCCAGCATCACGATCATAACCGCCGTGACCGGGTAGAAGTTGAATATCAGGATAGAAAGGGTCATGAACAGCAGTACGCGGATCGTCTCGGCGATGCGGTAGATGGCGTAACTGTTCATCCGCTGAAATATTTTTCGGCTTTCCTTGATAGCGTCGATGATCACCGACAGGCCGGGTTTTAGCAGCACAATGGAAGCCGCTGCGCGCGCTGCATCCGTCGCACCCGAAACGGCGATGCCGCAGTCCGCCTTTTTCAGCGCGGGGGCGTCGTTTACCCCGTCGCCGGTCATGCCGACGATGTGGCCGCGTTGCTGCAGGACGTCTACAATGTGGAACTTATGTTCGGGAAATACCTGGGCAAAGCCGTCCGCTTTCTCGATGGACTCCGCCAACCCTGCGGCTTCGTTATGCTTCGTGTCCCCGAAGCCGCTTGCATCAAGGATATCGGTGCCCAGTCCCAGTTGCCCGGCGGTTTCGCGTGCGATGGCCAGTTGATCGCCCGTAACCATTTTGACGTTCACACCCATATGCCGCGCGGTCGCGATGGTCGCTTTGGAGTCTTCTCTTGGCGGATCAAAAAGCGGCAACACGCCAAGAAGCTGCCATTGGCCCTGCGCGTCCGTCCGGGCCACGCCCAACGAACGAAAACCCCGCTTTGCGAATGCGCTGATGGCCTCATCAACGACGGACGTTATCTGCACGGCATTGCCCGACAACGCAAGGATCACCTGCGGTGCGCCCTTCGTGACCTTAAAGGTACTTCCGTCAACCCCTTTTATTGTGGCCTCGGTACGCTTATGCACGGGGTCGAAGGGCTGAAAACTGAGCACCTGATAACCCTTCAGAGCCTGATCGTTCTTCAATCCGCTCAGCACAGCTAGGTCAATGGTGTCCTGATTTTCACCGCGTGACGCCAGCGCGGCGCTGAAGACAACCTGCTCGGGGGTGACGCCGTTCACGCTGAATGGATCACCCAGCGTCAGCTTGTTTTGCGTCAGCGTGCCGGTCTTGTCGGAGCACAGCACATCCGTGCCGGCCAATTCCTCGATGGCCACAAGCCTGCTTACAATCGCCTCTTTCTTGGCAAGCAGGCGCGCACCGACCGCCATAGTAACCGACAGAACCGTGGGCATCGCCACGGGAATTGCGGCCACGGTCAACACCAGGGCGAACTGCAACGTGGTGAAGATCGGGTCGCCCCGAAAAATCGCGACGGTAATAATCACTGCCACCAGAGCCACCGCGAGTACGATCAGGTAATTCCCGATCTTCAGCACCGCCTTTTGAAAATGACTGACGGTGTGCGCCTCCTGCACCAGCTGCGCGGTCTTGCCGAAATAGGTGTTCACACCGGTGCCGTAGACCATCGCGTCGATTTCGCCCTGGCGGATAATCGACCCTGAAAACAACGCCTCACCGGATTTGCGCGTGGCCGGCAACGACTCTCCCGTCAGTGCGGATTGATCTACTTCGACGGAGTCGCCCTCTAACAAGCGCGCATCCGCAGGCACAATGTCGCCTAGGCGCACGCGAATGACGTCGCCCGGCACCAGTTCACGCGCCTCCGGAGTGGTCCACTTCCCGTCGCGCCGAACGCGGGCTTTAATCGCCAGCTTGGCTTTCAGCGCGGCTATGGCATTGCCCGCCTGATGTTCCTCCCAAAATCCGACCACCGCGTTGGCAACCAGCAAAAGAAGGATAATAAAAAAATCAGGCCAGTGCCGGACCACGCCCGACAAAATTACCGCCGCTTCGATCATCCACGGGATAGGGCCCCAAAAATAGGTGAGGAATTTCAGAAATGGATTCGTTTTCTTTTCTTCAAGTTCGTTAGGCCCATATTGTGACAGCCGTTTCTGCGCCTCGGCTTGACTGAGGCCGTCCGGCGATGATCCCAATTTTGTCTGCAGTTCCGGCATGGGAAGGGATTTTAGATCGCTTTTCTCATTGGGTTTAGCATCGGGCTGCGACCCCTGTTTGAGGGCGGGTGACTTGGGCTTTTCGGCATTTGCTTTCATAATGTGTATCCTTTCACGGCTATTAATCTCGAGATCGGAAGCGCTATGTTTTTGCTTCCTGGGGGTCGACAATTTCCGCCACCGGCAGAAAATATTCCTGATCAAGGCGTGCCACGCCGACGCAAGTGTTGGCCATCCCATAATAGACGTCGAAGCGATCCGGTGCACTTAAATCGTCGCGTCGGTCGATGCCGGACCACGGTTGTCTGCTTTTGTTGCTATGATCAAAGGAGGCTGCCATGCCTCGATAGCAAAGAAAAAACTACGTTGATAGTATTAACATGTCATATAGCCCCCAGTCGTTCGGATATTTCTGACCTACAGGGTGCGTTTGTGAACCAGAATTTTCTCGTTATACCATGCTATATAATCAAGACAGCTCTCGTTGTCTCCGCAATAGTATCTTGTCGTTGTTCCTGCACGTGCTGCGTATTCCCATTCAGCTTCTGTGGGTAGACGATCAGGAATCACGCCGGTTGGTGCCCACACCGTCAAAAAACATTCTCAACACTTCTCTGACCTTCTTGACACACTGCTTTTTTGCTTCCACAAAACCGTTGATCCAGTAAATGGTATACATGGTATAAATAGCAAACACAAACTGAGTTACATTTTCCAGGTCAACCGGTTCTTTTAACTCTCCACGTTCCAGTGCTTCTTCAAAAAGCTGACGTATTGCCTGCAACATAACCAGTTCGTTCCAGTTGCTGCCGGTCCCTATTCGAAAAACCCGTTCTTTGACCAGTACCTTCGCAAAATCCTTGTTGCGGAAAATATATTTCAGATACGTCAGAATGAGCAGCTCAAGCTTGTCAATAGTATTGTCCATCGAACCTATCTTTTGCTGTATCTCATGACGGCTTTGCACAAATTCCTTGTCCAGATAATAGAGCAGCACGTCCTCTTTTTTTTCAAAAAAGTTATAAAACGTGCCCTTGGCAACACCGGCATTGCGGGTAA
>Ga0272442_10000061_pt1 | contig 165730 bp, 110 predicted proteins | sample SSMForm2O_FD_200262 | JGI IMG/M metagenome (GOLD analysis project Ga0272442, IMG submission 200262) | Marine sediment archaeal communities from Little Sippewissett salt marsh, Falmouth, MA, United States - SSM-Form-2O | ecosystem: Environmental > Aquatic > Marine > Wetlands > Sediment ... | reverse complement strand
CGACAACTACCCGATGGTGGAGAACCCGTCCCAGGCCGACATCGACGGTGACAAGATGGGCGACGCCTGCGACGCGGACAAGGACAACGACGGCCTGCTCAACGACGTGGACAATTGCAAGACCCTGCCCAATCCGTCACAGACGGACGCGGACCGTGACGGCGCGGGCGACTCCTGCGACAAGACCTTCTGCTACGTGGTCGATCGGGCCGAGACCTGCCTCGACCCGCAGGCGGCCTTCACCGTGCACGCGGGCGGCAACCGCACCGTGCGCACCGGTCAGAGCCTGCCGTTGCTGATCTGGGCCAACCGGCAGAATCGCGGCATCGAGTACGAGTGGAGCGTGCGTAGCCGTCCGACGGGTTCGAGTGCGGCGATCGCGCATCCGCGCGGCTCGGTGACGCTCTCCACACCCTTCAACTACCACTACAAGCAGGGCCGGCGCGTGGAGTTCCGCCCGGACAAGCCGGGTGAGTACGTGATCGAGCTGGCCGCCGAGCTGGTATTCGACGACGACCTGTACTCCGGCAAGCGGAGCTCGGCCGCCCAGGTGATCCTGCGTGCCGAGGGCGAGCCCGTGGACGCGGGCGGCTGCGCGGCCGCGACTGGCGCGGGCCTGCCGGCCGGCCTGGCGCTGCTCGGGCTGATGGCCCTGCGGCGTCGTCGCCGCTGATACCTCTCATCGCGTATCCCGCCGAAGGGCCGCGGCCTCCGGGTCGCGGCCCTTGGCCTTTCTTGCCCCGGGCTTCTTCTTTCTGGTTCGGCGGTGAGGGCGCCCGCGAGGGCCCACGCGGGCGGGCTCGAGCACTCCTATGCATACTCTTGACGGTGCGCGCACGCGCTACTATAATCCCGAACTTGTAACATAGGTGGGACAGTTTCAGGCTACGCTGGAGTAGGTTATGGAGTTTCTGGCGAAGTTCAACCCGTTCACCATGGCCGGCATCTGGATGTTCCTGATCCTGCTGGTGTCGGTGTACACCTTCACGTTGATCGTCGAGCGGGCGTACACGCTCTGGTTTCGCTACCGCATCGCAGCAGGCCAGGTCTTGAGCCAGATCCTGAGCTTTGTCGATGCCAACAACTTCAGCCGGGCGATAGAAGTCTGTAACGCCCGGCAGAACCATCCGATGTCGATGGTGCTCAAGTCGGGCCTGATGAAGGCCAACCGCAGCGATGTCGAGGTGCGGAGGGCCCTGGAGCAGGCCATGCTCAAGGCCGAGTCCACGATCCAGAAGCGGACGCCCTATCTGGCCACGCTGGCCAACGTGGCCACCCTGCTCGGCCTGCTGGGCACGATCTTCGGGCTGATCATGGCCTTCGAGGGCGTGGAGATGGCCTCTGCTGCCAAGAAGCAGGAGGTCCTCGCCCGCGGCATCTCGCTCGCCATGAGCACCACTGCCTTCGGTCTGATCGTGGCCATCCCGACCACGGTCGCGCACGCCGTGATCACGGCCCGGCAGAACGCCCTGCTCGGCACCATCGAGGACGGTGCGCTGACCCTGTTCAGCTACCTTTCGGCCAAGAACCGCAAGGCGGGCGCCAAGCGCTAGGCGGGGCCAAGGACGGCTAGAGCACGGAGGAGATCGGCTTGATATCCGGGAAGAAGGCCAGCACCGACCCGGTCGAGATGAACATGGTTCCGATCATGAACCTCTTCCTGGCGATGATTCCGTTTCTGCTGATGTGCGCCGCCTTCTTCCAGGTCTCCGTGATCAACGCATCGGTCCCTGCTCTGTCCGAGGGGGGCGGCCCCCAGGACGAGCCCAAGAAGGAGCTCGACAAGGTCACGATCAACCTGCAGATCGCCAAGGACGGCTTCACGCTCTCCGCCTCGGGCGATCAGCCGCCCGAGGAGCTCGAGAAGGTAGGCGGGAACATCCCGAAGAAGGGCGGCGAATTCGATTTCGTGAGGCTGGCCGAGCGGATGAAGAAGATCAAGGATCGCTACAAGAAGAGCGACACGGTGGTGCTGCTGCCGGCCAAGGACATTCTCTACGATACCCTGATCAAGACCATGGATGCGTCCCGGGAGCGGATCCTCGACAAGAAGCTCGATACCCGAGAGTACCTGTTCACCAACGCCGTGGTCTCTTCGATCCTCTGAGAAGAGCCGGGTGTAGGAGTAGGAGATGAGCGCGAAGTCCAAGCGAGAGCAGAAGACGATGGCGCTCAACCTGACGTCGATGATGGACATGTTCACCATCATCCTCGTGTTCCTGATCTTCAGCTTCTCCAGTCAGGACCAGAACCTGAAGCTCGACGGAGACCTGACCCTGCCCGAGTCGATCGCGGGTCTCGACTTCAAGTGGGCGATCAACGTCAACATCACACCCACCGAACTCAAGGTGGAGGGCAACCCGATCGCCAAGGTCCGCGGAGGAAAGATCTCGGGCGCCAAGGTCGACAAGGAGAAGAAGCGGATCCTGCCCCTGTACAATTTGCTCAAGAAGTACAAGGAAATAGAGAGCCAGGAGTCGGTCAACCCGACCGAGGACGAGACCGTGATCGCCTTTCAGGCCGACAAGAACATGCCCTTTGAGCTGATCGATCTGGTGATGAAGACCTCGGCACAGGCTGGATATCCGAACTTCCGCTTCGTGGTGCTGAAGAGCTAGCGCTGGAGAGACCCCGGAAAGGGGAGTGAATGGTTCGTCAACCGCCCGTGCTGCAGGTATTCATCTTCAAGGATGGGCGCTTCTGGGGCACCGAGCTGTTCGCGCAGCCCCAGGTGGCGATGGGACGCAGCCCGGACGCCGATTTGCAACTGGACGACGACGTGGTCTCGCGCAACCACGCGGTGGTGCACGTCGAGCAGAACGAGATGGTCCTCGAGGATCTGAACAGCGCAAACGGCACCTTCGTCAACGGCGAGCCGGTCGAGCGCTGTTACCTGAGCGCGCGGGACGAGGTCTCCCTCGGCTCCTACTCCTTCAAGTTCAAGATCCTGAGCCGCAAGCAGGCCGGGGCGGGCCGAACGGACGAGACGCGGGTGTTGACCTCGGACCTCGTGATCGACGATGCGACCGCGGAGATCCCGGTGCCGGTGAGTCCCAAGGTCGGGGCCACCGCGGAAGAGAGCGTCACCGTCCCCGGCAGCCCGACGACCGCGCGCGAGGACAAGGAGACCGGAGTGGTGATCCCGGAAGGGCGGCGGCCCAGCCGGGAGTCGATTCCGGCGCAACCGGAGGCCATGCCCGGAAGAGGGGGTGAGGGCCTCGACGCACCCACCGCGGTTTATGAAACCCCGCCGCTGTTCGAGGAGGAGGTGCCGCTCAGTGATCGCGCTGCACCTCCCACGAGGGCCCAGCCGGATCGGCGGCAGGAGATCCTCGATGCGCTTCAGCAGGAGACGGGCAGGCCGGCTGCGGCGCGCCAGAGCCCGGCGCCCGCCAGCCCTCCCGTCCGCGGTGAGGCGCGTGAGCGGGATCGCGATTCGGCGCGCCGAAGGGATTCGATCCTGGCCGCGCTCAAGGAGGAGACCGAGGCCGCGCCGCCTTCCGCGCCGGTCGTTGCCGCCCCCGGAGATCTCGACGTGGCCGGCCTCGAGCAGCCCGGGCCGGCGCCGGCTCCGGCCGCGCCCGTGGATCGACGGCCCAGCCGCGAGTCCCTGCCGGCGCAGCCCGAGCCGGTCTTCGAGCCGGCCCCGGCAATGGCTGCATCGGCCTTTGGCGCCGAGGAGCCCGAGCCGCCCCTCGAGGGTGCGGTTTCCGAGGAGCCGTACGATGATGACGACGAGGACTATCAGCCGGACTTCGTCGAGCCCTTCTCGCTGCTGAACAACCTGATCCGGGAGAAATTCGCCCACCCGTCCACGCCCACCGTCGGCAGGCCGGCGATCGAGGTGATCGGCTACACCTCCGACAAGAACGTGGTGCGGTTCGATCAGGTTAGCGCGGGCAAGCGCTACAAGATCGGCCCCGAGAAGTTCGTGCTGGCGCACTTCAAGGACAATACCAACTGTCAGCTGATGTTCACCGAGAGCTTCTCGGGTCGGGTGATCTCCGGGGGGCAGACGGTTCCGGTCGACGGCCTCAAGACCGACTCCAATCAGGTCAAGCGCAAGAGAGGCCAGACGATCTACGGCTACAACCTGATGGAGGGCGACTACGCCAACCTCGTCCACGAGGGTGGCGGGTCCTTCCTGCGGTTCATCCAGCCGCCCAAGCTGCCGCCTGCCAGATCGAACTTCCAGCTGGATCTGCTGAATCTGAAGATCTTCGGCTCGGCCTTCGTGGCGCACGTGCTGTTCCTGGTCGTGCTCGGGATCTTCTCCAAGCCGGTTGCGGCCGGCGAGGACGTGGACCTCGACCGCTTCGCCAAGGTCGCGGTCAAGTACGTCGAGATGGAGAAGCCCGAGGAGGAGGTCGAGGTCCCGCTGGACCAGCTGCCCGAGCCGGAGAAGACCGAGGAGAACACAGAGGAGAAGAAGGAAGAACCCAAGGAGGAGAAGAAGCCGAAGAAGACCAAGAAGCGCAAGGGCAAGCGCCGCAAGGCTACCGGCAGCGGCGGCGGCGGAGGAGGAGGGGTCGGCATGATGGCCGCCCTGGGCAATCTCTCGCAGAAGAAGTCCTCGCGCAACATCGTGGCTGCGGTCAGCAACCTCGACGCCGTTCGGGTGCCGGGCGGTCGTTCCCGGTTCAAGGTCTCGGGTCTGGTGACCAAGCTGCCGACCTCCAGCGTGGTGGTCTCGCGCGGCCGGGGCGTCGGCGTCAAGGCCGGCATCGACTTGCTGCGGGGCGGCAAGGGCCGGGGCGGCCGGGCCGGCATCGGGCCGGGAGCGCTCGGCGGCGGCAAGGCGGGTCGGCGGGGCGTCGGCGGCGTGGTGTTCAAGGCGCCCAAGCGGCGGATGAAGGTCCGCGGGCATCTGAGCCGCGAGGCCATCGCCAAGGTCGTTCGTGCGCACCTGCGTGAGGTCCAGTATTGCTACGAGAAAGCCTTGCTGATGAATTCCAATCTCCAAGGCAAGGTGGTGATGGAGTGGACCATCGCGACCAGCGGCAAGGTAACCGTGGTCAAGACCAAGCAGAACACGATGGCCACGCCGGCAGTGGCGATGTGCATCTCGGCAAAGATCAAGACTTGGAAGTTTCCGAAACCCAAGGGTGGTATCGTCGTCGTCAAGTATCCCTTCATCTTCAACACCGTTGGCTTCTAGGGATTGCAGAGAACTTAGGGAGGGCTGAAGATGCACCCCTCTGGCGCAAGCGCACGACCGAGACGGCTGCTGGCACCGCTGCTCGCGCTGCTCGTGTCGGCCGCCGCCCTCCCCGCAGCGGCGCAGTACGAGGAGGACGATCTCGATTACGGAAACGTCTATGCGATTCAGCCGCGGCCGTTCCGCATGAACCACGAATTCTCGCTCTCGGTGGGTTTCTTGCCGCTCGACGCATTCTACAAGTTCTTCGCCATCGGCGGTCACTACGTGCTGCACATCGACGATTTCTGGGCCTGGGAGGCGCTGCATTTCGGCATGAGCCGCTATCTCGACGTCGACACCGGGCTGAAGAAGCAGCTGAACAAGGACTGGGACGCCAGCGCCACGGACACGCCGCGAATCCACTACTTCCTCGATTCCAGCCTGATGCTCAAGCCGCTATACGGAAAGGTGGCGCTGCTCGATGATTACGTGGTCCACGGGGAGTCGTACATTCTTCTCGGCGTGGGCGCGCAAAAATTCGAGACCGCCTGGTTCCCTGCGCTCACCTTTGGCCTGGGGTTGCGCGTCTTCGTCACCGGCACGATCTCGATGCGCCTCGAGGTGCGTGAGTACGTATGGTTCGAGGAGGGCGGCGGCGGTCAGGACAGCGGCGGGGCTCACAGCACGCTCTACTTTGGTCTGGGCTTCTCGTATAACGGGTTCGCCGAGGATCTCCAGGCAGAGGCGTTGGAGGTGAGCGAATGACGCGGCGCTCCAGATCCGCGGCGGTTGCGCACCTCACGGTATTGCTCCTGCTCTGCGGAGGGCCGCTATGGCCGGCCCGGGCCAGCGCAGGCGAGGCGGAGCCGGAAGCGGACACCGATGATGCATCCCAGTACGAGGAGCAGAGCGAGTACGGCCCGATCCAGAAGCGGCTGTTCGCTCTGGATCACGAGCTCTCGGTGGGCTGGGCGTACCTGCCGCTGGACCCGTTCTACAAGGGTTACGGCGTGCAGGTGGCGTACACGATTCATTTCGACGATCTCGTCGCGCTGGAGCTGTTCCGTATCGGGTGGTCCCACAACAAGGACACCGATCTGAAGACCAAGCTGATCGAGCAGATGCCAGACGTCTCGCCGACCGAGTTCCCGGGCGTGGTGTTCTTCCACAACACCAACCTGCTGCTGAAGATCTTCTATGGCAAGCAAAGCCTGCTCAACCTGGCGGTGATGCACTTCGAGCTGTTCGCCACCGCCGGCGTGGCCCTGCTGTATCTCAATCCGTTCAACCTGGAGGATTCGGGCGACGAGACCCTGGATTATGCCGAACACCAGAAGTTCGAGTTCGGCGTGAACGTCGGGGTCGGCTTCCGCATCTGGCTGAGTCCGGACTGGTCGCTTCGGGTCGATATGCGGGACACGGTAACCCTGCTCAGCTTCACCGACGAGGAGTTTCCGCTCAAGAACTCCGCGATGATCGGTGTGGCCATTGCAGTCAACCTTTAGGGAGATCGAGCCCATGCGGGTGCAGAGGTTGATGGCTCTTCTCCTCCTGGTGCTGGCGCTCGCGGTCGCGCCACCCGGTGTGGTGCGGGCCGGAGACGGCGAGGAAGGCACGGGGGAGGAGAAGAAGGAGGAGGAGGGCGGAGAGTCCAAGGAAGGCGGAGAATCCAAGGATGGCGGCGAGCCCGCTCCTGCTCCGACTCCCGCGCCGAGCGAGGAGCCGGCCGAGATGGACCTCGAGGACGAACCCAGCGACGAGGAGCTCAAGGAGCTAGAGGGCAAGCTGGCCGAGGAGGAGGTCGGCGTCGGCGCGGAGGTGTTCGACGAGGGGGTCAAGCTCTACTACGAGAAGAACTACGTCGCGGCCTGCACGCGGCTGTGGGACTACATGGCCGGCAACGAGGCCGGCGCCGAGAACTACGGCTACGCCGAGTTCTTCCTCGCCCGTTCCCTGGACGAGCTCGGCCTGACGCACGGGGCCATCGAGTACTACTTCAACGTGGCCAAGAACCGCACCAAGCCGGAGCTGCTCCCGGATGCGCTGGGTGCGATCGAGCGCATCAGCCGCACCCACCCCTTCGACCAGGAGCTGATCCTCAAGGATCTGATCTACGACACCACCTTCGGGTACCTGCGGGATGATCTGCGGGACTTCGTCGAGTACTATCAGGGCCTGCTCGATTATCGTAACGGCTTCATCCGCTGGGGACAGAACCACTTCTCCAAGATCCGCAAGGACACCTACTACGACTACAAGGCGCGTTACGTGCAGGCGGTGTACGAGCTGGTGAAGTACAATCTGGACGCGGCGCTGAAGATCTTCGAGGACATCCTGGCCTCGGATATCCAGCAGGCGGACGCGATCAACAACGCCCGCCAGAGCATCGCGCGGATCCTTTTCGAGCAGAAGAAGTACGACGAGGCCTACACCAAGTACGAGGATATCAACTCGCCGATAGAGAAGCAGGCCTCGGTGTTCCTGGAGGAGGCCTGGGCGCAGTACTACATGAAGAACTATCCGCGCGCGATGGGCCTGCTCTACGCGCTCGAGGCTCCGGCGTTCCGGCGCTACCTCAATCCCGAACGATTCGTGCTCAAGGCGCTGATCTACAAGAACCTCTGCCACTACAACGTGGCCAAGGACGCGGTGGCCGAGTTCCGCGAGAAGTACGGCGAGGCGCTGTCCTCGATCTACGACCGCGTCGATCTGGATCGCGATCCGCTGCTCAAGGACGGCGCCCTGGAGGAGCCCGAGCTGATCGAGCTCAACCGCTTCCGGGAGCTGCTGGACAACGAGCTGATGCTGCTGGGAGACCACGTGCTGGCCTGGGGCGACAACGGCCTGCTCGATCACCTGGCGATGGTCTATGACCTGAAGATGCAGGAGGTCGATCGGCGAATCGAGCGGCGGCTGGATCATTCGATTCACGCCTTCGCCGAGAAGCTGCTGGAGTACGAGGAGCAGATGAACCTCCTCGATTACGAGATCGGCCTGTCGATCTTCAAGCGCATCAAGGGCACGCCAACCGAGCGCATCGACGAGGACAAGGGCAGGGAGATACCGTTCTATGGTCCTCGCGTGTTCTACGAGTTCGACGGAGAGTTCTGGAACGACGAGTTGCACGATTACCGTTTCTTCATCGAGGATCGCTGCTACAGCGAGGAGCGCTGGGAGTGATTCCGGGCTGGTGAGGGTATGAGAGGACCGATCCTGCGATTCGGCCGCGCGGTTCTGCTGGCGGCACTCGTGCCAGCGCTCTGCGGCTTCAGCCTCGGTGATGACGCCGACGAGAGCGCCGAGTTCGTCGAGAGCCTGATGCAGGACATCGTCAAGGTCGACCACTCCATCGCGGTGACCAAGGATCTGATCCGCAAGTCGAAGAACGCCCGGTTCCTGCCGGACATCATCTTCCGCCTGGCCGAGCTCCACGTGGAGAAATCGCGGCTGGTCTACTACCTCGAAGTCGAGACCAAGGGCGCCGATCAGGCGATCGCCTCCCCCGAGGCCAAGCTTCTGAAGAACGAGGCGATCACGATCTACCGCGACGTGATGCATCGCTTCCCCGAGTATCGCTACAACGACAAGATCCTGTTCTTCATGGCCCACGAGTACCACGAGCTCGGCATGCACGAGGACATGATCGACTCGTACAAGAAGCTCGTCGACGATTATCCCAAGAGTGCATTGGTGCTCGAGTCGCTCTACATCATCGGGGACTACTACTTCAACCGGGACAATCTCGAAGACGCGAAAACCTACTACGATCGTATTCTCGGCTACCGCGAGTCTCCGATCCACGACATGGCGCGCTACAAGCTGGGCTGGGTGGCGATCAACAAGGCGCGTCTCGAGAAGAAGTGGTGGAAGGAGGCGCTGAAGCTGTTCGAGCGGGTCGTCACCTCGGACAACACCACGGACGAGGGCATCTCCGTCGATACCCACAAGATGGTCAACATCAAGCTCGAGGCGCTCAACGGCATCGTGTTCTGCTACACCGAGGTGCACTCGCCCAAGATGGCCCTCGAATACTTCTCCAAGCTCGCCACCTCGAAGCAGATCTACATCCAGGCCCTGGAGAAGCTGGCCAACCGCTACTTCATCAAGGAGCAGTTCGACAACGCGGCGTTGATCTACCGCCGGATCATCGAGCTGTCGAACGATGTGGAGCGCAACCTCGACTACGCGCAGCGGATCTACGACGCCTCCAGCTTCTCCAAGCGCAAGGACAAGGTGGACGAGGACGTGCGGGCGCTGGTCAAGGCGGCGTCCAAGTACTCGTATTCATGGAGAATTCCAGACGAGGAGAAGAAACAGCTGGCCAAGGAGTTCGAGGTCTTCGCTCGCGACATCGTCACCAAGCTGCACCTGCTCGCGCAGAAGCGCAACGAGAAGCGGGGCTACCGCATCGCCGCCCGGGCGTACAAGGAGTTCCTCGACTTCTTCGACTACTCGGAGAAGATCCAGGATGTGAAGTACAACTACGCCGAGTCGCTGTTCAGCTCGGACCAGTACCTGCCAGCCGGACGGGCCTACGAGAACATCGCGCGCTACATGGAGGAGAGCAAGGAGCGCAAGGAAGCGCTCTACTCCTCGGTGCAGTCGTACCAGAGCGCGCTGGGCGACGTGAAGTACCTCTCCCGTTTCGAGGTGGTGGAGGCGCGCCAGGGGCTGAAGCAGCTCGGCGCGTTCTATGTCAAGAAGTACCCCAAGGACGAGAAGACGCCGACGATCAAGTTCAACGTGGCCCGGATGTTCTACGACCAGGGCCACTACACCCAGGCCATCGAGAGCTTCAACGAGTTCATCAAGCAGTACCCCACCCACAGCGAGGTGCCGGTCGCCGGCCACCTGGTGCTGGACTGCTTCAGTCAGCTCGAGGACTACAAGGGCCTGACCGCGCAAGCCCGGACCTTCCTCGCCAACGCGAACATCAAGGATGCCAAGTTCAAAACGGAGGTCGCGGGCATCGCCGAGGCGGCCGAGGAGCGGCAGCTGGACAAGGCCAGCCTCAAGGTCGCGGCCGACGGCGGCGACGCACTGGAGAAGCTGATCGAGATGGCCGAGGAGGGCGGCGGCGGTCTCGGTGAGAAGGCGCTGTACCGATCGTTCGTGATGGCCAAGGAGAAGCGAAACATCGAGATGGCCTTCAAGGCCGGCGCCCAGCTCGCGGCCAAGTACAAGACCTCGGAAAAGCTCAAGGACGTGTACGCCACGCTGGGCAATTTCTCGGCCCAGACCGCCGACTTCGAGCGAGCCGCCTCGCTGTACGAGGATTTCTTCTCCCGCTTCCCCGCGGCCCCCGAGGCGCGCGAGGCGATGTTCGCCGCGGCGACGTTCCACAAGTATCTCGGGCAGTACCGTGAGGCGATCAAGGACTATCGGGCGCTGCTGGAGAAGGAGACCGATGAGAAACGGGGTCCGGTCCTGGTGGAGATCGCCGACGCGTACGCCAAGATGAACGACTGGCGGATGGTGGTGAACAGCGCCAAGAAGGCGATCGAGGCGGTTCCCGACAGCGTGCGGGGGCAGCTGCTGCTGGCCAAGGCGATGGAGAAGCGAGGCAAGGCAAACAAGGCCAAGGAGGCCTACATGATGGCGGCCAGCCTCGGCGGCGGCCCCGAGGATCTGCACGACGCGGCCGAGGCCCAGCTGCGCATGGGCGATCTGGTCTTCGAGGAGTACAAGAAGATCAAGTTCGGCGCCGGCGACCCGGACGAGGTGGTGTTCCAGACCAAGATGCAGATGGTGGGGCAGCTCGAGATGCTCTACGCCGGCGTGGTCGAGATGAAGGATCCCGAGTGGGCGATCGCTTCGCTCTATCGCCTGTCGAAGCTGTACGAGGATTTCGCGGCCTTCCTCGAGACCTCGCCGGTGCCCAAGGACCTGGCGGCGGATCAGAAGAAGCAGTACAGGCAGATGATCAAGTCCCAGGTCAAGGAGCAGAAGGGCACCGCGACGACCTACCTCAAGGCCTGCGTAAAGACCGTGCGCGAGAAGAAGGTCTTCGGCCCCTTTGCCCTGGCCTGCATCAGGAACGAGCCGCCCACGGACAAGGTCGTGCGGCGGCGGACGGGCTCGCGTGCTTCCGGAGAGCGGATCGACAAGCTGAAGCAAGCGCTGAACAAGAATCCGGCCGATCTCGACACGCTGGACAAGCTGGCGATGGAATCGATCCAGAGCGGCGATCTGTACATGGCGCGCCTGGTCCTGTCACGCGCGCTGGAGACCCGTGAGGGCCACGCGCCGAGCCAGAACCTGATGGGCGTGGTCTCGATGCACCTTGGCGAGGACCAGTCGGCCTACGACCACTTCCGCAAGGCGATAGACAGCGATCCGCAGATCCTCAAGGCGCGGCTGAACATGGCGGCTCTGTTCCTGAAGTACGACGACAAATCGCGGGCGCGGGCTGTGGTGAAGAACGTGGCGGCGCAGGTCAAGACGGCGGACCTGAGCACGCCGGACGTTCACCACTCGGTGCGCGAGGCCCTCGTCGAGTTGAAGCTTCGCTAGGCGGCGACGGTCGCCGGCGGGAGGGACGATGAACGAGCGAGCGAGACCGGTTCGGAGCAACGGTCGCGCGCCGTGGTTCGTGCTGTGCCTCGCGGCTCTTCTGCTGGGCGGCGCGGCTCCGGGCTGCGCCCTGCGTTATACCGTGCCCAAGGACCTGACGAAGCGGCTGCCCAAGAGCAGCCGCAAGTCGGTGTTCCAGGCGCGGACCGTGGTCACGATCGCCATCGACAACAAGGCGTCCGTGCGACGGAAGATGTCGAGCACACGTCGCGAGATTGAGCGAACCCAGGAGCGCATCGAGGAGGCCGAGAACAAGCGCTCGAGGACGATCGCGACCGAGAAGGGCAAGCTGGAGAGCGAGATCGAGATGCTCGAGGCCAAGATCGATTTCCTCGAGGAGAAGCTCGACTACCTGGATCAGCAGTTCGACATGGCGGAGGAGGAGCTGCTGCTGGCCAAGGCGCGGTTCGAGCTGGCCAAGGCCAAGCTGGTGAAGAAACACTCGGTCGCCTTCTCGGGTGACGTGGAGGATTTCGAGGATCAGGTGAAGTCACTCGAGGAGGACGTGGCCGCAGAGCGCGCCGACCTCGAGATGCACGACCTGGAGATGAAGGCCGAGGAAAGCGAGTGGGAAACCGTTAAAAACCAGTACTACTCCTCGATCGGCGAGACCTCGCGCGGCTGGTGGACCGAGCAGGACGAAGGCGGGGCCACCTCCGAGAAGAAGGTCGACACGCTGGACAAGAAGGCCAGCACAGAGGGCGCCGAGGAGGAGGAGAAGCCCGAGCGAGCGATGGACAAGGTGCTGCGCAAGCGGGCCGGGTTGGTGCTCGACGACTTCCGCGTGGCGGCCAAGCTGGGGAACACCTTCCCCTTCCTGCTCGGCGAGGACGAGGTCGAGATGAGTTTGCTCATGCTCGGCATCGAGATCGAGGCCTGCTACTTCGCGCATCCGAACTTCCACATGGTCCTGCAGTTCGCGCCGACCATCGGGCAGAGCCTGCGGCACGGGTATGACAAGGATCCGGCGAGCGGCGAGGAGTCCGACAAGGAGGAGGAGGACGAGCGGCTGACCCTGCTTCCGCTTACCCTCGGCATGCGCTACCAGTACAACGAGGGCATCGTGTTGCCCTTCCTCGGGCTGAACGTCGGGTTTCTCGCGGTCAAGGGCGACCGCGAGACCAAGGACTGGGGCATGACCTTCTACGCCAAGGTAACGGCCGGGATCGACTTCAAGGTCAACAAGACCTGGTCCGTGGTGCTCGAGCTCGGCGGGATGTACGGGCAGGTGCAGCTCAACCACCTGCGTGAGACCGATATCGGCCGGCCCGAGGCCAAGCGCGAGACCTTCAACCTGGTCGGGGGCATTGCCTCCCTCGGCGCAGTCGCTCGGTTCTAGGGAGGGCGGAGGACGACGATGCTGCGGCGCTGGGCGATATTGTGGATGCTGCTGATCCTCCCTACGGTTGCGACCGCCCAGCAGAAGTCATCCAGCGATGGGGCGGCCTCGGGCGTCAGGAGCAAGGAGTCCAAGGCCGAGGTGATGATCCGCGGCAAGACCAAGCTCGGCACCGAGTCCCTCAAGGAGGTGATCGCGGACTATTCGGCCCAGCTGAAGGAGAATCCGCGAGACTCGGATAGCGCCTTCACCCTGGCGCTGGCCTTCCACAGTCTGGGCGAGTTCAAGCGGGCCGAGAAGTACTACCGCAAGACCATCGAGTCGAACCCGGAGGAGGTTGACGCGCGGTTGAATCTCGGCGCGCTGCTGCAGCGGCAAGGGCGCCTCGAGGAGGCCGTCAAGCGCTACGAGGAGACGATCGCCAAGCATCCGGACCTGGCCGAGGCCTATTTCAATCTCGGCGTGGTCTACACCCAGATGGGCCGCCTGGGGCTGGCGATCGGCGCCTATCGCACGGCCACCGCCGTGGCGCCCAGGCTGGCCATCGCGCACTTCCAGCTGGCCGAGCTGTATCATCGCCAGCTCGACTTCGATCGGGCGGAGGAGTCGTACCTCCGGGCGGTGGAGGCCGAGCCGCGGTTCGCCAATGCCTTGAACAATCTCGGCAACCTGTACTACGAGCAGGGCCGCACGGTGGAGGCCGTCGGGTACTACCAGAAGGCGATCGCGGTCCAGCCCGATGATCCCGAGTTCCAGTACAATCTCGGCCTGGCCTTTTTCCGGGCCGAGAAGCTCGACGAGGCGATTGCCGCCTATCGCAGGGCGCTCGAGATCGACAAGAGCTACGCCGAGGCCCACAACAACCTCGGCGTCGCGCTGGGGCGCAAGGGTGAGAAGGAAAAGATGGTCGAGGCTTTCCGAAAAGCCTGCACGTTGAACAAGAAGTACGCCGAGGCCCATTTCAACCTGGGGCTGGCCTTCTTCAACGCCCGGAAGTTCGATCGTGCCATCGACAAGCTTAGGGAGACGCTGCTGATCAAGAAGGATTTCGCCGACGCCCACGCGTACATCGGCGAAGCCTACTTCCAGAAGGGCGAGGTGGGTCGGGCGCTGACGCACTTCAAGCAGGCCATCGCGATCAACCCGGGCAAGGCCGAGTTTCGCAGTCGGATGGGCATCGTGTACATCGAGGAAGGCGAGCTCGAGGAGGCCGAGCGCGCCCTCAAGCAGGCGCTGGCGATGAACCCCGAGGACGCGGACTCGCGGATCTTCCTCGGCCGGGCCTATCGCGAGCAGGGCAAGCGCAAGCAGGCGATCGAGCAGTACAACGAGGCCGTGCGGATCAATCCTGCGCGGGCCGAGGCTCACGAGGCGCTGGCAGCGCTGTACATCGAGGACGGCGAACCGGCCAAGGGTATCGCGCATGCCAAGGCGCTCGTCGGCGTCCAGCCCGAGAGCGCATCCGCGCGGATCGTGCTCGGAGATCTGTACCGGGCACAGAACCTGGTCGATCTCGCCGCGGCCGAGTACCGCGAGGCGCTGCGTATCGACGAGAAGAACGCCATGGCGCATTACCGCATGGGCGATATCTTCTACCGCAACGGGGAGGTCGCCGAGCAGATCCGCTACTACAAGGAAGCGCTGAAGATCGACTCGAAGCTGGCCAGCGCCAGGTGCGATCTGGGCGTGGCCTATTACCAGCGGAACGAGATTGACCCCGCGATCAAGGAGCTGGTCCGGGCGATCAAGGACGATCCCAAGTCAGCGAGAGCCCACTACTACCTGGCCGTGCTCTACTTCGACAAGGCCTTCCGCAACCGGAGCGGGCGAAAGAAGCTCCTCAAGCGCTCGGTGGTCGAGTTCCAGCAGGCGATCAAGTACGATCCCAAGCTGGCGCTGGCGCATCACCGTATGGGCAAGGTATTCGAGGAGCTGGGCAAGAAGAAGCAGGCTCGGGCGGCGTACGAGGCGGCGCTACGAGTCGATCCGGGGATGACCGACGCACGGCTCGATCTCGAGCGGCTGCGCGGGAAAAAAGGGGGGCAGGGGGCGACCGGCGGTTCGGGGTCGTCGGGCCCGTAATCGGAACAGGAGGGGGGCGCCGCTCGGCGGCTCCGGGGTGATTCCGAGCAAAGGAGGGAGCGACCATGGGTGCGCGAGCTTTTCGTACCATCGGGTTGGTTCTCATCGGCGTCGGGCTGCTGGGTGGCTGCCAGGGCAAGTACGAGCGTCTGCCCAAGGCGAGCGAACGGGACAAGGAGGCGTTGACTGAGCGGTACCGGGCGCTGATCCAGGAGGCCAAGACCCTCAAACCCGAGGAAGGGATGAACCTGCTGCATCACTTCAGCGAGGCCACGCTCACAGCGATGCAGCCGGCCGAGTTCCAGGCCGCCGCCAGCAAGTTCATCGCCGACGCCGCTGCCGGGAAGCTGGATGCCGTCAAGATCGCGGGAGCGCGCGAGCCGGGCAAGGTCCGGCTGCTGTTGATCGAGCTGCCCGCGAGCAAGGGTGCGATCCCCTTCGTGCAGACCGCGGACGGGTGGAAGATCGACGACATTGCGGTGGCTTTCGGCGACCACGCCAAGGAGCTCAACCTCAAGGGCAACATGCCGGCCTCTCCGGCCTCGTCGCTGGCGTCGGTGGCGATGCTGCAGAACCCGCAGGCGACCTCGGGGGACAAGGTGCGGGCCGCTCTGGCGCTGGCCGGGACCAAGGACCAGGCCACGGCCGAGAAGTTCGCGGGCAAGGAGAAGAAGGGCAGCTGGGCCAAGGCCGCGTTGCTCTACGCAGCCTGGAAGAGCGGGGCGGCCTGCGAGCCCTTTGCCGAGGCGATGCCGGTCGTCGGTGAGGCCCTGGACGAGCTGTACGAAGATGATTCAGAGGCCTTCCGCAAGCTGATCGCCGGGTTGACCGAGTGTGCGTCGACCTCGGCGTCCCATGGGGCGGCGGTGGCGGTGTACAAGGGCTGCCACGCGGTCGCGGCCGGCGCGCGCAGCGAATACGTGGATCCCGTGGTGGCGCTGGCCAACGCCAAGCCCGAGTACATCCTCAAGGCGGCGCTGAAGTGCAACATCCCGTACGAGGAGGACCCGGTCGCCAATATCGTGGTCGGTGCGCTGCACGGCGAGAAGGAGACGGCCTTCTACAAGTACGTGTATGATCCGGCGGGCAAGAAGGGCAAGCTGGCGGCGCTGGCCAAGGCGTGGGTCGAGAAGATGAATCAGCGCGACGAGATCGAGCCGCCGGGAACTCACAAGCCGGGCGGCGCCGCCGAGGAGACCGAGGCCCAGCCGCTGGAGTAGGGTGTCACTCCGTGCCTGGGACTTCAGCCCCAGGCCAGTCTCGGGCCGCTACTCCGGCCCCTTCTCCAGAGTAGATTCCACGGCCTTCCAGCATTCGGCTCGTTTCGAGGCGTCGAGCGCCGGGCCCGCGATGGGCGCCGGCGAGGCGAGCGTGCCGCCGCGCTCGGTCAGGTTCAGCGGCTTCGCGGGATAGGTCTGCACCAGCTCGGCGATCGCCTCGTAGCTCTTTCCCAGCAGTCGCTGGCCGTTGACCGTCACGAAGCGCTGACCCGGACGGACCCCGGCCGCGGCTGCCGGCGAGCCGATGCAGACCTCGTCTACCTCGAGCTGTCCATCGAGCGGCCGGTAGCACCAGCTCAATCCCGCCGCCATCTCGGGACTCTCGGCGCCGCTGGTGCAGGTCTCGGCGGCCAGGGTCAGATGACTCAGGCGACGGCCCTGGCTGTCGGGGCCGCAGCGGGCCTCGATGTCGGTGAAGCTCACCTCGTTGAGCCCGCCGTGCCGCACCAGCAGCCGCAGCGCCTGCTCCTCGCAGGCCTCCAGGCGGGCGATACGCTCGGCCGAGGTGAGGCCCTTCGTCTCGATGCCGTCGAGCGCGATGATGACGCCCTGCTCCGGGGCTTCGCCCTGGACGAGCGTCCCGCCGGCGGTGAGGGCGTCGATGCGAATGCCCTCGTCCTCCTCGTGGAGGGTGGCGCCGAGCAGCTTGCCCGCGTGCTCGATCGTCGCCTCCACGTTACCCGCGGCCTTCTCCCGCACCGCTTCGAGGTCGGCGATTGTGTTCTCCACCTCGAAGCGCTCGGCCCGGGTCATCGAGTCGCCGTGGCGGGCCAGGTATTTCTTGAAGCAGCGCATGCGCTCGGCCCGCTGGTGTGAGGGCAGGTTGAGGCAGGCATCCCATGCCTGCTTGCGCTTGGTCGAGAGCTGATCGGAGCTGATCGCGCGACCGCGGATCTTGGCCACGTCGGAGTCGTTGAGCTCCTGTTCCTCGCGAAAGGCAGGCTCACCCTCGACCCGCTTGAGCAGCTGACGCCAGCAGCCCCGACTCTCGGTGACCAGCTGCTCCTTCTCGAACTGCAAGCACCGCCGGACATGGGGGTTCTTGTAGAACTTGCTCTCGCCGGCGTCCTGCTTGCCCTCGGTGGCTGCACAGGCCGCGGCGAAGCCGGCCAGGACGATCGGGGTGGCGACTCGGCAGACCGGATGCATCGCTGACCCTCCCTGCGGATCCTACTTCTTCTTGAGCTTGGCGTGAATCGTCAGGTCGACACCGGGGACCGGACGGATCTTGTGCTTCCAGGTGCGGTGGCCTGCGAGCTCGATCTCGATCTCCGAGGCACCACGAGCCAGCACCTTGACCGCCACCGGCGTGGTCTTCTTCAGCGGGAATCCGTTGACTACCAGGGTGGCGCCCGCGGGATCGGACTCGAAGCGGAGCTTGATCCGGCCTCCCTCCAGCGTCTCCGGGATCCCGTCCAGCGCCAGCTCGAGCCGGTTCTGCTTGGAGCCGGGAGCGACGTGAACACGGTCGTACGCGGCGGCCTGGTCCGCCAGCTCGACCAGGACCACATGGTCCAGCCCGGCCGGAACCTTGCGGAAGCTGTGGGGCGTCTTCCGCCCGGTGTCGATACCGTCGAGGTAGATCAGCGCGCCTGGCGGCTGGCTGACGATCTCCAGCGCGCTGAAGCCGTCCCCTCCGGCACCGGAAACGATCGGCTGGCCAGCCATCCGCGCCTTCTGCGCCGCGACTTCGCTCAGGACTGCCTTGATCTCCAGCGGCTTGGTGGTGTCGGTGAGCGTGAAGCTCTGCTCCCATTCCGGCAGTCCGGGCATCGTGATCTTGAGCTTGTGCTCCACGTTGGGCGTGATGCGGTCTAGCTGCGTCGGCGTCCGGGCGGGGAGCCGGACCTCGTCGAGATGTACATCCGCGCCGGACGGCACCGAGGTGACCTTGACGAAGCCGGTGGCCGGAGCCTCGCCCGGGCCGGTCTCGCCGTCCTGGAACACCAGCACCAGTCCGATCGCCACGGCCAGGATCACCACGAAAACACCGATCATGAATCCGCGGCCGCCGCGCTTCTCCTCCAGGCCGAAGAGGGGTGCAGGAGGCACAACCTCGGCGTCTGAGATCGGCCGGTCGTGGAAAGCGTCGTCGGCAGCCGGCAACGTGCCGGGTTCCAGCTCGACGGTCACGGCAGCCTCGGAGTCCGTGCCTTTGCCGGCCTCTGCTCTGCCTCCGGCCCCGGGCGTGGCGTCGTCCAGTTCGCCGGCCCGTGTGGCCGCGGCGGGCGCCTTGAGCGAACCCGGCGGCACTGCCCGTGGCGGCTCGGCCGGCGTCTTCGGCCGCGGCGCACTGACTGGCGGGCGCTTCTCCGTGGCCTTGGCCTGGGGCGGGAGCTTGCGGGTGGGCTTGACGTCGCGGGCGCTCGCCGGCTTTGCTCGCGGTCGGCTGCCCGCGGTCTTCACCTGGGGTTGACTTGGGGAGCTCTGCTTCCCGGGCGAGGTATCGGGCCCCAGGCCGAAACCGAAGCGCTTGGTGCCTCCCGGATGACGCAGCTCCATGCCCTCGGGCGCCTTGGGCGGCGGCGGCTGCTCGATCGCCCGGCCCAGGATCTCCGAGGGCGTCCGGGTCGGCCTGACTCGCTCTGGTTGCTCGGGCGGCGGCCGTTGCTCCTGCTCTGGTTCCTCGTCCCGGCCGGCGCGACGAGAGGGCTGGCTCAGCGTACCGGTCTTCTTGGATTCGCCCTCGGTCGCCGCGGTCTTGGCGCGGATCTGGTCGGAGGGCAGCGGCCGGGTGTCGCCGACCTCGTCCCCGGTCTCCTCGGGGGCGGGCCGCGATGGCGGCAGCGAGCCCGAGACCGGCTGGGTGCCCTCGCCGTCCCGCCGTGAGATGCTCTTGCCCGTGGGGGTGACGTCCGGCCAGTCCGGCCAGTCCGGGATGTCGCCGTCCTCGGACTCGGTGTCCCTGCCCACGGCCGAGTCCTCGAAGAACATCGAGAGGAAATTGTCCAGGCTCGCGTCCTCGCCGCGCTGCGAGAGCACCGCGCCCTCGAGATCCTCGGCGCGAGCCTCGTCGAGCGCCTTGCGGTACACGGCGAGCTCGCCGGCGAACAGCTGCGAGATGAAGCGGGATAGCAGCACCGAATTGGACTTCAGCCCCTTGTTGATCAGGAAGTCTTCGAGGGCGACCTGCATCTCCTGGGCCGTCTGGTAGCGATGCTCGCGACGGCGCTCCAGCGCACGTTCGAGGATCTGCTCCAGCTCCTCCTCGAGCTCGGGTCGGATCGCGCGCACCGGCGGGACCTGGTCGTCGGTGATCGCGCGCACGGTCTCCACGTCCAGGTCTCGCTTGAACAGCCGGGTACCGGTCAGCAGCTCGTACATCACGATGCCGACCGAGAACACATCCGACCGACGGTCGACGTCCGAGGACAGGCACTGCTCCGGCGACATGTAGGCGAACTTGCCCTTGAGCTGGCCGGGAAGCGTGGTCGAAATCTGACTTCGTGCCTTGGCGATGCCGAAATCCAGCAGCTTCACGCCGCCTTCGAAGGAGACGATGATGTTGTGCGGCGTGACATCGCGATGCACGACTCCGCCGGCGGCGCCGTCCGGATCGGCGCGGGTGTGGGCGAAGTGCAGCCCGTCGAGGATCTGGGAGCAGATCTTGACCACGTGCTCGACCGGGATGCGTTGCTTGATCTGCGCGCAGCGCCGGACGAGCGCCTTGAGGTCCTTGCCGTGGACGTGCTCCATGGCGATGTACAGGGTATGGCCGTGCTCGCCGAGCTCGTAGATCTGCGTGATGTTTGGGTGGTTGAAGCGCGCGGCAATGCGCGCCTCGTCGAGGAACATCCGGACGAAGGTCTCCTGGGCCGCGAGGTGGGGCAGGATCTTCTTGATCACCACCATCTTCTCGAAGCCGTGCGGGCCGGTCTGGCGGGCGAGGAAGACCTCGGCCATGCCGCCGACCGCGAGTCGCTTGAGCAGCTCGTACTTGCCAATCCGGCCGAGCGAGGTCAACCGACGCCTCCTGTCACTCCAATGACTGCATCGTAGGAAAAGGCAGGGCGATCGTCAAGAGAAGCACCTCAGATCTTGAAGGGTTGAGCCACCGCAGTATAATAGGGCGATCCCGCTACGAGCGGGTCGGGGGAGGAGTTGGATATGCGCTCGAGGATTGGATGGGGACTCGCGCTCGGGTCCCTGGTGCTCCTGGCCGGCTGCACCCCGGCGCCCGAGGAGGAGATCCCCTGCATCGAGGTCGAGGGTGGCAACGGCTGCCACCGGGGGTACGTCTGCATCGAGGGCGTCTGCGTGTGCCTGCGCCAGTGCCCGCCCGGCGAGCACTGCGAGTACGACGAGAACCTGGACGACGCGGTCTGCCGGGAGAACGATCCGATCGATCCGACCAAGTGGGACACCGACTACGACGGGGTGCTCGACGGCGAGGATAACTGCATCCAGGTCCCGAATCCGGACCAGGCCGATCTGGACGGCGACGGCGACGGCGACGCCTGTGACGGCGACAACGACAATGACGGAATTCCGGATTTCGACAGGAATGGGAACAGGGTGGACAACTGCTGGGACGGCGATCCAGACAACCCGGACAACCACAACCCCCTCCAGAGGGACCTCGACGGCGACGCCTTCAGCTCGGATCCCCAGATCGAGCACAAGGGCGGCGACACCTGCGACGCGGACGACGACAACGACACCGTGCTCGACGAGAACGACAACTGCCCGAATATTCCCAATCCGGATCAGGCCGACGAGAACGACAACGGCAAGGGCGACGTGTGCGAGACCGACACCGATGCCGACGGGATCGACGACGACGAGGACAACTGCCGGCTGACGCCCAACCCGGGCCAGCAGAACAACGACAACGACGCCAAGGGTGACGTCTGCGACCCAGACGACGACAACGACGGTGTGTGGGACGACATGGACAACTGCCGCTGGAACGCCAACTCGAGCCAGATCGACACCGACGGCGACGGTCCCGGCGACGCCTGCGACGAGGACGACGACAACGACGGCCGCGACGATGACCGCGACAACTGTCGCACCGTGGTCAATCCGGATCAGAAGAACACCGACGGCGACGAGTACGGCGACGTGTGCGATCCGGACGACGACAACGACGACGTGCCGGACGCCCAGGACAACTGCCCGCTGGACAGCAACCCGAACCAGGAGGACATCGACGGCGACGGAGAGGGCGATGTCTGTGACTCGGATACCGACGGCGACGGGCTCGACGACGGGGTCGACAACTGCCCTCTGCATCACAATCCGGGGCAGGAGGACGGTGACGGCGATAACGCCGGCGATCTCTGCGACAACTGCAACGGCCTGGCCAACCCGGAACAGACCGACACCGATGGCGACGGCCAGGGCGACGCCTGTGACGACGACGACGACAACGACGACGTGCCGGATGGCCAGGATAACTGTCCGCTGAACCGAAACAGCGGCCAGGAGGACATGGACGGCGATCATATCGGCGACCGCTGCGACGGCGACCGGGACGGCGACGGTCTGGACAACGGGGACGACAACTGTTCGTGGACGGCCAATCCGGGGCAGGAGGACGGCGACGGCGACGACGTGGGCGACGTCTGCGACAACTGTCCCGAGACGGCCAACAACGGCCAGACCGACACCGACGAGGACGGCGCGGGCAACGCCTGCGACCCGGACGATGACGACGACGGTATCCTGGACGACGGTGACGGGAGCGGTGAGATCGGCGACAACCCATGCACCGGCGGCGCGACCGACGGCTGCGACGACAACTGCCGGACCGAGCCGAATGCGGGCCAGCAAGACAGCGACGAGGACGGCGTGGGCGACGCCTGCGCGTGAGGCAGTCGGCCGAGGTGTGGCGCGTGCGAATTGTGGGCGGAGGCGAGGGATGAGATTGTTCGAGCCGCGGCGTATTCCGTGGGACGTCGCTGGGCTGTTGCTGCTGGTCGGCTGCGTGGCCGCGATCGGTTGCTCGCCGGTCCCCGGCCTGCTGAGGAAGGGCGACGGGCTGGCGGCCGAGGGCAAGTACGAGGAGGCGCTGGCCGCGTACATCGAGGCCGGCGGTCACGAGACCGACACCGCCGTGGGCCTGCTCAAGGCCGGCAAGATCTACCTCGAGCTGAACAAGCCGGTGGAGGCGAAGCAGATCTTCCAGCGGGCTCTGGAGAAGGTGCCGAAATCGTCTGCGGCCTTCACCGGCATGGCCCGTGCATTCCTGATGAAGAACATGCGCACAGCGGCCGAGCAGGCGCTGACGCGCGCGATGAAGGCCGACCCGCTCGACGCGGTGCCGTACTTCGTGCGCGGTCAGATGCTGGTGCAGGACGGCAAGCCCGAGGACGCGCTGGTGATGTACGACAAGGCGCTGCGCCGTAACGCGCGGTACTCGGAGGCTCATCTTCGCCGCGGCGATCTGTTCTTCACCTGGGGCAAGGGCAAGGAGGCGCTCAAGGCGTACAGGCTCGCTGTGGCGACGGACAAGGAGAACTACGAGGCGCGAGTCCAGATCGGCCGCACCTACCTGCTGGCGAAGAAATTCGACAAGGCCGTGGCCACGCTAGAGGAGGTGACGCGCAAGGCGCGCCGCAACGCCTGGGGGCACTTCTACCTCGGCGAGGCGCTGCTGGCACGCAGCGAGGCCGAGAAGGCGATCGGCGCGTACCAGAACGCGCTGCGCCAGGACAGGAAGCTCGGCCTGGCCCACGTGCGTCTGGGCCAGATCTACGAGGGCAACATGCTGGTCGACAAGGCGCTACGCCAGTACCAGAAGGCGGTCAAGGTGGCGCCGAGGCTGCTCGAAGGCTGGCTCACCCTCGCCCGCTACAACCTCGACCGCAATCTCCCCAAGGCGGCGCGTAAGAACCTCGAGCGAGCGCTCAAGATCAAGCCGGATCACGTCCCGGCGCGCGTGCTGCTCGGCCGGCTCTACGTGGAGCGGCGGAAGTACGTCCGGGCCGTCAGCGTGCTGGAGGAGGTGATCCAACTCCAGTACATGAACAACGAGGCTCACTACTATCTCGGACGGGCGTACGTCGGCATGGGTGAGTTGGACAAGGCCACGGTCGAGTACAACGCGCTGGCGATGGCCAACGACGACCGCGCCGAGGCGCTGCTCAAGCTGATCAGGAGCAAGGGGCGCTGACCCTTCGTCAGCGCACCGACTCGAGGAACTCCCGCTCCGTCTGGTCTGCCTGCTTGCGCAGGCGCTCCGCTCTAAGGTTGTGCTCCTTGACGTGGTACGCGGCGAAGCCGAGGTCCGCAGCCCAGGCCATCAGGTTCATCAGGAACGAGAAGTACGAGTGGGTGAAGTGATAGAAGGCGCCTCCGAGGAAGGAGGCGAAGACCAGATAGAAGAACATCTGGGTCTTGCCGGCGTACAGGTGGCCCAGGCCGAGGCCGAACAGCGCGCTGAAGGCCCAGGCGGGCCAGACCGGCCGGATCTTCAGCTCGTCGGCCGAGGGCGGCTCGTACTCGCGATCGAACAAGGACCCTCGTCCGAACAGCGGACGCTCCTCGCTCTCGTCGAACTCGTCGGCCTCGGTGTCTTCGGCTTCCGCCTTCGCCTCGGAGCCTTCGTCCAGCACCTCGTCAGGTTCGGGCGCGGCCGACATCTCGGGCGCGGTGCTCCGGCGGGCAGAAGTGCGGTCGGTGGGCTCTGGCCGCTCCTCGACCGGGCCCACCGCCAGCGCCGCGGTCATCACCTGCCGGGCGTCGGGGGCCCAGTCCTCGGGCACCATCAGCACCTGGCGCCACTCGGTGCGATGGGGTATCTCGCGCTCCCGCAGGGCGGCCGAGCAGCGTTCGACCTTCCTGGGGTCTAGGAAATCTCCGAGGGTGACGAAGACTAGGCCTTGGTCCTCTTGATCGCTCATCGTTTTCCGGACGGCCGCGCTAGCGGCCCTGCGCGTCGACCAGGCGGATGATCGTGCCGTCAACGCCCACGGCCACCACCTCCACCGGGTCGCAGACCACGGTGCCGTCCTCCAGCGTGCGCTCGCCCTCGCCCCGCGGCGGGTCGCCCCAGATCGCCTCGAGTCGGGACGCCGTGATGTCGGGCCACTCGCAGACCAGGCCGTCGTGGGCGAACAGCATCGTGCCGTCCCAGCCGACGAACATCACCCACGAGGTGTTGGTCGGCACCGGATCCGCGTCTGGCTCGATGCGCGGCACTCCGCACTTGGACTGCCCCCAGGCCCAGACCGAGCGGAGGTAGGTCGGCGGCGTGTCGTAGTCCAGCACGGACCAGTTTCCACTGCCATCCCGGCGCGTGATCGTGCCTTCCAGGCCCACGCCGAAGATCTCCCAGGAGCCCCGACCCCAGGCGCCGTTGAGGTGGGTGACGAAGCCGGTGATGCTGCGCTTGGCCCATCCGCTGCCGTCGTACTCCAGGATCGTGCCGCTGTTACCCACGGCCACGAACAGGTCCTGGCTCGGTCCGTACACACCGCCCAGCCGCTCGGCGGTGTATCGAACGTAGCTGATGCGGGTCTCCTCGCCGACGATGTTCCCCTGGTCGTCGTACACCGGGTAGGTGAAGGGCTCGGCCCTGCGCATCTCGCGGAACTCGCCGAGCGCACCATCGTAGAGAGCGATGAGTCCCTTGCCGCCGACCGCGATGACCGTGGGATGCTGGGTCGCCGCGTCCGGACCTGGCGCGCGGATGCCCCAGATGTCGTGGAAGTTGTCGGTTACCGCCTGCGGATTGGGCTGGGCCGGATCGGGATCGTTGATCACGGCCAGCGAGTTCCAGGCCGTGCCGTCGTAGCGCAGGACCGTGCCGTCGCTCCCGGCGGCGAAGACCTCGGTGCGGGTGACATTGCCGTCCGCGTCCTCGAGCACGTAGCCCCAGACCCCCTCGAGGTTGGCCTCGCTGCCCGAATCCATCTGCGACCAGCCATTGCCGTCGAAGTGCAGGATCGAGCCCTGATTTCCCACGGCGTAGATGTCGTCGGCGTTGTGGCCCCAGACGTCGATCAGGTTGATGTCCGGCGTCCTGCCGGAGAGCCCGCTGTCCTCGTTGCGGATCTGCCAGATACCGCGCCACTCGAGCATCGCGGCCTCGCACGGCGAGAGCTCCTCGATCTGGATGTCGGCGTCGGCCAGATCTGCGTCCCCGTGGTCCGAGGCGCCCTTGCAGCCGTGCAGCAGCGCCGCCACCGCGGTCATCGCGGCAAGTGCCCGTATCCCCCAGCGGATTGCCATCGGCCCTCCCGAGCAAGCCCAGCGATTCGTCAATTCTACGAACAGCCCGCCCAAAAGGCAACACGCGCGCGCATGGCGCAAGCGCACCCGGCGCCCTCACTCGAGATCCGCGCGGCAATGCTGAATAATCACAGGCTGTTGGACGCATCGCGCCCGCTGTTGATTTAATTAGGCCGGTGATCTATATGGGTTACATGCGCTACCTCTTTGGCGACCTGACCGAGTTTCCCTTTCAGGAGAATACCCTCGACCTGCTGAGCCGCTTCGTGGACACCGCGGTGGCGGTGCTCAAGCTGCACCATCGCATCGGCGAGCTGCTCGACTCGATCGAGGAGGATCGGCGGTTCCTCGAGCAGGCACTGGCCGACGTGAGCGAGCTGCACGAGACCTTGATCGGCAACTTCCACGATGTCGCCTCCAGCCGTCCCGACGAGGACGTGGTGACGATCCTGGTCCAGGGCGCCTCGGACCAGGTGAGCCGCTACCTCGAGGACGGCAAGGACAGGCTCGAGACCAAGGTGGAGGAGCGCATCGCGCGTACCAAGGCCGAGGTGCTGGGGCTGCATAGCGAGACCCTCGAGCATCTCAGCCGCTTCTTCATCCGCAGCGGAGTGCCGGTGAACAGCCAGGCCCTGCGCTGTGAGCTGCAGGAGGGGCAGTACCTCGCCGAGGCCGACGTGCTGGACATGAACGGTGTGCGCTGCGGGTACAAGCTCGATGCGTCGAGCATCGATTTTTTCTCCACGTCGCGGCGCTTCGGCGACTTGATGCCCGGCAGGCATGAGCTGCCCGTGGACACGAAGCGCGCCTGGCTCAAGAAGGAGCCGGTGGTGCAGACGATGCGGCTGGACGACGCGGTGCTGGTGGAGCTGCTCGACGATGACGAGAACGGCGAGTTCAGACTGTCCCGGCGCGTGGGCAATGGCGGCGAGGGTCTGCGGGTTCGGATCGCCAAAGGAATGGGCAAGAAGATCGAGACCTTCCGCATCGATTCCAAAGGGGTGATGATCTCGATCCCTGCCGAGCTGCTGCAGTCCGATAACCTGGAGCTGCTGACCCAGTTCTGGAAAGCGGTCACCGCACATGTGCCCGACCTGTATACCGCACGGGTGAAGCTGACGTCGATTACCGTTGGCGGCGAGGAGGTGATCGAGGCGCGCCGCGTGCCCGAGCTGGTCCGGCGGATGATCGATTTCCTCGCGCCCACGGTTCGAGAGATCGACGTGCGCAGCCCGGCCGTGGAGGAGCTCTGCCTGAAGATGGAGCGCGAGGGCGGACGGCGCGAGGAGATCTACGTGCCGAAGCTGCGGCTGGCGGAGCGCATCATGGAACTGCCCGAAGAGCTGCGGGAGCTGTTCGAGCCGCTGGGCATCCCCCTCGACGAGGCCCTGGCCGTGGGGCTGGTTGAGCAGGATGATCAGTCCGAGGAGGAAGGGGAGGATCTCCAGGTCGTGTCGGCGCCGCCGAACCTGGCGGAGACGGTGAACAGCGACGTCGAGCCGGTCTTCGCCAAGGAGGATGAGATCGAGGTCGAGGACAGGCCGTCCGAGTCTTTCGATGCCTCGGATCCCGAGGGTGGCGAGGATGTAGAGGATGTCGAGGCGTTGGACGACGACGACATCGAGATTGACGTCGATGAGGCAGCGCTCTACGAGATGAGCGACGAGGGATCTTCCGACGACCCGAAAGGCGGCAGTGAGGACTGATCGGGTTCCCGGCCGCCAACCTGATACGGAGAAACGCTGGAGGTGTGCTGTGTCCGAGGAGACACCGGAGCTTGTTCAGGCGGAGCTAGGTACGTTGCTGGAGGTCTCCTGTCCCGCGTGTAGCCGGGTGACCAAGCACCAGGTGATCCACGAACTGGACATGTTGCACCACCTGCGCTGCCGCAGCTGCTCCGCGATCCTGGTCTGCGAACTCCAGGGCTCGCGACGCAATGCCAAGCCGCTGGACTTCGCGGAGCTGCTCGAGCGCGTGTCCGGCGATGAGCCGCCCACGCCCTACCGTGCCGATGGCCTGTTTCATCTGGGCGAGGTGGTGGAGCACGTGAGCTTCGGCAAGGGCGTGGTGCTCTCGCTGTACACCCCGTCGCCCAAGATGATGGTCTGGTTCGAGGACAAGCGGCGCGTGCTCGTCTGTGGGCGGACGCCCGAGCCCGAGCCAGAGAAACCGTCCCGGCCGCAGATCCCGTCGACCGGGATCGCGGGAATGCCGTGGCCGCCCGCGGGCGCGAAGCCCGAGCCTGCTGAAACTGCGGCCGCGCCCGTGGCCGCGCCCATGCCAGCGCCCGAGCCCGAGGCAGCGCCCGAGCCCGAGGCAGCGCCCGAGCCCGAGGCAGCGCCCGAGCCCGAGGCAGCGCCCGAGCCCGAGGCAGCGCCCGAGCCCGAGGCAGCGCCCGAGCCCGAGGCAGCGCCCGAGCCGCCCAAGAGTTCCGAGGAAGAGCCGAAGAGCTGATCGCTACTCGCGTCGTCGCCGCAGAGCGGCCAGCAGCACCAGCAGCACCCCTGCGCCGGCACCGCTGCCCGCGCCGGCAGCGCCGCAGCCGCAATCATCCGTGACTCTCTTGCCCTGGACCGTGATCGTCCAGTCCTGGAAGTCGGCGCCGTGGTCGTTGGTCACCACCAGCGAGACCTTGTGGTCCAGGCCGGCCTGGTTCCGGCTCGGGGTCCAGCTGATCTTGCCCTGGCCGTCGACCGACATTCCTGACGGACGGTTGACCTTGCGGCCGTCGACCTCCTTGCCCAGGCCGAAGCTCAGGTTGTCCTGCCTGCCGGCGACGTCCACCTTGTCGTCTTCGTCGTAGTGGTACGGCACGCCCGGCAATGCCACCAGGCCTGGGATGGACACGATCTTCGGCGGCAGGCCGCCCTCCGGGCCGAGCACCGTGATCGTGACGCCGCCCACGCCGAGGTTGGCCCCGGCCGTGGCCCGCGCGCGGACCTGGTACACGCCCGCGCCGTCGTAGGTATGCCACTGGGTCGTTTCCCTGCCCGGGCCCGCGGTGGTGCCGTCGTCGAAGTCCCAGAACAGCTGCTCCCAGGTACCCTCGATCTCGGCCTCCAGGTGAACGCTGTGCGGCGCCTGGCCCGCCACCTGATCAGCGAAGACCCGCACCGTGATCGGATCGGTGATCTCGCCAACGGTCAGCGCACGCTCGTCACGGCCGGTCAGGCCGGCGGCGTCCGTGGCCGCGGCCCGGATCAGGTATGTTCCGGCCGCGTCAAAGGTATGGTCCGTCGGCTCACCGGTGTCGACCGCGCCGGTGCCGTCGCCGAAGTCCCACAGGCGGGCCACGATCTCGTCGCCGTCCGGGTCCGTGACGGTCATCGTCAGGGTCGCGGTCAGGCCCTGGGGTGCGGCGGCCTCGATCGTCACCACGGGCGCGCGGTTCCCGCTGGCATCGGTCACGGTCACGGTCTGCGGCTCGGAGGCGTCGCGCCCGCCGGCGCAGTCCTCGACCTCGAGCACAACCTCGTACGCGCCGGGTAGCAGATAGACGTGCTCGACCGTCACGCCCTCCAGCGGCCGGGAGCCGTCCCCCGGGGTCCAGCGGTATCCGGTAATCCTCGCCCCGCCGGGCTGGCTCTGGCTGCCATCGAGCGAGACCTGCAGCGCGGCCGGGCCCTCGGTGGGAGCCACCGCTGGCCGCGCCTCGGGCGGATCCGTGCTGGTGACGACGCACTCGAGCTCGCCCTCGGCGGCGTCCGCCTCCGCCTCTGGCTCCGGCGTGCCCTCGTCGGCGTCTGCCCCTTCGCCGGCGTCGGCATCGGCCGCGTCGGCGTCGGCCTCGACCTCGGTCGACTCCGGCTCGGGCAGGCAGGCGCCGTCCTGGCAGCCGTGGGCGCAGTCCTCTGAACCGCCGTCTACGCAGGCTCCGGCGCCGTCACAGGTCCAGGCGTGCATCAGCGTGGATCCCACACAGGTGGCGGCCTGGCACTCCAGGCCCTGCTTCCAGTAATCGCAGGCACCGGCCGCGCCGCAGAAACCGGTCAGTCCGCAGGTGTCGGGCTCCGAGGCCGCGCAGTCGTCCTTGGGATCGGTCAGCTCGGCCACTGCAATACAGGTGAACAGATCCGAGCATTCCTGGCACTCCGGGCAGTCCTCGTCTTGCAGGGCGTCGTACACGCTGCAGTTGCCCTCGGCGTCACAGACGGCGCAGATCCCACAGTCCGTGTCCGCCGGTCTGACCGCGCAGGCGCCGCCACCGTTGCAGAAGCCTTCGATGCAGCCCTGACCGTCGCAGTCGCCCCGCGGATCCTGGCCCTGGGGCACTGCCGTGCAGGTGCCGAGATGGTCGGCGATGTTGCAGGCGACGCAGGCCGTGTCGCAGGCGCTGTTGCAGCAGACGTTGTCCACGCAGAACATGGAGCCGCCGCAGTCCGCCTCGGTGGTGCAGGGCTGGCCCAGTCCCTGATCCGGCTTGCAGGTGCCGTCGCAGTGGTACCCGGCCACGCAGTCCGAGTCGTCGCTGCAGGCTGCGGGACAGTCGTCGCCGTCGCAGATCACGTAGCCCGAGCACTCGCCGATGCCGCCGTCCACGCAGCTGTCGGTCTGGCAGATGTCGTCGTACTCCACGCGGGAGGGCGTGGCGCCGGTGCCGGGCAGACACTGGGCGTCCGGGCACTCGTGCTGCTCGCCGGCCGTGCAGACGCCCGCACCGTCGCAGTAGGAAGCGTCCTGGGCAGTGTCGGCGTCGGAGCAGGTCGCGGCCGCACACTCGGTGCCCTCCGCGTACAGGCGGCAGGCGCCCAGGCCGTCACAGCTCCCGTCTTGCTGGCAGGTGCTCGGATCGGCGGCGTCGCAGTCGCCGTACGGGTCGCTGCCGCTGTTGGCGCGGGGGAAGGACGGCGGCGTGTCACCCAGGCAGCCGGCCCGCTCGCGGCAGAGCGGCCGGGTGGCCGCGGCATCGCCCTTGAGCAGACCCTGGCAATCCTGCGTCGCGGCGCGGCAGGCTCCGGCGCCGTCACAGGTCTCGCCGTACAGGGCCGCATCGTAGTAGCAGGTGTCTCGTTCGGCGCCGGTGCCCCAGCCGAAGTAGTACCCGGCGCTGGCGCAGGACACGCCCGCGCACTCGTCCCTCTCGTCCTGCCCGTTGGCCTGGGGCGTGCAGCTGTCGACCGCCTGGCACTTGCGGCACAGGCCGCACTCGTCGCCCTGGGTCGCGTCGAACACGTTGCACTCGCCGGCGTCGTTGCACACGGCGCAGAGGCCGCAGTCCGTGCCCTGGCTTCGATTGGCGCACTGCCCGGTGCCGTCGCAGAATCCAGGATGGCAGCCGTCCTCGCCGCACTCCTCGTCGGGATCCTCGTTGGCCAGCACCGGGGAGCAGGCGCCCTCGGTGCCCTGGTTGTCGCAGCGCTGGCATAGCCCGTCGCAGGCGCTGTTGCAGCAAACGCCGTCCACGCAGAAGTTGGTCGAGCAGTCGTCGGGCGTGGTACACGGAGTGCCCAGATCGGCCTGCGGCACGCAGTGATTCGTGGGATCGCAGCGGTACCCGCTGACGCAGTCGGCGTTGCCGACGCAGGTGTTGGGACAGCTGTCGCCGGAGCAGGTGATGTACCCCGTGCAGACCTGGATCCCGCCGTCCTCGCACTGGGTGTCGCCGCAGGCATCGGCCCGGTCGACATAGCTGGGTGTAGAGTCGGCTCCGGGCACGCAGATCGCTGTGGCGCAGGCCGTGGAGCCGCCGTCATCGCAGCTACCCGCACCGTCGCAGGTGTCGTCTGCGTGCTCTACCTCCGCGTCGCAGTGCGCCGGATCGCAGACCGTGCCCGAGGTCCAGAGGCGGCAGGTGCCGGCGCCGTTGCACTCGCCGTCTCGGCCGCAGGTGCTGGCGTCCTCCTGGGCGCAGTCGTCGTACGGATCCGTGCCGGCTGCGACGTCGCCCAGCGAGGGGGCCTCGTGGCCGCTGCAGCCGCCTGGTGTGCTGCAGGGGGTGCGGTCGAGCACGGCACCGCCCTGGATTGCACCGCGGCAGTCATTGCTGGCCGTGCGGCAGGCGCCGGCGCCGTCGCAGACGTCACCGTAGCTGCCGCCGTCGCTGTAGCACGTATCGCCGACCCAGCCGAAGTAGTAGCCGGCCGTCGTGCAAGAGCCCGGGGTGCACTCGGCCTTGAGGTCCTCGCCGTCGCCCTGCGGCACGCAGCTGTCCACGTCCGCGCACTTGCGGCACAGGCCGCAGTCACCGTTCTGGCTGCCGTCGTACAGACAGTTGCCGGTGGCGTCGCAGGCCGCGCAGATCCCGCAGTCCGTGCCCGGCGCCCTGACCGAGCACTGGCCGATGCCGTCGCAGTGGCCCGGCCGGCAAGCCTCGGCCTCGCACTCGCTGTCCGGGTCCTGGCCGCCCGGGATGGGCGAGCAGGTGCCCTCGGCGCCGGAGAGGTCACAGCGCTGGCACAGCCCGTTGCAGATGCTGTTGCAGCACACGCCGTCGATGCAGAAATTGGATGAGCAGTCGCCAGGCAGGGTGCAGGGCGTGCCCAGATCCGCGTCCGGCACGCAGTGGTTGACGCCGTCGCAATGGTACCCGCTCACGCAGTCTCCGTCTCCCGAGCAGGTGGCGGGACAGCTGTCGCCGGAGCAGGTGATGTACCCGGTGCAGGTCAGGATGCCGCCGTCATCGCAGGCCACGCCGAGGCATGTGTCGTCCAGCTCCACGTAGCTGGGCGTCGAGCCCGAGCCGGGTATGCAAACCGCATCCGGGCACTCGGTCGATCCGCCGTCCTGGCAGACGCCCAGACCGTCGCAGGTGTCGTCGAAGTGCTCCTCGTCGGCCGTGCAGTGTGCGGCCAGGCACACGGTGCCCACCGGGTGCAGACGGCAGGCTCCTGCGCCGTCGCAGTTGCCGTCCAGCCCGCAGGTGCTGGCCGGCTCGGCCGTGCAGTCGTCGTACGGGTCGTCGGCGGCGTCAACCAGGCCCAGGGTGGGTATTGTGCTGCCCGTGCAGCCCTCGGGCGTGCGGCAGGCGGTGCGGATCAGAGCGACCGCGCCCTGGGGCGTGCCGTCGCAATCGTCAGCCGGCCCCCGGCAGTTGCCCTCGCCGTTGCACAGGTCGCCGTAGCTGCCGCCGTCGAAGTGACAGGCGTCGCCGATCCAGCCGTGGTAGTAGCCGGCGCTCGCGCAGTCTACGGGTGTGCAGTCGTTCTTCACATCCTGCCCGTCGGCCTGGGGCACGCAGGTGTCGAGATTGCCGCACTCGAGGCAGGGCCCGCAGTCCTCGTCCTGGCTGTCGTCGTACACGCAGGTACCGCCGGTGTCGCACTCCCCGCAGATGCCGCAGTCCGTGCCCTGGCTGCTGATGGCGCATCCGCCGGATCCGTCGCAGTACCCGGGCCGGCACAGCTCGACCTTGCAGTCGTCGTCCGGGTTGTCCCCGGTCGCCACGTCGTCGCAGGTACCCACCGATCCCGCCAGGTCGCAGCGCCGGCACAGCCCGTCGCAGAGGTTGTTGCAGCATACCCCGTCTACGCAGAAGCCCGAGGCGCACTCGCCCGGCCGTCCGCAGGGGTTCCCGTTGCCCTGGTCTGGCACGCACAGGTTCGATCCGTCGCAGTGATAGCTGGTGACGCAGTCTGCGTCGCCGGCACAGGCCGAGGGACAGTCGGTGCCCGCGCAGGTCACGTACCCGTCACAGTCCGCGGAGCCGCCGTCCTGGCACGCGGTGGCGCCGCAGATGTCGTCCAGCTCGAGGTGCGAGGGCGTGTCGCCGGAGCCGGGCACGCAGGTCTGGTCGGAGCACTCCGCGGAGCCGCCGTCCTGGCAGGTGCCCGCGCCGTCACAGGTGTCGGCCGCGTGCTCGAAGTCGTCGGTGCAGGTTGCGGCCTGACATACGGTACCAGAGGCCCACAGGCGGCAGGCGCCCGAGCCGTCGCAGTCGCCGTCACGCCCGCAGGTGCTCTGCGCCTCGGTATCGCAGTCGCCGTACGGATCCGTGCCCCCGCTCACCGGGCTCTGCGAGGGCGGCGTGGTGCCCACGCAGTCCGCGGTCGAGCGGCAAACGCCGCGCGACTCGGCGGCCGCGCCCTGGACCGTGCCGCTGCACTCCTGGGCCGCGGTGCGACAGGCCGAGGCGCCGTTGCACACGCCGCCGTACGTGGCGCCGTCGTAATAGCAGGTGTCGCCGACCCAGCCGTGGTAATACCCGGCCGACTGGCAGGAGGCCGGCGTGCATTCGCCCTTGATGTCGTCGCCGTCGGCCTGGGCCGTGCAGGCGCCGAGGCCGGAGCACTCCTCGCACAGCGGGCAGTCCCCGTCCTGGCTGTCGTCGTAGATGCAGGTTCCGACCGCGTCGCACTCGGCGCAGATCCCGCAGTCCGTGCCCTGGGACTCGAGCGCGCAGGCACCCGAGCCGTTGCAGTCGCCGGTGAGGCAGGCGCCGTTGCACTCGTTGTCCGGGTCGGTACCGGCGTTGCTGGGGGAGCAGGCGCCCTCGGAGCCGGTCAGGTCGCAGCGCTGGCACAGCCCACCGCAGGCGCTGTTGCAGCACACGTCGTCGACGCAGTGGCCCGAGGCGCAGTCGCCTGGAATGCTGCAGGGCGAGCCTAGGCCCGAGCCGGGCACGCAGTGGTTGGAGCCGTCGCAGGAGTACCCGGTCACGCAGTCGCCGTCGCCGGCGCAGGTGGTGGGGCAGTCAATGCCGTCGCAGGTCACGTAACCCGTGCAGGTCTGCGTGCCGCCGTCGCCGCAGGCCGAGGCGCCGCAGGTGTCGTCGAGCTCGACGTGAGACGGTGTGGACCCCGAGCCGGGCACGCAGGTCTGATCCGGACACTCGGCGGAGCCGCCGTCCTGGCATACGCCGGCGCCGTCGCAGGTGTCGGCGTAGTGCTCGGTGTCGGCCGAGCAGGACGGCGCCACGCACTCGGTACCCGCAATCCACAGCCGGCAGCCACCCGCGCCGTCGCAATCGCCGTCCTGGTTGCAGGTGCTCTGCAGATCCGGGTCGCAGTCGTCGTACGTGTCCTGCCCGGCAATGACAAAGCCCTGGGACGGGCCGGCGCTGCCCGTGCAGCCGCCCGTGGTGCGGCAGGTCGTGCGCGTCTCGGCCGCGGGCCCCTGGCTTGCAGCGGTGCAGTCCGCGCTCGCCGTGCGGCAGGCGCCCGCGCCGTCGCACAGCTCGCCGTAGCTGCCGCCGTCGAAGTAGCAGGTGTCACCGACCCAGCCGTAGTAGTACCCGGCCGACTGGCACGAGGCCGCGGTGCACTCGCCCTTGATGTCCTCGCTCGCGGTCTGCACCACGCAGCTGCCCACGGCCCCGCACTTGCGGCACAGCCCGCAGTCGTCGTTCTGCGAGCTGTCGAATACGCAGGAGCCGCTCAGGTTGCACTCGGCGCAGGTGCCGCAATCCGTGCCCTCGGGCGAGAGCTGGCAGGCGCTGGCGCCGTCGCACTCGCCGGTGCGGCAGGTGGCGGTCGGGCAGTCGCCCTTGGGGTCTTGCCCTGCCGCGACCGACGCACAGGTGTCGATCGCCGAGCAGACCTCGCAGGAAGGGCAGTCTCCGTCCTGGGTGGCGTCGTACACGTTGCAGTCGCCGCTGGCGTTGCAGTTCACGCAGGTGCCGCAGTCGGTGCCGGCCGCCTCGTATACGCACATGTAGCTCTGGCAGCTCGCGCAGGCGGCCACCCCGCAGTGGCCCACGCCGGTGCAGCAGTCGCCGGCGGCGCAGCAGATGTTGTTGTCGCAGTGCCCGCTGCCGCACTCGGGATCGGAGTTGCAGGGCGAGCCGTCGGGCAGGCCGCAGCTCTCGGAGGTGATCACGAACTCGTCTACGGACCAGCCGTCGTCGGTGTTCGAGCTGTCGCTGCCAAAGTTGAGCTGGAACTGGAAATCGCTGTTGCTGTACGCAGAGAGGTCGACCCAGACCTCGCGCCAGCCATGATCATCCTCGAAGCCGGGCTTTCCGTTCACGGCGCTGCAGCCGGAGGCGCTGATCGAGGAGTCGTCGTACCCCGTGGACGGCGTGATGTCGCCCCAGGAGCTGCCGTTGTAGACTTGGATGTTGCCGCCGTCATAGTTGGTCTCGAAGTCCTGCCAGTGCCAGAAGCGCAGCCGGGCGTTGGTGGCGCCAGAGAGATCGATCACCGGAGAGCGCAGGTAGTTGCAGGCGTAGCTGCTGTAGCTGCTGTTCAGGTCGATGTCCCAGCCCTTTCCACCACCCGAGATGTCGCTCTTTGGGTCCGCGGTCGGGCTGCCCCACTCCCACTCGTCCTCGTCGCCGTCGTGAGTGAAGCTGCCGTTGCTCGCCTCGAGCGGCGCGTGGAAAAGCTCGCAGGCGATCGGCCGGTTGCCGGCCGGATCGCCGCTGAAGCTGAAGCTCGAGTCGCCGGTGACCACGAGGTCCGAGCTCTGGGCGATGTACAGATCCAGGGTGCGGCTCTCGCCCGAGTCGGGCATGGTGTCGGCGTTGACCCAGAGGTAGCTCGCGCCCTCGGGCAGGTCGTGGGCCAGGCCGGAGAAGGTGACCTCGCCTCCGGAGAGCGTCTCCTGGCCCAGCATGTCGTCGACCATGAACCACTTGCGCACGTACAGCCAGTCGCCCGAGTCGGTGTCGAGCACGCCGGTGGTGCAGCAACCCGATTTTCCGCCAAAGGGCGTGTGCCCGTCGCTCCAGGTGCTGTCGTCGTACTGCGGCTCCCACCAGGCGTAGCCGTTGCCATCCAGCGGCGGGGCCACGCGCGAGCCGTCGCCGGCCCAGTACTTGAACGACGGATTGGCGTTGCAGTCCGCGTCGAGGGTGTCCATGTTGGAGTCGTCGTCACCGGGCGGGATGACCCACCAGCCGTTCATCTCCACGCCCACGTCGAACCCGCCGGTGCCCCCGCCGCCCAGCGCGCCGTTGTGCACCACTGCAGCGAAGAGGTTGGCGCCGTGCTTGAGCGTCCAGGCGATGTCGGCGTTGGTCGCGTTCCAGTACGACTCGCCGTGATCCTCGTTGAGGTTCTCGTTGACCAGCTTGCCGTTGACGAAGGCGCGGGCGCCGTCGTCGAAGGCGAGGTACGTCGAGCCGGTCTTGGTGGGGTAGATGCTGTGATACAGGCGGACCGTACCCACGTCGGCCGCGTCGGAGCCACGGAAGGTCGCGGTCAGCGAGTCGAGCGGCAGCGAGCCGCCGCTGTGGTTCACGTCGAGCGCGAGCTGCAACATCTCGTAGTCGGCGATGTAGCCCTGACGCGTGCGTCCGGTGCTGGGATGGGACGCGGTGACCGAGGTCAGGTCCTTCTGCGTGTCGACCACGATGTCGATGTTGTCCGAGAATTCGCCGAACCACTTCACGCTCTCCTGCAGCATCTGCCACTGGAAGCCGTACGTCCCGGGCGTGGCCGGCGCCGTGATCTGGAAGTCGAAGGTCTTGTTCTGGCCCTGGGTGATCGAGTCGCCGCCGCCGAGCTGCATCCGGTTGAAGCCCCAGTTGGAGTTGTCCTGGGGATTCTGCGAGCCGAGCTTGAAGTTGGTGGCCTGGGTCCAGGTGGTGCTGCCGGTGTTCTTCATCGTCACCTGCACCTGTGCCGTCTGGCTCGGCGTCATCGAGGTCGGCACGTTGGCCTGGGACACGAACTCGGCGCCGTGCGAGCCGGGCGGAAAGGTGATGTCGTCGACCCACACCGCGTCCGAGCCCGAGGAAGTCGTCCAGTCGCGCTCGTACTCCCACTTGTACGTGTGGCTGCCAGCGGTCACCTGGTAGGTCGGCGAAAGGGTCCAGCCGTTGCTGCCGCCCCAGGCGTCCTTCTCGTCGCCGTCGATGTAGAAATACAGCTTGTCATAACTCTCGCTGGAGGTGCGGTACCAGAACTGCACGTCGCCGGCGCTGCGGTCCAGGGTGACCCAGATCGAGGAATCCCCGTACGCGTCGTCCCACCAGTCGCAGCTCATGCGCGCCGAGTGACTCGTGCTGTGCGACTCCCCGGTGCTGAGATCCGGATCGTAGCAGGGATAGGTGTGGTCCCGCTGCCAGCTCAAGTCGTCGTGGCTCCAGTTGCTCTCGAAGTCTTCGAAGACCTCGGTGGCGGCCAGGGTCAGCGAGTCGAGGGTCTTGTCCTCGGGGCTGCAGGCAGGAAGCAGCACTGCCGGCAGCGCGAGGAGCAGGGAGAATGCGCGCGCGAGCTTCATTGATCACTCCCGCGGAGTCAATACCCCGATTTTTCAATAATGAAGAAATTATAATAGGTTGTCAAACCATCGCGCGCGTTGGAACCGGCGCCCCGGCCGCTCGAGAGCCCGCGCTCGCGAGCACTCGCGGGAGCGAGGCAGGGAGGGCAGAGACCCGGATCAGCGTCTGCGGCGCCTCAGTCCGACCAGCAGCAGGAGGAGGAGCAGGTACGGGCTCGCACTGCCTGCACTGCTCGAGCACCCGCAGCTCTCGCCCGGAGCCTTGCCGCCCACGGCGATCGTCCAGTCCTGGAAGTCGCTGCCGTGATCGTTGCTCACGGTGAGCGTGACCCGGTGTGCGGCGCCGGCCTGGTCGCGGCTCGGGGTCCAGCTGATCAAGCCCTGATCGTCGACCAACATGCCCTCGGGCCGGTTGACCTTGCGGCCGTCGATCTCCTTGCCCAGATGGAACTTCAGGTTGTCCCGGCTGCCGATCACGTCCACGCTGTTGTCGTCGTCGTAGTCATACGGCACACCGGGCGCGGCCAGGAGGCCGGGCGTGGACACGATGCGCGGCGGCAGCCCGCCCTCGGGGCTGAGAACGGTCACGGTCACCCCGCCCACGCCCACGTTGCCGCCCGAGATGGCCCGGGCTCGCACGCGGTACGTGCCGGCCCCGTCATACGTATGCCACGCCGCTATGTCCTTGCCCGGCTCGGTGGCGGCGCCGTCGCCGAAGTCCCAGGCCAGCTGGTACCAGGTGCCCTCGACCTCGGCGTTGAGCTGTACGGTCAGCGGCGCGGTTCCAGCCACCGGATCGGCGGTCACGGTCACCTGGATCGTCTTGTCCGGATCGCCCACGGTGACGGCGCGCACGGCCCGGCCGGTCAGTCCGTACTCGTCAACGGCCGAGGCCTCGATCTGGTACACCCCGGCCGACCCGAAGCCGTGGCTCGCCTGCTCGCCGCTGACCTGGGCGCCATCGCCGAAGTCCCACAGCCGGGCCACGATCGCGTCGCGGTCCGGATCGCTGGCCGTCATCTGCACCGTGATGTCGAGCCCGCTGATGGTCGGCTCCTCGATGGTCACCACGGGCGCGTGGTTGCCGCTGGCGTCGGTCACGACCACGGTCAACGGCTCGGAGACATCGCTGCTCCCGGCGCAGTCCTCGACCTCGAGCGTGGCCTGGTACGTGCCGGGTACGGGGTAGCAATGGGTGGCGCTCACGCCGGACATCCCCATCGAGCCATCGCCCGGAGTCCAGCGGTACGCGGTGATCGCAGCGGCTCCGGGCAGACTCCCGCTGCCGTCGAAGCTCACCTCGAGTGGCGCCCGGCCCTCGGGCGAGGCGGGAATGGACGCGGCCACGGCCTGCGGCCCGGCCGTGCCGTCGATCGCGCACTCGATCGCTTCACCCTCGTCTCCGTCTCCATCCGCGTCGGCGTCCGCGTCGGCGTCCGCGTCAGTGTCGGCGTCCGAATCCGAGTCCGTGTCCGAGTCCGAATCCGTGTCCGAGTCCGAGTCGGTATCCGAGTCCGAATCAGCATCAGCGTCCGCATCGGGCGCGGTGGTGCACGCCGCATCCTCACAGCCGTGCGCGCAGGTCTCGCTACCTGTCTCCTGGCAGGTCCCTGCGCCGTCGCAGGTATGGGCATGGTGCAGCTCGTTGCCCACGCAGGCCGCGACCTGGCAGATCTCGCCCGCCGGCCAGTACGCGCAGGTTCCGCCCGCAGCGCACAGGCCGGTCAGTCCGCAGCTCTCCACGGTCTCGGCCGCGCAGTCGTCGCCCGGGTCGGTGCCCTCCTGCACGGCCGCGCAGCTGCCCGCTGCCGCGCACTCCTGGCACGCCGGGCAGTCGTCGTCCTGCAGCGCGTCGAACACCGTGCAGCCGCCCTGATCGTCGCAGGTCGCGCAGGTGCCGCAGTCGGTGCCGGCCGCCTCGACCGCACAGGCGCCGGCGCCGTCACAGAAGTCCTTGCCGCACGGGCTTGCGTCGCAGTCGCCGCGCGGGTCCTGGCCCTCGGGTACGGCCGAGCAGGTGCCCTTGCGGCTGGGCAGGTTGCAGGCCACGCAGGTGCCGTCGCAGGAGCTGTTGCAGCACACGTGATCCACGCAGTACAGGGAGCCGCTGCAATCTCCGGAATCGCTGCAGTCCTGACCCAGGCCCGTGTCGGGTACGCAGCTGCCGTCGCAGTGATACCCGTCCACGCAGTCCCCGTCTCCGGCACAGCTGACCGGGCAGGCGTCGCCGTTGCAGGTGACGTACCCGCTGCACTCGGTGATGCCGGCGTCCACGCAGGCGTCGAACTGGCACGTGTCGTCGTGCTCCACCCGCGACGGTGTGGCCCCACCACCGGGCACGCAGCGGGCGTCCGGACATTCGGTCCGGGCCCCGGGCTCGCAGGTGCCGGCACCGTCGCAGAGCGAGGCGGCCTGCGCGTGATCGTCGTCCGCGCAGGTCGGAGGTGCGCAGATCGTGCCCTCGCTGTAACGACGGCAATCGCCGAATCCGTCGCAGCTGCCGTCCAGCCCGCAGGTGCTCTCGCCCTCGGCGTCGCAATCCCCGAAGGGATCGGTGCCGCCGTCGGCCGGCGAGAAGCTGGGTGGCGTGGTGGCGCTGCAGCCGGCCTTGCTGCGGCAGGCCGGGCGGCTTGCCGCGGCCGCGCCCTGGAGCAGGCCCAGGCAGTCGTCGGCCGGGAGCCGGCAGGATCCGTTGCCGTCGCAGGTCTCCCCGTACAGCGCGCCGTCGTAGAAGCAGGTGTCGCGCTCGGCGCCCGAGCCCCAGCCGTAGTAGTACCCGGCGCTGGCGCAGGGCGAGCCGCTGCAGTCCTCGCGCTCGTCCTGGCCGCTGGTCTGATCCGTGCATTCACCCACCGCCTGACAGCGGCGGCAGGGTCCGCACTCGGCGCCCTGGGTCGCGTCGTACACGCAGTGCCCGGCGTCGTCGCAGGCCGCGCAAATGCCGCAATCGGTGCCCTGCGGATCGGCCGCGCATTGCCCGGTGCCGTCGCAGTATCCCGGGTGACAGTCGTCGTCGTCGCATTCGCTGTCCGGATCGAGGGTGTCCGGCACCGGGGAGCAGGTCCCCCGGGCGCCGGCCACGTCGCAGCGCAGGCAACCCCCCACGCAGGTGCTGTTGCAGCATACGCCGTCGATGCAGAGTCCGGTCGAGCAGTCGCCGGGCTCGTCGCAATCCGCGCCCAGATCTGCCGCCGGCACGCAGTGGTTGGCCGGGTCGCAGCGGTACCCGTCGATGCAATCCGCGTTGCCGATGCAGCTCGAGGGACAGTCGTTGCCGTTGCAGTTGAGGTACCCGGTGCAGTTCTGGGTGCCGCCGTCCTCGCAGACCAGCGCACCGCAGGTGTCGTCGAGCTCGAGGTACGCGGCCGTGGCGCCGGTTCCGGGCACGCAGATCTGGTCCGCGCATGCGCTGGAGCCGCCATCGACGCAGCGGCCCACCCCGTCGCACAGATCGTCGGCGTGGGCCACGTCGCTGTCGCAGTGCGCGGCCTCGCAGATCGTGTCCGCGGCATACAGCCGGCAGGCGGCGTTGCCGTTGCACTCGCCGTCCTGGCCGCAGGTGCTCACGTCTTCCTGGTCGCAGTCGTCGTACGGATCCTGGCCCGCCGGTACGTGCCCCTGCGACGGCGGCACCAGACCCACGCAACCCTCGGCCGTGCGGCAGGTTGTGCGGGTCATCGCGGCCGCGCCCTGGGTCGCGCCCACGCAGTCGGCGGCCGCGGTGCTGCAGGCGCCGAAGCCGTCGCACTGATCGCCGAAGCTGCCGCCGTCGAGGTAGCAGGTGCTGCCAGCCCAGCCGTAGTGATACCCCTGTGCCGCGCACGAGCCCGGCGGACACTCGCTCTTGAGGTCCTCGTTCGCGGTCTGGGGCACGCAGGAGCCGATCGCGGCGCACTTGTAACAAGGATTGCAGTCGGCGTGCGCCGTGCTGTCGTAGTCGCAGCTCCCGCTGGCGTTGCAGCGGGCGCAGATCCCACAGCTCGTGCCTTCGGTCTCGGCGTCGCACTGGCGGAAGCCGTTGCAGTCGCCCTTGAGGCACGGCTCGGCGCCGTCGCACTCGTTGTCCGGATCCTGGCCCGCCGGGATCGCGGTGCAGATTCCCAGCGAGCCGGTCACGTCGCAGCGCTCGCAGGTGCCGTTGCACGCGCTGTTGCAGCAGCGCCCGTCCACGCAGTTGCCCGAAGCGCACTGGCCCGGCGCGATGCAGGGATCGCCGATACCAGCGTCCTCCACACAATGGGCCCCGTCGCAGTGGTACCCGTCCACGCAGTCGCCGTCGCCGGAGCAGGTTGTCGGGCACTGGTTGCCGTTGCAGGTCACGTATCCTTCGCAGGGCTGGCTTCCGCCGTCCTCGCACGTGGTGAACCCGCAGGTGGAGTCTAGCTCCAGGTGCGAGGGCGTTGATCCGGATCCCGGCACGCAGAGCTGATCCGGGCAGGCCGCGGAGCCGCCGTCCAGGCAGGTACCGTTGCCGTCGCAGGTGTCCTCGTAGAACTCGGTGTCGCCGGTGCAGCTAGGGGTGCCGCACTGGGTGCCGCTGGGCCACTGGCCGCAGGCGCCGGCGCCGTTGCAGTCGCCGTCCTGCTGGCAGGAGGACGGCAGATCCTGGGTGCAGTCGTCGTACGTGTCGGTCCCGTCCGCCACGTGCCCCAGCCAGGGCGCGGTCGCGTCGAAGCAGCCCTCGGGCGTGCGGCAGGCGGTGCGGGTGATGTCGGCCGAACCCTGGACCGAGCCGTTGCAGTCGCCCGAGCCATCGCCGCAGGCGCCGCTGCCGTTGCAGGAGCCGCCGTACTCGCCGCCGTCCTTGTAGCAGGTGTCGCCAACCCAGCCGTAGTAGTAGCCCAGGTCGGCGCAGGGCTGACCGCTGCAGTCGTTCTTGGGATCCTGGCCCGCGGGCACGTTCTCGCAGTCGTCTTTGTCACTGCACTGCTCGCAGGCCGGGCAGTCCTCGTCCTGGGTCTCGTCGTACCGGCACTGGCCGCTGTCGTTGCAGGCTGCGCACTTACCGCAGTCCGTGCCCTGGGGCTCGTTCTGGCAGTTGCCGGCCCCGTCGCAGTCCCCTGTCTTGCAGGGATTGAGAAAGCCCCAGCAGTTGCCCTTGGGATCCTGGCCTGCCGGTACATACTCGCAGCTCCCGATCGCCGAGCACTGCTCGCAGGACGGGCAGTCCTCGTCCTGGGATCCATCGTACTGGTTGCAGTTCCCGCTGCCGTCGCAGGCCACGCAGATACCGCAGTCCGTGCCGGCGGGATTGTTCGTGCAGGTGGCGTTGGTACAGGCCACGCACCCGGCCGGACCGCAGTCGGACTGCTCGTCGCAGCAGGTGCCGCCGTTGCAGCAGATGCTGTTGTTGCAGTACCCGCTGCAGCATTCGCTGCCGTCGCTGCAGGTCTCGCCGTTCTGCTTGAGCGAGCAGGTCGGGGGGAAGGTGATGTCGTCGACCCAGGCCTCGTCGGATCCAGAGGTGAAGGTCCAGTTTCGCTCGTACTCCCACTTGTAGGTGTGGGTTCCCGTGGTCACCGCGTAGGTCGGGGACTGGGTCCAGTCCGTGATCCAGCCGTCCCAGGCCCCCTGCTCCACATCGTCGATGTAGAAGTACAGGTAGTCTCCCGATGCGGCGTACACCCGGTACCAGAACTGGACGTTTCCGGCGAGGCGATCGAGCGTTACCTCCATGCTCGAGCTTCCGTATTCCTCCTCGAGCCAGTCGCAGTTGTTCAGATTCGCCGCATGATTGGCGCTGTGATACTGGCTGGTGGTGATCGTCGGATTGCCGCAGGGGTACGAGTGGTCGAGCTGCCAGGGCAGGAAGTTGAAGCCGTCGCTCTCGAAGTCCTCGAAGGTGGCGCTCGCGGCCAGCTGCCTGGCCTGCAGCGACTCGCCCTGCTCGCTGCAGCCCGGGACGGCCGGCGCCAGCGGGATCAGGGCCAGGACGATGATCTGGACTCGTCTCATCGGTTCACCAGCGGAGATCGTCTCCGATCGTTCCGAGAATGCGGGAAACCGATTTCCGTGTCAAATATCGCGGTGCTAGACTAGATTGTTCGCGTCTCCGGGGTGGGTCCGGTCAGGAGGCGAGCATGCGGAACTGTGCAGTCGCGCTGCTCGTGGCGCTATCCGGTCTGCTGCTGCCGGCCCCGGTCTCGGCCGAGGTGCTCGAGCTCTCGGTGGAGCTGCCCGCGCCGCGGGTGTGGCGGGACGCGCTGGGCTTCAGCCACGTGAGCCTCCCGGGGTACCGCCCCGTGGGCCTGCCGGGCGCGCCGGCCCTGCCCGCGCGCTCGCTGCTGGTGCTGGTGCCGCCCGGGCATCGTGCGGCTTCCGTGGAGCTGGTACCCGTGGAGACCCGCCGGATTCCAGGAGTCCACCAGATCTACCCGGTCCAGCGCCAGTACCCACAGAGCTATTCAGGTCCGCGGCCCTTTACCGAGCCCGAGCCTGCGCTGTACGTCAACCACCCGATCCGGCGACGGCTCGGCGGAGCCGCGCGGCCCGCCACCTGGTCCAAGCGCGGCTTCCAGCTGGTGCCCGTACGCGTCGAGCCGGTGGCGTACGAACCGGCCGCAGGCCGCCTGTCGTACGCCGCGCGGCTGAGCGTGACCGTGACCACGGCGCTCGGAGAGCGCCCCGGCCCGCGGGCCCGGCACCGCGGCCTGGAGCGCGACGTGGCCGCCGTCCGGCCGCTGGTGGCCAACCCGGCCGCGTTCGCCAGGTACGCCCGGACCGCGGCCCCGGCGCCCGACGAGCATCGCTACGTGGTCGTCACCTCCGAGGCCCTGGCCGCCTGCGCCGGGGAGCACAGCCTGGACACGCTCCTCGCGGAGAAGAACGCCCGCGGCATCACCACCCGCGTCGCGACGATGGCCGCGATTCGCGCGGGGTACGCCGGCGAAGACGACGCAGCCAGGGTGCGTGCCTTTGCCCGCGAGATGTACGACGACCACGACGCCGAGTACCTGCTGCTCGTGGGCGACGCCGACCTCGAGCTCAAGGGCGGCGAGACCGAGCCGGTGATCGTGCCGGTGCGCGGGCTGTGGGGCGACGTGGATTTCGGCGGCGAGGAGCTGAACATGCCGTCGGATCTGTACTATGCCGCGCTCGACGGCGACTTCAACGCGGATCAGGATTCCGTGTTCGGCGAGGAGACCGACGACGCCGACGTGCTGGCCGAGCTGACCGTGGGCCGCGTGCCCGCCGACTCCTGCGAGGAGGTGAGCAACTTCGTGCGCAAGACCCTGGCGTATCGTGAGGCCTCGGGCCCGTACCTCGAGGACGTGTGGATGGCCGGCGAGTGGATCAACGAGTACGCCACGGGCAGGGACCTGCTCGATCCGCTGGTCACGGGCTCGCACGAGGCCGGGATCTGGCTGCACGGCTTCGCGGACAATCCCTTCTTCGCCGTCCACACCCTGTACGACGCCGACCTGGGCGGCAAGGACGGCTGGGGCGGGGCCGAGATCCTCGATCTGATGAACGGCAGCGTGCACATCCTCAACCACGCGGGCCACAGCGGGAACAACTACAACATGCGCATCACCTGCGACCAGCTCGACGCGGGCATCGCCAACACCGAGTACTTCTTCCAGTACACCACGGGCTGCTATCCGGGGGCCTTCGACAACCGCCAGGATCCGCTGTACTCGAACAACGAGGTCACCCCCCAGGACAGCTTTACCGAGCACTTGGTGCTGGGCGAGCAGGGCGCCTTTGCCGCGGTGAGCTTCTCCCGCTTCGGCGTGGGCGACCTGCTGCCGCGCACATTCTGGGACGGGGCCTTCGGCCAGGGTCTCAAGCAGCTGGGCCGGCTCCACGAGCACTCGCGTGAGCTGGGCGCGGGCTGGATCGACGACCGGTTCGTGCGCTGGCAGGTGTACTCGCTGAACCTGTTCGGCGATCCCGAGTTGCCGCTCAAGATGAGCGGCAGCGCGGATCCCGTTCTGGGTCTGCCCGCCGGGCCGGTGTATTTCTACGGCCTCACAAAAGGCGAGAGTCCGCCGGACCAGGTGATCGTGGTGCGCAACGACGGCGGCGGAACGCTGGAGTGGAGCGCGAGCTCGGACCAGGAGTGGCTCACGCTGACGCCGGAATCGGGTGCGGCGCCGGGCACGATGACGCTCTCGGCGGACGCGGCCGGGCTGTCCCAGGGTACCTACACCGCGACCGTCACCGTGACTGCGGCGGCGGCGAGCAACTCCCCGCAGACCCTGGACGTTCAGCTATACGTGGTAAACATCCCGGGTGCAGACGTCCCCCACACCGCCACGCCGCCGGTGGTGGACGGCACCATCGCCCCGGACGAGTACGAGGGCGCAGCGTACGTGGACCTGGGCCTGTCTGCTCCGGGTGTGTCCTGGGCGCGGCTCTGGCACGATAACGACACGCTGTTCGTCTCCTTTGAGGTGGACGGCGATCCCGGTGACGATGGCGACGACGCGGTGCTGCTCCAGCTCGACAGCGACGACGACGATCGGTTCCCCGACAGCCCGGGCGATGACGGACAGTACTACGTGCTGGCCGACGGCTCGGTGCTGTTCATACCCTTCTACTCCCAGGGCGATGGATACCTCCTGGGCGACATGGAGTACGAGGCCCCGGGCGTCGAGAGCGCCTGCGACATGGTCATGGGTCGCCGCATCGTGGAGATCGCGATCGACCTCTCGCAGAGTCACCTCGTGCTCGAGCCGGGAGAGAGCTTCGGCCTGTTCATCATGGTGGTCGACAAGCTGAACTCGAGCGCCGGTCTCATCGGCGCCTGGCCCCAGTTCCAGCCCGAGCTCGACGCGAAGTACTTCGGCGGGGTGACACTGGAGCTGGAGCGGGACGCGGTGTTCGTGGAGCCGGAGAGCCTGGCCTTCTCGGGCCAGGCCGGCGAGGCGCAGACCGGGCCGCTGACGTTGAGCATCGACGCCACGCTGGACGAGGACCTCGACTTCACGCTCACCGCCTCCGAGGCCTGGATCGTCCTGGCCGAGGACCAGGGCGCCACGCCGGCCGCGATCGAGGTCCGTGCCGATCCCGCGCTGCTCGCGGTCGGCGAGTACGCGGGCACGGTCACGGTGCTCGCGCCCGATGCTGTCAACTCGCCGCTGACCGTTCCGGTGAGCTTCCGCGTGGCCGAGCCGGATCCGGTGTTCGAGTGCGAGCCGGCCTCGCTGAGCTTCGAGATGGTCGAGGGCGAGAACACGCCCGAGCCGCAGGCGGTGAGCATCACCAACGCGGGCGGTGGCGAGCTGCAGTGGAGTGCCATGGCCGCAGGCGGCTGGCTCGACCTGTCCGAGAGCTCGGGGACCGCGCCGAGCACCCTGCACGTGGGCCTGGCCGTGGAGGACATCGCGCCGGGAAGCTACTCGGGCCTGGTGCTGCTCACCGCGCCCGGCGCGGCCCCGGTCCAGGTGGCGGTGATTCTGACCGTTGTCCGCGGATCCTCGGGCGGCGACCGCACGAGCTGCGGCGCGGCCGGGCCAGGGGGCGCGGTGTTGGCGCTGGTGCTGCTGGCACTGATCGTGTTGCGCTGGAGAAACCGCGGGCTGTAGGGCGGGCATGCCCCGCCCTTGCCTGCTGGGCGTGTGCACAGAGGGTGCGGCACGCCGCGCCCCTACAGTGAGTTCCTGACCGCGGGTTTCAACCCGCGGCCAAAAAACGCTCGCCTTGTTTGGCTCGATCCTGCGGGACGACTTCTTGGGCCCACTTCGATTAGTTCTGTGCAAGTGAAGATTCCCGCCTCGGCGGCTGGAAGAATCGGACTCAACCGCTTGAAATGATTGATGTGGTCCGGGATTTTACTGGACCGCCGGTTCGTAAATGCTTGATATTAAAGATAGATTTATGGAGGCGGCGGGAGTCGAACTCGCGCGCCCGAAACTGTAAAAACGTAGGTGGACTGCATGCTTCCCTGCATTCTCCACTACTGGCCTCTTCCGTCTTGGTGCCCCTGAGTCCCTCTCATTCCCCCTCATTTTGTGCCGGTCTGGGACCGAAATGGGACCATACTGGACGAGGTACTGGCGAAGGAGAGCCATCCGGTTGCATGGTCGACACCGACTGCGACCGGGGCCAGTCATGCCGGGTGGCGTCGTGCGTGACCAACCCTTTAGCCTGGACCGAGTGCCAAACCGAATACGACTGCCGGGTGGGGCAGTTGTGTAGCGACGGATCCTGTGAACGGAGCCCGGACAGCGCTTTTTGATCCCGGGCTCCGGCCGGACCGGGCCGCGTGCAGGCTCGCCAGATCGCGGTGGAAAGCAAGCTCGGTAACTGTCACGCAGAAATCAGCTCATCGATCTTGCATCGGGCCAGACAGGTTGTTTCGTCGCAGGCGGCGTAGTACAAGAGCAGGTCTCCGGCGTCGTCGAGCACCATGCCGTTGAGGAAGACCACGTTGGGCACGAAACCCGAGGTCTCGTAGGGCTCCTGCGGCATGATGATCGGGTGGCTTCCTCGGTAGAGAACTTTGGTGGGGTCGTTTGAGTCCAGCAACAGAACCAGTAGGGAGTAGAAGTCCTTTCCGTCCCTGAGCGTTTTACCGTGATAGATCTCCAGCCAGCCTCTGTCTGTTTTTATTGGAGGCGCTCCACCGCCAATTTTTTCACTCTCCCATTCGTTGGAACGGGGGCGGATGAGGCACCGGTGATTACCCCAGTGAACGAGGTCGGGCGACTGCGCGATCCAGATGGAGCTTCTGCCGAAGTCGTGGTTGAAGGGCCGGTGAAGGGCGTGATACATGCCGCCAATCTTTTCGGGAAAGATGCACACGTCCTTGTTGGGGGCACTGAAGATCATTCCCAAGTATTCCGTGTCCATGAAGTCCCTGGTTCTGATCAGGGATGTGCCGTAGCTGTCCCGCGAGACGGCGGTGTAGTTGATGTAATACCAGCCATCGATCTCGACGATGCGGGCGTCCTCCACACCGAACTCCTCCGATTCGTTGGAGGGGGACCAGAACGGCTTGTCGTCAGCCACGAAGTTGACGCCATCGGCGCTCCGCGCCAGCCGGAGGTGACTCAGGGTCGACACGTACTCCGCGCCCTCGTAGACGACCGCGCGGGTGTCCTTGAGCTGCACGTCCGGGTCGTCGGGGTCGATCCGCATGACCTCGAGTTTTCCCCCGCCGTTTGCGAACCGGTAGATCGGGACGGACACCTGGTCGGCCGTCTGCCGGCAGCCTTCGGCGACCCGCAATAGCAGGAGATACTCGTCGCCGTAACGGATGGCCCCCGGGTTGAGGGAGCCCTTGACCACCAGGGCGGCGTTGGAAGGGACGATCATCTCTGGTGTGATCAGCGGGTTATTCGGGTGTTTTCGCATGTCTGCCCCCGTCTTGCCGATGGCTACTGCATACAGGAAAGCAACTCTTCGACATCCACCAGCGCTACGCGCGTGGCGTAGTCCGCCATGGCGTAGGGAAGCAGCAGCTGCCCGCTGTGAATCATCGATCCGCACGAATAGACCACATTGGGGACATAGCCTTCACGCTCGTTCTCGATGGGTACCAGGAAAGGCTCTTCGGTCCTTCCGAGCACCTTCGACGGGTCGTCTTTGTCGAGCAGCACCGCGCCGATGGCGTATCGACGCATTGCGCCCACGCCGTGGGTGATCAGGAGCCAACCCGCGGCGGTCTCGATGGGCGAGCCGCAGTTGCCCATTTGATAGTACTCCCAGGGATACGAAGGCCTGACGATCATCTGCGCCTCTCTCCAGAACTGCACCTGGTCGGAGTACATCAGATAGATGTTCTCGTTATCCTGCCTCGAGATCATGGCATACTTGCCGTTGACCTTGCGGGGGAACAGCGCCATCCCCTTGTTACGGACTGCCTCTCCGTTGAGGGTGCGTACCCTGAAGGTCAAAAACTCCTCGGTCTCGATCATCTGAGAAAGGATGACCTTGCCGTCCCAGGCGGTCGCAGTGGCGTAGTATCGGGCGGCTCCGTCGTCGTCGACGAATCTCACGAACCTGGCGTCCTCGATTCCGTGTTCTTCGCTCGGGGAATAGGGGAACAGTGCCCGTCCGCCAATGGGCACGCTCGAATCGAATCGGATATCGTAGTTCGAGCTAGCGATCCAGAAGAGGTTCTGGCGGGTCGTCTTGTTGGAGAATGACAGAGAGGGCTCGCTGTTGCGGAGGTCCGCGACGACATCGTGTATATCCTGATAGGTAAACCGGTCGGGCAACAGAGCGAAGATTCTGTCGGTGTACTCGTTGTTGAACCGCATATCCATGATCTTCTGGGCGAGGACTCGATTTCTGAACTCTCGGTTCACGATCGGGTACGGGGTTTCCACGAAGGGCGTGGGCTTGTCGATGACGATCCGGTTGTCGGCATCGATGGTGCCGCAGCGGAATGCCACCGAGGAGATGTGCCCCTCACCGACGGCCCTCAAGCTCATGATCAATCGCGTGGATCCCGCCGGCAGATTCGACTGGTCGGGGTGGGGGACCACTGAGGGGTTGAACAGCGCCGCTGACTCCAGGGAGTACTCGCTGGTGAAATAGGAGCCGATCAGCAGTTTTCGCTCGCGGCTCGGTTCCAGATCGGTGATCTGAAGGTGTCGGATGCTCTCGTACCTCTCGAGGAACGTGCTCTCCACCTCGATGTGACGGTTGGAGAAATCAGCGAATATCTTGCCAAGGTGCTCGCTGACGTCGGCGTCCGATTGGGCGGCGATCCGCGCCATGATCTTCACGACCCGGCCCGCGTTGGGGACAAATGGCCTGATCAATACTCGCGAGGCATCGGGCGCTATCCTTACATCGGTGCGCACAATCGTCGGAGTGCTCATGGTAGGTGTGTCCTCGCAGTCACTGGGTGACGCTTTCGGGTCCGATGATACTGTTCAAAGAGAGGAAGGCCAGCAAGCAGTAGACAGTGGACTCGGTACCCTGGTTGCGGTTGACGCCCGCCGGGGTCATGGCGTCGTAGCACCCACCGGTGGAGAAGTCGTAGATCGCGGCGCCCAGGCGGTTGGAGCCGAGAAACCAGTCGATGGCGGAGCGAATGCGGTGGAGCAGCTCGGAGTCCCGGCTGTCGTTGAAGGCCGCCCCGAGCGCTTCAATGAAGACGGCGCCGGTGACGGGCGACTCCTGCGCATCGGGATTGGTACCCAGGCCGAGAAACACGGTGCCGTTCGAGGTGATCTCACACGTCTTCGCAACCAGCTCCCGAGACAGTGCGCGCAGCTCCTCGCTGTCCAGTAGCGTCGCCGTCACACAGCAGGCCTGGGTCAGTACCGGCCAGTCGGTGCATCCCAGCTTTTCGGGCCAGTCCGGTGAAGCCACGTGGTTTTCGATGATCTCGATCTGAGCTTTGAGAGAGCGTCGGATAGCGGACGCGCCCGGGAATGACTTCAGGTAGTTGCAGCAGCCGAGGGCCGCGTAGGCCGCTGCCCTCGGCGAGCCCATGGGGGCAGGCGGTAGAATCTGGTGGAATAGATCGTTGGCGGCGGGGGCGAGATAGTCGGGGCCGCGCCACAACACGTACCCGAGCGCCCAGATGGCCTTGGCCACCGATTCGTCGCCTGCCGTGCCCACCCTGCGACGGGTGTAGTCGAGACCTCCCGCGATCTGGGTGTGGTCGCCTTCGCCGATCAGGGTTTGAAACAACGCGAGGCAGGTCTCGGTCAGCTTCAGCGCCTCGTCGCTTTTGTGGATTGCGTTGAACTTGGTGCCGGCCACCAGAGTCGCCGCCGCATCGTCAAGGGAGTAACCGAAGATCCAGTCGGGAACCGCATGCCGGGCATGGTGCGACGGACCGGTGTCGTCGGTCAGTCGGAGTACATGATCGATCTTGGGCAGCGGCAGGTCGGTGTGGGCGAGAGGAGAACGCGTGGCTGATGAGGTCGGGAAACAGGTCGGAGCCTGGCTGCGCACCTCGTCGAAGAGGTCCAGGTAACTTCGTGCCACGGCCGACCAGACCATGCCTCGACAGTAAATGTAAGCCCGCTTTCTCATGGCGCTCAGCTTGACCTCGTCATCGAGCAGGCCGATGATCTCGCGTGCCAGAGCGTCGGCGTTGCCCGGTGGCACGAGGCGGCCCCTGTCGTCCGCCAGCAGCTCCTCGGCGTGCCAGTAGGGCGTTGACACCACGGCTTTCCCAGCGCCCATGGCGTAGGAGAGCGCTCCGCTGGTGATTTGCTCGATATACAGATAAGGGGTGACGAAGATGTCCGTCGCTCCCAGGTACTCCAGGAGATCCTCGGTCTCCACGAATCGTGGGTAGAACAGCACGTTCTCTTCGAGGCCGAGCTCACGCACTCTCCTTTGCAGGCTCAGACGGTAGGACTCGCCTTGTTTCCGAACCACGGCGGGGTGGGTCGCGCCGAGGATGACGTAGGTTATCTTCGGATGGCGGGCCACGATTTGCGGCAGGGCTTCGATCACGTACTCGATGCCCTTGGCGGGAGTGAGCAGGCCGAAGGTCAGCAAAACCCGGCGGCCCTCCACGCCGAACTTGTCCTTGTAGTAGCTAGGGTCGATGAACGGCGTATCATGGATGCCGTGGGGTATGAAGGCGATCTTGTGGCGAGGGATACTGTAGGCGTCTTCGAGGAACTCGTACGCCCGCCGGCTCATGACCACCAGCTTCTGCGAGTGGGCGGCGATCTCGGCGAGGATCTCCTTCTGCTGGCGCTTTGGTTTCTCGAGCACCGTGTGACAGGTGACCACGGCGGGCCTGTTCAAGTCGCGCAGAAACGTGAGGACGTTGGAGCCGTAATCCCCTCCGTAGATACCGTACTCGTGCTGCAGGCTCACGATGTCGATGTGGCTGAAGTTCAGGAAATCGGCGGCGCGGGAGTAGTCGATCTGGTAGTCTTGTCTGAGTTCGAATTTAACGATGTCGGGATAGGAATAACCCTCCGGCAAGTCGTTCATGGCCGCCACGATGACGGGCTGATCGTCACCTACTTGACGAGACACGGCGTTCGAGAGGTCGTGGGTGAAGGTGGCTATACCACAGGCCCGTGGCAGGTAATTTCCCAGAAACGCGATCCCTCTGGAGCGATTTGTCATGTTTTTTCTTCCCTGCGTCTCCCACCCAAACAGCTGCCGGACGACGCCTCGACAGATTTCGGAGGCCCAAGCATACGCCCAATGATAGGCTGCTAGGAAGAATAAACAACCGAGAACACTTCAGTTGACCTTTTCCACATGCAGTTCCCTCCCCAACGAAAGGTATTGTAATGCGTCTGCTCCTGAAATCAAACCTCGGAACCCGTTCACGCGTACATCGGCAGCATCACCTGCCCGCGAAGTACCGCTCCCGCCTCGCTCTGGTTGTCTGGTGGCTTGTGTCGGATCGCACAAAGAAACGGATTCGCTCTGGTGCCGAAGCCGTGACATCGGCTCCCCGGTCAATTTCTGACCGTCCGGAGCTGTCGGGGTAAAACACGTGGATAAAAGACCGGCCAATTTTGTAATGCACGATAACAGGAAAGGGGAGAACACCGCGATCGGAAATGGGACCCAATACCCGCGTCCGTTTTGTAACGTCTCGTAAACACGAAAGAGGTGGTGCAGGCAGCGGGAGTCGAACCTGCGGCGGGCGCGCTGGCCCCTACTCCAGCTTCTCCGCGATGGTGATCGTCTTGCCCTTGTGCACCGTGACCTTGAGCGTCTTCTTCAGCCCGGTGTCCGGGTTGACCAGCCTGATCGTGTGCACTCCGGCTGCGATCCTCATCCGCCCCACGGGCGTGTCCTCGCCGGAGTAGCGCCCGTCGATGTAGATCTTGGCCCAGGGCGAGGCGTTGATGTTGGCAAAGCCAAAGGCCCGCACCGGCTTGCGCGCCGGCTTGCGCGCCGGCTTGCGCGCCGGCTTCTGGGTCACGAACTCGAAGCTGACCTCGGCCAGCTTGCCGGGCTCGACCCGCAGCTTCTTCTTCTGCGGCGGCTGGTTGGGCACGCGCGCCTCGACCGTGTGCGCGCCGGGCACCAGCTCGTCGATCTCGAGCGGGGCGACGCCGCGGACCACCCCGTCCACCAGCACCTGCGCACCTTTCGGCCTGGTGGCGACCTCGAGCCGGCCGGGAAGCGGGGGCAGCTCGGGCGCGGTAACGCGGGTCAGGGCCCCGACCCTGATCACGGCCTCGCCCTGCCAGCGGCGCCCGTCGGCGTACACCAGCTCCAGCTCGTGCGCGCCGGGCGTCAGCCCCTCGAGCAGGGCCGGCGTGCGCTGGGCCCGCTCCATGCCGTCGAGGATCAGGGCCGCTCCCGCTGGCGTGGAGTCCACGCGCAGCCCACCGGTCTCGGGGCTGCCGAGCAGCAGCACCGCGGCCACGATCGCGGCCGCGATCAGGGCGCCGGCCACGCCGAGCCCCAGCACCAGACCGGAGCGCCTGTGGGGCGCGTCCACGTGGGACACCTCGGACTGCGGCAGCATCTCGGCCTGGGTCACGCGCTTGGAGTACGGCGTGGCGAGCACGGTCTCGTCGGTGTGGATGTCCGAGTCGGCCTCGGCGATCGCGTCATCGATCGCGGCGCCGACCTCCCCGACGCTTCGCTCCTCGGGCGCGGCCAGGTCCTCGGCGAACAGGATCGACATGAACTCGGCCAGGCGGTGGGGCGTGTACCCGGGCGCGTGGGTGTGCAGGTAACGCGTCAGGTCCGCGGCCATGCCCCCGGCATCCTGGTAGCGCAGCTCCCGGTCGCCGGTCAGCGCGCGGTACACGATCGCCTTCAGGTCGTCGTCGACCTTGATCCCGAGATCCTCGAAGCGCCGAAAGCGACACTCCTGGACCGCCCGCAGGGTCTGGATCTCGCTGCCGCGAAAGAAGGCCCGCTGGCCGGCCAGCATCTCGTAGAGCAGGATGCCCGCGGCGAAGATGTCCGAGCGCCGGTCCAGCTCCTCGCCGCGCGCCTGCTCGGGCGACATGTACGCGAACTTGCCCTTGATCTCGCCCATGCGCGTGACGCCGATCTTGTTGCTGGCCTTGGCAATGCCGAAATCGACCAGCTTGACCGCGCCGTCGTACGAGATCAGCACGTTCTGCGGAGACACGTCGCGGTGGATGATGTTCAGCGGCTGGCCCCGGCGGTCCTTCCTGGCGTGGGCATAGTCGAGCCCGTTGCAGATCTGGGTCGAGATGTGCAGGATGTGCTCCCGGGGCAGCGCGATCCCGGTCTCGACGCAGGCGCGCATGATCCGGCCCAGGTCCCGGCCGTGCACGTATTCCATGGCGATGAAGTACGTGTTGTCCGCGCGGCCGAGGTCGTAGATCTGCGCGATGTTGGGGTGGGCCAGCGCCACCGTGATCTTGGCCTCGTCGATCAGCATCTTGACGAAGTCGGCATTCTCGGAGAGATGCGGCAGGATGCGCTTGATCACCAGGTCCTTCTCGAAGCCGCTGGCCCCGAAGGCCCGGGCGCGGAAGATCTCGGCCATTCCGCCCACGGCGATCTTGTTCAGCAGGACGAATTTGCCCAGTCGCGCCGGTTCCGCCATGCCCGTCGCCTCGAGGGCCTAGAGAATTGCCCTCAACCGCCCGGTGTGCTACGCTTTCCCATCGTTTCCGGGCGCTTGGAATATTGTACGTTAGCTCACCCGGGAACACAAATCGTGGCTCGGTGGGTGATGAGGGCGCACGGTTCCGGGGTTCTCGATTTCAGGTACGCGCTCGCGCTGGCGCTGATGCTCGCCCTCGGCTGGCCGGCCTGCGGGCGAGCCCAGGACCGCATCCCCGTGTTCATGCTCGACTTCGTGCCCCAGGGCGGCGAGGTGCCCTCGCGGGTGGTGCGCAAGCTCTCCGAGTTCCTCCGGGCCGAGCTGGAATCGTCCAGCGTCCTGATCCCCTTCCCGGGCTCGGACATCCAGCGCCTGGCCGAGGGCAAGGAGTCGCGCTTCGAGCTGGAGAACCTGAAGAGCCTGGTCGCGGAGATGGCGGCGCAGGCCAGGACCGACTACCTCAACTTCAAGTTCAAGCGCGCGCTGGCCAACTTCGAGCGCGCCCGCGATCTGCTGACCCGGGAGGGCGGACGGGTCCGTGACTTCGACACGCTGACCGATATCCTGCTGCGCATCGCGGCCTCGCACCTGGCCCAGGGTCAGGGCGAACGGGCCAATCAGGCGCTGCTGGCGCTGTTCCGCCTCAGTCCCGAGTACCAGATCGACAGCTCCGAGTTCCCGCCCAAGCTGGTCAAGCGCGCCGAGCGCATGCGGCGCAAGCTGGCGCGCGACAAGCGGGGCGCGATCTCGATCAGCTCCGATCCCGGCTTTGCCGAGGTCCTGCTCGATGGTCGGCCCGTGGGAGAGACGCCGCTGGTCAAGAAAGACGTGCTCTCCGGCCAGCACTTCCTCTGCCTGCATCTGCCCGAGCATCACGATCACTGCACCGAGCTGAAGGTCAAGCCGGGCAAGACCGCGGAGGTCTCGGTCCAGCTCGCGGCCAACCCGTCGGTGATGACCTTCCGGCACCTGTTCGAGAAGACCGCCGAGGGCGCCCCCCGCAAGGAGACCCTGGTCATGGCGACTGACTTCGGCGAGGCCATCGGCGCGCAGCGCGTGCTGGTCGGCGGCGTGGCCGAGGACGCGGGCGGGTTCCTGGTGTCGGTGGCGCTGATCGACAGCGAGGCGGGCACCCTGTCCAGGCTCCTGCTCGCCCCCCTCGACGCCGAGCTGAACTCGCTCAAGGAGCTGAGCCGGAGCATTGCCGCGGCCCTGGTCGAGCCCGGGGGAAACGAGCCCTTACCGTTGACCGTGGGCGGACAGTCGATCGGGTCGCTGGCCATGCTCGACTTCGGGGCGTACCTGCTCGGCATCTCCTCGCAGGGGGCGGCGACGGCGCTGGTGGGCGGCACGGGCGGCGAGGGCGGCGCCGGCGGAAGGACCGGAAGCGGCGGCGAGACCGAGACGCTCACGGCCACGCTCGACACCGGACAGGGCAGGGGGACGATCACCGAGCCGCCGCCCGATCCCGGGACCGAGCCGGTCGTGGGCCAGGACGACAAGTGGTACGAGAAGTGGTGGGTCTGGACCATCGTTGGCGTGGTGGTGGCCGGCGGCGCGGTGACCACCGGCGTGCTGCTGGGCACGGCCGAGGACGAGCCCAACGCGGTGCGCATCCGCTTCAACCAGGGCACGCCGTGATGAGGCGCAGCAGGCCCCTCACGGCGCTCTGGCTGGCGGCCGCGATCGCGCTCGCGACGTCCTGCGGCAAGGAAGCCGAGATCGCGGATCTGAACCTGGTCCTGATCCCCGTGGTCGAGCCCGACCCTTTCGGCGCCAGCGAGCCCCTGTTCAAGGTGGCCTCGCTGGAGCTGCGCGGCCAGGTCGGCGCGCAGGTGCTGTTCCGTTCCACCGTGGACTACCACCAGGGCGGGGAGCTGAGCCTGCCCGAGCTGACGATCGAGGACGACGGGTTGAAGTTCCCGGCGGACAACGTGATTGTGTACCTCTCCGGATTCAGCACCGAGGGCGGTCTGGTGGCCCAGGGATCGGCCGGGCCGCTGCGGCTGGCGGCCGGCGCGCCGGCCACGGCGAGTCTGATCTTCGCCCGCGCGGACAGCTGCTCGCGCCTCGCCGCGACCCTGAACCAGGCGCGCTGGGGGCACACGGCCACGCGGCTCTCCGACGGGCGGGTGCTGGTGGTGGGCGGCGCAGGGGCGGCGGTGGATGGCGCGCCCGACGGCGCGCTCGACAGCTTCGAGATCTTCGATCCGGACGAGCGCGGCTTTGCGATCACCGAGGGCGCGGCCCAGGCGGCGCGGGTGTTCCACACGGCCACGCCGGTCAGCGGGGGCGTGCTGATCGCGGGCGGGCTCGACGCCAGCGGCGAGCCGCTGGGCACGGCCGTGCTGTTCGACGAGCAGAGCGGCACCTTTGGCGGCGAGATCTCGATCGCGCCGCGCGCAGCCCACGCGGCCGCGGCCCAGGGCGGCGACGTGCTGGTCGCCGGCGGCGTGGCCGACGGCCCGGCCGGGCTCGGCGCGATCCCAGGATTCGTCCAGGTACCGGGCGACCTCGGCGCGGTGGCCTCGGTGGAGCTGATCCAGGTCGGCGGCCAGACCTCGGTGGCGCTGAACGACCTGCCGGGCGGGGCGCGCGCCTTCCCGGTAGCGGCCACCCTGGGCGACGGCTCCGCGGTCGTGGCCGGCGGCATCGGGGCCAGCGGCGTCTCGGTCGCGCTGGACCACTACCCCAAATCCGATGAGCCCGCGGCGCTCGAAGATCTGACCGCGGCCCGCTTCGGGGGAGCCGCGCTGACCCTGCAGGGCAACGTGCTCGTGGCCGGCGGCGTGGGCGCGGACGGCGCGGGCGTGGCCAGCGCCACGCTGGTGCTGTCGGACGGGCCCACCGTCACCCCGGCCCCGGAGATGAAGCAGGGCCGGGCCGGGTTCGGCATCGCCCCGGTCAGCGCGAGCAGCGCGGTGGTCCTGGCCGGGATCACCGAGAGCGAGCCCGCGGTGCGTTTCGCTGTCAGCGCCGAGCGGTACAGCGCCTCGGCCGGCTTCACCACGAGCGGCAGCCTGCGGCACCCGCGGATCCATGCCGCGGTGGCGCAGCTGCTCGACGGCGCGGTGCTGGCGATCGGCGGCCTCACGCCGGACGGGAGCCCGGGGTCGGTGCCGGCCCTGGACTCGGTGGAGGTCTATCGCGCCGGCCAGGAGTTGCCCTGACCCAGAGAAGATCCCCGCCTGCCGTGGTCCAGGAGGAGCTGGACCTGCTCGCCAGTGTCCGGGCGGCGCTGGAGAGCCCGGATCCCGAGGCCGGGATCGCCGACCGCACGGCCGGCCTGCGAGCCGACCTGCTCGAGCTGCGGGAAACGCTGGGCGACGAGCGCATCGGCGACGACCAGGCGATGATCGTGGAGCAGCTCGACCGCATCGCCGCGCTGTCGAGCTTCCGCCGCGAGACGAGCGAGGTGCCGCTCGATCCGCAGAGCCCGTACTTCGCGCACCTCAAGATCAAGCCCGAGAGCGAGGAGCCGCGCGACATCCTGCTCGGCAAGCGCACGCACATCGAGCGCGGCCTGCGCATCGTGGACTGGCGCAACGCGCCGATCAGCCGCGTGTTCTACCAGTACAGCGAGGGCGAGCCGTACGAGGAGGTATTCGGCGGCCAGGAGCGCTGCGGCGATGTGCTGGCCCGGCGCACGGTGACGATCCTCGACGGCCGGCTGGTGCGGGTCGGCTCGCCCCAGGGCAGCTTTCTCCGCGAGCGGGACGGCGGCTGGATCGAGCTCGGCGCCGGGGCGGGTGTGCTCGCGGGCGGGGAGGGTGCGGCGGCGCGGCCCGACGTGATCGAGCCGATCCTCGGCGGCGGCGAGGGCGAGCACGAGCTGGCCGCGGACAAGCGGCTGCCCGAGATCGCGGCGCTGCTCGACGCGGAGCAGTTCGCCCTGCTCACGAGACCCGGCGGCGAGCTGATGGTGGTCCACGGCAGCGCCGGCTCGGGCAAGACCACGGTCGGCCTGCACCGGCTGGCCTTCCTGTGCTACGAAGATCCCGGGCGGTACCGGCCGCACCGGATGGGCGTGGTGGTGTTCACCTCGGCGCTGGCGCGGTACATCGATCGCGTGCTGCCCTCGCTCGGCGTGGACGGCATCCCGGTGCTGACCCTGGGCCGCTGGGCCGCGGCGCAGCGCCGGCGGCACCTGCCGCGGCTGACACCGCACATTCGCCACAGCACGCCGGCCGCGGTGGTGCGCTACAAGAGCCACCGGCTGCTACTGCCGATGCTCGAGGCGGCGGCCGCGGCGGCTCCCGCCGCCCGTCCGGACGAGCTGTTCGACGAGCTGTTCACGGATCGCGGCTGGCTCGCTGAAGGCGTGCGGCGGTTCGCCCCGGGGCAGTTCTCTTCGGATCAACTCGACGAGATCCATCGCTGGTGCACGGATCAGCAGTTCTGGCGCGCCGACGGCGGCGGGCCCAACGAGGATGACCGGCCGGCCTACGATGCGGAGGACGACATGCTCCTCCTCCGGTTGTGCCAGCTGCTGAGCGGTCCGCTGCGTCACAAGAAGAAGCGGCGCCTGCGCTACGATCACCTGATGGTCGACGAGGCGCAGGACTTCAGCCCGCTCGAGCTCAAGGTGCTGCTCGAGACCACCCGCGAGTGCTCGGCCACGCTGGCCGGGGACACCGCGCAGAAGATCGTGGTGGACAAGGACTTCTCCGAGTGGACCGAGGTGCTCGACGTGGTCGGCCAGGGTCACGTGGCGGTCTCGCCGCTGGAGATCTCGTACCGCTCGACCAGGGCCATCTCCGAGGTCGGACGTCATGTGCTGGGCCCGCTGGCGCCGGACACGCCGCTGAAGTGCGCCCGCGAGGGCTCGCCGGTGGAGCTGTTTCGCTGCGCCGGCATGGGCGAGGCGATGACCTTCCTCGGCGACGCGCTCAGGGACCTGGTGGCGCGGGAGCCGCGGGCCGGCGTGGCGCTGATGACGCGGCGGGCGTCCGAGGCCGACGCCGTGTACCAGGCCCTGAAGCGGACCGACCTGCCCGATCTGCATCGGGTCCGTGACGGGGAGTTCACCTTTGCCCCGGGGATCGAGGTGACCGATATCGCCCAGACCAAGGGGCTGGAGTTCGACTACGTGGTGCTGCTCTCGGTGGACCGCGAGACCTTTGGCACCGACGAGCTGTCGCGGCATCTGCTGCACGTGGGCATCACCCGGGCGGTGCACCAGCTGTGGATGTTCGCCTGGGGCCCGCCCTCGCCGCTGCTGCCGGAGGGGCTCAAGCCCCGGCTGGCAGGCTAGCTTGAAACGCTCGACAGCGTGAGCTAGCATGCATCGAGTTGTTGCTGCGTGCAAGGAGATGGCGTTGAAACCGATCGGGAGCTACGCGGAGCGCTTCGCCCAGATCAGTCTAGAGGAGTACCTGGCCGACGACCCCCCGGCCGTGCTGCTGCAGGACGCGGCGAGCGGATCGTTCCAGCCCGTGGGCGACGAGCCCGGGGACACCCTGTTTCGCGTCGAGCCCACCCCGGATCCCGGAGATTCGGGTCTCGACCTCTCCCGCGGCTCGCTGCCCAAGGACCAGGCGTACATCGTGGTGCCGCTCGATCCCGCGGAGGCCGGGGCGCGGCCGAGGCTTGTGCTGGGCTGCGCCGAGCACTGCGATCTGCGGATCGCCGACGGCTCGATATCCCGTGAGCACGCATTGCTCGAACGCAAGGGCGACGACTACTGGCTCGAGGACGAGAACTCGACGACCGGCACCCGGGTCAACGACGATCCGCTGTCGCCGGGCGAGCCGCAGATGCTGGTCAACGGTGATCGGATCACCTTCGGCACGGTAACGCTGACCTTCCTCGAGCCCGACGCCTTCTACGGCTTCGTGTGCAGCTTCCTGGAACTCGGATAGGCCGGGTCCGATGGCCGAGGCTGTTCTCCGCGAGATCCGTGGCCTGACTCGGGAGCACACCAACCCGCACGTGGAGGCCTGGAAGGCCGAGGGCCGACCCGTGGTCGGCTACTTCTGTCCGTACATGCCGCCCGAGCTGATCATCGCCGTGGGCGGCCTGCCGCTGCGCCTGCGCGGCGCCGGCTCGTCAGACAGCTCCCGCGGCGATGCGCTGATGAGCGGCCGCATCTGCACCTACGTGCGCCACGTGGTGAGCCTGGCGCTCGACGGCCGCTACGACTTCCTCGATGGCGCGATCTGCCTCAACACCTGCGATCACGTGCGCCGCGCAGCCGATGTGTTCGCCAAGAAGACGAGCATCGGCTTTCAGGGCTTCCTCTCGGTGCCGCGCAATCCGCGCGAGAGCCTGTACGGATACTATCGTCGCGAGCTGTCCCGGCTGTACGAGGCCATGGCCGAGCATCTCGGCGCCAGGGTCGACGACGACGCCCTGCGCCGCGCGATCCGCGAGATGAACGGCCTGCGCCGCCGGCTGCACCGGCTCGATCGCCTGCGGATCGAGGACCGACCGCGGATCTCGGGCACGGACGCGCTGGCCGTACACATCGCCGCTCAGGTGCTGCCGCCGATCGAGGCCCGCCGGTTGCTCGATCGCCTGCTCGAGGCCCTCGACGACCACCCCGGGCTCGACTCGCCGCGCGGCCGGCTGATGCTGCTCGGCGCCGAGCTCGACGAGCCCGGGTTTATCGAGGCCATCGAGAGCCAGGGCGCGCTGGTCGTGGCCGACCGGCTGTGCTTTGGCGCTCGCTCGGTGCTCGATACGATCGCCGAGGACACCGACGACCCGCTCGACGCGATCGGTCGAGCGTACTTCTTCCGGTCCTCCTGCGCGCGGATGATAGGCGATTTCGACATCCGCTACGCCGAGGCGCAGGCGCTGGCCCGGCGGGCTCGGACCGACGGGATGATCTTCGAGCGCCTGGTGTTCTGCGATCCCTGGGGCGGCGACCAGCACAACCTGCTTCATCGCGCCAGAGCCGAGGGCGGATTGCCGGTGCTGATCCTGAGCCGGGAGTACGGGATCGTGCCCACCGGACAGCTCAAGACCCGGGTGCAGGCCTTCCTCGAGCAGATCGCGATCGCCCGGGCTCAGCGGCGCGCCGCTGGCCTCGCCGAGGAACAGGCGGAGCGAGCCGGAGATGGGCGATGAACCGCGAGCAGATCATCGCTACACCGCAGTGGCGGGAGGTTTTCGAGTCGCTGCCCGTGCTGCGCGGCTTCTTTGCCGGCGATCCAGACGCCCACGGCATCGCCGAGCTGCTGCGTGCGGTGTCGATCTACCTCGAGCGGATGCTGGACCACGTCGATCGCGGGAACCCCCTGGTGTGGTACAACCTCGGATTCAACTCCGAGCTGGTGTATGCCCTGGACGACGTCTGCCCCCTGCCGATCGAGGCTCTCGGCGTGCTGCACAACCTGGTGGGCGACCTCGACGTCTCCCTCGACTTCATCGACCGCGCCGAGTCGGCGGGCGTGCCCTCGGACTGCTGCTCGGCCGACAAGCTGGCCGCGGGCGCGATGCTCCAGGAGCTGTACCCGCCGCCCGCCTGCACGGTGGGGATCAATACGCCCTGCGACTCGCAGGTGATGGCGACCCAGGTGATGGCCGAGCTCTCCGGAGCGCCGTTCTTCCTGATCGACGTTCCGTACTATCACAATGATGAGACGATACGGCACGTGGCCGCCCAGCTCCGCGAGCTGATCCCCTTCCTCGAACGACACACCGGCCGCCGGCTCGACTTCGACCGGCTGCGCGAGGTCTGCGATCTGTCCAACCGGATGACCGAGGCGATCTGGGAGTGGCTCGACTGGCGCAAGCACGTGCCGTTGACCCAGTCGAGCAAGCTGGTGGCCTTCACCCTGGTGATGCAGATCCTCTTCACCGGCTCGCCCGAGGGCGTGGACGTCGCGCGCGGGCTGCTGCGCGAGGCGCGGGAGCGCTCCGAGCGCGGCGAACGCTTCATCGAGGAACGCGTGCGTGCGGTGTGGTACCAGGACCCGGTGTGGACCGACATGCAGATCTACGACTGGTTCGAGCGCGACCTGGGCCTGACCGTGCCGGTGGACGTGTTCGGCTTCTACGCCCACGAGGGGCTGATCGACACCCGCACGCCGGAGACGATGCTCCACGGGCTGGCCCGCAAGCTGGTCAACTGCCACCCGATGGCCCGGCAGTTTCGCAGCGACATGGGCGTGTACATCCGGGACTTCATGCAGATGCACCAGGCCTGGAGCGCGGACTGCGCGATCTTCGCCGGGCACATCGCCTGCAAGCACGCCTGGGGCGGTATCGGGCTGTTCAAGGAGGCCTGCCGGCGGGCCGGGATTCCCCTGCTCGTGTTCGAGTTCGACATGTTCGATCCACGGGTCACGTCGTATGAGGACATCTTCTTCGAGGTTGAGCGCTTCGTGAACGAGGTGGTGCTGCCGCGGAAGCAGAGGGGACGGTAACGCTGATGATCACCGCCGGAGTCGATATCGGATCCACCGCCAGCAAGGCGGTGGTAATTGTCGACGGAGAGGTGCGGGGGCAGGTGATCGGCGCCAGTAGCACCAACCCCAAGAAGACCGCCCACGCGATATACGAGGAGGCGCTGCGGCTGGCGCACCTGTCGGCCGGCGCCGTGGACACCGTGGTCGGCACCGGGTATGGACGGACCCAGGTGCCCTTTGCCGACGAGAACATCTCGGAGATCACCTGCCACGGACGGGGCGCGCACCACCTGCTGCCGGCGGTGCGGACCGTGATCGATATCGGCGGACAGGACACCAAGGTGATCTGCGTGGACGACCGGGGCAACCTGCTCGACTTCGTGACCAACGACAAGTGCGCGGCCGGCACCGGACGCTTCCTCGAGGCGATGGCGCGCTCGATGGACGTCGAGCTTCAGACGATGGAGGCGCACTACTTCGGCGAGGGCGATGCGTGCCGCATCACCAGCATGTGCAGCGTGTTCGCCGAGAGCGAGGTGATCAACCTGATCAACGACGGGGTGGAGCTGCCGCGGATCGTCAAGGGCCTGCTGCAGTCGCTGGCCAACCGCGTGGCCTCGCTGGCGCTACGCCTCGGCCTGGTCGAGGCCGTCGCGATGACCGGCGGCGTGGCCAAGAACCGCGGCGTGCGCGACGCCGTGGAGCGCAAGCTCGGGATCACGGTGCAGGACTTCGGCGATGCGGATCCGCAGCTGGTCGGTGCGCTGGGCGCGGCGCTGGTCGCCGGGGATCTGGCGCGCGGCCGGTCCGCGGGGCAGCCGTGATGCAGGGCGCGGCCGACGAGACCCGGACGGCGGGCGGCGTTGCGGAAGCCCCGGCGCCCACCTTCGTGGACATGGCCGGGCTGGTCGAGCGGGCGCAGGGGCGAATCGCGGCGTACAGCGGCGAGCCCGCAGTGCTCTGCGAGGGCGAGTTCGACCGCGTCGAGTTTTCACGGCGCACCGGCTTCGTCGCCTCCGGACGCGGCGCGCCAGAGGTGATCCTCGGTCCGGAGACCGCCGTGGAGCTGGGACATCCGTCCGTGGCCTCGCACTCGGCCGTGCTGTGCACCGAGCGGGCGGCCCTGGTGCGCCACGGCCGGGTGACCTGCCTCGGTCCGGACATCGACGCGCTGGTGCAGGGAGCGCGGCAGCCCTTTGCCCAGCTGGTGCTGCTCGGGCTGGCGCCGGGCGGGCGCCCCGATCCCTTCGACCTGGAGAACGCGCAGTACCTGACCAACCGTCTGCCCGGCCACATGGTGCGCTCGGTGCCGGGCCGGCTATGGGTGCGTATCGGCAAGGCCGCGCTGGCCCGCGGGATGAGCCTGAAGACGGTGGGGCGGGCGCTGATCGCGGCGTACGAGGCCGACTTCGAGGACGTGGCTGCTGTCGAGGTGCTGTTCGTCACCGCCTCGACGCGGGAGGTGGAGTCGCTGGCGCCGCTGGCCACCGAGGCCGCGGTGCTCGCCGGCAGGCACAAGAAGCTGGTCTTGAGCCCGGACGGTGAAATCGAGTGCACCGAGCTCAACTGCGAGACCTGTGACGAGAGGGCGGTCTGCGACAACATCCGCGACGTGGCCCGGAGGAGGCGGCGGCGATGAGCCAGCGCGGTCACGCGACACTGATCGCCAGCTTCTTCCCGCGGCTGGTGACGCTGGAGGCGGTGGTCCGGATCGTGCTCAACGAGGCGCGGATCAGCTCGTTGATCGAGCTGCGCGGCGAGCGGCCGCGCAAGATCCTGCTCGACTTCGCATCGTCGCCGGCGCGCGTGATCCTCGACGACGACACGCGGCCCGGCGATATCTCGATGACGATCGAGGCCGGCCGCCTGCACCAGATCCTGCTCGGTGCGGAAGCGCCCGGTCTGGCGCTGGGCCGACGAGAGATGCTGCTCCGCGGCAGCGCGAGTGGTTTCGCCAGGTTCATTCCCCTGTTCGACTTCGGGCCGCTGCTCTACCGCGAGCACCTGGCCGATCTCGGGGTCGCGGGCTTTGCCCGCAGCCCGAGCGCGCTGTCGAGCGGCACGGAGGAAGCAATGAGCGAGGAGAGGAGCTTCAACGGCGACGCGATTCCGGTGCGCCGGCTGAACGGGTTCGAGCGGGCGCTTGGCAGGACGATCAACGCCGCGGCCTGGGCCCTGGGCTGGTGCGTGGGCAAGCTGCGCTTTGCCGTGTTCGAGAACCTCTCGCTGTTCGAGCTGATGAGCTCGATGTCGCGCGGCCTCGAGGCGGCGGCGCCGAAGAGGTTGCAGGACAAGCATTGAGCGAGGACCGGCCGATCATCGCCGTGTGCGGCAAGGGCGGCGTGGGCAAGACCGCGGTGTCCGCGTTGGTGGCCCGCGCCCTGCTCGATGCCGGCGTGAAGCCCTTGCTGCTGATCGATGCCGATCCGGTGGGCGGGTTGTGCTCTGCTGTCGGCGAGCAGCCGGCCAAGACCCTGGCCCGGGCCCGCGCCGAGGTGATCGCGGCGGCGCGCGGTGCTGACGACGCGGCCAAGGACCGCCTGGCGCAGAGCCTCGACTACTACGTGATGGAGGCCCTGCACGAGTGCGAGGGGTACGCGATCCTGGCCATGGGCCAGTCCGAGGAGCGGGGCTGCTTCTGCCCGGCCAACGCCCTGCTGCGTGAGGCGATCGATCTGCTGGCCGAGCCCTTTGGCGCGGTGCTGATCGACGCCGAGGCCGGCGTGGAGCAGATTCGCCGCGAGGTCACACGGCGGGTAACCCGCGTGCTCGGCGTGACCGACGGCTCGGCGCGAGGCGCCGAGACTCTCAGGCAGATCGCGGCAATGGTGGGGCCGGAGCGGATCGGCGTGGTGTGCAACCGCGGCGGCGGGGCCGATTCGGTGCCCGGGGGCATGGCCCTGGCCGGGGCGATCCCCGAGGATGAAACGCTCCGACAGTACGACCGCGAGGGCCGGACGCTGTGGGAGCTGCCCGAGGGCAATGCGGCACTGGAGGCGGTTCGGACGCTGGTGGAGGGATTGAACGTTGGTGCGTAGTTATTGGTTATTGGTTATTGGTTATTGGTTATTGGTCATTGTCGGCAGACCAAAAACCAAAAACCAACAACCAACGACTCAAGCCTAGCAACCCGAGGTGCTGATGACGTCCTGCTTGCCCCCGCTGTTCCACGAGATCCTCGAGGCTCCGCTGAGCCCGCTGCTGGAGCAGGCCATCGACGAGGGCCGCAGGGTAATCGGGTACACCTGCAGCTACGTGCCCGATGCGCTGATCGGAGTCGAGGGCCTGCAGCCGGTACGGGTTCGCGCGCCCGGTGTGGCCGGCACGCCCATGGCCGACACGTACCTCTCCAGCGTGATCTGCAGCTACACCAGGAGCATGCTCGAGCTGGTGCTCGAGGGCGCCTACTCGCACCTCGACGGCTGGGTCTTCACGGCCAGCTGCGACCACCTGCGGCGGCTGTTCGACAACCTGGAGTACCTGGACCGGCCCGCCTTCAATCACATCCTCGACCTGCCGCACAAGCTCGGCGACGAGGCGCTGGACTGGTTCGTGGAGGAGCTGCAGGCATTGGCCCAGAGGCTGGCCGCGGCCTTTGACGTGGACACCGGCCCGGAGGCCGTTGCCGCGGCGATCGACCGCGAGAACGAGTATCGCGGTCTGCTGCGTCGCATCGGCGAGCTGCGCAAGCAGGACGCACCCGCCATCTCGGGCGCCGATTTCCTGCGGCTGCTGGTGGCCGGCGGGGCGGCGCCCAAGGACCGCCTGCTGCCCGAGCTCGCCGCGCTGGCCGATCGGCTAGCCGCCATGACAGGCCCGGGTACGCACCGCGCACGGCTGATGCTGGTGGGCAGCCAGCTCGACGATCCGGACTACGTCGAGCTGATCGAGTCGGTGGGCGGGCTGGTGGTGGCCGACCGCTTCTGCCTCGGCTCGCTGCCCGGGCTCCAGCCGATCGCGGACGGGCCGGATCCGCTGCGCGCGCTGGCCGCTCACGTGCTGCGCAAGACCTCGTGCCCGCGGATGATGGAGGAGTTCGACAGCCGGGTGGAGCAGATCCTCGCCGCGGCGCGCGAGTACCGCGCCGACGGCATCGTGCTGCAGACGATGAAGTTCTGCGACACCTGGGGCGTGGAGAGCAGCCCGCTGGTACCGGCGCTGCGCGACTCCGGCATCCCGGTGCTGCGGCTGGAGCGCGAGTACGCGCTCTCCGGCGAGGGGCAGCTGCGGACCCGGGTGCAGGCCTTCCTGGAGAGCCTCGGACGATGAGCTCCGTGGTCAAGCGCGCGCGCAACGTGTCTCGCCGGGACAAGGCGATCTCCACCGCGTACCGCGTGGCCAACCTGGCCAAGCTCGCCGGCCTGGGCATCCGCCACGGGCCCTTCGACATGATGCGGGATCTGAATCGCTTCCCCTGGCTGGCCAGCCTGCGCAAGGCCAACGAGCTGCACGAGATGATGACCCGCGGCCGGCGCGGGATCTACCGCGAGGCCGTGGCGGTGGCCATCTCCGAGATCATCTCCAGCATCGTCGAGAACATCGAGGGCGCGCTGACCCGCACCGACATGACCGTGCTGCACGAGGACCTGGTGCCGCCCGAGCTGCTCTACGGCATGGGACTCAACCCGTGGATGGCCGAGTTCCTCGGCATCGTGGTGCCGATGATCGACGTGACGCGTATCGAGCACTACATCGACGTGGCCGAGAACGAGGGCATCCCGCCCGATGTCTGTTCGTTGCCCAAGAGCACGATGGGCCTCGTGCTCGAGGACCAGATGCCGTCCGCGCGGGCCATCGTCACCTCGAACATGCCCTGCGACGGCGGGATGAGCCAGTACACCCTGATCGAGCGCAAGCTGAAGGTGCCGACCTTCCGCCTCGACGTGCCGCACAACTTCTACAGCGAGCGTGCGGTGACCTACTTCGTCGGCGAGCTGCGCCGGCTGATCGCCTGGCTGGAGAAGCACACCCCGGGGCGCATGGACTGGGACCGGCTGCGCGAGGTGTGCGAGGAGCGCAACCGCGCCGTGGAGTACGAGCTCGAGCTGTGGGACCTCGTGCGCCACCGGCCCGCGCCGCTGGCGGCCGAGGCGATATACCTCCCGCACCTGATGTACGGCATCGCCACGCCCGGCACGCCCCGCGGGACCAAGCTGTTCCGCAAGCTGGTCGAGCTGGGCCGCAAGGCGCTGGAGCAGGGCGAGGCCGCGCTCGACGACGAGCGGTACCGCGTGGCCCTGTGGAACCCACCCACGATGAGCTTCGCCGAGCTGTTCGCCTGGGCCGAGCAGGCTTACGGCGTGGCCCTGATCATGGACATGCTGACCTACAACCGCCACCCCTTCATCGACACGGCCACGCCGGACTCGATGCTGCGCGGCCTGGCCCAGGTGATCATGCAGGGCCCGATGGCGCGGCACACGCGGGGCCCGGCCGAGAACTTCTTCTCCGACCTGTTCCGGTTCTACGAGCAGTTCGATTTGGACATGGTCTGGATGGCCGGGCATATCGGCTGCAAGAACACCCAGGCGCTCAACGGGATGTTCCGCGAGAAGTGCCGCGAGCGCGGGATCCCGCTGCTGATCATCGATTACGACCTGTCCGACACGCGGATCGTGCCGCCGGCCGATATTCGCCGGCAGGTGGAGCAGTTCATGGAGACCGTGATGGGTGCCGGACGCCTGGAGTAACAGGAGCGGAATGATGGCGGACGATTACTTCGGCGGCTGTGATGTGGGCTCGACCACGGGCAAGGCCGTGATCCTGCGCGGCGGCGAGGTCGTGGCCACGTCCCTGGTGCCCAGCACCGTGGATCCGGAGCAGACCTCGCGCCTGGCCATGGACGCGGCCTGCGGCGAGGTGCCGGATCTCGGCGGCGCGGGCGATCTGGCGTATCTCGTGGGCACCGGGTACGGCCGCAACGAGGTGCCCTTTGCCAACGAGAACATCTCGGAGATCACCTGCCACGCGGTGGGCGCGCACCACTGCGATCCCGGGATCCGCACGCTGATCGATATCGGCGGGCAGGACATGAAGGCCGTGGCGCTCAAGGAAGACGGCACCGTGCTCGAGTTCGCGATGAACGACAAGTGCGCGGCAGGGACCGGCCGCTTCTTCGAGGCGATGAGCCGCACCTTCCAGGTCTCGCTGGAGGAGTTCTCGGAGCTGTCGCTGCGGGCCCGGCGCACGGTGCCGGTCACCTCGCAGTGCAGCGTGTTCGCCGAGACCGAGGTGGTGAGCCTGCTGGCCAAGCGCAAGTCTCCGGCCGACGTGGCCGCCGGGATCCAAACCTCCGTGGCCAAGCGGGCCTTCAGTCTCTCGCGGCGGGTGGGCGTGCGGCCCAAGCTCACGGTCACCGGCGGCTGCGCCAAGAACCAGGGCTTGCTCAAGGCCATGGTCAAGGTGCTGCGGCTGGAGGTGGCGCCGCTGAACGTGGACCCTCAGCTGGTGGGCGCGCTGGGCGCGGCCGTGCTGGCGCAGCGCAAGGGAGCGGGACGATGAAGCGCAAGGTCGATGTGGTGGTGGCCGGCTCCGGCCCGGGTGGCGCCACGGTGGCGCGGCAGCTCGCGCGGGCGGGCCAGAAGGTGCTGCTGCTGGAGAAGGGGCGCGACCTGGCCTGGATCGGCAACCACCTCTCGGCGCTGCGCATCGCGGACCGCATGGGCATGAACTGGACCTACGAGGGGTTGAACATCGTCCGTGCGATCGTCACCGGCGGCTCCACGATCATGTACTGCGGCGCGGTGGCGGATCCGCCAGAGTGGCTGAACACGAAATACGGCATCGACCTGACGAGCTACGCCGAGCAGACCAAGCAGGAGCTCGACGTCGGCATCCTGCCCGACGAGGTGATCGGCACCGGCGGGCTGCGCCTGCTCGAGGCGGCCAACGAGCTGGGCCACGGTTTCGTCAGGATGCCCAAGTTCATCGACGGCGAGAAGTGCCGGAGCAAGTGCGGCGGGACCTGCATGCTGGGCTGCCCGTACGGCGCCAAGTGGACCTCCCGCGAGTACATCCGCGAGATGCAGCAGGCCGGCGGCGAGCTGATCGCCCGCGCCGACGTGCAGCGGGTGACCTTTGCCGACGGCCGGGCCACCGGCCTGGTGGCGCACCTGCCCAACGACCGGCTCGAGGTGCAGGCCGACACGGTAGTCATCTCGGCCGGCGGCGTGGGCACGCCGCAGATCCTGATCCGCTCGGGCTTGTACGAGGCGGGCAAGGGCTTCTTCGTCGATCCGCTGGTGTTCGTCAGCGGGGTCTCGCGGCATCCGGGTACCTGCCTGGGTCCGCCGATGACCGTGGGCACCTTCGATCTGCTCGACGAGGGGATCCTGCTCTCGGATCTGATCGATCCCTGGGGCATGTGGCTGATCATGACCGGGCTGAAGAACCCGGGCAAGATCTTCAACTTCTTCAGCTACCGCCGGCAGCTCTCGCTGATGGTCAAGATCGGCGACGAGCGGCGGGGCTTCATCACCGAGAACGGCAAGATCTCGAAGCCGCTGACCGAACAGGACCGCAAGCGGCTAAAGCGCGGAGCCGAGATCAGCAAGAAGATCCTCGTGCGAGCCGGGTGCCGCGAGAGCTCGATCATGGTCGGCCCGGTGCGCGGCGCCCACCCCGGAGCCAGCGCGCGCATCGGCCGCGTGGTGGATACCGACCTGCAGACGCGCATCCCCGGGCTGTACGTTTCCGACGCCTCGGTGCTGCCCGAGGCGCTCGATAGGCCCGTGGTGCTGACCGCGATCAGCCTGGGCAAGCGGCTGGCCGATCATCTGCTGGGGACTGACGCGGCTCGATAATCCTGAAATATCATTCAGTTGTATAGCCTAGTCCCTTGACAACGGATCTGCTTGACAATAGAATGGTCTATGGTCAAGTTGAATTGACCAGAGGCGGATCGAGATGACCAAATCAAGAGTCAGCACGAGCGAGTTGAAGGCCCGTTGCTCCAAGATCATCGAGGACGTTGCCCGGCGGCGCGTGCCCGTGTTCATCACCAAGCGTGGACGACCGTTGGCCAAGATCGTTCCCCTCGACGAGGAGCGTGAGAGCCTGTTCGGTTTCGCCAAGGGCTGTATCACGGTCCGCGGTGACATAGTGGATCCCCTCGACTTGACATGGGAGGCTGCAGAGCCATGATGCTGCTGGATACTCACGTGCTGATCTGGCTTGCCGAGGGGATGGACGTGCTGCCTTTGCCCTCCCGCGAGCTGATCGACGAGGCAGCAGGCGCCACCGGTCTCGCAATCTCCTCCATCTCCTTCTGGGAGATCGCCATGCTCGACTCCCGGGGTCGGATCTCGCTCTCGCAACCCATCGCGGAGTGGCACCGGCGGGTGCTGTCCGCACCGGGCGTCACAGAGGTGCCGGTGACCGGCGAGGTGGGCATCGAGGCCGTGCTCCTTCCGGGACGGCTCCACGGAGATCCAGCCGATCGGATGCTGCTCGCCACCGCCCGCCTGAACGGCTGGCGACTCGCCACCCGCGACCGCCGGCTCCTCAAATACGGCGCCTTGGGCCACGTGCGTACGGTGGAGGTCTGAACCGCGAGTCCAGGCTCAACTAGCAGCCCCCAAGGACGGTTGCAAGTTTTTCAGTTTCCGATTTGGCACAGAGATCCTACAAAAGTGGAAAGGGGGGGTGTGCGTGAAGGCGGGGGGCCGTGTCGGGTTGCCGCGCCCCGGCGGGAGGTGATACCCTGCAGGGGAGATGCCGGTGGTTCTTCCGGGTATTCTCGGAGTCGGCGGGAGCCGCGGATGACACGGGACGCACACGAGAGCACTCCAGCCATGAGCTCCGCGGGAAGGGCACCGGAGATCGCACCTGAGCTGCTCGCCGCCTCCCGAGACGCGGACCGCGCTCTGCTCCGCTGGTACCTCGGCCTCTCGGTCCGCGAGCGGCTCCGGGCCTGCACCAGGGCCGGACGCGCTCTTGGCAGGTTCAAGCGTGTATCGTCCACCACAGGCTGACCTCGAGGCTCTGCTCGAGGCGCTGTCCACGGCCGGGATCGACCTGATCGTGATCGGTGGTGCCGCCGCTGTCCTCCACGGAGCGCCGCTGACCACACAGGATCTGGACATCGTCCACCGGCGTAGTGAGGCCAACGTGGCTCGCCTGCTCGAGTTTCTCGCGCAGCACGACGCCGTGCTCCGCGACCCCACAGGCCGGGAGCTGCGGCCAACCGCCGAGCTGTTGCTGGGGACGGGGCAGCTCAACCTGATGACCACCCTCGGTCCGCTGGACCCCTTCTGCCAGCTCCACGACGGGCGGGGCTATGACGAACTGCTCGAGCACACGGTCCTCTTCACCGATGGTGCGTTACAGCTGCGGGTGATCGACCTTCCCACCCTGATCGCCATAAAGACCGATGCCGGCCGCGACAAGGACCGCCTGGCGATTCCGGTGTTACTGGCGTTGCTCGAGGAGTCTCGGCGGTAGATCTGGGCGACCGCTTCCGCGTGGGCATCGTCGCGCATCCCGGACCAGCTCTACAGGGTCGTCAGCCACAGCGCGAGCACGGGCAGGAAGGTCACCAGCAGCAGCCGCACCACGCCCAGGCCGAGGAAGGGCAGGGCCGCGCGGCCGACCTGGATCAGCGGCCGGTCAAAGGCATAGCTCGACATGAACAGGTTCATCCCCACCGGCGGCGTGGAGAAGCCGAGCTCGAGGTTGACCAGGAACACGATGCCCAGGTGCAGCGGCGGGATGCCGTACGCCTCGGCCATCGGCAGGATCAGCGGCAGCACCACGATCGTGGCGCTGATGATGTCCATCAGGCAGCCCACCGCCAGCAGCAGCACGTTGAGCATCAGCAGGAAGGTGTATCTCGACTCGATGGTCTCGGTGACCCAGTCGACCAGGTCGAGCACCACGTCGGCGTCGACCAGGTAGTCGGTGAGACCTTTGGCCACGCCCACGATGATCAGGATCCCGCCGGAGAGCACCGCGCCCTTCTTCACCGCCGCGGCCAGGGTCTTGAGGGTCAGATCCTTGTTGAGCACGGTCTGGATCAGCACCGAGTAGAGCACCGTGGCCGCGGCCGCCTCGACCAGGGTCGTCAACCCGCCGAAGATGCCCACCAGCACCAGCAGCGGCAGCAGGATCTCCCACTTGGCCCGCCAGATCTCGCGCTTGACCGCGGCCCACTCCAGCGGCCGGTGCGCCACCTTGCAGCGGGCGGTGACGATCAGGCTGTACCCCCCGACGAGCACGATCATCAGCACGCCCGGGATCAGTCCGGCGAGATACATCTTGTCGATCGGCGTGCGTGCGGTGACCGCGACCAGGATCACGGGCAGGCAGGGCGGAAACAGCAGGCCCAGCGAGCCGGAGTAGGTCAGCAGGCCCAGGGAGAAGCCCTCGGGGTAGCGCTCCTGGAGCAGCATCGGCATCATCAGCCCGCCCAGGGCCAGGATCGTCACGCCCGACGCGCCGGTGAAGGTGGTGAAGAAGGCGAAGCTCAACGCCGCCGCCACGGCCACGCCGCCGGGCAGCCAGCCGAACAGTGCCCGGAACAGGCCCACCAGCCGCTCGGACGTGCCGCCGGCGGCGAGCACGGTGCCGGCCAGGGTGAACAGCGGGATCGCGGGCAAGAAGGGGTCGGTGACGACCTCGTACGCGGCCGAGGGCATGGCCACGATCGGCGCGATGTCGGCGTCGGGCTCGGCCGAGATGAAGAACAGCATCAGCGCCAGCCCGCCCAGCACCGAGAAGATCGGCGCGCCGGCCACGGCCGCGGCGAGCAGCACGAGCAGGCTGGGCCAGAACAGGAACTCCCGGCTGCCGGGCGGGATCAGCGCCAGGGCCAGGACCACGATCGCCACCGCGGCCACGAGGAGCCGGTCGCGCCAGGCGTCGCCGTGCTGCCACAGCAGTCGCCCGGCGAGCAGCAGCAGCGAGGCCGGCACCGCGAGCAGGGCGACCCAGATCGGCAGGTACCCGCCGATGTTGCCCTCGCTCTCCTGCTCGGTGCCGATGAGCAGGAACGCCGCGTAGGTCAGCGCCAGCACCACGGCGACGGCCAGGCCGCCGGCCAGCGCACGCGCCGCGATCCGTCCCACGCGGCCCAGCCGGTCTGCGATCTCGGCGGCGAAGCCGAGGTGCTTGCCCTCGCGTGCGGCCAGCGCGGCGCCGGCAAAGGTGATCCACAGCGTGCCGTGGCGGACCAGCGAGACGCCGCCGGGCACCGAGGTCCCGAGCAGCTTGCGCAGCACCGCGTCGATCAGCGGCAGCAGCGACATCATCGCCAGCAGGAAGATCACGAAGCCGTCTTCGAGGGTGCGCAGGCCGGCGATCGGCGCCGGGATCCGCGCTTGGGCCTGTGCGCCTCCGGTCACTGGCCCCGTTTGGCCCGCAGCTCGTCGCGGGCCTTTATCGCCAGGTCGAAGGCGTCGCTGGGCACGATCTTCTCCCGCACCATCGGCCAGGTCGCCTGGGCCGCGGCCTCGTACCCGGCGCGTTCCTGCGCCGAGGGGACGTGGATCTTGAGCCCGTGCTTCTTCATCGTCTCGACCGACTCGCTGTCCAGACGGCGCAGCTTGGCCTGCTCCTGCTGCATGTGCCTCTCGGCGATGGCCTTGAGCTTGGGTCGCAGCTCGGGGTCGATCTTCTCCCACTGCTTCTTGCTCACCAGCGTGGCGCCGACCAGCGGAGCGAAGGGGAAGTCGACCATGTTCTTGGCCAGGCCGAACCACTGCAGGGCCAGCGCGCCGAGCGGCGGGTTGACGAAGCCGTCGAGCAGGCCGGTCTGCAGCGAGGTCAGCACGTCGGTCGAGGTGACCTCGACCACGGTGAAGCCGCCGGCCTTCCAGGCGTCCTTGCTCTGCTGATCGCCGGCGGCCACGAACAGCTTCTGCTGGCGCATCTGCTCCAGCGAGGTGACCGGCTCGCGGGTGAAGAAGCGCACCCAGCCGGTGTCGCCGATGTGCAGCACCTCGAAGCCCTTGTCGCCGAGCCGCTGCTCGACCAGCGGGCGGATCGCGGCCAGCGCGGCCTCGAGCTCCTCGTAGTCGGCGAGCAGGCGCGGCACCTGCAGCGTGGCCAGCGTGGCGTCGATCTCCATGATCCCGCTAGAGGTGAGGGTGGCTGCGTGGAGCCGGCCGGTGCGCATCTTGCGCACCATCGCGCCCTCGTACCCGGCCACGCCGCCGGGGTAGATCTTGAGCTGCACCTTGCCGCCCGAGACCTCGCGCCAATCCTGGCCCATCTTGGCCAGCAGGTCGTAGTACGGGCTGCCCTTGGGCGCCAGCGTGCCCAGCTTGATCCGGACCTTGCCCCCGGCCAGCGCGTCGGCGTCCGGGAAGACGAGCAGCAGCGTGGAGAGCAGGGCCGCAATCACGAAGCGTCGCATGCGTTGCACCTCAGTCGAGGAACAGATCCTCGATTCGCGCCAGCAGGCGTCGGGCCTTGCGCTGAGCCAGCACATTGGCCAGCCGGTTCTCGGGCTCGGCGTTCAGGTCGATCGACAGGGCTTGCTGCAGCAGCTTCTCGAAGGCGGGGCGGTCCTGCTTCTTGACGCAGACCGCTTCGGCCAGCGCGACGAAGGTCGAGGCGTGCCGCCCGCCGGAGAGCTCGACCGCGCGCTCGAAGTGCTTGCGCGCCACTGCCTCGTCGTCGGCGCCCAGATAGGTCACGTAGAACTCGTGAATTACGCCCGCGCCGTACGCCTCGTCCAGGGCCAGGGACCGCGCCATCAGGGCCTCGACCTGGGGCACGCGGGCGATCATCTCGGGCTCGCCCTTGGACAGCGCGATGGCCAGGCCCAGTGCGGCGCCGCTCCAGTAGAGCAGGGGCACGTCCTCGCGGGTCGCACCGGTCAGCGCCGCGGCCGGATCGCGCTCCAGGGCCTGGCCCAGGCCCGGGTGGGTCAGCTCCAGGGCGCTGATCCCGTACCCGTGGGCGCGCAGGTACAGCCGCACGGCCCGCCGTTTCTGCGCCGCGGCCGCGTCGAAGTCCCGCTGCTCCAGCTCCTCGGCCGGGACCTGCACGAAGGCGTAGCTGTACTGGGTGAACCCGCTGGCCAGGCCGAGCAGGAGCTTCTCGTGCTCGGGCAGCTCGACCTGGATCGACTCCATCAGCTTGAGCGCAAAGGGCAGGGCCGCGCCGACGAGCTCGGGATCCTCGTCCGCGGCAAAGGCGCCGGCCGTGCCGCCGAGGCCGTCGGCCAGTCCCTCCAGCGCGAACTGGCGCGCGGAGCAGGCCGCGGCGAGGATGGCGAGCAGCGCGATCAGCGCACAACGAGATGCCCGGCCCGGGCGGCTCTGGTCGCGACCTTCCATGGAGGCGGTATCATGCCCGATCCCGGTGACCGCCGCAACCCTGTCGATACGATTATCAGCTAGCTTTGGCCCTTGCCCGTGAGTGATGTTTGTGCAATGAATTCCAGTGGATTTGAACATCCGCAAGCCAGGCGGAGAAAGGACATGAGGCCATGGGGGACGACAGAGAGCGCATCGCCGAGGCGGTGACGACCTCCCACCTCTTCGAGGACATGAGCGAGGAAGGCCGGCACGGGCTGATCGATGCCGCGCGAGTCGAGACCTTCGAGGCGGGGCAGGTGATCCTCGCGGAGGGCGAGACCGGCGACGATCTGTACCTGGTGCTTTCCGGCAACGTGGAGGTCTCGATCCACGTCGAGCGCGGTGAGAAGAAGCTGGCGCGGCTGTCCCGGGGCGACGTGTTCGGTGAGATCGCCGGGCTGCTCGATCACCGGCGCTACGCCACGGTGACCGCGATCAACGAGGGCGCGCACGTGGCGCGCTTCCACCGCGAACCCGTGGACAGCATCCTCGACGACCACGGACACATCAGGGACAAGCTGCACTCCGAGGGCAAGCGGCGGCTGGCCGAGACCGCGGAGGTTGTGCTGGCGGGGGAGTGAGTGGGTTTGTAGTTGTTGGTCATTGGTCTTATGGCTTCAGACCTGAGACTAATGACTAATGACCAAAGACCACCAACCCTCACGTCACCTTCATCCTGCGGATCACCCGGTTGAGCAGGCTCGGCGAGAGGCGCTTGAGATGCGCCATCATCAGCTCCTTGCCGCCGAACAGCACCTCGTCCTGCTCCCTCTCGATCGCGCGCAAGATGATCGCCGCGGCCCGCTCCGGCGGCACGCCCCGATTCACGGCCGGGTCCATCACCGCGTGCTTGGAGCCGTCGCCGGCCACGGCGTTCAACGAGACCTTGGTGCGAACGAAGCCGGGGCAGACGAGGGTCACCCGCAGGCCCTGCTCGTACACCTCGGCGCGCAGGCAGTCGAAGAAGCCGTGCAGCGCGTGCTTGGCCGCGGCGTACCCGCAGCGCAGCGGCGTGCCGAACTTGCCGGCCAGCGAGCTGACCGCCACGATGTGGCCCGAGCCGCGCTCGAGCATCGAGGGCAGCACCGCCTTGGTCAGGGCCACAGCGCCGAAGAAGTTGACCTCGACCAGCCGGCGGATCACGGCCAGCTCGGTCTCGGCGACCAGGGAGCGCTGGGTCATGCCGCCGTTGTTGACCAGCACGTCGACCCGGCCGAAGTGATCGAGCACGCGGGCGGCCATCGCGGGCATCCCGTCGGCCTCGGCCAGGTCCAGCGGCAGCACCAGGTGGTCGCCCGGGCGCTCGCACGCGGCGCGCACCCGTTGGAGCTCTTCCTCGCGCCGCGCCGACAGCACCAGCCTCGCGCTCCGCTCGGCCGCGGCCAGGGCCAGGGCCTCGCCGATGCCGGACGAGGCGCCGGTGATCCACACCACCTTGTCGTCGAAGCTCATGTCCGCGCTCCTCAGGGCGCGAGCCTGCGTGGCCCTACTTCTCGTTGCCGAGGATCGAGATCGCGCACACGCTCAGCGCCGGGAAGCCGCCCAGGTTGTGGGTCAGGCCCAGCCGCGGATCCTTGATCTGCCGGTTGTCGCCGGCCTTTTGCTGCAGCTGCTTGTACACCTCGTACAGCATCCGCAGGCCCGACGCGCCGATCGGGTGGCCGAAGCACTTCAGCCCGCCGTCGGACTGGCAGGGCAGGGGTCCGTCGAGGTCGAAGAACCCGGAGTCGATGTCCTCCTTGGCCCGGCCCCGCGGCGAGATCTCCAGGTCCTCGTACACGGTCAGCTCGGTGATCGAGAAGCAGTCGTGCACCTCCATCACGCTGATCTCCTCACGCGGGGTCTTCACGCCGGCCTCGGCGTACGCGGCCTGGCCGCAGCGGTACGTCGTCTCCACGTGGGTGCCGTCCCAGCCCTGGCCCATCACCTCCTCGCCCGAGGTGGACGAGAGCTGCAGCGCCTTGACCCAGATCGGATCGGGCCGCAGCTTCTTTGCGATCTCGGGTGTGGTGACGATCGCCGCGGCCGCGCCGTCGCTCACGCCGCAGCAGTCGAACAGGCCCAGCGGCCAGGAGATGATCGGCGCCTTCATCACCTTCTCCAGGCTGACCTCCTTCTTCAGGTGCGCCTTGGGATTGAGCGCGCCGGCCTTGTGCGACTTGACCGAGATCTTGCCGATCGTCTGCTTGCCCTCCTCGGGCGAGAGCCCGTGCTTGGCGAAGTAGCGCGTGGCCATCATCGCGAAGGCGCCCGGGGCCGTGGCGTTGGGGAAGATCATCCGCTGGCTGGTGCCCATCGCGGTGCCGAAGTCGGGCAGCCCGCCGTACCCGGTGTCCTTGAGCTTCTCCACGCCGAGCGCCAGCGCGAAGTCCACCGCGCCCGACGCCACGGCGTAGCAGGCGTAGCGGAACCCGTCGGTGCCGCTGGCGCAGAAGTTCTCCACCCGCGAGGTGGGCGTGAAGGGCAGCTTGAGCGCTCGCGAGAGCGGGATCGCGCTCTTGCCCACGTTGACCTCGTCGAAGCAGGTCGACAGGAAGGCCGCGCCGATGTCCTTCTTCTCGATACCGGCGTCCTCCATCGCCTCCTGGTACGCCTCCACCATCAGGTCGTCGGCGCCCTTGTCCCACAGCTCGCCGAACTGGGTGCAGCCCATGCCGATCACGGCGACCTTGTTCTTGATTCCGTCTGCCATGATCACACCTCCTGGCCGGCCGGTGCGGCCTTCCAGAAGTACCCGTGCACGGCCCGCGTGCGGTCGATGTACTTGCGGCGGAAGGTCATTTGCATCGGCATGTCCACCTCTAGGTCGTCCAGCGCGCAGTCGGTGAAGTCGAGCCACATCCGACCGCCCTCGGCGAAGTCGATCAGCCCGTAGATCGCGGGCGGGTCGAGGCTCACCGCCAGGCGGTCCGCGGTGTAGGTGAAGGCCCGCGCCGGCCGCCCGGCGAAGCGGTACGGCTCCATCTGGTCGATCACGCCGCACTCGGGGTTGACGCATACCCGCTGGGGCGGGAACTGCGGCGTGCCGCAGGCCTTGCACCTCGAGCCGTACAGCCCGAACACGGCGAAGCGGTCGCGCCACATCGTGCTGAGCGCGGTGGGCGCCTCGACCTCGCCGCGGATGCCGGTCTCGAGCGGCACCACGTCGCGCCAGGCGCAGATCTTCTCGTAGCTGTCGAGCTCGGCGCGGGCCGCGAGGTGGCCCTTCACGCCGAGGCGCGCCGGTAGCTTGGCGATCGCGTCGGTGACCTGGAAGATCATCGCGTCCGCGCCCGAGCCGAAGCCGATCACCAGGATCTTGTCCCCGGGCTTGGCCTGTTCCAGCGCCGCGGCGAGCAGCACCAGCGGGTACGCCGCGCCCACGTCGCCGATGCCGCCCATCAGGTTGTCCTGCACCGCCTCGGGGCCCAGGCCCATCTGCTTGGCAAAGCCGCCCAGCGCCCGCTTTGCGGGCAGCGGGATCACCAGCTTGGCTATCTCGTTGGGCGGGATCGCCGCCTTCTGCAGCAGGCCCATCACAGCCTTGGGCAGGATCTTGGTCAGCCCCTCGTCGCGGATCCAGCGCTCTTCCCACATCCGGTCGAAGCGCTCACCCGCGGCGCGGCGGTGATCGACGAAGTCGTACGACACCGACTCGCTGGCCAGCAGCTCGGCGATCACCTTCTCGGTACCCACGCCGATCGCGGCGGCGCCGTCGCCGTACACGTACTCCAGCGGGCTGCCCACCTTGGCCATGCGCGTGTCCGCGGCGCAGACCAGCGCGTTCTGCAGCGAGCCGGCCTTGACCGCGTCGAGCGCATCCAGCAGCGCCCGCGTGCCCGCGGTGATCGCGCCGGTGACGTCGAGCGCGCGAATGCGGGTGGAGAGGTCGAGCGCCTGGGCCGCGATCGCCGCGTTCTGGCGCTCCTGGTACGGCAGGGTGGTCGAGGCCAAGTACAGCCCACCCACGGCCTTGGGATCGCCCCCGGCCAGGCAGTCCAGGCCCGCGGCCACGGCCATGGTCAGGCTGTCCTCGTCGTGGTTGGCCACGGCCTTCTCGCCCGCGGCCAGGGCCTTGAGAAAGGGGTTGTACCAGCCCAGCGCGTCGAAGATGCGCTCTCGGGGCAGGCGGTAGCGCGGGAAGTACGCGCCATAGGAAGTGATTCCGGCCATGCGTGTCCTCCTCGGTTCAGAGTGCAGCAGAAGCCATAACGCAGTGCAGCGATTTGGGCAAGGGGGGTGTGCCTGGGCGGCGTAGTCGGGGTGCGCCGGGGTGGTACAGGGCCCGGGCGGGGTGCTCCGGCACCCGGACCACGGTGCGGGGTGTGCTGGAGTAGCAAAGTAATTACACCATATTGCGTCTACACGCCCGAGCCCTGAAGCCGGCACGGATGTTGCTCTACCTCAGGATGTTGCGGATCGCGGGTACATGGAGGGAGCCATGGGACTGGTCAACAAGCCGACAGGGTGCCCAGGCACGTACCTTGCCGTGGCCGACACCGAGGTCGAGGAACTGGAGCTGAGCGCGGTGCATTCGATGTCCGAGGCCACGGCCTGGTTCGACGGCCCCGAGCTGCGCATGGCCCGGCGGGCAGAGCTGCGTGAAGAGGTGATAATGGAGAGCGGCCACCATCTGCACCTCGGCGCGGCCGAGAACGTCAGCGTGGGGGGCCTGTTCGTGGCCACGTACGATCTGCAGGCGCTCGGCGACGTGGTCGAGCTTGAGTTCACCCTGTCCGATGGGATCGACGAGTGCATCAGGGTGCGGGGTGAGGTGCGCTGGGTGCGCCAGTACAACAGCCGCCGCCGCAACGTCGCTCCGGGCTTGGGCCTGCGCTTCCTCGACCTGCGACCCGAGGATCTGAGACGCATCGAGCGTTTCGTCAGGTTTCGCAGCCCTTCGTGACTGACCGTCTGCGGCGTCAGTCCGCGTTCGGGTCCTCCACCAGCCCGAGGAAGGCCTGGACCAGCTTCTCGTCCCACTGCTGGCCCGCGCAGCGGATGAACTCGTCCTGCACGGCCTGCCAGGACAGCGCCCGGCGGTACGCGCGGTCGCTGGTCATCGCGTCGAAGGCGTCGGCCACGGCGATCACCTGGGCCTCGAGCGGGATGTCGTTCCCGGACAGGCCCGCGGGGTAGCCCTTGCCGTCCCAGCGCTCGTGGTGGTGCTTGACGATGGGCAGGATCGAGGACATGCCCTCGATGCCCTCGAGGATTCGGGCTCCGGTCATCGGGTGCTGCTTGATCTGCGCCCACTCCTCGTCGGTGAGCTTTTCCTTCTTCTCCAGGATCTCGTCGCGGATGGCGATCTTGCCGATGTCGTGCAGCGGCCCGGCGAGCCGGATCGCCTCCTGCGCCTCCTCGCCGAGCCCGACCGCGTCTGCCAGCTCGAGCGCGTAGCGGGTCACCCGCTCGCTGTGGCCTGCGGTGTACGGATCCTTGGCCTCGAGCGCCTTGGCCAGCGCCGTGACCGCGCCGAGGAAGCTCTGCTCGAGTCGCACGGCCTGCTGGTGCACCAGCCTTCGCAGGCGTGCGTCCTCCTCGCGGCGCTCGCGCCGCAGGCGCTGCAGCTCGAGCGCCCGCTCCAGCGCGATCTGTACCTGATCGATCTCGATCGGCTTGAGCAGGTAGTCGTGCGCGCCCGAGCGCAGCGCCTTGACCGCGGTGCTGACGCCGGTCTGGCCGGTGACCATCAGCACGGCCAGGTCCTGGTCGATCAGCAGCAGGCGGCGCAGCGTCTCCAGGCCGTCGATGTCGGGCAGGCCGATGTCGAGCAGCACGGCGTCGTACCTGCCGGGCAGCATCGCCTCCACCGCCTCGTGCCCGCTGGCCACGGCCTGCGGGCTGTACCCCAGACGCTCGAGCTGGCGCACCAGCACTTCGCGGATCATCTCCTCGTCGTCCACGACGAGGACCGCCGGCTTGTCACCCTTCATCGTTCGGCTCCTCTGCGGTCGTGTTCCGTCTCCCCCCTATCTAGCACCTCTCGCACCCTGCGCGCCAGCTCCTCGGGCGTGAACGGCTTCTGGATGAAGGCCGTGCCCTCCTCGAGCACGCCGTGGTGCACGATCGCGTTGTCGGTGTAGCCCGACATGAAGAGCACCTTCATTTCAGGCCGCTGCTCGAGCAGCGACGCGGCCACCTGACGGCCGCTCTGGCCGGGCATTACCACGTCGGTGAGCAGCAGCTGGATCGGGCCCTGCTCGGCGTCCGAGAGGTAGAGCGCCTCTGCGCCGTCCTGGGCGGTGAGCACCTCGTACCCACCGCGCTCGAGGATACGGGCGGTGAGGCTGCGGACCGCGGCGTCGTCCTCGACCACGAGCACGGTCTCGCTGCCGCGCGGCGCCTCGGCCCGTGCCGCGGGCGCGCTGCGCTCGATCGTCTCGGCCGGCTCGTCGATTCGCGGCAGGTAGATCTTGAACGTGGTGCCCTGGCCCGGCTCGCTGTAGATCCAGATGTTGCCGCCGCTCTGCTTGACGATGCCGTACACCGTGGCCAGGCCCAGGCCGGTGCCCTTGCCCTTGTCCTTGGTGGTGAAGAAGGGCTCGAAGGCGCGCGCCCGGGTCTGGGCGTCCATGCCGTCGCCCGTGTCGCTGACCACGAGCAGCACGTGCGGGCCGGGCTGGACGTCAATGTGGCTCGCCGCGTACTCCTCGTCGAGCTTGACGTTCTGCGTCTCGATCGTCAGCCTGCCGCCCCCGGGCATGGCGTCGCGGGCGTTGACCGCCAGGTTCATCAGCACCTGCTCGAGCTGGCCCGGATCGGCCCGCACCCGGCCGAGCTCGGGGGCGAGCGTGGTGCTCAGGTCGATGTCCTCGCCGAGCAGGCGGCGCAGCATCTTGTCCACGTCCGGGATCACGGCGTTGAGGTCGAGCACCACGGGCTGCAGCACCTGCCGGCGGCTGAAGGCCAGCAGCTGGCGCGTGAGCGACACGGCGCGCTGGCCGGCCTTGGAAATCTCCTTGAGCCCGCCGCGCAACGGCGAGCCCTGCTCGATGTCGAGGTCCAGCAGCTCGCAGTTCCCGAGGATCGCGGTGAGCAGGTTGTTGAAGTCGTGGGCCACGCCGCCGGCGAGCTGGCCGATGGCCTCCATGCGACTGGACTGGCGCAGCTGCTCCTCGAGCTGCTCGCGCTCCTGCTCGGCGAGTTTCTGCGCGGTGATGTCCTGGTTGACGCCAAAGATACTCACCGTGCGCCCCTGGGAGTCCTTGACGATGAAGAAGCGCACCGTGATGTACCCGACCTCGCCGTCGGCGTACAGGATGCGATGCTCGATCTGGCGGCTGTACTCGGGATCGTCGGTTTCCAGCGACGCCTGCACCTCCTGCTCCACCATCGCGGCGTCGTCGGGGTGGCAGAATCGCCGCGCGTACTCGGCCGACGACATCTGGTACCCGCCCTGCTCGGCGGCCGTGGTGCGGAAGATGCGGTAGAAGCTGTCGTTGAAGGTGAATACGTCGCTGTCCACGCCGTACTCCCAGTGGCCGGCCTGTGCCATCTGCAGTGCGTTGGATAGCTGGACCTCGCTCTCCCTGAGGGCGAACTCGGTCCGCTTGAGCTCGCTGATGTCCTTTACAATCGAGACTATCTTGAGTCCACCACATCCATCGGGGACGATCCTGCCCGTGGTCGAGACTTCGATGTAGTGCCCGTCCTTGTGCCTCGATCGGTACTCAAACACCTTCACCTCGTCCGTGGTCGCCATGGCCTCCATGCACTTTGAGAGATCGTCCGGATGCACGAAAGAAAAGGCGTCGAGCCCCACCGATTCCTCCGGCGTGTAGCCGAAGACGTCGAGCACCTGTGGACTCACATAGGAGAACTTGCCCTCGGAGTCGATCTCCATGACCACGTCAACAAGGTTGCCTATGAGGTTACGGTACATACCCTCGCTCTCGCGCAGGGCGAACTCGGCCCGCCGGCTCTCGACGAACTGGCCCACCTTGCGGGCCAGGCTCTCGAGCAGCTCCTGCTCCTCGGCCAGGAACGGTCCCTCGCCCGTGGCGGGCCGCTCCTCGATGAATCCGATCTCGAGGCGGCCGGCCGGTTCGCTGTGAACGCGGATCTCGGTGGACAGCAGGAAATCCATCTCGACGAAGCCGTTCGTGCGGTACTCCTGCCCGTCGAGCACGAGCCGGGCGCCGGCGTGCTCCTTGTGCTGCATGGCCGGCGGGAGCAGGTCCACGATGCCCTGCAACATCTCCTCCAGCGTCTTGCCCCTGTCGGACGTCAGCTCCGAAGCAGCGTGCAGCGCGCGCAGCTCCCTGACCCGCTCGGCGAGCTGCTGCGCCCGCTGCGCCAGCGACTGCTCCGCGGTATCGCGGCGTTGCTCCTGCTCCAGGCCGTGCAGGGCAAAGCTCACGTCGCCGGCCACCTCGTCGAACAGCGCCAGCTCCTCCTCGTCGATTGCGAGGTCGCCCGGGATGGACACCGAGAGCACGCCGTGGAGCCTGTCGCCGTAGAGCAGCGGCGCCGCGATGGCGGCCGAGCAGCGGAGGCGCTCAGGCAGGGCGCAGTCGGCGCAGACCTTGCCGGGATCGTCGATCACCAGCGCGGCACCGTGCTCGATCGCCAGCGCGGCGCACGCCGGCAGCTCGCCGCGCCCGAGGCGCTCGCGGAGCGGCTCGAAGCTCTCGCCGATGCCGGACTGCTTAATCCGAGTCGGCTTGCCCCCATTGTTGAATGTGGCGATCCACGCGCCGGTGTAGCTGCGGTGCTCGACCAGGTTGTCGCAGATGCCCTGGAGCGTGCGCTCCGGGTCACGCTCCTTGGTGATCAGCTGGTTCACGTTGCGGAGCGCGTGCAGCACCGCGTTGAGGTGCGCGAGCTTCTCCGTGGCCAGCTTGCGGTCCGTGATGTCGTGCAGCGAGGCGTACAGGATGGGATCGCTCTCCCAGGTGATCTCGACCAACCGCATCTCCACGGTTCGGATGTCTCCTGCCTCACGCTGCAAGTCCAGCTCGACCTTCTCTCCTGCAATCAAAGGTAATCCAAAGTCAGCCCCGATCAGCTCGTCCCGGCAGCGGCCGAAGAGCCACTCCGCGGCCGGGTTCACCATCAGGATTCGACCCTGGCGGTCCAGGACCACGCTGCCGTCCGGGCTGCACTCGATCAGCATGCGCACGCGCTGGTCGCTGGCCCGCACGGCGTTAGCGGCCATCTTCCGCTCGATGGCATGGCTGAGCGTGCGGGACAGCAGCTCGGCGTCCACCCGCCCCTTGACCAGGTAGTCCTGAGCGCCCAGCCGGAGCGCCTCGGCGGTCTGCTCGGTGCCGCCCGCGCCGCTGATGATCACGAAGGGCAGGTCAGGGACGTGGTCGCGCGCGCGCCGGAAGGTCTCGGTCCCGGCGCTGTCCGGAAGCCCGAGGTCGAGGAGGACGACGTCGAATCGCGCCTGGGAGGCGCATTGCAGGCCGTCGGCGAGGCAGGAGGCCGACGTGAGCGCAAAGCCTCCTGGAACCGCTTCATCGAGCAGCTCATGGACCAGCCGCGCGTCAGCGGTGTTGTCCTCGATCAGCAGGATCTGGATCGGTGCGGCCTGCGTATCCTCGACCAGGCTGCGTCCCGGTTCCGGAGGTCGCTGGCCTGTACTCACCTGATCGTCGGTGTTGCGCATGCTGGCGCCTCCCACAAATTTCCTTGCGCGTACTCGATTCCTGCATCGCGTATGATCTGCAGCTCCTCCTGCGTCTCGATGTCCTTGGCGATGACGCTGGCGCCGGAGATGCTCATCGCCTTGACCAGCCGTGAGAGCGAGTGCTCCAGGAACCGCCTGTCTCTGGCGCCGCGTAGCAGGCCACCGTGTATCTTGACGACGTCCGGCTTGATGAAGATCAGGCTTTCCAGCGATTGGCGACCAAAGTTCACTCTGTCGGCGGCAATGCGAATCCCCGTTCCTCGGAGACGCGCGATCGCGCCTCGCAACCCCTCGATGTCGCCGACTGCCTGCTCGCAGCTGATCTCCAGGCAAAGACGATGGAGCAAATCCAGATCGTAGAGATACACGATGAAGGACGTCTGAACCAGTTCCATCAGCGTCGAAGGCAGCACGTTGACGTAGATCGGTACGGCCTTGTCCATGGTGGCGGCTCTCGCGCAGCATGTCTTGAGAGCGATGGTGTCGACCAGGCTCAACACGTTCTCCTCCGAGGCGAAGGACAAGATATCTTCCGGCAGTTCAAGATCTTCGATGCTGGTCCGCACCTGGAGCTCGTGCCCCACGACGGCCCCGTCGCTGATTCGAACGATCTTCTGCGAGACCGCGTGGTACGAGCCGGGATCCCGCAGGACATCGACCAGGTTTTCCATCCTCGGGCGATGGACTTCTTCGTCGATGAAGGTCACGATGTTCTTCCCTCGCTCCTTGGAACGCTGGAGCGAGAGCTGGTTGCTCTCGATGACCGATTTGATGGAGGTATCACCCATCGGAATCCTGCAGGCGCCGGTGCTCACGGTTACCTCGATCGGGGCTCCGTCGTGATCAATCGGCGTGCTGCTGATGCTGAGGCGGATCCTGTCGGCGACACGAGCGGCATCCCAGAAATGCCCGTCTGTCAGCACCACCAGGAACTCGTCTCCGCCGATGCGCGCCACGATATCGGTGGCCCGTGCCGTTTCCGTGATGCGGCGTGCGATCTCCTTGAGCACGAGGTCGCCGGCGACGTGTCCGTGTCGCTCGTTGATGCTCTTGAAGTCGTCGCAGTCGATCAGCAAGGAGGTCAGCTGCTCGCCGGCGCGCGCTGCGCGTGCCTGCTCTCGCTGAAGCGCCTCGTCGAGGCCGCGCCGGTTCAGCACCCCGGTCAAGGGATCGGTGCTGGATGCTGTTTCCAGGATGCGATTGGCCTGTTCGAGCTCTGCGGCGGCCTGCTGCAGCTCCTGCTCCATCCGCTTGCGCTCGGTGATGTCCCGCAGCGATGCGAGCCGGGCGGGTGCGCCTTCCCAGTCGATCTCGACCACGCGCAGCTCGACCGTGATGGCCCGCCGGCTCTTCGATACCAGCTCGATCTCGGCGTCCTCCCCGCCCACGACCGGAAAGCCGAACGGGGCGCCGACGAGCTCGTCCCGGCTGCGGCCGAAGAGCGAGGCGGCCGCAACGTTGACCAGGCAGATCACGCCCGCATCGTCCACGACCACGTTCCCGTCGATGTTGCTCTCGATCAGCCTGCGGAGCTGGAGGTTCGACGCATGCAACGCCTGCAGCACCCTGGAGCGCTCGATCGCGTGGCGCAGGCAGCGCGCCAGACGATCCGCATCAAGGCTGCCCTTGACCAGGTAGTCCTGGGCGCCGCGTCGGACCGCCACGGCGGCCGGACTCTCGGTCTTGGCCCGCGTGAGCACGGTCATGTCCGGAGCTAGCAGCATCGCGATGCGCTCGACCTGGCGCACACGGTCGTTGACGAACTGGTCGAGGGCCTGCGCCCGGGTCTTGGCCAGGCCGTCGATGCGCTGCAGGGCGTTTCGCTCGGCCTGTGAGCTCAGGTTGCGCATCGCCCAGTACGAGAGCACGGCCGTGGGCGCGAGGGAGAAGGCGCAGAGCAGTACCAGCAGCTTGGTGCGCCAGCTCCAGCGGCGGCGTGCTCTGCTCGGAGGCTCGTTGCCGCCGGGCTTCACGACCGCCTCCCAGGCGCGCCGGGTCGAGCTCGCTGGTCCGGCAAGACGCCGAGCCCGGGTCGCAATGTGCAGGTGCGGTACTTGCTCTCGCGGTCTTCGAGCGCGCGCGGCTGCTTGCCCGCCCCGAGGCGCTTGATGCTGCGCTCCGGCCTGGCGTTCTGCTGCTCCAGCGTGGTGTTGGTCTTGCCCTTGCGCCCCATAGCATCTCTCTCCTGGTTCACTGGGTACCTTCCCTCTCACGGTCGCACCGACCGTGCCGGGCTCAAATCCGATACCCCTCTACGGAATTGCCTCCCGTGGCAACACCGCGCTTCTCGCTCGTCGAGAGGGCATCCGCTGCAGCACGTCACATCGAACTGGCTGTGAGTGTACTGGAAGGGCGCATCCAGCGATGCCGGCCGCTGGCTGATTCGTCTGTCGGTGTTTGTCCTACGGCGGCGCAGCGTTGACACCGGTGGGTCAGATCTGACTCACAAGAGCGCGGAGCTCGGCAAGGCGTCGTGGAACTCTCTCGCGGCCGATCTCGACTCCGAAGCGAACTGTGACCGCGCTGAGGACATCGCGCTGGGCTGCTCGTGGAGCTGTGCCGCGAGAGCCCGAGATGCCTTGCCGGCTGCATCGGAGGAGGTTCTGTCAGGTGCTATCACCGATCTCATCGTCCTGCATGTCTGGAAGCTCCGGCACCTCGGCGCTCGCTGCGAGGAATCGATCAAGGCCGCTCCGGGGCCGGACGCTACGGGATCAGCTCGTGGCGCACCGCGTACGTAGTCAGCTCGGCGTTTCCGCTCATGCCGGTCTTCTGCAGGATGCGTGAGCGGTACGTGCTCACGGTCTTTGCGCTCAGCGCGAGCTGCTCGGCGATCGCGCTCACCGCGTTGCCCGCGGCGAGCAGCCGGAACACCTGGAACTCCCGGTCCGAGAGCAGCTCGTGCAGCGGCTTGTCGGCGCCGTGCTCCAGCTCGCCGGCTATCCGCTCGGCCAGGCTGTCGGTGATGTACCGCCGGCCCGCGGCGACCTTGCGGATCGCCCTGACCAGCTCCTCGGGCGCGCGGTCCTTGGTGAGGTAGCCCGCGGCCCCGGCGCGCAGCGCGCGGGAGGCGAACTGGGCCTCGGGATACATCGTCAGCATCAGTATCCTTGCTGCCGACCCGTCGAGCTTGAGCTGCTTGAGCACATCCATGCCGTCCAGGCCCGGCATGGCGATGTCGAGCAGGATCACGTCGTACTCGCCTTCGCGAGCGCGGGCCAGGGCCTGGTGGCCGTCCTCGGCCTCGTCCACGCTGAACTCCTCGGTGGCGTCCTCGAGGATGCGCGTGAGCCCCTCTCGCACGATGGCGTGATCGTCTGCGATCAGCACGCGGATCATCCGCCGCCCTCCTCCGCTGGCGAGTTCCCGTTCAGCGGTATGCCGATGAACACGCGGGTACCCTGGCCCGGCCTACTCCTGATGTCAACCTTGCCGCCCAGGTGGTGCAGCCGCTCGCGCATGCCGAGCAGGCCCAGGCTGCGGTCCGGCGAGCTGAGGTCGTCGGGGTCGAAGCCCTGGCCGTTGTCGCGCACCTCGAGCACCAGTAATTCGCCCTCGAGGTGCGAGCGGATCGTCACGCGGCTCGCGTTGGCATGGCGCGCCACGTTGGTCAGCGCCTCCTGGACCGTGCGGAACAGGGCGATGGTCTGCTCCGGCTCCAGCCCGGTCTCCTCGGCATCGAGGTCCAACGCGCACTCGAGTTCGAAGCGCTGTTCGAAGTCTTCGGCCAGCCACTCGATCGCGGCCCACAGGCCGAGGTGGTCGAGCATGGTCGGTCGCAGCTCCGCGGCGATGCGGCGCACCGCGGAGGTCAGATTGTCGAGCAGCGCACTGGCCGCGTCGGCGCGCTCGCGCACGGCCGCGGCCTCGCCCGCCACATGCTCGTGGATCCAGCGAAGGTCCATTCGCAGCGCGGTGAGCTGCTGGCCCAGGTCGTCGTGGATCTCGCGGGCGATTTCGGAGCGCACCTTCTCGATCTCGCGCTGCAGGCCCACGGTCAGCCGGCGCAGCTCCTCGCGCGACTTGTGCACCTGCAGCTCGGCGGCCCTGCTCGCGGTGACGTCGCGGGAGAGCACGGCCACGCGCGTTACCAGGCCGTCGGCGTCGAGGATCGGGGTGAGCACGTTGTCGAGGTGTACTCCGGCGCGGATGTCGTCGAAACGGATCGGCTGCCGCGCGCGGACGACCTGTTCGAGGTGCCGCTTCCTGAGTTCTGCCACATCGGGCGGGAAGTGGTCCCAGATCGGCGTGCCGATGATCTCGGCCAGGGGCTTGCCGAGCCGCGCGGCCAGGGTTGCGTTCGCGTCGATCACGATGCCGTCCAGGTCGAGCAGCGTGGCCGAGTCGAGCGGCGTGTCGAGCAGGGCGCGAGCGGTCTGCTCGCTCTGCAGCAGCGCCTGCTCGGCCCACCGCTGCTCGGTAATGTCCTCGGCGATGCCCACGGCGTGCGTGATCCGCCCGTCCCCGTCCCGCACCGGGTACCCGCGGTCGTGGATCCACCGGATCGAGCCGTCGCGATGCACGATGCGGTACTGCTCGTCGAAGAGGCCGCATTCCTCCATCGTGACGAACTTCCTCCAGATCTGATGGCGGTCGTCGGGGTGGATCGCGTCCGCCCACGCGGTGGAGTTCCGGTACAGCTCGTCCAGCGGTCGGCCCCAGATCCGCTCGTACGCCTGGCTGGCGAACACGGTGGCATGGCTGGACCAGTCGATCATCCAGAACACGCAGGCGATGGTGCTCGCGATCATCCGCAGGCGCATCTCGCTCTCGCGCAGCGCCCGCTCGGCCCGCTTGCGCTCGGTGATGTCCAGGGAGAGCTCGGCGATGCCGATCGTCTCGCCGTTCTCGTTCTGCACCGGATAGGCGCGGATGTTCCACCAGCAGCCGTCGGGCGTCATCTTCTCGAGCCGCTCGGGCCTGCCGCTGCGTCGTGCCCGCTCCACCGGGCAGTCCTCGCAGGGCTCGTCGCGGCCGGCCCACACGCGGTAGCAGAGCTGCCCGATCAGCTCCTCGGGTCTGCAGCCTGCGGATGCGGCCGCCGCGCGATTGGCCGACTTGATCTTGAGGCCGTCCTCGTAGAAGGCGAACAGCTCGGTGGTGGCGTCGATGAGCAAGGATTTCTCGCGCTCGCTGCCGTGCAGCGCCGGTTCGTCCCCCGGTTGCCCGGTCACGTCCCCGATGATAAGCAGGACCGCGGTGTTCTCGCCGCGCCCGTCGATGATCGGCTCCGTCGTCACCCGGAGCCTGCGGCCGGCCTGCTCGATGAAGGTGGTGTCGTGCTCGCGGGTCGCCCGCACCCGCGCCAGCGGGCAGCCGTCGATCGGTCGGTCCGTGCCGTGGAGCACCTCGTGGCAGGTGCGGCCCACGGGGTCGCCGTCGGCTTGGCTCGTCGCCCGCACCTGCGCGTTGCAGCGGAGGATGCGGTGGTCGAGGCCGACCACCAGCACCATCTCGCTCAGGGCGTCGAAGACCGCCCGCCACGGAGTGTCCGTGCTTTGCTTGCTCATTGATCAATCAAACCGCAGTTCGGGCTCCAAGGCAAGCCGCGTGTGGACGATACTCATAGTGTTCGGCCTGCGGCGATATGGACTGCACCCCCCCGGGTCAGGGGTATTTGCAGGAAATCCACGTCTCTGCTAGTCTGAAAATCATCCAGGATGCGCAGAAGGTAGCTGCTGGTCAGCCGCTGGTCCGCGTGTATGGGGGGCTAGGTGTTCCGCATCCTCATCGCCGACGACTTCGCCATCGTGCGCGAGGGCATGAAGAAGATCCTCGACCGGCGCAGGGGCTTCGCCGAGGTCGACGAGGCCTGCAACGGCCACGGGGCGCTGGAGATGGCCCGCGCCAACCGGTACGACGTGATCCTGCTCGACGTGGACATGCCCGGCCTCGACGGGCTCTCCGTGCTCAAGCAGCTCAAGAGCGAGCAGCCCGAGGTGCGCGTGCTGGGGCTCTCGGTGCACCCCGAGGACGAGTACGGCGTGCGCATGCTGCGCGCCGGCGCCGCCGGGTACCTCTGCAAGGACCGCGCCGTGGACGAGCTGGTCGAGGCGGTGCAGCGCGTGGCCGCGGGCGGGCGATACGTCACCGACCGGCTGGCCGAGATGCTGGCCGACGACCTGTGCGAGGAATCGATCACCGGCCCGCACGCCGCGCTCACCGACCGCGAGTACCAGGTGCTGCGCGGTCTGGGCGAGGGCAAGACCGTGGGCGAGATCGCGGCCGAGCTGTACCTCTCGTCCAAGACCATCAGCACGTACCGCACGCGCATTCTGAAGAAGCTGGGCCTGCCCGGAAACGCCGAGCTGATCCGCTACTGCCACGAGAACAAGATCGTGAGCTGAAACCTCCGCGGGCTGCAAGCTCGCGGTCAGGTTGGCCTTCGGCCAAGCTCGGAGGGCTCCCGCCCGGCTGATCGGTATCCAGCCCGCCGTCCGGGGCGGGCTTCATGAGATCCCTGACCGCGGGTTTTCAACCCGCGGCTGATCCGTGCCCGCACTCTTCAGCCCTCCAGGATCTCCCGCACCTTGGCGATCAGCTCGTCGGGTCGGTACGGCTTCTGGATGAAACCGGCCAGGCCCTTGCCTGCGAAGCGGCTCGCCAAGCTGTCCTCTGAGTACCCGCTCGACATCATCACGGGCACGTCCTCGCGTATCTTGCGCAGCTCGCGGAATGTCTGCTCCCCGTCGAGGTGTGGCATGGTCAGGTCGAGCAGCACGCAGACGATCGCGTCGCAATGCTCGCGGAACAGGGCCAGCGCCTCGCGTCCGTCCGCGGCCTTGAGCATCTCGAAGCCGGCGCGCTGCAGCGTCTGGCCGGCCACGGTGCGCACATTCTCCTCGTCATCGATGAGTAGCACCGTGCCCGATCCGCGCCACTTGCCCTTCATCGCCGATTCCACCCGCCGCTCGGTCGCGGCGCTCGCCGCCGCGCTCACCGGGAGCAGCAGCTTGATCGTGGTGCCCGTGCCCGGCTCGCTGTACACCTTGAGCGCGCCCCGGTGCCCGCGCACGATGCCCAGCACCGCGGCCAGGCCCAGGCCGCGGCCGGTGAACTTGGTGCTGTAGAAGGGCTCGAACATGCGCGCCCGCGTCTCCGAGTCCATGCCGCAGCCCGTGTCCGCCACCTCTAGGAACACGTACGTGCCTGGCTCCAGCCGGTCGTCGAGGAAGGTCTCGGCGAGGTACTCGCGGTCGCAGGCCATCACGCCGGTACAGAGCGAGATCACGCCGCTGCGGTCGCCGATCGCGTCCGAGGCGTTCGTGATCAGGTTCATGATCACCTGGGTGATCTGCGAGGTGTCGCCGTCGAAGGTTGGCAGCTCGGGCGCCAGGTCGAGGTGCAGCGCGGCCTTCTTGGAGATGCTGACCTGCAGCATCTGGCTCATATCCTCGACCACTGCGTTGAGGTCGATCGGCCTGACCACGAACCGCCCCTTGCCCGAGTAGGCCAGCATCTGCTTGCACAGCTCCGTGGCGTGGCGGGACGACTGATCGATTTGCTCCAGGTAGGGCCGCACCGGTGAGGTGGCGGGCAGGTCGTCCAGCGCCAGCGAGGCGTTGCCGATGATCGCCAGCAGGATGTTGGCGAAGTCGTGGGCGATGCCGCCGGCGAGTACGCCCAGGCTCTCCAGCTTTTGCGCCTGCTGCAGGTGCTCCTCGGACCGGCGGCGCGCCTCCTCGGCCCGCTTGCGCTCCTCGATCTCGGCGAGCAGCTCCCTGGACTGGGCCGCCAGGCGCTGGCGCAGCCGGTGCATCGAGATGTGCGTGCCAATCCGCGCCAGGATCTCGGCACCCTCGAAGGGTTTGGTCACGTAGTCGATGGCGCCCGACCCGAGGGCCTTCACCTTCAGCTCGGTGTCGGATAATGCGCTGATGAAGATGATCGGGAGGTCCTGGGTTGCGGGCACGGCCTTGAGGCGGCGGCAGACCTCCACGCCGTCGATGCCGGGAAGCTTGAGGTCGAGCAGGATCAGGTCAGGCAGCCTGGCCTGGATGCTGCTCAGGGCCAGCTCGCCGTCAGCGGCGGGCCGCGTGCGAAAGCCGGCCTCGGTCAGGATCGCCGAGAGGAGACTGAGGTCGGACGGATCGTCCTCGACGATCAGGATCTCCCCACGAGGATCGGTGGGCGCGCTATCGGGGCTCATCGGGCTCCACCTCTCCGCTGGTTGCATCCAGCAGCGCGAGGATCTTCTTGTACTGCATCTGCTCCACCAGGTTCCGCAGGCTTCGGCCCAGCGCGTGGTCCTGATCGGCGATCAGCGCCACCACGCCGAGGCAGCACTCCCGGTCCAGCAGCACTGCGGCCTCCCGGAGCGCCTCGAGCTGCTCCGGCGCAATCCCTACCAGCCGCTGGGGAGCGAGCTCGTCCGGCTCCTGCGTGGAGGGCGCTGGCCCCTCCTCGGCGTAGCACAGGCGCACGCCGAGGTGCTTGACCAGCGCGGCGAAGATCTCCTTGTCCCGGTAGGGCTTGCGGATCACCTCGTCGCAGCCGGCCTGGAGGATCTCCACGCGCTCCTTCTCCAGGGCGTGGGCCGTTAGGGCCACGATGCGGGTGGCCGCGCCCGCCTCGCTGGCCTTGATGCGCCGGGCGGCCTCCAGCCCGTCCATCACTGGCATGCGGATGTCCATCCAGATCAGGTCGGGCCGCCACTGCTCGAACTGCTCCACCGCCTCCTGCCCGTTGACCGCCTCGCGCAGCTCGAAGCCCAGCGGCTCGAGCAGACTGCGCAGCAGCAGGCGGTTCTCGAACCGGTCCTCGGCGATCAGGAGGCGATAGCGCGGCTGGCCCACGGCCAGCCCGATCACGCCCGCGAGCGCCAGCTCGGCGCCGGCATCTCCCGCCGATCCGGCCAGGCGCACGGGCAGCTCGAAGTGGAACACCGAGCCCTTCCCCGGCTCGCTGCGTACGCCGATGCGGCCGCCCATCAGCTCGACGAACTGCCGGCAGATGGTCAGGCCCAGGCCCGTCCCCTCTGCGTCGACCGGCTGGTTGCCGAGTTGCTCGAATGGCGTGAAGATCCGCTCCCGAGCGTGTTCGGGGATGCCGATGCCCGTGTCCTGCACCTCGAACCGCAGCCGCGCCGACAGCGGCGGCTCGGGCCGCCCCAGGCCGACCCTGAGCGACACACCTCCGGTCTCGGTGTATTTGGTGGCGTTGGCGATCAGGTTGATCAGCACCTGGCGCAGCTTGCCCGGGTCGACCGTGATCGCCTCGGGCAGGTCCGGCGCCAGATCCACCTCGAAGCTCAGGCCTTTCTCGGCCACGCCGACGGACATCAGCGACTGGATCTCGTGCAGTAATCGCTGGAGGTTGATGTTGGCGTCCTCGCGGATCATGTGGCCGGCCTCGATCTTGGAGATGTCCAGCACGTTGTTGATCAGGTTCAGCAGGTTCCCGCCGCTGCGCACGACGATGCGCAGCCTGCTCAGTTGCTCGGCGCTGGCGGCGGGGTCCTTGAGCAGCAGGTTGGTGAACCCGAGGATTGCATTGAGCGGCGTGCGCAGCTCGTGGCTCATGTTGGCCAGGAACAAGCTCTTAGCCTGGTTGGCCGCCTCGGCCTGCTCCCTGGCCCGGTTGGCCCGCGCTCGCGCGCGGTGCATCATACCGGCCATCAACGAGATCAGCGTGCCGTTCACCGAGAACACCGCCAGGCCCAGCCAGTCGCCGGGATCGTCGATGAATGGCTGGCCCGTGGGTGACCAGACCAGCACCACCAGGATCGACAGGCCGGTCGCGAGCAGGCCCGGGAAGAACCCACCGAACAGGGCAACGGCCATCACGGTCGGATAGAAGGTGACCCAGGGAATTCGTAGCTCCAGGGCTTGCAACGGCCAGACCCGCAGGCCGGCGGCGCCGGCGATCGCGACCACGGCCACGAGGAATCGCAGCGCGGCGCGTCGCACGCGGTCTGCCGCCGGAGCGCCCACCCGGCTCTCGCCGCTCATCAATTGGGCGGGCACCGGCGCGCACCGGCGGGCAGGCGCGCCTCGTCGAAGATCACGCGCGCCGTGTCCTCCGGACTCGACGAACTCGGTGCTGCACGCGACGCGCGCGGCAGCGCGGCCGCGACCTGCGGCTCGCCCGGGTGACTTTGCTCTCCATCCGCCACGGTCGCTCCTGCTGTGCCGGTCTTGGCTCGTCTTCCGACTGGGGGTTAATCTAGGCCCGACTGCCGCCGATGGCAATGCGGGCAGCCGCCGGGTCGGAAGATCCCGCGTCCAGCCGCGACAGCGCGCGCCGGCTGATCCGGCGTGGTGATCACGCCTCCGCCGGCCTGCGCCACGGCATCGCGTCCCGCCTGCTTGGCCTCGTACATCGCAATGTCCGCGGCCTTGAGCAGGCCCGCGGCGTCCGATGCCTGGTCGGGCAGCGAGGCGAAACCCAGGCTGCAGGTCAGGTGCCGGTCCAGACCTTCCCCGGAGAGGAAGCGCTGCTCGCGGATCCGCTGCCACAGGCGCAGCGCCGCCACCCGGGCGCCCGCGAGGTCGGTCTCGGGCAGCAGCACCACGAACTCGTCGCCGCCGTAGCGCACCGGCACGTCCACCTCTCGCAGGCTCGCGCGCAGCAGCTCGCCCACCTCCTGCAGCAGGCGGGTGCCGATCTGGTGGCCATGGGTGTCGTTGACCTGCTTGAAGTGGTCCATGTCGAAGAAGATCAACGACGCGGGCCGGCCGTAGCGCTGATGACGGCGCACCTCCTGCTCCAGTGTCTCGTGCAGGTGCCGGGCGTTGTACAGCCCGGTGCAGTCGTCCTGGACCGTCAGCTCCTGCACCCGGGCGTGAGAGCGGGCGTTGGCCAGGGCCACCGCGGCGAGGTCGGCGAAGGGCGAGAGTCGCTCCAGCTGTTCGGCGGTGTACGGCTCGGCGCCCTCGGGCGAGACCAGCTCCAGCACGCCCAGGGTCTGGCCCTGGAATACCAGCGGCACGGCCAGGATGCTCTGCGTGCGGAACTGGCTCTTTGCGTCGAACCGCCGGGCAAAGCGCGGATCGTGGTGCACGTCCTCCACCAGGGCAGGCTGCTGGCGCTCGGCCACCCAGCCGGCGATGCCCTCGCCGCGGGCCACGCGCTTGCCCAGCAGCGCGTCGGCCGCCTCGCCCACGCACAGCTCGAACACCAGGTCGCCCTGTTCCGGATCGACCAGCAGCAGCGACCAGTCCGACGGTGGGAACAGCCGGCGCACGGCCGCGATGATCCGCTGCAGCACCTCGCTCGCGTCGAGGGTGGCGATCATCGCCTTGCTCGCCTCGATCAGGGCTCGCATCTGGCGTGCGGTCGTCTCCATGCCTTCCCTCAGGCCGCCGGCGTCTCTGCGCCACGACTGGCCGGTGCGGGAGCGCCGGCCAGCTCCACCACCTCTACCTCGGGGTTGTGGCCCGGGATCCAGCCGCGGTCGAGCAGCTCCACGAATGACCCTACCAGGTCTGCATCGAACTGCGTGCCCCGGCAATCGAGCAGCCGCGACTGCGCCTCGGCGTCGGACATCGGCTGGCGGTACGGCCGGTCGCTGGTCATCGCGTCGAAGGCGTCGGCCACGGCGAGGATGCGCGCGCCCAGCGGGATCGCTGCACCGGCCAGCCCGTCTGGGTAGCCTTTGCCGTCCCAGCGCTCGTGATGGTGCCGGACGATACGCCGCACCGGGGCCAGCGCCGGGTCGCGGGCCAGCATGTGCGCGCCGATCACGGGATGCTGCTGGATGTGGGCGAACTCCTCGTCGTCGAGCCGGCCCGGCTTGTGGAGCACCTCCTCGCGGATGCCGATCTTGCCGATGTCGTGCAGCGGGCCGGCCGCCTCGAGCTGCTCCAGCTGCTCCCGCGGGAGCCCGATGTGCTGGGCCAGGCGCAGCGCGTACACCGTGACCCGCTCGCTGTGACCCCGGGTGTACGGGTCCTTGGCCTCCAGCGCCTGGGCCAGGGTGGACACCGCGTCGAGGTACGCCCGCGAGCGGCGGCGCGAGCGCAGGTGCAGCGCCCGGTCGAGCGCGGTGTGGAGCCGGTCGAACTCCACCGGCTTGAGCACGTAGTCGCAGGCCCCGCTGCGCATCGACCGCACGCTCTGCTCCACGTCGTTGATGCCGGTGACCATCAGCACCGCGGCCTCGGGGTCGTGCGCGAGGATGCGGTCCAGCACCTGCTGGCCGTTCATCCCGGGCATCTCGATGTCGAGCAGCACCGCGTCGAAGCGCGCGGCGCCCAGGATCTTCAGCGCCTCCAGCCCGTTCTCGGCCTCGGTCGCGTGGTACCCGGCGCGCTGCAGCATCTGGACGAGCACCTCGCGCACGGGCCGCTCGTCGTCGACCACCAGCACCGTGGGCTTGTTCCGGATCGGGTTCATGGCCGTCCCCCGTTCAGAGGAAGACACGGGCGTTGCGGCCCGCGGTCTTACGTTCCATCTTCTTGCGGTACATCGCGGTGTCGGCTTTTTTATACAGCGCCGCCACATCGCACGGCTCTTCTGTACGGGTGGCGCAGCCGATCGAGAGGCTCAGCTTGGCGTCGGGCGCCGAGCGGTTGTGATCCTCGATCGCGGTGAGGATGCGGGTGTGCAGCAGGGTTGCGTTGGAGACGTTTACGCCGGGCAGCAGCACCGCGAACTCGTCGCCGCCGAGGCGCGCCACCATGTCGCTGTCGCGGAAGCAGCTGCGGATCGCGGCGGCCGCGGCCTGGATGCGGCGGTCGCCCTCGTCGTGGCCCAGAGTGTCGTTGACCTGCTTCAGCCCGTCGAGGTCGCAGACGATCATCGACAGCGGCGCACTCACCTCCTCGCAGGCCGAGTCAAAGGCGGTCCGGTTGTGCAGCCCGGTGAGCCTGTCCCGCCGCGCCTCACGCTCCAGCCTGCCCCGCTCGGCGACCCGGTCGGTGATGTCGCGCACGATGCCCACCGCATGCCAGCCGCCGCCGTGCTCGACCGCCGAGACCGAGAGCTCGATGGGGAACACGGTGCCGTCCTGGCGCTGGGCGGAAAGCTCCAGGGTCTGGCCCACGGCGTCGCCCTGGCCCGTGGCCTGGAAGTGCGGCAGCGCGGCCTGGTGCGCCCCGTGAAACTCGGGCGGCGCGAGCAGGGCGTGCAGGTTGCAGCCCAGCGCCTCCTCGCGGGTGTGGCCGAACATCTGCTCGGCGGCCGGGTTCCAGAAGCAGATGCAGCCGCGCTCGTCCATCATCACCACGCTGTCCTTGGCCGCCTCGCTGATGATGCGGAAGCGCTCCTCGCTCTCGCGCAGCTCCTCCCGGGCCCGGTGCTGGAAGCTGATGTCACGAACGGCGATGATCTGCAGGGTGCGGCCCGGCTCGGCCACCTTCCGACCCGCGACCTCCAGCGGGAAGACCGTGCCGTCCTTGCGCCGCGCCATCACCTCGTACGGCTCCTCGAGCTCCTGCTCGATGTGGCGGCGGACCCTGGTCCAGTCCGGCTCGTTCACCAGGGTCAGCACATCCATGCCGTCGAGCTCGTCCTCGTCGTACCCGAACAGCTCGGCGAAGTGGCAGCTCACCTGCTGCAGGCGGCCCCGCTCGAGGATCGCCAGGCCCTCGTGCGTGGCCTCGCAGAGCCGCTTGAAGCGGTGGTTCAGCCGGAACAGCTCGGCCTCGGCCTGGGTGCGCCGTTCGATCTCGCTCCGCAGCTCGGATTTCAGCTCGCGGATCCGCGCGGACTGCTCCAGCGCCAGGTTGGCCAGGTCGCGGGCGTCGTCGTGACTCATCTCCGGCCCCGCCTAGTTGAGCTGCCCGGCCCTCATGCCGCATCTCCGGCGGCGCAGGCTGCGGCCTGCGGCTCTGGATGCGCGGCGGGCGTTTCGGGCTCGGCCTCCTCGGGCATTTGCAGCTCGCCGCTGTCGAGCAGGCCCACGAAGACCTCCACCAGCTCGGTATCGAACTGGGTCCCGCTGCCCTCCAGCAGACGGCGTCGCGCCTCGGCCGTGGGCAGGGCGCTGCGGTACGCGCGGCTGGATGTCATCGCGTCGAAGGCGTCGGCCACGGCCACCACCCTGGCGGGGAGGGGGATGTCCTCGCCGGCCAGGCCGTCGGGGTATCCCTTACCGTCGTACCGCTCGTGGTGGTGGCGGACGATCGGCAGGGCCGCGGCCAGGCTGTCCACCTTCTGCAGTATCTGCACGCCGGTCAGCGGATGGCTCTTGATGTGGTCGAATTCCTCGTCGGTCAGCTTGCCCGGCTTGTTCAGCACCTCCTCGCGGATGCCGATCTTGCCGATGTCGTGCAGCTGCCCGGCCAGGGTGAGGTTCTCGATCTCGCGACTGTCCAGCCCGACCTTCCAGGCGAGCTGCACCGCGTAGCGCGTGACCCGCTCGCTGTGGCCGCAGGTGTACGGGTCCTTGGCCTCCAGTGCGGCGGCCAGTGCGGTCACCATCTCCAGGGCCGAGCGTTCGAGGCGCTGCTGCTGCTCATCGAGCTTGGCCTGGGTCTGCCGCTCCTGATCCTCGCGGGACCTGCGCAGCCGGCGTAGCTCCAGCGCCCGCTCCAGGGCCAGGCGCAGCTGGTCGAGACTGATCGGCTTGGAGAGATGATCGTACGCGCCGGCGTGCATCGCCCTTACCGCGTCGTCCACGTCCCCCGCGCCGGTGACCATCAGCACGGCCAGCTGGGGATCGCGCTGCAGCAGCGCGGCCAGCGTGGCGTGGCCGTCCATGACCGGCATGTGCAGGTCGACCAGGGCCGCGCTGAAGCGGCCGACAGCGAGTATCTCCAGCCCGGCCTCGCCGCCGTTCGCTCCCATCGCCTCGTACCCCAGCGCCGTGAGCTGGCGGCAGAGCACGCTGCGCACCAGGTCGTCGTCGTCAACCACTAGGACCATCTGCTCGCTGGCATCCATCCTGGACCTCCTTGGTCGCTGACCCTAGGAAGCTGCAAGGTTGGGGCCAGTGCGGGGCATGCTCGGTGGCGACATGATATCAATGAGTTACGAGCGCTGCCGGGTATGCGGATGCGGCGAGGCGGGTTGCCAACTACCACCGTCGGGGTATCGTGCTACCACGGCTGGATTCGACCCTTGATCTGTGATATGGCTAACTCTGACCGCGCGCTTCAGCGCGCGGAGACCGAGGCCCGCGGAGGATAGTTGGACCAGTCAGCCGGCCGGATCCTGGTTGTCGACGACGAGGTCATGGTGCTCGAGTACCTGGAGCGTGCACTCACGCGTGTGGGCCACAACGTGCAGACCGCGGAGAGCGGCGAGCAGGCCCTCGAGCGGATCGAGCGCAGCCTGCCCGACGTGGTGCTGTGCGACATCCGCATGCCCGGCATCGACGGGATGGAGGTGCTCCGGCGCCTCAAGCAGACCCGGCCAGACGTGCAGGTGGTGATGATGACCGCCTTCGGCACGATCCGCTCCGCGCTCGACGCCGCACAGCAGGGTGCCTTCGACTACCTGCAGAAGCCCTTCGAGAACATGGACGACGTGCTGCTCACCGTGCGCAACGCGCTGGAGCGGCGCAACCTGCTGCGCCGCAACCAGGAGCTGGAGCGGGCCGTGTCCGAGAGCCGGGCCTTTGACCGGCTGGTCGGCGAGAGCCCGGCGATGCGCGAGGTGCTGGAGCTGGTCGGCACGGTAGCGCCGAGCAGCTCCACGGTGCTGCTCGTCGGCGAGACCGGCACGGGCAAGGAGCTGGTGGCGCGTGCGATCCATCAGGCCAGCCCGCGCCGCGATCGCCCGATGATCGCGGTCCACTGTGCCGCGCTCACCGAGAGCCTGCTCGAGAGCGAGCTGTTCGGCCACGTCAAGGGCGCCTTCACCGGCGCGGCCAGGGATCGGGCCGGCCTGTTCGAGGCCGCGGATCACGGCAGCGTGTTCCTCGACGAGATCTCCGAGGTCTCGCCGGCGACCCAGGTCAAGCTGCTGCGCGTGCTGCAGGAGGGCGAGGTGCGCCGGGTCGGCGCCACGTCGGACATCAATGTGGACCTGCGCGTGATCGCGGCCACCAACGTGGAGCTGCAGGAGCGTATCCGCGAGGGCAGGTTCCGCGAGGACCTGTACTACCGGCTGAACGTGATCCGTGTGGATCTGCCCCCGCTGCGCGAGCGGTCCGGCGATATCCCGATGCTGGCGCACCATTTCGCGCGCAAGTACGCGGGCAAGACCGAGCGGCCCGCGCCCAGCATCACGCCCGAGACCGTGGCCCTGCTCGAGCGCTACGCCTGGCCCGGCAACGTGCGCGAGCTGGAGAACGCGATCGAGCGCGCCGTTGTGCTGCGCAAGGGCGATGCCATGCAACCACGCGACCTGCCCCCCGAGATCCGCGGGGCCGGAGAGGCGCCCGCGGGCACGGGCGGTGCGGCCGCGGCCGAGGCGGGCGTGCCCCTGTCCGAGGCCAAGGGTCAGAACACCCGGGACTTCGAGCAGGAATACGTGCAAGCCGTGGTGCGCCTGGCCGAGGGCAACCTGTCCGAGGCGGCGCGGCGGGCCGGGCTCGATCGGAGCAACTTCCGCAAGATCGCAAAGCGGTACCTGGATTGAAAGGGCTGGACCGGGGCAACCGCGGGTCGGGAGTCCGCGGTCAGGTTGATGCGGGCGGCCCGCCGATTGGCAAGCCCCTCAAGATGCTTACAGAAGTTCTTATTGCGGTGCGGAGGTTATCGTGAGGCCAGGTGAGCGCGCGCGACCGCTGGTGCTGATCGTGGATGACGATCCCGTGTTTCGCGGCATGGCGCGGGAGGCCCTGGAGCCGGCTGGGTACGAGATGCTCGAGGCCCCGGATGGCGAGCAGGGCCTGGACCTGCTGGACCGGCGCCCGGTCGTGGTGGTGATCTGCGACCTGGTGCTGCCCGGCCTCGACGGCGTGGCCGTGCTGGCGCGAGCCCGGGAAATACGGCCGAACTCGCTGCGCCTGCTGGTCAGTGCGCACGGGACGTACGAGTGGGCGCTGCGTGCGATCAATGACGCGCGCGTGCACGCCTGCCTGACCAAGCCGGTGGACTTTGACGCGTTGCTCACGCGGCTCTCAGGGCTGCGTGCGGAGCGGAGCCGTTTGGTGCAGGCCGAGCGCCTGGCCGCGGTGGGCGAGCTGATCGGCGGCCTGGCCCACGAGCTGAACAACCCGCTCACCGCGGTGACCGGCTTTGCCGAGCTGCTGCTGCTCGACCTCGAGGACCGGTCGCAGCGCTCCGACGTGGAGAAGATCCTCGTCGCCTCGCGACGCGCCGGACGCATCGTGAAGAACCTGGCCGCCTTTGCGCTGCCGTCGCGGCCCGATCTGGAGATCGTGGACCTCAACGCCCTGATCAAGGCCGTGGCCGGCACGCGGCGCGCCGAGATGACCGACCGCGGCGTTGAGCTGAAGGTCGAGCTCGATGTCTCGGAGCCGGGCTGCCGGGGAGACCCGGCCGGCCTGCGCGAGGTGTTCAGGGCGCTGCTCGACAATGCCCTGGCCGCCGTGCTCGAGCGCGAGGGCGGTGGCGGCGTGATCCGCATCGGCACCGAGTTGCGCGGCGATCGGGTCGTGGTGCGCGTCGAGGACAACGGCCCGGGTATCGCCGAGGCCGAAATGGGCCGCATCTTCGAGCCCTTCTACAGCACGCGCAACGACCGCCCGGGGCGCGGCTTCGGTCTCTCCATGGCCCACGGCGTGGTGGCCGTGCACGGCGGCGAGATTCTGGCCGACACCGAGCCGGGCCAGGGCTCGCGCTTCGAGGTGGTGCTGCCCGCGATCGGCCACGAGGCCGGGCAGATCGCGCTGGAGGAGCAGGACGCGCCCGGGCGACTCGCCGGTATCACGGCGCTGGTCGTGGACGACGAGGAGCAGGTGCGCGACTTCCTCACGCGGGTGCTGGAGCGCCAGCAGGCCGCGGTGCGCACCGCCGACAGCGGTACGACCGCGCTGGCGCTGCTGCGCGAGGGTCTGGATCCCGATGTGATCGTCTGCGACCTGCGCATGCCCGTGATGAGCGGTCCTGCCTTCTTCCGCGCGGTGCAGGGCGAGCGGCCCGAGCTTGCCGGGCGGTTCCTGTTCGTCACCGGCGACACCGTGACCGCGGAGGCGCGCGAGTTCGTGGCCGAGCAGACCCAGGCGTACCTGGGAAAGCCCTTCACGGCCGCTGACCTGGTGCAGGCAGTGCAACTGCAGCTCGAGCAGGCGGGTACCAAGGACGAGCCGCCCGAATAGGTGGATCCCGGCGCTGACGCGGCCGGGGTATCATACTACCCCATAGCCTGCGGTATATCTAGCCCAGAAACGGCCGGACAGCCGGGGCGGTTTCCTTTCTTTTCTCTTTAAAAACAATATGTTGGAAGTGGGTTTTTGGTGACCGCAATCCTGGCCCGAGCGTTGCATTGTCATCGTGCCGGAGGTTATCTTATGAGGGCCAGGACAATCATCACACTGCTCGCAATCGGCACCCTGGGTTGTGGAAAGCAGATCGAACTCCCTGTTGGCGAACCACTTCGAGCCGGCATCGACACCTCCCTCGACGAGCAGGACATGCTTTCCTACCTGGTGGCTGGCAAGCCGGTCACCGTGTACGGAGAGGTCCGGGCGTACTATGCTGCGCGCTTCGAGGCGGCCGGCCTGGCCCTGCCCGACTCGGCCACCCTGGTCCACCTCTCGCCGGGCAAGTTCCGCGAGGCGTACCAGGCGCTGGCCAGCCACGCCGCGCCCGAGGGGCTGCGCGGCTTCACCGTGCGCGAGGCCCGCACAGCCAAGATCGTGCTGCCCACCGACCTGACCCTGGCCGCGCACCGGCTGACCTTTGCCCACGAGGTGGGCCACGCATATGCTGCGCAGCGCGGAGGCAATCGGGGCGAGCTGCCCGCAGAGCTGGTCAACATCGGCGTGGCCCTGGCCGAGCTGGCCCGCTACCCTGAGCTGTCCCTGGCCGATGCCGGGCGGATCCTGCGTGCCCCGGCCGCGGACGCCGCGCAGCTCGACGAGTACCACCTGGCCGTGCTGGCCAGCCTCGAGCTGCTGGCTGCCGAGCAGATGGACCTTGGGCAGGCCCTGGAGCGAGCGCTGGACTCCGAGGACGAGCTGATCCAGGCCACGCGCGAGGCTGCTGCAGCCCATCCGCAGGGACCGCCGGGCCTGTTCCTCGACCGGATCGCGGCCCTGACCCGCTGCGACGGTCTGGCCGGGCCCCTGGCCGCGAGTCTGGGCCCGGATCTCGCGGGCGAGGTGCTCGACTACCTGGAGCTCGGCGCCACGACCGAGGCGCTCCAGGCCCGGGTCGCGGCTCGCTGGCAGGGCCCGGAGCAGGGCCGGGCCGAGCAGATGGCCGCGCTCGGCCGCCAGGGCGTGGAGCTGAACCGCGGGTACCCCTCGGAGCGCTTCCCCGAGGTCCGCCGGGCGCACGTGTACACCTGGTACGCCGCGACCTGGGCCGAGACCCAGCGGCTCGACGACGCGGCCGCCCTGGAGCTGGCCGAGGAGTTCATCGCCACCTTTGGCCAGCGCTTCGGCCAGGGCGGGTACCTCGACCGCATCGCTCCCGAGATGCTGTACCTGGCCGCGTACGCTGCGGCCGGGCTGGGCCAGCGCTGCCAGGCCTCGCGCTACCTCGAGTGGATGGTGACCCAGTACCCGAACACCTCGGGCGCCGCCGAACTGGCCGAGGCGGCCGAGCGGATGGCGGATAGCTGCTGATCAGCCTTCCGCGACCGCGGGTTGGAAACCCGCGGTCAGGAATTGCTGGAAGCCCGCCTGCCGGCGGGCTGGGTGCTAAGCCCACCGGGCTTGGGGCGAAGCCCCATCCTGACCGCGGGCTTGCAGCCCGCGGAGAGCGCTTGTTGAACCAAGAACCCGCCTGTGGTACCCGTGGTCGCACTTGGCGTACAGACGGCTCCGCATGATTCGGCACCAGGAGGTCGAGATCCGAAACCCGCTCGACAGGTGGATCCTGGGCCTGATCCTCGGACTGCTGGTCTCCACGCCCCTGCTCGTGGGCACGGTGCACGCCTGGACCATCCTCGTCACCAGCCTGGTCGCGATCGCGGCGCTGGCGCTCGATGCGCTGCGCGCGATCCGCACCGGCGAGGACCGCCCCGCGCTGACCCTCGCCGGGCTGGGCCTGGCCGTGGGCTTGGGCTTCACCCTGGTGCAAGCCGTGCCCCTGCCCGCGGCCCTGGTGAGCTGGCTCTCGCCCGCGGCCTTCGAGCTGCGCCAGTTCGTGCCCCAGGGCCAGCCCCCGCCGTCCTGGATGCCGCTGTCCCTGGACCCGGCCGGCACGCTCAAGGACGCCCTGCGCTTCGGCGGCCTGCTGGCCGCCTTCCTGGTGGCCGCCAACCGGCTGGCCAGGAGCGGCGCGCTGCAGCGCCGGGTCTGCGGCGCGCTGGTGATCGTGGCGGGTGCCATCTCGGCGATCGGGCTGCTGCACAAGCTCCTTGGCGCGCAGTCGATCCTCGGCGTGTACGACACCTCGGCCGTGACCCAGAACTTCTTCACCGCCACCTTTGTCAACCCGAACCACCTCGCCGGGTACCTCGGGCTGATCGCACCGCTGGCGATCGGCCTGGCGATCGAGACGCGGGACTCGTGGCTGCGGCCGACCTGCGTGCTGGCCGCGGTGTTCATCGCCCTGGGCGCGGTGCTCTCGCTGTCCCGCGGCGGGATCATCGCCTTTGTGGCCGGTCAGCTGTTCCTGCTTGCGCTGCTCGCCCGCCGCCGCCTGGGAAGCGGACGCCGCCTGGCCCTGGCGCCCCTGGTGGCCGGCCTGGTGGTGGCGATTTCGGCCTGGCTGGCGTACGAGGAGATCAGCGCGGAGCTGAACACGCTGAAGGATCCGGCCGAGCTGTCCGCGTACGACAAGTTCCAGGCCTGGAAGCCGCTGGAACCGATGGCCCGCGACTACTGGGCCGCGGGCATCGGCCGCGGCGCCTTTGCCACGGTGTACCCGCGGTACCAGACCCTGCCGGCGCGCGGCACCTTCACCTATCCCGAGAACGAGGTGCTGCAGGTGCTCGTCGAGTGCGGCCTGCCCGTGGGCCTGCTCGTGCTCGGCCTGCTCGGCCTGACCCTGGTCGGCCTGGCGCTGCGAGCCCGGGCCTCGGCTCTGGCCTGCGGCGGGCTGGCCGGGCTGTTCGCCTGCTCGCTGCACAACCTGGTCGATTTCAACCTGGAGACCAATGCCGTGGGCCTGGCGTACTTCACCGTGCTCGGCCTGCTCGTGGGCCAGTGGATGCGGGCCCGGCCCGAGGGTGCGCGGATCCCGGCCTGGCCCGCGGTGCGCGCGAGGACCCTGCTCGTGGCCGCGGCCCTGATGCTGGTGCTCGGCCTCACCGCCGGTGCCTGGGCCGCCTGGCACTGGCTGCCCACGGACACGGCGCGGCTGCACGCCCTGCAGGTCCAGGGCGGCGATGAAGCGGCCGTGCAGCGGCTGGCCCTGGAGCAGGCGGGCCGGCGGCCGGCCGACTATCACCCGGCGTACGCGGCGGCGCGAGCCCTGTACCGATCCGGCGACCTGAGCGGGGCGCGGCGCTGGGCCGAGCGCACGCAGCGGCTCAACCCGCTGGCCTCGGAGCCGCACGAGCTGATGGCCCTGATCCTGGGCCGCAGCGGCGAGCACCGCGCAGCCTGGGACGAGGTTCGCCGGGCCGCCGAGCGAGCAAGCAGCGGGCAGGCCGCGCTGCTCGACCGCTGGTATCAGAACTATCCCGGAACCCTGGCCTGGCTGCGCATGACGCCCGAGGAGCGCCGGGCCCGGCTCCACCTGGCCCGGCGGCTGCTGGCGCGCGAGCGTCCGCTCAACGCCCAGGCAGCGCTGGCCCTGGTGCTCGTGGCCGATCCCGCGGACCTCGAGGCGCGGCTGCTCGCCGCTGACGCGGCCGCAGGCCAGGGCCGGCTCGACGAGGCGCGGCAGCACCTGGAGCTGGCGCGGGCCGCGCATCCGGGCCGGGCCGAGCCGTACTCGCGGCTGGCCCGCCTGGCGCAGGGCCCGCAGCGGCGGGCCCTGCTCGAGCAGGGCCTGGCCAGGCTGCCCGGCGATGCGGGGCTGACCCGCGAGCTGGTCGTGGAGCTGAGCCGGAGCGGCGAGCACGAGCGCGCGCTCGAGCTGACCGCAGCGCTGGAGCGCGCCGCCGGCCTCGATCCGCGGCAGCGGGCCGCGGTGGAGATGGTGCGCGGCCGGGTCGAGCTGGCGCGGGGCAAGCCGTTTCTGGCCATCGAGCACTACACCCGCGCCGTGGAGCTGGCGCCAAGGAACCCGGCCTATCGCATCGCCCTGGCCGGGCTGTTCGAGAGGACCGGCCAGCCCGAGCTGGCCCGGGCCGAGTACCGCGTGCTGGTTCGTCAGCACCCCGAGCGCGAGGACCTGCGCGGGCGACTCGAGGCGCTGGAGTCGAAGCTGGAGCAGGGGAAGTGAGGGTGTGGGGTTGAGAGTCGAAAGTCGAAAGTCGAAAGTTAGAGGTTGCTGCAGTTGCGAGCCGAACTGCCGCTGTTCACTTTCGACTTTTGACTTTCGACTTTCGACCTTCTACAGAAACCTGCTCACGTCTCCGGGGCGGTCGAAGATCACCGGATCGGTCTCGATGCTGTTGTCGAACTCGTTCACGTCCTCGTCGATCTCGGGAATCTGGTCCGTGTCGTACGCGCCCGGCATGCCCTCGTCGAGCTCGGTGTCGCTCTCCTCGGAGCCGCCCTTGGAGTAGCGCCCCTCGCCCTGGCCCACGCAGGCCCGGGCCTGGCCCGCGTACTCCACGGCCTTCTGCCAGGCGAGCACGATCACCACGTACGAGTGGTCCACGTCGCCGTCAGGGTAGCGGGCCTCCTGCTGCATCTGCGTCAGGGCGTTGGTGGCGATCTGCAGCAGGCCCTTGATCTCGACCTCGTTTTCGCGCAGGCACTTGATCTTGGGACCCGAGCCCTTGCGGCCGAACTGGGCCTTCTTCACGCGCAGGACCTCGACCAGCATGTTGCGGATGCGGGCCACCAGGTCCTGGCCCTTGGACAGCTTCTGGCCCTTGGACAGCTTGTCGACCTCGTACAGCATGGCGTACGGCTCGTCCTGCTCGAGCCAGTCCTTGTCGTACCCCTCCATCTCGGCGAAGCCGGCTCCGGAGAAGGCCAGTACGAGGACGAATGCGATGAGGGTGCGGCGCATGGCTCCGGCTTCCTTTGTGTCCGCATCACACCCGGCGGACGCTCCAACATACCACAATACATAAGGTAGGGATGTGATCCGTGTCAACCCGGCGAGTCCGGCAGGATTGTGAATTCTATGGAATTCTGGTAAATTATACGGTCAGGATCAGTGGGAAGGTGAGGACATGAAACGCACGATATTACTCTTCCTGATCGGAGCGGTGGCCTGCCTGGCGGCCGGGTCGGCCCAGGCCGCCAACAACTGGACCCTGACCCTACCGGGCGGATCGTACATCGTGATGGGCGTGTCCTTACCGCTGGTCTTCACCGTGGCCAACGACGCGGCGTCGGACGACGAGATCTCCGAGGTCGAGATCTTCTTCAACCACAAGAACGACTTCTCCTTCGGCACGATTTCACCGCCCACGGGCTGGGAGGTGAGCTGGACCGGCACCAGCGGTCCGGACCGCGGCGTGCGCATGCAGGCCTCGACCTGCGGCAATGCGATCAGCCAGGGCAGCTCGGCCGAGTTCACGCTCAACCTGATCTGGGAGTCGTCGGCCGCGGACGTAAGCAAGAGCGTGGCCGACTCGGACGCCGACGCCAGGTCCGGCTGTTCCGGCGGGGGCTTCAACGCCACGGCCGACCCATCGTTCACGATCAAGGGCCTGGACACCTCGCTTTCGGCCGACCCCTCGGCGCTCGGCGTGGGCAGCAGCACAACGGTCGCGCTGACCGCAACCAACAAGACCACCGGCGCGCTGACCGTGTCGCCCAGCGCGCTGGGCGAGGCGGACGGCACGGTCTTCACCTGCAGCGCGGCCTCGCCCGCATCGCAGAGCATCGCCTCGGGAACGAGCGGCGACTTCACATGGTCCTGCACCGCGGATGCGTCCGGTTCGGAGACCTTCTCCGCTTCGGCCTCGGCCACTGGGGTGACCAGCCCCACGGCGAGCGCGAGCGTCGAGGTTGGCGACTTGACCGCGACGATGGCGGTGACGCCGACCTCGATCATCGGCGGTGACACGGTGTCGGTCAAGCTGACAGTGAAGAACAACGGCGCCTCACCGGTGTACGACGTCACGCCCAACGACCCGCCCACGACCAGCGGCACGGCCACTACGATGACCAAGCAGTCCGGACCCAACCCGAGCAGCGTGGCCAGCCTGTCCGCCGGGCAGAGCGCCACCTTCACCTGGACCTATCTGATTGACGGCTCGATCGGCCAGACCTACGCCTTCTCCGGGTACGCCTCGGACAACGTGCCCGTGACCACCAACACCGCCACATCGGAGACCGGCTCGATCTCGGAGTACTCGGTGACCATCAGCCCGACCTCGGTGGTCACCGGAACGGCCGACCAGGCGATCGAGTTCACCGTGACCAATGACGGCGGGTACAACGTGGATCACGTGGAGGTCGCACCCTCGGAGACGAGCCTGTGGAGCTTCGACTGGAGGACCTGGGACGCGTCCGACACCACGGACTGGACCGCCACCGAGAACAAGATAGAGATGCGGGGAATCTTCGACGCGGGCACCGAGATCTCGTCCGGCGGCGGCAGCGAGACCTTCACCGCGCAGTACTCCGCGGGGTCCACCGAGGCCGACACCACGTTTCAGGTCACGATCGAGAATACCAACAACGCCACCACGATCATGGAGGTGGACGTTACCCTGGCCGATGCCACGACCCCGCCGCCCAACGTGGACTACTTCACTGGCTCGGCGAGCAGCGGCACAATCAACCTGTACTGGGGTAACCCGACCGAGCACGACGGGGTGGTCGCGATGGTGTCCACGGCCAGCGATCCCTCGGGCTGGTGCGGCTCGGCCACGCCCACCAACGGCCAGAGCTACACCACGGGCCAGACCGTGTGCAGCGCCGCGCCGGTGGTGGACGTGGCGTACTACGACAGCGCCAGCTACGCCACGTCGTTCACCGACAGCTCGGCCAGCAACGGCTCCACGTACTACTTCAAGATTCACAACCACGACGAGGACAACATCTACGCCGACGGCGCAGTGCCCAGCTCGAGGGGGATCAACCTCACGCCCAACGCGAGCTGCACCGACTTCACCTGCTGGAAGTGGCAGTATGCGCTCGGCGGCGCTGCCATCGCGGCCCCGCCCGCGGTGCTGCCTGGCGGCTCGATCTTCGCCAACACCAACACCGACCTGATCGTGGGCATCGACGCCGACCTCGGCACCCAGCTCTGGACGCCGTACACGGTCACGGGCAACATGCAGAGCCGGTACGCGGTGGTGCCGGTGACGATCAGCGCCGCCACGGTGGAGGTGCTCTTCGCCAGCACGGACGCGGGCAACGTGTACGCGATCAACGCTTCCACCGGCACGCTGATCTGGTCCAAGGACCTGGACGTCGACTTCGGGCGCGGCGCGGACGACGGGATCACCGCGGCGCCGGTGGTGCAGGTGTACGAGTACGCCAACGCGGCCTTCACCTCCTCGGGGTACCCGGCCAGCGAGAGCGCGGTGTTCGTGGCCACCAACAACACCTCGACCACGGACAACGTGGTGCACGTGCTCAAGGCCTCGGACGGCAGCCAGATGTGGTACTTCGACCCGGGCGTGAGCATGGACGGGGTGAGCGGCGTGCCGATGATCGACTACGATAACAACCGGCTGTACTTCACCAGCGGCGACGGAGGGGCGAGCCAGAACACCGTGTGGGCGATCTCCACGCTGTACGAGGCGAGCAGCCCGCGGGCGACCACGGTGTGGACCCAGGCGTACGGCAGCAGCGACTTCTCGATCTCGTCGAACTCGGACGGCAGCCGGCTGTACTTCGGCAACGACAGCAGCGAGCTGTGCGCGCTCAGCCCGACGGACGGCTCCAAGCTGTGGACGAACGAGAGCGGCAGCTGCTGGAAACCGTCGAGCGAAACGGGCTTCGACGCGAGCTACGACACCGGGTTCGTGGGCTCGGCCTGGCACGACTTCGCCGTCGGGTACACCGACCGGATCTACGTATCGACCCAGGACGGCGCGAGCAACGGCCGGGTCTGGGCGCTCGATGTCGCCTCGGGAGGGCTGGGCCTCGATGATTACGTGTGGAGCACCTCGCTCGCGGATCCGTCGTTCCCGCTGCCGCTGGCGTACGCCGGCGTGAACGGGGTGTTCGTGGGCTCGTCGGACGGGTACCTGTACAAGCTGCACCCGGACACCGGTGCGACCTCGGCCTCGCTCGACCTCGGCTCGGGCACCGTGGGCAATCCGGGGCTGGACCATCAGACCGACGACTGGCGCGTGATCGTGGGAACCGGGGGCGGCAACGTGTACAGCGTGATCGTACACAAGCCGTGAGCGGGAGGCAGAGATGAAGAAGACCGCAATTCTGCTGTCGGCGCTGCTGCTGGGCGCCTGCTTCGAGGCGGCGCCGGGCCCTGATGGCGATGCCGCAGGCGAGGCCACGATCGCGAGGGCACCGAAGGCGGCCGCGGCCACGGCGCTGGCCCCGCCCGCGCTACCCGAGATGATGGTCAGCATCGGCGCGGTCAACGAGGGGCTGGAGCCGCCCCCGCTGCCCGCGGTGTTCGACATCGACGCCACCCGGCAGCTCTACGTGTACAGCCGGGTGCGCAACATGGTCGGCGTGCACGACGCGCGGGTCGAGGTGCTCAGCCCGGACGGTCACGTGTACGACATCATCAAGCGCCGTTTTTCGATGAGTTCGGCCCTGGCCGACGACGTGGACCGCACCGCCGCGCCCGGACCGCGGCGCAGCGGCCCGGGCGGCGTGGCCCCGCAGCTCCCGGCCAAGGTGCTGGTGGCGCCGTGGGAGAAGGTCTTCTGGTGGAAGCTGCAGCTCAAGGGCACGCCGATCGTGCGTCGCCAGATGGTGGGTCAGTGGACCCTGCGGGCCTTCCTCGACGGCGAGAACACCCCGTCGTCCGAGGCCAGCTTCACGCTCGAGCGGAGCTGATTCGCTACGCCGGCGGTCCCGGCGGCGGCGCCTCGTCCGTGCTGCCGCTCCGGCGCCGCTTGGTGCGCGTGCGGCCGAGGAAGCGCGAGCGGCGCTTCACCCGCACGTAGTAGTCGCCGTACTTGTGGTAGTAGTAGTAGTAATACCGGTTCTCGCGCCGCCGCATGTCCACGTGATTGATGATCGCGCCGAGGATCTTGGCGCCCGACTCCTCGAGCTGGCGCCGCGCCAGCGCGATCGAGTCGATGTGCGTGCTGCCGCTCTGGCCGACGAGCACCACGCCGTCGGTGCGCGGATGGATCAGCAGGGTATCGGCCACCACCAGCACCGGCGGCGAGTCGATCAGCACCACGTCGTACTCCTTGCGCCCCCACTCGATGAAGGCGGCGAAGCGATTCGACTCGAGCAGGTTGCCCGGGTTGTCGGGCAGCTTGCCGCCGCCCACGATGTCGAGGCCCTTCACGCCCGTGGGCCGGGCCAGGCCATCGATCTCGGTCGCGGGATCGAGCAGATCGCCGAGGCCGCCCTCCCGCTCCAGCCCGAACTTGCGGCGCAGCGACGGGCGCCGCAGGTCGCCCTCGATCAGCAGCACGCGCCTTCCCAGCTCGGCCAGCACCACGCCCAGGTTGGCGGTGAGCGTGGACTTGCCCACCTGGGGCTCGGCGCTGGTGATCAGGATGCAGCGCCCGCGGTCCGCCTCGGCCTCGCCGAGGGCGAAGATCAGGTTGGTGCGCACGATGCGCGCGCACTCCGCGGCCGAGGACTGCGGGTGCTGCTCGACGAATGGTCGGTCCCCGGTCCACAGCTTGCCGCGTTCCCTGGTCCGCGTGGTGGGGAAGATACCCAGGTGGACCAGGCCGGTCCGCCGCTCTAGCTGCTCGCGGGTGTAGATCCGGCTGTCCACCGCACTGAGGAAGAAGGCCAGGCCCACGCCGCCGAGCAGGCCCACCAGCAGGCCGAGCAGCCCGTTGAGCTTGGGGCGCGGCCGGATCGGCTCGCCGACCCTGGTCACCTCGCCCACCCGGCGCACGTTGTTGTCGAACTCGACGTCGGACAGCGCGTTCTCCTTGGAGCGTTTGAGCAGCAGCGAGTGGATCTGGCGCGCGTTCTCGGTCTCGCGCAGCAGGCGGTTGAACTCGATCTCGTGGCGCGAGAGATCGAGGGACTCGCGCTTGGAGCCCTCCAGGGACTGTGTCAGCCGGCTCTCCGCGCCCTTGGCCGCGAGGTACTGGGTCTCCAGGCTGCGCAGCCGGCGGTCGACCTCGCGCTTCAAGTCGGCGTCGATCCGCTCGAGCTCGGCGCTGACCGCCATCACATCGGGGTGCTTCTCCTTGTAGCGCTCGAGCAGCATGCTCTTCTTCTGGGCCAGCGCGAGGTAGCGCTTCTTCAGCTCGGCCACGCCCGGATCCTCGATGGCCAGCGCCAGGGCGTCCACATCACCGCTGTCACGCAGCGCGCGCAGCTCCTGCAGGCGCGCCTCGAGGCGCAGGCGCTGGGCCTCGGCCTCGGCAGCCATGGTGTTCTGCTGCAGGATCGTGGCCGAGATCAGGCTCTGCCGCTCGTCGAGCGAGGCGGTGGAGATCTTGTGGCGCTGCTTGAAATCGTACAGCTTGAGCTCGGCCGCCTCCACCTTGCCCCGCGACTCCTCGAGCTGCCGGCCGAGCCACTTGGCGGCCCGCCGCAGCGAGCCGACCGCGGTCTCGAGGTTGTGCTGCTCGTACCCGTCGGCGTACGCGCGGGAGAGCAGCTCGGCGAAGTCCGGATCCGGGTGATCGGCGTGGATCCGCACCAGCCGCGTGTCCTTGACCGGCTCGATCGTGACCAGGCCCAGCACGGCTTCGCCCGGGTCCGCCCCCAGCTTGTCGCGAGCGGCCGCGGGCAGCGACGCGGCCACGGCCTCGGCCACGTGGCGGCTCTCCAGCAGCTTGAAGTGCGTCTCGTAGAAATCCGGGTTCACCGATAGCCCGGGGGAGGGCACGAAGAACTGCCATACCTCGCCCATCGCGTTGCGCGGGATCAGGTCGATGCGGATCGTGGACGTGGCCCGGTAGATCTTGGTCTGGTTCAGTGTGTAGAGCACGGTGCCGCCGAACACCAGCAGCACGAAGAACACGATCACCTTGTAGTACTTGATCAGGACGTGGAGGATCTCCCGCACCTCGAGACCCTCGGACTCCTGGCCGTACCCGTACGCGCCGCGCCCGTACGCGCCCTGATAGTCGACCGGCACCGGGTATTCCAGTCGCTTCTCCTTGTCGCTGGTCTGTCCCTGCATCCGCAATCGCTCCGGACCCAGTCTATCCTATAACCCTATCACATATTAGAAAAACTTTTAAAGCTGTCCGTGATCGATGTCATATCCCAGGGCCTCGGCGCGCTGGCAGGCCCAGGCCCAGGGGCCGCGGCCGTCGCCGTGCTCCAGCAGGGCCAGGGCCCCGCAGCGACCGCAGATTCTCACGGCCTCGCAGCCCTGGCAGGCGCCGGTGAGGTCTGCGGCACGTAGCTCGCGGATCTCTCTCAAGGTTTCGTTGTTGTTCCAGATCTCCTCGATGCTCGTCTCCCGCAGCGAGCCCAGGATCCGGGGATCCTGGATGCAGGGCCGGATCGCGCCGTCCGGGTCCACGTGGAGCGTGCGCTGCCCGGCTGCGCAGAGCGGTCCGTCCTCGGTCAGGATATCCGGGGCAGGCTGCTCGGCGATGAAGCGGGCGAGCTGCTCGCGATCGATGCGATGCGCCAGCGGCCCGCGATCGCCATCGTCCCTCGGGCTGATCGTGGGGTCGGCCACGAACCCCGCGCCCAGGCGCCCGGCCAGCGCCCGCACCTCGCCGCGGCCCTCGAAGTTCTCCCGCACCAGGGGGGTCATCAGCACCGTGGGCACTTCGGCCCGGCGCAGCTGCTCCAGGCCTCGCAGCGTGGCGTCCAGGCCGCCGGCGCAACCGCAGAGGCGGTCGTGGATCGCCGGATCGGCCGAGAACACGGTCACGTGGGCGGCGAGCAGGCGCAGCCGGGCCAGGGCCCGGGCCAGCGCCTCGTCGATCTGCCCGCCATGGGTCAGCAGCTCCACGGCCAGGCCGGCCTCGCGGGCCGCCTCGATGATCCGTGTCAGGTCCTGGCGCAGGCAGGGCTCACCGCCGGTGATGGCCAGGAACAGTCCCCCGGCCCGCGCGATCGCCTGCACCGCGGCGATGGCCCCGGCCGTGTCCAGCTCGGCGTTTGGGCCGGGCGGGTTGGTCTTCACGTAGCACAGCGGGCAGGCGCGATCGCAGCGATGGGTCACGCAATAGCTCACGGCCAGGGGCTGAGCGATCCGCTCGGCACGCTCGATCACGCTGGCCAGGCCGGCGCAGAGCGGGCTCATCGCTCACCCTGCCCTTCGAGGAAGTCCCGCAGGGCCGCGCCCGGCCGGAAGCGCAGGCTGTACGCCGGCACCTGCTCCAGCAGTGCGGCCGCTGTCGCCAGCGCGGCGCCGCCCTGGTCGGCCGGATCCGCTAGCACGACCTGCTGCAGCAGCTCACGCAGCGCCCGGGGTGCGGCGAGCCCTTCGGTCCGGCAGCCCTTGCCGCGACCCAGCAGGAACAGCGCGCCGATGCGCCCGCGACCGCGTCGCCCCTGGTTGTACGGCGTGGCGTGCGCAACCCAGCGCCCGCCCTCCGGGAGCACCACGGCCAGCTCGTCGCACAGCGCGAGGTCTTGCGCGTGGTGCGCCACCGTGCTCTTGCCCGCTCCCGAGGGCCCGGTGAAGAGGGCCACCCCGCGGCCCCAGCGCAGCAGGGCGGCGTGGAGCAGCAGGCCCTTGCGGGGAACCAGACGCCGGGCCGCGGCCTGCTGCAGCGCGGCGGCCAGGCCCTCGCCCCAGCCCGGGCCCTCGAGCGTGACCCGCTTGCCGTCCGGCGAGATGCGCGCGCGGTACGTGGTGCTCTCGAGGAGCAGCTCGCCGTTGCGTGCGCGCTTCTGGCGCGGCATCTCTCCGGACAGCGGCGGTCCCTCGATCTCGTCGCTCAAGAGCTGCAGCTCGACATCGCAGCGGGCCGTGCGCACCGCGCCGAACCCGGAGTGGCGCCGGCGTACCGCGTGGACCGCCGGCTCGGACCCGCTCACGCGCGCGATCAGCGGACCGATCCGGACTGCAGTGGAGTGGGTCAGGATAGCTTGGGCACGATGCCGCACTGGAAGCTCTGGCCGGGTCGCTTCCAGCACGACGCGCTGGCCGCATAGGCCAGGGGTTCGAAGCGTTCCTCCCACAGGATCTCGGGGGAGCGGTACACGGAGCGGTCGTGTTCTTGGTCCGGAGCCGCGTCCTTGCCCCGGCTGGGTCTGGTGTCACTCATCGTCCACCCCTGGCCCGGCTCGCAACCGTCACCAGACCCAGCGCCTGCAGTCGTCCCAGGAACTGGCTCACGTCCTGCTCGGCCTGCTGGCGGGAGACCTGGAACTCGTGGATCAGGGCGCCGGCTGTCTCGCGAGCCGTGCGCCTCCCGTCGGTCAGCTCCCAGATGCGGCCGGCCACGTCGTTGATGCCGCGCAGCCGCTGGCCGTCCAGGTCGAGGAGCACCATCTCGTCGCCCACCTGCTGCCAGGCCGTGGCCTCGGAGCGAACCGGGACAGCGTCGAGGTCGAAGCTGGAGTCGGACGGCGTCTCGTTCATCTCGGTGAATCTAGCATGATCACCGGCCTCCGACAACCCACCACCGGCTGACCGCGCCCGCGGGCAGCACGTGCCTGGCCCGCGCCTGCAGCCGGCGCAGCGCGCTGAACCGATGGATGCCGCGATCAGCTACGAGGCCTCCCCGCGGCGGCGGAGCCGTGGGCTGGCAGACCTTGCCGTACGCCATGCGATCCGGATCGACGAACACCACCGCGCAGGTCGTGCCGCTCGCGCAGTCAGCGTCCGAGCAGCAGAAGTCCAGGCAGTACCCGCTCCCGCCGCTCAGGTCGCAGGCGCCGCTGCGGCACTCGGTGTCCAGGGTGCAGGGCGTGCCGCCCGGTGCGGTCCCGGGCACGGCCCCGGCCGGGGCGCAGCCGCGGATGTGGGCCTTGGGGAAATCGGGCGCGCTGGAGTGCACCAGGCGGCAGGCTCGGTCCGGGCCGCACTCGGCCGAGCTGCAGCAGAAGCGGCTGCAGCTGTAGCTCGTGTCGTTGGTGGTCAGGCAAGAGCCGTCGAGGCAGGGCTCGGCCGGGCCGCAGGCCTCGCCGTCGGCCCTGCCGGCGACCGGCGCGGTGGCGCAGAGCCCGGTGTACATCGTGCCCGCCGGGTAGTTGACCGCGAACAGGGTACAGCTCATGTCCGTTCCGGTCGCCACATCGTCGCAGTGGCGGGACGAGGTGCACCGGTCCTGGCAGCGGTCGTCGCCGCCCTCGGCCGCGAGGTGGCACCAGGTCGACTGGCAGTCGGTCCAGGCCGTGCAGGCCGTGCCGAGCGCGCCGTCGGACTGCTCGAAGCTCTCGCACAGGCCGAGCCCGTCGGTGAAGTCCAGCGAGTCGCAGGCCAATCCCGAGGGGCAGGTGTCCCGCGTGTGGTAGCACCAGTCCGAGCAGAAGTCCTGGGAGAATCCCGAGGTCCAGGTCGCGCTGCAGAGCAGCGCCTCCTCGCAGTACGACTCCTCCAGACAGGGCTCGCCCCAGGTGCAGATCCCGGCGTCGATGCGGCCGTCGCAATCGTTGTCCTTGCCGTCGCAGACCTCTGGGGCTCCGCTGAACACCGCCGGGTCGATGTCATCACAGTCGAGCCCGCCGCAGCGGATCCCGTCCTGCCCGTCTCCGTCGCCGTCAACGATCTCGTCGATGCTGCCGTCGCAGTTGTTGTCCAGGCCGTCGCAGAACTCGGGCGCGCCCGGATGAACCAGACTGTTCATGTCGTTGCAGTCGTCGCCGCCGCAGGCCGTGCCGTAGTGGTCGTCGCCGTCCCAGTCGTCGTCATCGACGTACTCCGGATCGGCCTCGTCGATCAGGTCGTCGCAGTTGTTGTCCTGGCCGTCGCAGACCTCGGGGGCATCGGTGAAGCGCAGCGGGTCCGTGTCGTCGCAGTCGTCGCCGCCGCAGCCGGCGTCGACGTGGCCGTCAGCGTCCAGGTCGCCGAAGAAATCGGGATCGGCCTCGTCGATCAGGTCGTCGCAGTCGTTGTCCAGGCCGTCGCAGATCTCGGTCGCAGGGTCGGTCGGGATGCAGATTTCGCCATCGGCCTCGGCGTCGGCGTCGGCGTCCGTGTCTCCGTCGGCGTCGGCCTCGGCGTCGGCGTCGGCGTCGGTGTCCGTGTCCGAGTCGGTGTCCGTGTCCGAGTCGGTGTCCGTGTCCGAGTCGGTGTCCGCGTCGGTATCGGAGTCACCGCTCGGCTCGGACCTGTCGAAGCACCCGATCGCGAGCACGACCACGAGCAAGGGGATGCATCTGCGCACGGCCGACCTCCTGGGCCTGTTCGTCGCCCAGGGTACGCGAGGAACCATGGGCGGTCAAACTGGTGTGCGTCGCCTGGACTTCAGTCCCAGGCGACGCACAGTCCCAGGCGATGCTTGCCGTCACCTGCGCCCTGGAGTACACAGGTCTCGTGGTTTCAACCAGGTTTCTCCATAGGCTGTTGCTCTCGGCCCTGCTCACGAGCGCGCTTCCGGTCCCGGCGCTCGGCGGGGTGCCCGGCGCCGAGGCCGCTCCCGAGGGCGAGCCGCTCTCCGAGCGCGAGGCGTACGAGCTCGATCTGATCGCCCGCGCCTTCACCGCGGCCGGGCTGGTGCCCGATCCCGAGCCGTCCGGCAAGATCATCGAGCGAGTCGTGATCGACCGCCACCCGATCATCGAGGCCTCTGACCCCTGGCCCGACTTCCTCAACGTGTTCCACATCACCACGCGCGAGCACATCGTCGCGCAGGAGTTGCTGTTCGCCGAGGGCGAGACCTACGACGAGGACAAGGTGCGGGAGAGCGCGCGTAACCTGCGCGGCCTGCCGATGCTGTTCTCCACGGTGCGCATCGTCACCGCCCGGGGCTCGACGCCCGACCGCGTGGTGGTGCTGGTGATCACCAAGGACCTGTGGAGCATCCGGCTCAACACCAACTGGAACGTGGGTGGCGGGACCTTCAACTTCGTCTCGATCATGCCCACCGAGCAGAACTTCCTCGGCTTCAACCAGCAGCTGAGCCTGTTCACCCAGATCAAGCCGGACACGTACTCGCTGGGCGAGATCTATCGCGTGCCGCGCGTGCTGGGCAGCCGCTGGTCCTTCGTCGAGGGCCTGGCCCTGGTGATGAACCACAAGACCGGCGAGGAGGAGGGCGGCTTCGGCTGGTTCACGCTGAGCCGGCCGCTGGTCACGCTGGACACCAGGTGGGGCTACTCGCTCTCCGGGTCCTTCGACATCGGAGTCAACCGAACCTACTCGGGCAAGAACGTGCGCCTGCTGTACGACTCCGACGGCGACGGATCGGCCGACTCGCTGCAGGACAAGTACGAGTACCGGAGTTTTCGCGGCTCCGCCCAGCTCGTGCGCTCCTTTGGCACGCGCTGGAAGACCAACGCGTACCTCGGCTACCGCGTGCGCTACGAGCACTACGGCCCGACCGGCGATTTCCCGGATGTGCCCGACGAGATACGCCGGCTGTTCCTCCAGGGCTACGTGCCCCAGGACGACGAGGCCGGCGAGATCTTCTTCAAGCTGAGCTTCTACGAGGCCACGTACCACCGCTTCCAGAACATCCAGACCTACGGCCTGACCGAGGACTTCCGCTTCGGTCCGCTGATCTCGGCCGAGGTGGCGCACGCCAGCCCGCTGCTCGGCTTCGACCAGCTCTCGGTGCGGCTCCGCGGCCAGGTGAGCTACCGCTTCCTGATCGGCGGCGACATTCTCTCGCTGGGCGGCGTGGTCGCGGCGCGCTGGCGGCCCGACCACCCGCTCGAGGCCGCGGAGGACGAGAACTGGATCAACCGCTGGTACGAGGTCGAGCTGGAGAACGTGTCGCCGAGTCTGTTCGGCCTCGGCCGGCTGCTGGTGCGCTTGCACTACGCGCACAGCGAGCACAGCCTCGACCGCACGCTGCTCTCGCTCGGCGGTGACAAGACCCTGCGCGGCTTTCCCACCGGCGCCCAGCTCGGCTCGCGGTTGTTCAACGTCAACGCCGAGCTCCGCACCGCTCCGTGGGTCATCCGCACCCTGCACGTGGGCCTGGTCGCCTTCTACGACGGCGGCGATGCCTGGGGTGAGGGCGGAGATCCGGACTTCGCCTATCACCACAGCGTGGGCCTAGGTGTGCGCGGCCTGTTTCCGCAGTTCGACCGCGGCGTCGTGCGCCTGGATGTGGGCTTTCCGCTGGGCGACGACTTCGACGCCAAGGCGTACGACAGCTGGTTCACCTTCAGCTTCCTGCAGGCCTTCTGATGACGGCGTACTTCCGGCTCGTGCTCCGCCTGCGCTGGCCGCTGCTGGCGGTGGTCACGGTGATCACCGCGCTGGCCGGATGGAACATCACCCGCGCCGTGGTGGCCACCTCGTTCGGTCGGCTGTTCCTCGGCGAGCACCCGGGGTACCCGGAGTACCTGGAGCGCGTGGCCGAGTTCGGCGGCGACGAGGTCGTGGCCGTGGCGCTCGAGGCTCCCGACGTGTTCTCGGCCGGCAGTCGCGACAGGCTGGGCGAGGCTGTCGCGGCGGTCGAGGCCGTGAAGGGAGTCGAGCGGGCGTACAGCGTGCTCGACGTGCAAGAGGTCACGGGCCGCGACGACACGCTTCAGGTGCGGCCTTACGCCGAGGCCGCCGAGGGTGGAGCCGGGGCGGCGCGCGAGGCGCTGGCGCGGCTGCGCGCAGATCCCTTCGCCCGGGGATTGATCCTGTCCGATGACGGCCGGCACATCGCGGTGATCGTGGAACTGGTCTCGGACGCCGAGCGGTCGGCCGAGGACACGCCCGGGATCGTCGACGGTGTGCTGCGGGCCTTCGAGGCCCAAGGCTATCCTCGCGAGAGTCTTCACCTGGTCGGCCTGCCCGCGAGCATCTCCGCGGTGGTGAGCGAGACCTACTTCAACCTCGAGCGACTGCTGCCCTTGGTTGCCGTGGTGCTGCTGGTGGTGGTGTGGCTGATGTTCCGGCGCCTGTGGCCCGTGGCGATGACAACGGCCGTGGCTATTGTCTCGGTGGTCTGGACCATGGGCTTCGCCGTGCTGCTCGACCGCCAGGTCAGCATCCTCGCCGCGATGGTGCCTTCGGTGGTGCTGATCATCGCCTTCTCCGACGTGGTCCACCTGTGTAGCGCGTACCTGCTTGAGCTGGGCAAGGGCGTCTCCAAGCGGGAGGCGATTATCAAGAGCGGCGCCGAGGTCGGCGCCGCCTGTCTGCTCACCTCGGCCACGACCTTCCTCGGCTTCTTCGCTCTCTCGCTGATCCCGACTCCGGCCTTCCGCTACATCGGCCTGGTGCTCGGCTTCGGCGTGGGCGTGGCTCTGCTGCTGGCGATGACGCTGCTGCCCGTGTTCTTCTCGATCCTGCCCCAGCCCAAGCCGTGGAAGGCCGGCACGGCCGGACGGGTGCAGGATCTGCTCGACGGCGTGCTGGCCCGGGTGGCGGCGCTGGCCGCCGGGCGGCCGCGGACCGTGATCGCGGCCTTTTTCCTGTTCCTCGGGCTGTGCGCGGTCGGCTTGCTGCAGCTCGAGTTCGAGACCGACTTCTCGCAGCGCATGCCCGAGGATCACCCGCTGCGAGTGGCCGAGCGCTACGTGCAGCAGCACTTCGCCGGCTCCAACACCGTTGATCTCTATCTCGAGACCGGGCAGCAGGACGGGCTGCTCGATCCGGCGGTGTTCGGCAAGATCGCCGAGTGCCAGGACGCCATGCCGCGGCTCGCGGGCGTGACCCGGGCCTCGTCGCTGGTCGATCTGATCGAGGTGCTGCATCGCGAGCTGACCGCCGGGGACGAGGGCACGGGACGCCTGCCCGGCACCCGCCAGGCCCTGGCCCAGTACCTGCTGCTGTTCGAGTCCTCGGGCGGCGAGGACCTGGAGCGATTGATCGACTTCGAGCGGCAGACCCTGCGCATGACGCTCAACCTGCCCGAGGGCGCGTTTCTGCACACCTTTCTCGTGGGTGAGGCCGCGGAGGCCCGGGCCAGGCAGATCCTCGAGCCGGTCGGCGTGTCGGTGCAGGCCTCGGGCCTGGTCTACTTGATGGGCGAGTTCCTCGAGGTGATCCTGATCGGCCAGCGCAACGGCCTGCTGTTCGCCTGCGTCACCATCGCACTGCTGATGATGATCGGGCTGCGCTCGATCCGTATCGGGCTGTGGTCGATGTTCCCCAACCTGCTGCCGCTAGTCGCTCTGGGCGGCGTGCTCGGCCTGGCGTACGACAAGGTCGATTCGGACGCGGTGGCCCTGGCCGTGATCGCCATCGGCATCGGTGTTGACGACACGATCCACTTCCTGATGCGCTTTCGCCTGGAGAGCCGCCGGCAGGAAGACAGCGACGAGGCGATCCGGCGGACCTTCCACTATGCCGGCCGGGGAATCGTGATCACCTCGGTGATCCTGGTCGCCGGCTTCCTGCCCTTTGCGAGCACCGAGTATCTCAGCCTGTTCTGGATGGGCACCCTGCTGCCGTTGACCTTCGTCGTGGCGCTGCTGGCCGACCTGCTGCTGGTGCCGGCGCTGGTCAAGCTGGGGTTGATGCGCTACCGGACCTGAACGGGACCGGCGACGGCGCGGTCAACGAGCGTTCTGGAATGCGATGCAGACGTTTGGGGTAGACCACACTCGCTTCGCTCGTGGGCATTCCGTCAACTCGTTGACCGCGCCGTCGCCTGCTAGAGCGCATGCATCCGCTTGAGCCCCTCGGGCGTGCCGAGCAGCAGCAGCAGGTCGCCGCGCTGCAGCTCGAACTCGGGGCCCGGGATCTCGCGCTCGATGCGCGCGCCGCTGCCGTCTCCCACCCGCCGTCGCACCAGCATCACCTGCACGTCGTAGCGGCGGCGCAGGTCCAGCTCCTTCAGCCGCTTGCCGGTGAAGTGCGAGGGCGCCTCCATCTCCAGCAGCACGGTGCGCTCGCCGATCTCCACCGAGCGCGCCCGCTCCGCGGTGACCATCAGGCCGGCGGCCTCTCCGGCTGGATCGCGGCGGAGCAGCTCGCGGTTGTAGGTCTCGATCACCGCATCGCGCGTGATCACGCCTTTGACCCGGGTGCGGTCCTCGGTGTCGAGCACGGGCAGGGTATCGAACCCGGTCTCGCCTAGCAGCTTGAGCGCCAGGTCGAGGCTGTCGCCGGGCAGCAGGGTCGGCACGTCGCGGTGCACCAGGTCCGCGGCGAGCACCAGGCCCGAGAGATCCTGCTCGTTGAAGTACACGTGGCGCAGCTCGGGGAAGTGGATCATGCCTACGTACCGTCCGTCGCTGTCGACCACGATGCAGTGCAGGTCGCCGCGTTCCGCGGCCACGGTGAGCAGCTCCTCCAGCGGCGCGTCCTCGCGCACCGACGTCGAACTCTCGTAGTGCACCGCGCCCACGGGCACGTGGCGCAGCACGTTGGCGCTCTGCTCCACGGTGAGGTCGATGCCCTTGGAGAGCAGCTTGGCGTGGTAGATCGAGGGATTGACGATCTGCCCCGCCACCAGTGTGGCCAGGATGCAGGCGATCATCAGCGGCAGGATGATGGTGTAGTTGTTGGTCATCTCGAAGATGATGATGATCGCGGTGATCGGCGCCCGGGTGGTGGCGGCGACCATCGCGCCCATCGCCACCAGGGCGTAGCTGCCGGTGCTGCCCACCTCGTGGGGCGCCACCGCGGCCAGTGCGGTGCCGCCCACGCCGCCGAGCATGGCGCCGAGGAACAGCGAGGGTGCGAAGATGCCGCCCGAGCCGCCCGAGCCCAGGGTCAGCGAGGTGGCGGCCAGCTTGGCGCCCAGCAGGGCCAGCATCAGCAGCCACGGCATCGAGCCGTGCATCGCCTCGTTGATCGCCCCGTACCCCACGCCGAGCACGCCGGGCAGGGCCGCGCCCAGGCCGCCGAGCAGCAGGCCGCCGACCGCGGGCTTGAGCCAGGCCGGCCCGGGCAGCGCGTCGAACAGATGGCGCAGACGCTGCAGCCCCCAGATGAACAGGCAGCCCAGACCCGCGGCGGCGAGCCCGATCGCGGCGTAGAACACCAGCTCGTAGTTGTGGTGCATCTGGAACGCCGGCACCACGAAGGCCGGGAAGTCGCCGATGAAGTGGCGCGAGAGCACGGTGGCCACCACCGAGGCGATCACGATCGCCGAGAAGCTGACCACGCCGAACTGGCCGAGGATCACCTCGCCGGCGAACATCGCCCCCGCAATCGGTGCGTTGAAGGTGGCCGCGATGCCGGCGGCCGCGCCGCAGCCGACAAAGGTGCGCACCTGGCCCACGGGCACGCTGAACATCCGGCCGACCAGCGAGCCGATCGCGGCGCCCACGTGCACGATCGGTCCCTCGCGGCCGGCCGAGCCGCCCGAGCCGAGGCAGACCGCCACGGCCAGCGCCTTGAATGGAGCCACGCGCTTGCGCACGTGCCCGCCGTGCAGGGCCACGGCCTCCATCACCTCGGGCACGCCCGTGCCCTTCACCTCCGGGGCGAGCCAGTGCACGATCTGGCCCACGATCAGCCCGCCCGCGGCGGGCATCAGCATCAGCCAGAACCACGGCAGGTCGGCGAAGCCGCTCGGTGCGAGAGTCTCGCCGCCGGAGAAGGCCCAGGTGGTGCCCTCGATCAGGTAGCGGAAGAGGATCGCCGCGCCGCCGCCGGCCACGCCGATCAGCGCGGCCGCGACCACGATGAAGCCGTGCCGCGCGGTCTGCAGGCGCGCCAGGGCCGTGCGGATGCGCTCCGTCAGGCCCTCGGTTCGCCCGCGCTCGCCCGCGTCCCGCTGTGGGTCGGTCATGGCATTTCTCGTTCCGTGGCGCCACGATGGCCGAGGGGCGCAGGGTTGTCAAGGAGAGCGCTCGGGTCTGCACGCTGGGTGAATCCCGGTGCACGGAACTCGCGGATCCTGTGCATTTCGTTCACCATGATGCACAGAACTTGCAGGTTCTGTTTATGATGATGCGCATGATACCCAAGTGCGGCATGATGTTTCTCGCTGGCGGGCTGTGCGCATACCCGGTCAGCCTCCCTTTGACACCGCCCCCCGGTAACGGTATCACCACGCAAACGGCTGGAGGAGGAGCAATGTCTGCGAGACGCATGCTGATTGCCGTGTGCTCTGTCGCCCTGGTCGCATCGGCCTGCGGGGGCGCGCGCCAGTGGACGTACCCGCCCGCGCACCGCGGCGGCGCGGTCGACGACTACCACGGCACCAAGGTCGCCGACCCGTACCGCTGGCTCGAGGACGCGGAGTCGGCCGAGACGACGCAGTGGGTGGCGGCGCAGAACCAGATGTTCCACCAGTTCGTGGCCACCCCCGAGCACGAGGCGATCAAGAAGCGGCTCACCGAGCTGTGGAACTATCCCAAGTACTCGGCGCCGACCAAGAAAGGCGGCCGCTACTTCTTCTGGAAGAACGACGGCCTGCAGGACCAGGCGGTGTTCTACGTGCAGGACACGCTCGACGCCGAGCCCAGAGTGGTGATCGACCCGAACACGCTGTCCGGGGACGGAACCGTGGCCGTCACCGGGGGTAGGATCAGCGAGGACGGCAAGCTGTTCGCGTACCTCACCTCGAGCCAGGGCAGTGACTGGCAGCAGCTGAAGATCCGCAAGATCGACTCCGGCGAGGAGTACGAGGAGAAGCTGGTCTGGTGCAAGTTCACCGGCGTGGCCTGGAAGCACGACGGCCGCGGCTTCTTCTACGACCGTTTTCCGGATCCGACGGACCGCCCCGAGGCGGAGAAGAACACCGACAGCAAGCTCTACTGGCACGCGCTGGGCACGCCGCAGTCCGAGGACAAGCTGATCTACGAGCGTCCCGACGACAAGGAGCTGGGCTTCAGTCCGCTCGTCACCGAGGACGGCCAGTACCTGCTGCTCTACGTGTCCAAGGGCACGGATCCCAAGAACCGCATCTACTATCGCGAGGTGGAAAGCGACGGCGAGTTCGTCAAGCTGCTCGATGACGCCGACGCGATGTACCGGCCGCTGGGCAACGTGGGCACGGTGCTCTACTTCCATACCGATCTCGACGCACCCCGGGGCCGGATCGTCGCCATCGACACGCAGAGCCCGGCGCGGGACCAGTGGAAGGAGATCGTTGCGCAGCGCGACGAGGTCGTGGACTACGCTGCGCTGATCAACCAGCACCTGGTGGTGGCGTACATGCGCGACGCGCACCACCGGCTTCAGATCCTCGATCTGCAGGGCCAGGTGGTGAAGAAGATCGAGCTGCCCGGCATGGGCTCGATCTACGGCCTCTCCGGCAGGGAGACCGATTCCGAGATGTTCTACACCTTCGGCTCCTTCCTCTACCCGCAGACGATCTTCCGCTACGACTTCGACAAGGGCGAGAGCGCCGTGTTCCGCAAGCCAGAGGTCGAATTCGATCCCTCGGGCTACGAGACCAAGCAGGTGTTCTATCTGTCGAAGGACGGCACGCGGGTGCCGATGTTCATCACCCACAAGAAGGGCCTGAAGCAGGACGGGAGCCACCCCACGCTGCTCTACGGGTACGGCGGGTTCAACATCAGCCTCACGCCGTACTTCTCGATCGTGCGAGCCTACTGGATGGAGCGCGGCGGCATTTTCGCCGTGGCCAACCTGCGGGGCGGCAACGAGTACGGCGAGGAGTGGCACCAGGCCGGCGTGCTGGGGAACAAGCAGAACGTGTTCGACGACTTCGTCGCCGCGGGCGAGTACCTGATCGCCCATCGCTACACCAGCCGGGACAAGCTGGCGATCAACGGCGGCAGCAACGGCGGTCTGCTCACCGCGGCGTGCCTGGTGCAGCGGCCGGATCTGTTCGGGGCCGTGGTCTCGCAGGTGCCGGTGATCGACATGCTGCGCTACCACAAGTTTTCTGTCGGGCGGTACTGGGTCAGCGACTACGGCAACGCCGAGAAGGACGCCGAGCACTTCAAGTTCCTGTACGCGTACTCGCCGCTGCACAACATCAAGGCCGACACCGCCCATCCGCCCACGCTGATCACCACGGCCGACACCGACGACCGGGTGGTGCCGATGCACGGCAAGAAGTTCGCCGCCGCGCTGCAGGCCGTGGACCCGGGCGCGAACCCGATCCTGCTGCGCGTGGATACCAAGGCCGGCCACGGCCGGGGCAAGCCGACCTCGAAGCGCATCGAGGAGTACGCCGACATCTACGCCTTTCTGTTCAAGGCCTTCGGCATGGGATCCGGGGAATGACGGGCCAACCGTTGTTCTGGAAGCAGTACTGGGACGAGGGCGTGACCGACCAGGATCCGGCGAGCTGGCAGCGCGACTTCCTCTCGGCGATCCGTCCCACGATCGAGCAGTTCGCCGACAAGCCGGCACTGGTGTTCCTCGGCGTGGAGGTGACCTTCGCCGAGCTGGACCGGTACAGCGACCGCTTCGCGCGGATGCTGCAGGCGCACGGCTTCGGCAAGGGCGACGTGGTCGGCATCAACCTGGCCAACATTCCCGAGTACGTGATCGCCTGGATCGGCACGCTCAAGGCCGGCTGCGTGGTCTCGGGCGTCTCTCCGCTGCTCTCGCCCGAGGAGATGGTGCATCAGCTCCACGACTCGGGCGCCCGCGGGCTGGTCACGCTCGACGCGATCTTCGCCGCCCGGCTCGTGGGCATCGTCGATCGGCTGCCCGCGCTCGAGCTGGTAGTGGCGGCGAGCGTGGGCGGCTTCCTGCCGCCGCTCAAGCGCTTCCTCGGCTCGCTGCTGGGCAAGATCCCCAAGGGCAAGGTCACGTCGCTGCCGGGAAAGATCGTGCTGCGCTTCGCCGAGGTGCTGAGCTCTCCGCAGTACGACGGCCGACTGGACGCACCCGAGCTCTCGCCCGACGACCTGGCCTTCCTGCAGTACACCGGCGGCACCACGGGCCCGTCCAAGGGGGCGATGCTGGCCCATCGCAACGTGGTGGCAGACCTGGTGCTGGTGAGCCACTGGCTGGGCTGGGAGAAGGGCGGCGGCCCGGCACTCTCGGCCTTTCCGCTGTTCCACATCGCCGGGCTGTTCTTTTCGATCAGCTGCGTGTACTTCGGCTGGACCCAGCTGCTGGTGCCCGATCCGCGCAACACCGGCCAGATCTGCGAGCTGCTCGGACGCCACCGGCCCACGGTGCTGGCCAACGTGCCCTCGCTGTACCAGATGCTGATGGTCAACCCGCGCTTCCGTGAGCTGGACCACTCGCGGCTCGAGGCCTGCGTGTCGGCGGCCGCGCCCTTCCCCGAGGAATCGCAGCGCGAGCTGGAGTCGATCGTGGGGCAGGGCCGGCTGATGGAGCTGTACGGCATGACCGAGACCTCGCCGGTCACGGTGATGAACCCGTCGCAGGGGCCGAAGAAGCTCGGCTCGATCGGCATGCCGCTGCCCAACACCGAGGTCAAGCTGGTCGACCCGGCCATTGGCGAGCCCGTGCCCGTGGGCGAGCCCGGCGAGATCTGCATCCGTGGGCCCCAGGTGATGCTGGGTTACCACAACAAGCCAGAGGAGACGCGCAACGCGATAGACGAGGACGGATTTCTGCACACCGGCGACGTGGCCGTGTTCGACGAGGATGGGTACCTGCGGCTGGTCGACCGGACCAAGGACATGATCATCGTCAGCGGGTTCAAGGTCTTCTCCAAGAAGGTCGAGGAGATGCTGACCGAGCACCCGGCGGTGGAGACGATCGCGCTGATTGGTGTGCCCAATCCGGAGCGGCCGGGTTCGGAGCTGGTGCGGGCCGTGGTACAGCCCACCGCCGAGCACATCGGCGATGACCGCACCGCGCTGGCGCAGGAGCTGACGGCGTTTGCCAGGGAGCGGCTGGCCCCGTACGAGGTGCCCAAGGGGTTCGAGATCCGCGACGAGCTGCCGCTGACCGCCATCGGCAAGGTGGACAAGAAGGTACTGCGGGCCGAGCGCAAGTAGCCACGGAGGAGCCATGCGATCCGCTGCTTTCGGGAGCTTCCTCGTCTGGGCTGGACTCGGGCTGTCCCCGGCGCCGGTTTCGGCCGAGCCGCCCAGCCCGACCGATCTGCAGTGGCTGCGAGGACAGTGCGGCGACGGCGCGCTGGCGTACCAGAGCGAAGGCCGGGTCTATCTCAGCGAGCTGTCCAGCGGGCAGACCGTGGAGGTCGGTCCGGGCAGCCTGCCCGAGTTCTCGCCGGACAGCTCCAAGCTGGCCTGGATCGACGGCGGCCAGGCCAAGGGCCGGATGCGCAAGGGTGACGCCACGGTGCACGTGATCGCCACGGGCGTCACCGGGAACGGCGGCGTGCACTGGATCGCCGACGACGAGGTGGTGGTGCTCTGGAGCGGCCAGTGGCGCCGGGTCACGCTCGACGGCCAGCAGGCGGTGGTCGGCGCGATCCCCGGCATGCCGGGCGCCAGCGACCACGAGGTGGACGTCAAGCTCGGCGACGACGACGTGTGGTCGTACGTGCAGGGCGAGGACTGGGCCACCTCGGACGGCCACAGCGGCGTCACCGGCGGACGCTGCTCCTCCAGCCTCTCGCCCGACGGCCGGAGCGTCACCGGGCTGCACGAGGGCCACAAGGCGGCCGCGTTGACCCGGATTCGCCCCGGCGGCACCCAGGGCGAGCTGCAGTGGGTGTACGACTACAACGGCGACAAGGGCTTCGACAACCATCGCTGGTCGTCCAACGACGGGCGCTTCGTGACCTGTCAGGACGAGAAGTACAGCTTCATGGTGGTGATGAAGGTTGGGGGCACGTACTGCACGCGGATGGGAAACAGCGGCGGCGGCGAGATGTACGGCGACTTCACGGTCGGCGACGGCCGCGGCGATCCCTGGCCCGGGACCACCAGCGATCCGGCGCTCGGGCTCGCTCCGGGTCTTCTCGGCTTCGCGGCGGTCCTCGGCGGCGATGCTCCTCCACCGGCCGACGTGGCGGTGAGCAACAGCGGTCAGGGCGTGCTCGACGGTGTGACCACACAGGTGCAGTACCAGGACGGCAGCGGCTGGCTGGGCGTGCAACGCTCGGGTTCTGGCAACGATCAGACGCTGACCAACACGGTCGACATCACCGGCCTTGCCGCCGGCACGTACCGGGCCGCCGTGGAGGTGAGCTGCGCCAACGCGATCAACTCACCGCGGAGCTACCCGGTGACCCTGAGCCTGGTTCCGCCCACCGGGCCGGGGCTGAAGGTCAACTGCGGCGACAATGCGTACACTCCGGTCGGCTGGGAGGACGACGATCCCCATGTCGTCCGGGGCGAGGATTTCGTGTTCGCGGACGTCTTCGACATCGCGGGCGTGACCGACGCGGCGCCGGCCGAGGTGTACCGGACCTGCCGTCACCGCAAGCGCAACGTGGACACGCAGCTGGATTATAGCTTCCCCGGCGTGCTCGATGGCGAGTACCGGGTGCGCCTGCACTTCGGCGACGCCTTCGGACCACGATCGATCGACGTGGCGATCGAGGGCCAGGCGGTGATCAGCGACATGGACATCGTCACCGAGGCCGGCGGGGAGTACCGTGCGCTGGTCAAGGAGTTCACGGTCGCCGTGGCGGACGGCAACGGATTGCAGATCGTGCTCTCCGATGACCGGGCCCAGCCGGCCGACTTCTTCATCAACGGCATCGAGATCCTCGAGGCCGCCAGCCCGAACCAGGCGCCCGAGGTGGACGCGGGCCTGGACCAGGCGGTGATGGTGGGGTACGCGGTGTATCTCGACGGCACGGTGAGCGACGACGGGCTGCCCGGCGGCGGTCTGACCACGGCGTGGACGCAGGTCAACGGCCCGGCCGGGGCGACGATCGTGGACCCGGGCGCCGTGGACACCGAGGTCACCATCGCCGAGTCCGGAGAGTACGTGTTCCGGCTCACCGCGGACGACGGCGAGCTGCAGGCCTTCGACGAGGTCGCCATCACGGTGACGGACCGGCCGGCGATCGTGATCCAGTCACCGCAGGCCGGAGACGTGCTGATCGTGGGCACCGAGCATCACATCCGCTGGGACACGGTCAACCTCGACGACGTGCAGATCGACTACTCGATTGACGGCGGGGCATCGTATGACAACATCACCGGCTCGGTGGACAGCACCAAGCCCGAGTGGCGCGATTTTCCCTGGATCGTGCCGGACACGCCGTCGGAAGACTGCGTGATGCTGATCCAGGGCTACTTCGGCGAGGTGCCCACCCGGAGCGGCACCTTTGCCATCCGCCGCGCCGACGCGGACAGCGACGTGGACACGGACACCGACGCGGATACCGACACGGATGCGGACTCGGACTCGGACTCGGACTCGGACTCCGACGCCGACTCGGACCGCAGCCCCGATGGCGGCTGCACGGCTGCGGGCGCTGCCTCGCCCGCGCTCGGACTGCTGGCGCTGATGCTGCTCGGCCTGAGGCGGTCGAGTCGGGAGCCGTGACGAATCGCGGCGCTGCGGTCGCCGGCTCTACTCCAGCCGGCAGCCCGGGAAGCACATGCCCTTGAAGGGGATGTCCTGTCCGCCGGCCCAGGTCTCGACCAGATAGTCCAGGTACTCCGGGGTATAGTTCAGCTCGCCGGCGCAGATCGAACCGCCCGGGCACTGGGCCAGCGGCCCGCCGCCGTCACAGGGGCTCCAGGTCTTGCCCGGCCGGTGCTTGAGCGGGTTGCCCTCCCGCCAGCCGTCGAAGATGCATACGCCCACGCCGGTGTTCTCGGTGTCCACGCAGTGGGTCTCTAGCTTGCCGCCGTCGATCATCAGCACCGGGCAGCCCGCGTCGCCGATCGGCTGCTCGTTGCCGCCACCGCCGGTGCTGCTGGCGCCCCACTCGTCCATCTTGGGTTCGCAGACAGACTCGTCGAGCAGGCCACTGGCCGCGGGCAGCACGCAGGCCGGGCCGTCAGCGTCAACGTCGGTATCGGTGTCGGTGTCCGTGTCCGTGTCCGTGTCCGTATCGGTGTCCGTGTCCGTGTCCGTGTCGGTATCGGTGTCCGTGTCCGTGTCCGTGTCGGTATCGGTGTCCGTATCGGTGTCCGTGTCCGTGTCGCTGTCCGTGTCCGAGTCGGAGTCACCGCCGGTGGGCAGGCAGAACTCGTCCGTGCAGGACTCGTCCTCGGCGCACCACGAGTCGTCCCAGCACCAGCTGCGGCAGGCGCCCGCGCGACAGCCGAGCAGGGCCTGGCAGTCCCGGGTCTCCACGCAGGCCTCGCCCAGACCTGCGGCCAGCTCGCAGGACGCGGTGAAGCAGGCATCCTCGCACTCGCCAAAGGCCAGACACTCGTCGTTGTTGACGCAGGTGCACATGCAGGCCAGGTACAGCTCCGGGTCGCTGCAGGTGCCGGTCTCGGGGTCGATGATGCCGTCGAGGTAGTCCGCGCAGTCCAGCTCGCCCAGCTGCCAGGTATCGCACTCGTCGACCTTGGCGCAGACGTTGGCCACGCTCTCGCCCAGGCAGGGCTTGATCCGCGGGTCGAGATCGTTGCAATCGAAGGCCAGCTCCGGCCCCAGGCTCTCGTCCCCGGGCAGGGTCCAGCCGTCGCCGTCGATGTCGGTGATGTGGCCGTCGCAGTTGCGGTCCTTGACGCTGTCGTCGAAGAGCCCCGAGGTCTCGCCGTCGAAGTCGAAGTAGTCGCAGAAGGCGCGCTGGCGTACGATGGCGCCGTCCGCATCCGGCTTGAACAGGTGGGCCATCTGGCCGACCTCGCGGCTGATCAGGTCGGCCCGGATCTCGGCGTCGCTGCTGCAGTCGTCGCACGGATGCACGCTGCGGTCGCGGTCGTCGCAGTCGTCGGCCTTGCTGGGGTCGAAGCCTTGCTCGAGCACCACGCCGACGTGGTTCGTGGAGAAGTGCCCGTCGTTGTCCCAGTCCAGGGCCACGCCGTCGCAGTCGTCGTCGTACGAGTTTCCGGGCACCTCGGTCGCGCCGGGATTGACCGAGGCCACGTAATCCTGGCAGTCCTTGGGCGCGTTCCGGTCGTCGTAGCCGTCGTTGTCCCGGTCCTCTGCCCAGCCGTCACAGTCCTCGTCGTAGTAGTTGCCCGGCGTCTCGTGATCGGCCACGACAACGCACTCGTCATCGCGGCAGTGCCTGTTCCACCAGTTCGCGCTGACCTCGCCGGGCACGGGATGGATCTCGCGATCGCCGGCCACGTACCCGTCGCAGTTCTTGTCGATTCCGCCGCAGGGGTACTCGGCCGCGTCGGGGTGGATGGTCGGATCGTTGTCGTTGCAGTCGTCGCAGTACTCGGCCTGCTCCTGGGCTTGGTCAGGCGGCAGGTCCGCGCCCGGCGCGAAGTAGCCGTCCCCGTCCGCGTCCACGCAGGGCAGGGTCAGGTCCTCGAATTTCACGTTGTACTCGTACTGGTTGCAGAGCTTGGAGCGGCACTCGGTCTCGGGCTCGAGCTCCATGTTGAGCAGCAGGTCGAAGCCGAGGATGTCCTTGAGCGATTCCAGCGCGAATTTTTCGCTGCTGACGTGGTACCAGCCATCCGGGTGGGCCGACGGGTTCTCCGGGGTGCGGTGGAGCAGGAAGGCGGCGACCACGCGGTAGGAGTAGCCCTCGGTCTCGGTCACGCCGCAGTACGAGCCGGGTAGCGCGTTGCCCTCCTCGTCCGTGGTCGGGCGCAGGTACGTGCACATCAGGTGCTCGTTCGGCCAGTACCACTCGCAGCTGTCGTCACCGCTGCACCGCTGTACCCACAGCTTCTGCCGCTTGAGCACCTGACCCTCGCTGATCTCGAGCCTGGGCGTGATGTTGAGGCAGGCAAAGGCGTCCGGCTCGTACACGTCCCACTCCCGGGCCACGGCCCAGTACGAGAAATGGGACACCGTGCCCGTGCACATGCTGGGAGACGCCGCCGACGTGCCGACCTTGGTGACCGTGCAGCTCGACTCCTCGCGCCAGATCCCGGTCTTGGTGTCCAGGGCGAACAGACCGAAGGCCTCGCCCTCCACCACGTCGGCGTCATCGGGCAGTGCCAGCGTGATCGTGGCCGGGCTGCCCGCCGCGAGGTGCAGCTCGGTGCCGCCCGAGGTGGTCAGCCGCACGTGCAGGGCGGACAGCAGGTCCAGCGGCACCAGGTCGCCGCTGTCGTTGAAGCCGAGCTGATCGCCGGGCGCGGCCGAGGCCCGCTCGGTGGTCGGGTCCACGGTGGTGATCTCGATCTTGGCCTGCTCGTTGTAGCGGATGCCGTTCTCCCAGGCCAGGGCCAGAGCCGGCAATTCGATGTTGGCCAGGCCGTGGCCCGCCACCATCGGTGCGGCGGCGTCGACCTCGATCGTGGCGCCGATCAAGACCAGGGAGACCTCCAGCTCCTCCACGCCGGCCGTGGCCAGGCTCACGCGGCGGCTGGCCGGGGCATATCCGTCGGCCTCGATGGTGACCGGCGTCTTCTCGTGCACGCTGAGGTCCGGGATCGCGGCCAGACCGTTCTCGTTGGTGGTGGTGCTGCCCTGGGCCGTGCGCACGGCGGCGCCCTCGACCGGCTGGTGCTCGGTGTCGAAGACGCGGATGCGGGCCTCGTAGCGCGGGTCGGCGTCGCCCCAGTCCAGCAGCTCGTCGAGCGGGTTGGTCTCCTGGGTCTCCTCGGGGTCCGGGTCGTCGGGAGGGCCGTCCTCGCTCCCGGGATCGCAGGCCGCAACGGCCAGCGCCAGGCCCACGCAGAGCAGCCAGGCGCGGCTTGAGTAATGCACACCCCACGGTTTCATGGATTACCTCCTGGGAGCAGCTTTTTTCCGGGTTAAACCCAATAGCAGAGCCAATATACCAACAGACGCCAAACAAAGGAAGGGTCCGATTGCCAGGCGGCTCCGGGCGGACTACCCTGATCACAGCAGCCAGGCCGTGCCGTGCCGGGTGCGCTGGCCAGGGGTTGAGCATGCGAAGGTTGCCGTTACCGGCGCGCTGCGCACCTCGGACACCGGTGGCGACTGGACCGCGCGCGCCAACCCTCTCGGCTCGGACGTTGTGTTCGAGATCGTGTGCGGAGCGGACCGGCGTGTCCTCGGAGGTTTCGATGAGCTGGTGCTCGAGCCTACCTCTGCTGGCCGCGCTGCTGTGCCTGGTGAACGGCTGCGCCGACACGGGCGTGGGCAGTCACTGCTCCGGGCCGGCGGATTGCCCGGCCGGCACCGAGTGTCGCGAGGGCCTGTGCTTCTCCGGGGGTGACGCGGACACGGATACGGACAGCGATACCGATTCATCCGACGAGGTGCAGATCGATGCCGGGCGCATGTATCGAGACGTGGCCGCGCTGGCCGCGGACGAGCTGCTCGGCCGCCTGCCCGACACCGCGGGCAACGAGGCGGCCCTGGAGATGGTGGAGACCCTGTTCGTCGAGCTGGGCCTGTCCCCGGCGGGTGACTCGGCCGGCACCGCGTACCGTCAGGATTTCGGCTTCGAGTCCTGGTCCCTGCGCCGTCCCTCGATGCTGGAGCTGGACGGCGAGCCCCTGACTCACGGCCGGGACTTCGTCGAGTTCCAGTACTCGGCCGGCGGCACGGTGACCGCCGAGATCGTATTCGCCGGGTACGGGATGACCGTGCCGCCCTTCGACCAGGCAGACCATCCGGGCTGCTCGCTCGATCCGGCGACCGGGTACGACGACTACGCTGAGCTCGACGTGAAGGGCAAGGTGGTGCTGCTGCTACGCCACGGTCCCGGCGACGACGAGGCGCTCCACAACGGCTGCCCGTCCGATCCCGCTTGCCGGGGCGGCCCCTGCCTGTGGAACTTCAGCACCAAGGCGGCCAACGCCCGGGCCCGCGGCGCCGCGGCGATGCTGGTGGTCAACAACTACGCCCTGGACGCCGGGGTGGAGCAGGGCGGAGCCCTGGACCGGACCACGGACGATGATGACCTGCCGGCGCTGTTCGTGGCCCGTGACAAGGTCGAGGCGAGCCTCCCGGAGCTTCGGTCCTGGGCCGACGCGATCGACGCGAGCCTGGCCGGCGGCGGGCGCCGGACCGGCGTGCACGCCACCGTCGACATCGACGCCGGCCTGTACGAAGGCGAGACCGAGAACCTGCTCGGCGTGCTGCCGGGTGCGGATCCGGTGCTGAAGGACGAGGTGGTGGTGCTCGGCGCCCACATCGATCACCTGGGCCAAGACGTGCTCGACGGCGACATCTACAACGGAGCGGACGACAACGCCTCGGGCTCGGCGGTGATGATGGAGCTGGCCCGGGCGCTGGTCTCGCTCGACCGGGAGCCCGCGCGCACGGTGCTGTTCGCGTCCTGGAACGCCGAGGAGATGGGCCTGCTCGGCTCGTGCTTCTACGTGCAGCATCCGACGCTGGCCGTCGCCGACATGGTGGCCAAGTTCAGCATCGACATGGTCGGTGCCGGTGACGGCAGCGGGGTGTACGTACACGGCGGGTACAGCACCGGCAACGCGTGGATTCCGGAGCTGATGGCCGGCTCGGCCGCGGCCAGGGGCATCGCTCCGGTCGTCTCCGCGGCCCAGGCGCTCGACGCCTCGGATCACGTGTGCTTCGAGCAGGCCGGCGTGCCCGCGGTGCTGATCACCAGTCGCGGTCCGCACGCGTACTACCACACGCCCGAGGACACCATCGACACGATCCTCGAGGAGGATCTGGAGGCGTCGGCCTGGCTGATGTGGGCCGTGCTCGAGCCGCTGGCGATGGGGACCGAAGCGCAGTACCTGACCCGGCGCGCCAGGGCGAAGCTCGCGCCGCAACGGGAGGGCGAACCCATGACGCGGCCGCAGGCCGTGAGAAGGTAGAACCGGGGCGTGTCGCTCTAGTACTCCGTCCCCGAAGTTCTTTCCGGGTTTGCGCCGGCCCTCGACGCCGATGGCGGCGTTGCGGCTCCTCGACGATGCTTTGGCATCGCCTGCGTCGTCGCGCCTTGCCCTCGACGCCGATGGCTCGGCGGTATCCCGGAAGAAACTTCGGGCACGAAGTACTAGTTGCTGTTCGCCGCCGTTCCCGCGGCGCCGTTGTGGCTCGGGGACGTGCCTCCGTTGCCCGCCGGGCCGTGGAACAGGCTGTTGGATCCCGGCAGGCTGATCGCGGTGCCGATCCGGAACACCCCGTAGCTCAATCCCCCGGCGCCGCCGCCGCCGTGCCCGCCGCGGCCGCCCGAGCCGCCTGCGCCGCCTGTGCCGCCGTTGCCAGCGCCTCCGTCGCCCGCGCCGCTGCCGCCGCCGCCCCCTTCGGAGCCGCCCGTGCCGCCGGAACCGCCCGAGCCGCCGTTACCACCGCTGCCGCTCTGGATCGTGTTGTTGAGCAGCTGGATTCCGGTCGAGCCGTCGAGGTACAGGCCAAAGGAGCCGCCGCCCGCGGTACCCCCGGTGCCGAGCGTACCACCGCAGCCTCCGCCACCGCCACCGCCTCCACCTCCGCCCGCGTCCTTGTTGTGGCAGTTGTTGCCCTCGGAGCCGCCGCCGCCGCCGCCACCACCACCGTGACCGTGCGTGCCGTTCTCACCATCGGCGCCGTCGAACCCGGTCCAGTACCCACCGGAGGTCGTGCCGAAGGGCAGGGCTCCCGCGCCATCCGCGCCCGGGCCTCCCGCCGCCCCGGGCCCGGCGTTGCCGCCGTTCTCGGGATCGCCGTCCCACGGGCAGTCGCCCCAGTCTCCTCCGCCCCCGCCGGCACCGCCGCCTGCGCCCGCGGTCGTTCCCGGCCATCCGCTTGCACCGTTGTTGTGGCCCGCGTTGCCGCCCTTGCCGCCGGAGCCGCCGGGCCGGCCGCAGGACGAGGTGCCCGGAGTGCCGGCGCTGCCGCCGGTGTCGCCGATCGGCGTGCCGCCGTGGCCGCCGTCGCCGCCGTTGCCGCCGGCGGTACCAGATGTTCCGCTCCGACCCGGCCCCGCGTCGCCGGCCGTGATCGTGCAGTCGACGATCGTCAGATCCGTGCACAGGCTGCAGTGGAAGCCGTAGTTGGACACGCCGTAGTCGGTACCCGCGGCGGGGCCGGTCTCCACGATCATCGCTCCGAAGGTCGTCGCCCCGGTGATCGAGCTCGCCTGGACTCCCACGATGCGGCCGGAGGCCACCGTGGACCAGTGGATCGTGGTGTGGTACGGGTCGGCGCGCTGCCAGTCGTCGGCGCGCGCGAACTTGCCCCAGACCGAGATGCCGTTTTGTAGCGAGACCTGCTCGTCGTATCGGCCGTGTGACACGTACACGTGATCGATCCCGGGCCACAGCGCCGCCTGGGCGATGCCGTGCTGGATCGTGAGGAAGGGATCGTCCATCGTGCCGGCGCCGCCGTCGTCGCCGTCCTCGGCCACGAAGACGGCCCGGCTGACCGTGCCGTCGATGCCGTCGCAGTTGGCGTCGGTGTACGTGCCCTCGGGCTCGTCGTCGGAAGACAGGAACACGCAGTGGTACTCGCAGTCGCCGCCGTCGCCGTCGATGTCCCAGTAGTCGTCGTCGCATTCGCTGTCGCACTGCCAGTCGCCGGGCGCTACCTCCTCGCACAGCGCGTGGCGGTGCTCGCCGAGGCCCAGCGTGCAGTTCACGCAGGCGGCGCCGCAGCAGAGGATCGTGTTGGAGGGCACGCAGGTGTCGCCGTCACGGATGAAGTTGTCGTCGCACTCGATGTCGCACTGCCAGGTGTCCTCGGCGATCTCCACGCAGGTCGCGTGACCGTTGGCCGGCGGCTCGGTGCAGGGCGTGCACCTGGTTCCGCAGCTCCGGGTCTCGTCATCGGCCATGCAGACGTCGGTGCATAGATGGTATCCGTCATCGCAGGCGATGTCGCAGGTCCCGGCCGGGCAGGTATAGTACCCGTTGCCGACCACGCCGAGCTCGGTCTCGCAGGAAGAACAGTAATCGCCGCAGTGATCGGGATCGTTGTTCGATACGCAGATCCCGGTGCAGACGTGCTGCTCGGTGGCGGTGAGGTTGGTCTCGCAGCCGGGCAGCCCAGGATCGCAGTCGGCGTAGTCGCCCTCGCAGACGATCAGCTCGCAGGTGCCGTTCTCACAGGTCTCGGTGGCGTTGGGCAGGTTGCAGGGCACGTCGCAGTCCCCGCAGTCTGTCAGCGTGGTCAGCGAGCGTTCACAGCCGTCGCCGGGATCGTGGTTGCAGTCTCCCCATCCGGTCGGGCAGTCGGATCCGGTTCCGGCCAGCGGGATCGTCACCAGCGGACTGCCCAGATCGGTGCTAACGATCTCCACCGCGCCGTTGACCGGCCCGGCCGCCGAGGGCTGGAACTGCACGTCGAAGGTCTCCTCGGCCACCGAATCCGGGATCAGCACCGTCAGGGCCGGGACGTTCTGCAGGGTGAAGTCCGGCGAGCCGGCCGCGGCCAGGCGGATATCCTCGATCCCCAGCGGATCGTTGCTCGCGTTGCGGATCGTGACGGTGAAGGTTCGCAGATCTCCGATGAACACGTTGCCGAAGTCGTGGCTGCCGGAAGGGAACACGAAGATCGTCGAGTCGAGCCCTCGGCCGGTGACGTCGATCGCGAAGCGGCCGGTCACCGTGTCGAGCTCCAGGTCCGGATCGTTGGTATCGACCAGCAGCAGGCCGCTCTCCTCGCCGGAGTTGGCCGGGGTGAAGGTCACCTGCAGGGAGGTCGTCTGGCCGGGATCGAGGAGCGGGATCGTCGCAGGATCCCAGGTGAACTCGTCGCTGGTGCCGGTGGCCCGCTCCACCGCGGTGATCTGCAGCGCCTCGCCGCCGTCGTTGCGGATGGTCAGCGAGAGGGTCTTGTCCTCGAACAAGGAGGTTGCCACGTCGAGCTGCACGTCGCCGAAGTCGAGCGCCGGCGGGTCCGGATCGAGCCAGACCTTGGGTGGGATGTACCCCTCGGCGCTCAACGTGGTCTTGAGCTGAGCGCCGGGCCCGGTGTGATCGATCACCAGCTCGCCGGTCTCCACGCTGGCATCGGTCGGCCGGAAACCCAGCGTGAGCTCGGCCGACGCTGCCGGGTCGAGAAGATGCGGCGCCGTGTCCAGGTTGGGCAGGTCCACGTCGATGCTGTCGAGTGACCACTCGAGGCTGGTGCCGGCGAGAGCGATGCCGGTCAGCTCCAGCGGTGCGCCGCCGCTGTTGCTCACGGTCAGCACGAGCTCGCCCAGCGTGTTCACCCGGACGCGGCCGACGTCGGCCGGGCTGGGATCCACGGACACGTCGCCCACAACGCCGCGGCCGGTCAGCGAGACCTCGAAGCTCGGGGTCAGCGTGTCGTCGGTGATCACGAGGATCTCGTCGCTGTCGTCGCCGGCCTCCTGTGGGTGGTAGGTCACCTTCACGGTGAGCGCCTCGCCGATGTTGAGGTATGCGGGCAGCGCGACGGCTGCCGCGCCCGCGTCGACGACCTCCAGGTCGAAGTCCGGATTGAGGGCGATGCGGAAGAACACCTCCTCCACGGTCAGCACCGCGTCGCCCGTGCCCTGGTTGGCGATCGTGAAGGCCAGCGGCGCGCTGGCCGTGCCCACGGGCACGTCGCCGAAGTGCAGCACCGCCGGATCGACCCTGACCTCGGGACGGCCCTTGCGTTCGCTGCGCAGCTCCACCTTGACCTCGGGCGTGTTTTCGTCGTTGGAGAGGATCTGCAGGTACCCGAGATCTGGCGTGGCGTCAGTGGGCGTGTACGAGACCGTGATCAGCCGACTGTTGTTCGGTTCGATGGTGTAGGGCGGATCCTCGGCCTGGATCAGCGAGAAGTCGTCGGCATTGGAGCTGGCATCGGCGCCGATTAGGTTCGTGGCGGTGACTCGCAGGTCGAGCTCACCCGCGTTGCTGATCGTGACCTCCTGGGTCACGGTCACTCCCAGGCGCACCGAGCCGAAGTCGAGGGTCATCGGATCGACCGCGATGCGCGGGGCCGGCGTGGTGTCGCTGTCGCTGTCGGAGTCGGCGTCGGAGTCGGCATCGGTGTCGATGTCGGTGTCGATGTCAGAGTCGCTGTCAGAGTCGCTGTCGGTGTCCGCGTCGTTGTCCGCGTCGGCACCATCCGGGATGCAGTGGCCCTGGCTGTCGCAGTTGCCGCTGTCGCAGGTGCCGCTGTCGCAGTCGTTCTCGCAGATGCCGCCGGAGCAGTACCTGCCCGCCTCGCAATCCTCGTCCCCGGTGCAGAAGCCGTCGAGGCCGTCGTCCCCGGACTTGGTGTCGCCACAGCCCGCGCCGAGGAGCAGCGCGAGCAGGATCAAGCCGGCTACCGAGTTTCCCGTTCCATGGTCGCAGCTCATCGCAAGCCCCTCGAGTGCTGAACAGTTGATCAACGATTATAGCACATCGCGCGCAGGTACCCTATGGGCGTGCGCGCCCCAACGAGAGGTCGATGGAGTGCGGGTCTAGGGCAGCGCCAGGCCGTACGGGTCGAGCACCGCGTTCTGCGGCAGCACGATGTTGAGCTGGCGGCCTGGCGGCTGCTCGTCCCTGTCCGCCACGTCGAGCGTCACCGGGCCCGGAATGATCGAGCCGCCGTCGCGGCCGTCGAGCAGGTCGATGCCCTGCGCCGCGCCCGCAGCCTGCTGGAAGCCGATCGCGGCGCCGCTGCTGCTTGCCTCGGCGTGCTCGAACTCGGCCCGATCGCTGGCGTAGCGGAACTCGATCGTGCCGAGTCCGACGTGGTACACGAGCTGGAAGGTCAGGCCGCAGCCCCGGCCGCCGCAGGCAGCGGCGCAGGCGCAGCTCGCGTCATCGCAGTCGATTGCACCGTCCCCGTCGTTGTCCGCGTTGTCGGTGCAGAATGGCTCGCCGCGTTCCTGATCCTCGTTGGGCAGGCCGGCCTGGTTGGTGCGGTAGTCGTAGTCTGCGTGGTCCCACTGCACGTACAGCCGCCGATCGAGACCCGTGCCCTCGTCGAGGAAGTACACCGCGGAGCGGTTGTTCTCGTCCAACCGCAGGTCAGACCACCAGGGCGCCGCGTGGAACATCGGGATCGCGGGATCGAGCATCGTGGCGTTGCCGGCGTCGAGGCTGTCGTCACCGCCGGTCGAGTAGTCCATGAAGTGGACGTACCCGTCGGCACAGGCATAGAGGAAGAACCGCGGCTGACCATCGACGAACACCGGCTCGGCGAGCGTCACGTGCTCGCAGCAGTCGTTGCAGTTGCTGACCTCGATCAGCTCTTCGCCGACCGTGGTGCCGGTCGTCGGGTCGAACTCGGACAGGTCGAGGAGCCACTCCACGCCGCGCCAGCCGTAAGAGGTGATCGGCTTGTCGGTCGGCCAGAACAGATAGTAGTCGTCGAAGGTGTCGGTGCCGGGACCGCTGTCGTGACGGACCAGCCAGCCGTTGGCGCCGACCTCCTCGGCCGGCGCGCCGCGCTCGTCATGGATGCCGATGCTGGCGTTCATGCCGTTGGTCCGACCCGGCACGCAGTACGGGCTGGTGCCCAGACCGTCGTCGTTGACTCCCTGGGGATAGACGAAGGCGATGCGGCCGCTGGCGGGCCACCACTTCATCTGGAACGTCATGTGCGAGCGCGCCATCCGGGTGGCGCAGCCGTAGAACGCGGCGTCCTGCCACTGGATGATCAGGTAGTCGTCGTGGTTCCCCTGGGCCCCGTTCTCGATCGCGCCGTCCGGCCCGGGCATGTGCTTGGTGAACAGGCCGCCGAAGCGGACGAAGTTGCCGTAGTCCGTGGTCGGGTCGGCCGGGATGGAGGCGGTGTCCACGTCGATGTCCGAGATGAAGCTCAGGTCGTCCCGGAAGACCCGGATCTGTGCCGCCTCGGTGCCGTCGTTCACCGGATCGCCGGCCGCGTCGCCGGCGTCCGGATCGAAGGCGCTGCCGCCGACGTTGCCCGACACGAACAGCGTGTGCTCGTTCTCCGAGAGGGCCGCCGGGTGGTCCTTGTGCAGCAACACCGCCCCGTTGGCCGAGATCGAGATGTAGCGGTAGCGACGGTTGTAGAACCAGAAGCCGTCGGAGTCTCCGTCCGGCGAGGTGAAGCCGAGATCGTCCTGCAGGTCGAGTAGCACCGACCCGTCGTCGCAGGCCAGTCGCTCCCACTCGTTGACCTCGGTGCCGACGATGTCGCCGCAGGTCACGTCGTGATCGCCCGGGCTGCGCAGATCGTTGCGGCGATTGGTTCCGGTGCCGCTGATATCCTCGAAGGCGTTCACGTAGTCGAAGTTGGCGGTCAGGCAGCCGTAGGCGCACTCCCCGCCCTCGCAACCGCTGGCAAGGCAGGCCGCCACGCCCTTGGAGCACGAATCGACCAGCACGCCGTCTTCCTCGCAGGCGCCGGCGTTGCAGACGGGCTGGAAAACATAGTCGCCGCTGCAGGTCGGCACGCTGCACGCCGTGCCGTCCTCGACGTGGTGATAGCTCTGGCAGACGTTACCCGCGCAGACGCCCTGCTGGGTGCACTCGCCGGAGTCGCCGCAGGCCGCCCCGTCGGTGGGATTGGGCGGCAGGCCCGCGTCGGCGGGCAGGCTGCTGTCCCAGGGCCGGCAGTCGCCGTAGTAGCAGACGAAACGGGCGCAGCCGTGGCCCGAGGTGAAGACATCGTCGTAATACGTCGGGTCGAACTGCAGCCGGCAGAGCTCCTCTTCCGGATCGTCCGCGCCCGCGGCGTTCCCGTTGGCCGCCATCTCGGGGGCGGTGAGCAGGCCGATGTAGTCGTCGAAGGCCACGCAGGTCGAGTTGGCGATACCATCCGGACCGTCGAAGTCGAGGCAGCCCTCGTCGCAGGGAATGCCGTTGGTGTCGCAGTTCGTGCCGTCCGCGGCCTGGGCCAGGAAGACGCAGGCGCCAGCGTCACACTGCCAGGTCGTGCAGGGGTCGGAGGTGTTGCAGGGCGAACCGTCGGGTTCCTCGAGCGGCTTGGCGCAGGCGCCGGCCGCGTCGCAGGCCATCCGCTCGCAGTCGGTGTCGGCGTGGTCGAAGTCGCAGGGCGTGTCCTCGGGCGCCACGCCCGTGGGCTCGCAGCTGCCGTCGACGCAGTGATCGCCGATCGAGCAGACGTCGAGATCGTCGCAGAAGTTGGTGTTGTCGTGGACCGAGGTGCAGCTGCCGGTGACGCAGGTGAGGTCGTCGCAGGGATTGGCCGGATCCACGCCCTGGCAGTCCGGCACGTCGCCGTCGAGTGCGGTGTGCTGGCAGTTGCCGGCGCCGTTGCACTCGTCGGCGGTGCAGGGGGTGTCGTCGAGGCAGCTGGCGTTCGCCACCTGGCCCCAGATGTGGCCCTCGCACACGCCCTCCTTGCACCAGCCGTCGCAGGTGTCGTTGTCGGAGTCGAAGTCGCAGGGCGTGTCATCCGGTACCTTGGCCACGGCCACGCTGCAGCGACCGTCCTCGGAGCACTCGAAGACCGACCAGCACTGCACGTCCCGGGCCGCGATGTCGTTGCCGGCGATATCGGTGACGTTGGAGGCGGCCGCGGGCGAGCAGGTCTCACCGTAGCCGCGGGCGTCCGAGCCGTCGACGCAGAACCCATCGTTGCAGGTGCCCTGCGTCGTGCAGGTGGTCTCTCCGTCGTCGCATCGCTCGCCGTTGCGCAGGGAGGTATCGATCACGCACTGGCCGGCGATGCAGACCTCGGCGTAGCACTCGGGTCGGTGGTTGTCGGGCAGCTCCTCCAGCGCCGCCACTTCCTGGTCGGCCAGGTCGCAGGGTGAGCCGTCGGGCATCGCGTTGAGGTGGCACTCGCCGTCGATGCACCTCCCGAGGTTCTCCACGCAGGGGTTGACCGGGATCTGGTGGCAGGGCGAGCCGTCGGCCAGCGCCTCGAGCTCCACGGCACCGGAGGTCTCGTTCCACACCGGCACCGTGCAGTCATTGGTGTCGTCTACCACCTGGCTGATCTCCACGCAGGTGCCGTCGTACTTGCAGCGGCCTACCGTGGTCGGGTCGCCGTCGAGCTCGCATTCGGTGGATCCGCCGGCCGTGGGAGCGACGTTGTCGTAGTCGGGATCGTTCGGATCGTCGGTGGTGTAGTGCTCGAGGCAAACGCCGGCCTGGCACCAGTCCGAGCCGTCGCAGTTGTTGCCGTTGTTGCATACCGCCGTCTCGTTGGCGGGGGAGGGCTGGCAGGCGCCGATGCCGCCGAAGGTCTGGCATTCGCCCGTGTTGCAGGGCAGGTCCTTCTCGGCCAGGCCGAAGGAAGGCATGTCCTCGGCGATCAGGGTGCAGGCCGGGCTCCCGGCGAGGGGGTTGGCCTGGCAGAAGCCGTTGGCGTCACACTTCGGGTCGTTGCAGCGATCGTCAAAGGCTCCGCAGGCCTCGTCCTCGTGCTTGGCGCGGTCGGTGTCCTCGACGCAGACACCGCCCTGGCAGACCATGTCGAGGCAGTCGTCGTTCGTGGTGCCGCAGTTGGTGCCGTCGGCCACGTCCGCGGTCGCGACGCAGAGGCCCTTTTCGATGCCGATGCCGCAGTGGAATTCCTCGCACGGGTTGAGGCCGGTGCAGGCGCGCTGGTCGGTCACCGGCTGGAAGTTGATGCACACGCCCTTGTCGCAGTAACCCTCGTGGCACTCGTCCTCGGGGTGCGCGCAGACCTGGCCGTCGTTGGTGTCGTCGAAGACTCCGACGCACTCGCCTTCCTGGCAGAGGCTGCTGGCGGTGCACGGGTTCAGATCATCGCAGGCCGCTCCGTCGGGTGCGGCGGCGACGATCACGCCCAGGGTCTCGTCGCAGAGGTACTGCTTGCAGGTATCACCGGCGGCGATGATGCCGGCCGGGTCGTTGTCGAGCGCGTCGATCAGCAGATCGACACCCGAGCGGCACTCGCCCTCGTGGCAGTAGTCGCCGAAGGTGCAGGCGTCGGCGTCGTCACACTCGGTGCCGTGAGCCGCGTCGAGGCCGGTGCAGAGGCCGTCGGCGCCGCAGGCCTCGGCAAAGGTGCAGATGTTGTCGTCGTCGCAGGCCAGGCCGACCTGGTCGGGATCGACCACGTAGGTCACCTCGCCGGAGCTGGTGTTGCACTCGCGCATGCGGCAGGCCGGGTGCAGATCGAAACCCCCGGTGACCGGGGCGGACTCCACGTCGGCCTCGTTGATCACCGCCACGCACTGACCGGTACGGCAGGTCCACACAGCGCAGTCGCCGTTGGTGCGGCCGGCGTCCGGGTCGTCGCAGGCCGTGCCCTCGAGGGGATTCATGTGCGGCGTCTCTCCCGCGCCGATCGTGCACTCGTATTCGAGGCAGGGATTCACCACGTCCTCGAGCGTAATGCCGCCGAGGCCGAGTACCGCGACCTCCTCGGGCGTATAGGGCTCGTTCTGGCGCACGCCGCTGGCGTCGCAGAAGTCGCGGGTGCACTCGTCTCCGTCGTCGATCGGATCGTCGTTGACATCGACGGTGTAATCGCCGAGGCAGATACCGTTGGTGCACACTTCGTTGTTGCTGCAGAGGTCGTCGTCCTCACAGCTGGTGCCGTTCATCGGCTCTGGGTCGTGGGTGATCTCGCCGGTGGCCGTGTCACAGGCGTCCTGGGTACAGGGGTTGTCGTCGTCGATATCGACCGCCGTGCCGGTGCAGACGCCCGAGGCGCAGGCGTCGTTGACAGTGCAGGCGTCGTCGTCGTCGCAGCGCGTGCCGTCCGGCTCGCTGGCGCAGTCGACCTCGGAGGCCTTGTCGTAGCAGTAGCCCTGCCCCTGGGGCGTCTCGCGGTACTCCAGGCCGAGGTTCTGGCAGAACGCCTCGTCGATGATCTCGCCGTCGCCGCTGTAGCAGTAGGCCACGCCCTCGGCGGTCTCGCCGTAGTCCAGGCCCAGGCCCGCGCAGTACGCCTCGTCGATCAGCTCGCCGGCGGGATCGAAGCAGTAGGGATCGTCATCGGGCGTCGTGCCGTACGAGAGGCCGTGCTCCTGGCAGTAGGCCTCGTCGATCGTGAAGGGCCCGCCCTTTTCGAAGCAGTATCCCTCGCCGTCAGCGGTCTCACGGTACTCCAAGCCCAGATCGGTGCACTGTTCCGGTGTGACCGGGACCGTGCGGGTCTTGGTCTTGTCCTTGCAGCCGGAGGTTGCGGCGACCAGGCCCAGGCAGAGCAGCAGGCTCATGATCCGTGCGAATACAGTGGTTCTTCCAAGCATGGTTCTCTCCCCTGTTGGTGCGAAGGGCGGTTCTTATAACATCGGGTGTGCGAGCAGGCAAGTACCCTCGCACGGGCGGGCCCCCGCGCGAGAACGATCCCGGGCCGGCGGTGCGTGGGGTCAATCGGGCAGGATCAGCTCCGGCGCCAGGACGAGCAGGATCTCCGAGCGGATCTTGGGCATGATGCGCTTCATCCAGGCGCGCATCGGGCCCTCCTCGCCGTGCGGGCTCAGCAGCACGAGCAGCTGCAGGTCCGCTGCCTCGCCGAGGTCGGCGTGCAGCATCGGCACCGTGGAGGCCGGCGTGTGGAACACGGCCTCGTCGCAGGCGGCCAGACCCACCCGCGCCGAGGCCTCGCGGGCGCCGACAAAGACCTCGTGCAGAGCCTTGCACACGCGGACCAGGTTGAGGTCCGATTCGACGGAGTCGCTGACCAGCACCTCACCCTCGGTGAGCAACGCCGAGGCGCGGTACCCCGGCACCTCTCGCAGGGACAGCAGCTGGCGTCGGACCGCCGCCTTGATATCGGGCGGGAAGTCGGAGCCCGCAGAGGCGTCGAACACGGGTGTGCCGTCCTCGATGGGTAGTTCGTCGTCCGGTGGGTCCTCGGCCTCCTCGGCCGCGGTCCCGGCGGCCCGCTCCTCGCTCCGTTTCATCTCGGCCTCGGACTCGTCCTTGATCCTCAGGGCCTCCATGATCAGGAACTGCAGCTCGGTGACCACGGTGGGCTCGGTCGCCTCGCAGACGTTCTCGGTTTCTATTCGGTCCGCGACATCCCAGGCGATGATCTCCTGCGCTGCCGTCTCACCGCGGAAGCTCTCGAACTCGGCGTCGATCAGGCGACCGTCGCGGAGCCACAGCCGTCCGATGCGGTCGGCCCGGGTCACCTCCAGGGTGCAGGTCTTCTGCTCCATGCCCAGCAGCTGCAGGAAGGAGGCGATCGAGATGTCCTGGAGGTGTCCCCGCTCCCGGTCGGCCAGCAGCGGGGTGATGATCTCGGCCAGCACGTCGGGCGCAAAAGGCTTCTTCAGGCACTTCAGCGTGCCCTGTGCCAGCAGCTGCGCCTCGAGCGCCTCCGAGAAGTCGGTGCTCATCACGATCACCGGGACCTTGCTCGCGTTGCGCCGCAGGTGCGCGAGCAGGGCGAAGCCGTCCATCTTTGGCATGTGCAGGTCCGTGACCACCAGATCGACGTCGCGGTTCTCGAGGCAGGTCTTGGCTTCCAGGCCGTTGGACGCGGTCAGCACGGCGAGCGACCCGTGAACCTCGAGGCCGTCGCGGATCATCTCGCGATAGACCTTGTCGTCATCGACGATCAGGACATGCTGCACGCTTTCGCTCCACGGCAGACTGTGAAAGTGTAGAGCGCGGGCCGCGAGCGGTCAAGGAAATGCAGGGCTTGGACTGGATGTTGTCGATGTTGACGAAAGACCCGGACCCGGTCATTTTGGGAGTCCAGACCGGGTACTGATTTCCTTGCCCCGGCGACCGGCCGCGAGTACCCTAGTGAGGCGGAGGCACGACGCGATGAAGCCGATCGGCGACTACGAGGGAATCCTCTCCAGCCGGACCCTGGAGCAGTTCCTGGCGTACCATCCGCCGGGCGTGCTGCTGCAGGACACGGCCAAGGGCTCGTTCCAGGCGCTCGACGGCAAGCCGGGGGAGACCCTGTTCCGGTTCTACGATCTGGATTCGCCCAGTCCGTCCGAGGATTCGATCCCCAAGGCCGTGAGGTACATGGTGCTGCTCCTGCGCTCGGCCCGCGATCACGCGGCGACCAGGCTGCTGGTCGGCTGCTCCGAGGCGTGCGACGTGGAGATCCGCGACAAGTCGGTCTCGCGAGAGCACGCCTGGATCGAGTGCCGCGAGGACGCGTACTACATTCGAGACAGCGAGTCGACCATCGGCACCCGCGTCAACTCCAAGCGCCTGCAGATCGGCGAGGAGCGCAAGCTCAACAACAGCGATCGCGTGACCATCGGAACCGTGGACACGACCTTCTTCGATCCCGTGGGATTCTACCTCTTCGCCAAGGAGTTCCTCGGCGTGTGAGCCCGGTCACCGGAGGATGGGATGGAGACGCCTCCGTACCTGCACGACATGGAGCACCGCCTCCGGGCCCTCGAACGGCAGAATCGTTCGCTGAAGATGTGGATCGCGCTGGCCATGACCTTCGCGCTCGGCGCCGGGCTGCTGGCCGTGTACCCGCTGATCGACGCGCGCGGCGAGCACGCGTGGGTTCGAGGATCGGGCGGCGGCAAGGGGCCGGGGGCGCGGCGCTCGAGCCGCAAGGCCCGGAGCCCGGCGGTGTACTCGCCCACCGCCATCGGCGAGACGATCGGCCCCGGGCCCGCGGAGCAGGCCGTCGAGATCAACGATCCCTTTGGCACGCAGAAACCGGACCGCGAACGGATCAACGAGATCATCCGCCAGGAGCAGCAGACTTTGCTGACCTGCGTGAGCGAGGAGACCCGACGCAACTCCGCCTTCACCGGGCGGTTCAACGTGGAGTTCGCGATCACGCCCTCGGGCCGCGTGAGCGAGGTGTCGCTGTCGGGCGCAGAGGGTGCGAGCCGGGAGCTGCTATCCTGCGCACGCAAGACGCTGGCGCGCTGGCGCTTCCCGCGCTTCAGCGGCAATCCGCTGAGCGTGAGCGTGCCCTTGATCGTCAGTCGTTAGTCGCTGGGTATCTAGATGTCGTCGTGGTCGTAGAAGATCGGCTCCCGCTGCTCGACGAAGGCCTCGATTCGCGCCTTGTCCTCGTCGGAGAGGTCCAGGAAGCGCAAGCCCATGCCCGGATCGACGCTGCTGTTGCTGGGGTCGTAGTCCCGCACCCAGCACACCTCGCCCTTGATCGTCACCGGCTCGCGGCGCTGACCCGGGAGCAGGATGTCGAGCTCGACGATCGAGCCGATCGGCTCGAGGTAGTGCGTGATCACGAAGATGCCGCCCTCGCTGATATTCTCGGAGAAGCCTTGGAAGAAGTTGGTCTCACCGTGCAGGGTGACCTCGGCGCGCAGGTCGAGCCGCTTGTGCTGGCGCGCCTCGCGTCCATCCTTGGGCTGGTCCATCGGTGAGGTGTCCGAGCTGCTCATCTGCCGCCTCCGCGAGATCCCAGGGCCGCTCATTATATTAGCACGTTCGGCATTCTGGTGCCCGTGCAATTTACGGCCCACAGCGACTCATCGCGTTATCTCGCTCATATCACCTGGAATTGCAAGATCCGCCCTCCTGCGCTGCAATGCAGATGCGGCCAAGCTTGGATCCCCGGTGGTCAGGATCTGGCCTGGTGAGAAGGGGGCGCACACAGCGCCCGCGCCTCCAGGGAGTCGGGCGCGGGTGGCTCGGTAGCGGGATGGTGCCCAGGGACGGAATCGAACCGCCGACACGGGGATTTTCAGCTGGACCGTAGCATCGGCCAGTCCCTCGATGCAACTGCGTTTCTACCCAAGCTGCGAAAACGGGGTCAGCAGAAAATCACCAACTGCGCATCAGTCGGGCGGAAAACGGTACTTCCTGAGCCGATCCCAGGTCGGAGCAGTGGTGCCGATGATGAAGTCCTCGCGCGTGGCGAGGTCGACGAGCACCTGCTCGCACTCCTTCGGGGTGAGGCTCCCGGACTCGACGAGCTCCTTGAGCGCGGTCGCCATGTCGAGCACGTCGAGGCCTGCCTGTTGAACCGCGCGAGCCAGACGCCTGTCGCCGGTGACAACGCCGAGGCCGTGGTGAATGCCAACGCCGAGCACCATCCGGTCGACCTTGGCGAGCGAGGCCGGCATGCGAACCGCGGTTGTTGCCCTGTCGAACTCTCTGTTCGAGGGCACCTCGATCAAACGAACCAGCTTCCGCAGCCGCGCCGCTCGTTCGTCGATCATGCTGTCCAGCGTGAAGCTCGCTTCAATCGCGAGAACGGTTGAGAAGTGCTTGGCCAGGCTGGGACGGTCGAGTAGCAGGTGATCGAGGGTGATCAGCGAGCTGGTGTCGAACAGCGCCTGGTCCCATCGGCTCACGTCTCGCCCTTCACCCGTATCCAGTTTGCGGTGATGACCTTCGCCCGGTCCACGGTCACCTGGAACATCTCGGCGACCTTGGCCTCACCGATCTCGTCCTGCAGGAAGGCGGAGCGCACCAGCCGCGCAAAGCGGCTCGTCTGCACCAGCGTCTCGGCGGGCAGCGGGTTCGGCTCGAGGTCCTGCATGCGGGCCTTGCCCTTGATGTCCATCTTGCGCTTCACTGCGTTGACCACGGTCGGGTACGTCACGTCGATCAGCCCGTCGTGCTGGGCCCGACGGTACAGGCACCAGAAGCTGACCCGGAACACCTTCTTCAGCAGTAGCAGGGCGTCCACCGGCGTCAGCCGGTCCAGGCGCTCGGACTCCCACACCGCTCGCATCCTGTCGGCCGGTACCAGGAAGCACCCGGCAAAGAAGTCGGCCTCGCGCTCGGCGTCCTTGTCCACGCCCTTTCTCTTCGGCTTCGACTCGAACAGGTCGGGGTGCAGCACCAGGTGGGCTAGCTCGTGCGCCGCGCTGAACACCACCCGCTCGACGTTTCTGTGTGGCCGCCGCAGCATCACCAGCGTGCTCTCGCCCTGGCGCGCGCTCACCGCGTCGAGGCCCTGGCTCTCGTGCTCGAAGAACAGGCAGCGGATGCCCAGGTCCTCCAGCACGCGCACGATGTTGTCGGGCCCTCGGTCCTCGAGCGTGCACGCCTCGCGCACCCGCTTGGCCGCGTACTCCAGCCAGCGCTCGTCACGCTCGGCGCGCTGCTCCACTCCGAGGTCGGGCACGCGCCAGCCGAGCCTGGTCCCGGTGATCGTCTCGATGTCGTCATATGCCTGGAGGTACTTGCGAGCCACGACCCTGATCTCCGGAGAGCTCTGCAGGGCCTTGTGCGCGCGGAAGGCAAAGCTGGGCACCTCGGCCGGCTCGTGCGACGGGAGCAGGGACATGAAGTCGCAGCCGAGCGCCTCGGAGATGAGGTACAGGTGGGTCATGGTCGGCTCGGTCGCGCCCTTCTCGTAGTTGGTGATCGTGCCCCGGGACACGCCGACCAGCTGGGCCAGCTTGGTGACCCTCATTCCCAGGGCTTCCCGCTGCTCGCGCACGCGCTGGCCGAAGGGGGTTGGCGTGACGGCTTTCTTGTTCACAGGCATGGCCTCTCCTGCTCCGATGACGGCCTGGGCCGCCGATCTGTTCAATCTTTTGCTCATTATGGCCATTTTCTGCCTGTTCTGCAACCTTGGTGTGTAAATAGTTGCCACTACGGCTCCCTGGCGGCCTGAACGGCGACTCCTGCTCACGCCATCCTCCGCTTCCTGTCAGCCTCGCTCTTACTCCGCGTCTCCCCGGCCAGCTTCACCGGCCCACTCCTGGCCGCGTGCAGCCGCGCCGCTGCGGCCCGCAGATCCTGCTTCTCCACGGTGTTGTAGCGCCGGAACACGCTCATGGTGCGGTGCCCGGTGATGGCCATGATCTCCACGTCCGGGATGCCGGCCCTTCGCGCGTTGGTCACGTAGGTGTGGCGCAGCGAGTGTGCAGCGTCCCTTCACTGGTCTCATTTCCATCGTTTTCGGAACTCCGAGCTGCACCTTTCCCATCGTGCGATCCCCGGTCCGATGAGCGCGTACCATGTACACCGGGTCTTGGTCTATACTCTACCTCGCTGACAAAACTGACTAGGAGTTTGCTGTTGATCTACCCCGCTGGCGGGGGAGAAACTCGACCTGTGATGTCCGGAAACCTAGCGGCGACGGCAGCTATCAGGTCTGAGTCCTGTGTCCGGGGTGCTGCAATATGACCATGTATTTGACCGTGTAACGGTGATGCCAGGAACATCAGTAGATAGCACTCCTGAAGATACTGTTCGACTTCATTCTTTAGGAATCAACTGGTATCGTCCCGAGGTCTCTTGCTCGGTGATGTCTCGTACCATGGAATTGCAGTCTTGTCCTGGCCCCAAATTGTGTCCTTGTCTCTTTCCTTTATCGCCTGGCGATACTTCTCGTCATCGAGGATTTTATAGCGTTCCCAGATTTCCATGAGCAGAAAGAGACTACCTGCCATATCCTGACGCGACAGGAAATCCGATCGAAGTTCCTCCAACTTCTCTGACCTTGACGAGTCCTTAGCGACATCAATCAACGGAGATAAAAATCCAGCGATCTGGCCGGCCAACATCTCGATACCGATCCACTTTGTCTGTTGCCCGAAAGAGCAACGCGCCTCATCGAACCTCTCATTCAGTTCGGCGGTAAGACGATCAACCTCGATGCCGAGCTTGCGACGCACGGTATCCGACCGCTCTTTCAGAAGGCCACCGAAGAAGCTCTCCAAGTCACGAAGCGCACGACGCAGTCTGATGAACTCTGCCTTGTCTCGCACAGACGAAAGTAGCCTATACTCTTCAGCAATGCTGACCTCTGGCAGGGATTTTCTGCTCAACGCAGCCACGGATGCTGTAAGGGCAGGTACCTGCTCATCAGGATGGAACACGGATACACCACTCGGTGCTGCTGCCAGAGCGTCTTGAATAAAGGGAGAGTACTCGTCGGTGTCGTAGATTCTCGGCATGCTGGTATTTCGACTGATGATCAGTCCGGCTACGGCCTTAGCCGCGATGCGCTCAAGAGTCCATGCAAGCTCGCCGCACAATGTATCATCTATCTTACCAGATCGGAGCCTATCCAACCGCGACTGGATCTCTTGGAGTCTAGTAACGTGCTTCCGCAGCTCAGTCTCGTCTTGCGAGGGGCATGCGAAGATATTCTGCTCCAGATATGCTGCGTATTTCTCGTGGGTATATACAGACAAATTGTAGAACTTACTCGCTTCAAGCGGTTGGCCTTCATGCGGTAAATAGCTCCTAACGATTTCCTTGGCTACTCTGTACACCTCGGCTCGACTATCTGCCGGCAAGCGCTCTCGGTAGTTAATAGAGGACAAGAAATCCCACTCGACGAGCTTTTCAGCGCTCCGTGCCTTCATGGCAGCGAACCGTGTGTCCCTATCGGGATGGAGAATCGAATTGAGATCATGCTCATCAATGACCACATGATCGTAGAGCAAGAGGAGCTTCGGGGAAACTAACCACAGATCCTGGCACTCTGGCGTCAAGAGCACTGAACTTGACCTCTGCTCCTTCGATATGCAGTTACTTTCTATTGTCTCAATACTTGAGTTCTGACTTGTATCTGTTATAGCCCCACCCCCTAAAACCAGTCATCCCCTTCCTTGTGAGACACCGTGTCGATCGGCGCGTTTCTTCACCGGCTTCTTCTTCCGCTTGGCCACCTTCTTCTTCGCGGGCTTCTTCTTCTTCTTCCGCGCCTTCTTCTTCGGCGCAGGCTTCTCGGCTGGGCCACCAGACAACAACGCCTTCACGTCCCGCTTCCCCATCTTGCGCAACGCGACCAGCCTGGCCTTGTTCTCGCCGGCCGGCTTGGCCCTGCCGTATTCCCAGCTCCCGACCGCGCTCATGCTCACGCCGACCAGGTCGGCGAGCTGCTGCTGGCTGATCTTGTTGCGCTTGCGCAGGGCCTTGATCCATCGCGGCCCGATGCGGGCAGCGTCAGCCTCCCCCTGCGACGGCAACTCGATATTGGCAGGCTTGACCTTGGCTGGCGTCACGCCCTTGGCCGTGGCCCTGCGCAGCGTGCGCTGGCCGTCCTTGAGCTCCTTGAGCTGCTTGAGGACCGGGGCCAGGGCAGTGCGGATCTCCTTGCGTGCGAGGCGGGCGATCTCGTCGCGGAGAGCGGATTCCATCTTTCCCATGTAGGCCTCCTGCGCAGAAGGACGTCGGTGTTTGTCCTACATTACTACTGCGTCTCCAATCCTGGCGCAAGCCGAGTGGCGCCTGGTTTATCCTAGGCTTCCGGTCGCCCGTCCGCTGTGGTATCTTGCCTGTGCCAAAGCTATCGAGGACCCGATGAAGCACACCCTGCTGCTTGTGGATGACGAGCCCGACTGCCTGGCCCCGATGGAGACGCTGCTTCAGGAGGATTACTCCGTCCTGGCCGCCAACAGCGGTGCGGAGGCCCTGGAGAGTCTAGACAAGAACTCGGTGGACATCGTGATCGCGGATCAGCGCATGCCCAAGATGACCGGCGTCGAGCTGCTGACCAAGGTCAGGGAGCTGTACCCGGACATCGTGCGGGTCGTGCTGACCGCGTACACCGACTTCGACGCGATGATCGAAGCAATCAACGAGGGCCGGGTGTATCGCTACATCATCAAGCCGTGGGACGTGGACGACATGCGGCTCGTCATACGGCAGGCCCTCGAATGGCGAGAAATGCAGCTGCGCACCTGCCAGCTCGCCGCTGACCTTGCCGAGGCGCACCGGGATCTGGCCGAGCGGCACAAGGAGCTCGAGCGGGCGTACGCGGACTTGGCCAAGGCGCAGGCGCAAGAGGCGAGTGACGAAGAGTAGCACTGGCTGAAGCTACGGCCGATCATCCCCGGCCAGGAACACGCGAACCCTGCGGTTCTGTGCGATGGCCGCGCAGGACACCAGGTGCCGGATGGCGCCTATATTGCGGCCCTGCTTGCCGATCACGTAGCGGCGGTCCGAGGGCTCGACTTCGATCTCGATTATCGTGCTGGTTTGGCCCTTGACCTCGTCGACCCGCACCTTGTCCGGTTGCTCGACCAAGGCGGTGATGATCCGCTCCACCAGCTCTCGCATGGCGCGTCCTCCGGCCCCAACAGGTTCATGATAGCACATCTCTGATGTAGGCGTTTTTCTAGCGGCTCTTGGAGATCGCAGCTGGTCGTGGGTGCAACGCGGATTCCACTGTGACTGCAACGACACGCTGCGTATTGACCGCGCCAGCAGCAGAACGGATAATATCATTGGTCGGCAGGGGCGTGGGCGCGAGGAGCTACTTTGCGGCCCATCGGTGACTTCGCCGCCTCTTTCTCCGACAAGGATCTGGGCGACTACCTGTACGACGACCCGCCCGCCGTGCTGATGCACGACGCCATAGCCGGTAGCTTCAAGCCTGCCAGCGGCGATCTCGGCAACACTATCTCGCGGATCGAGGAGAGGTTCGTCGAGGAATTCGATGCAGGCGGTGACGAGACAGGGGAGCAGGATCAGGTAACCATTCCCCGTGGGGTCGCGTACATGGCCGTCCCGCTCGTGTCACAGCACGACCCCGAGAACCGGCGGATGATCGTGGGGCGGACGCGCGCCTGCGACATCCAGATCGACGACATGACCGTGTCGCGGCGGCAGGCCGTGATCGAGCGCCGCGACGACCAGTACTTCATCAGCGACCTGTTCTCGACGGTGGGGACCAGCGTGAACGGCCAGGTCCTGGAGCCCAGCACGGAGCACCGCCTGTCGCCGGGCGAGCGCGTCACCTTCGGCACCGTGGACTTCACCTTTCTCGACGCGGCTGCGTTCTACCTGTTCGTGCGGAGCTTCCTGGGCGATGTGCTGAATGCCGGAGCCGCGCCGTGAGCAAGAGCAGCGACAGCGGCGTGCGGAGCCGGGTGAATCCCAAGCTGGAGGCGGCGCAGGGCAAGGTGGCTGTCAACCAGAGGCGATACGCCGAGGCAGTTGACCACTTCTCCAAGGCCGTGCTGGCCAGCCCGGAATCCGCCGAGTACCTGACCTGGCTCGGCTGGGCCAAGTTTCTGGCGGACAAGAACGATCACGCCGCAGCGGGCGGATTGCTGGAGAAGGCCGCCAGCCTGAATCCCAACTACGTGTTGCCGTGGATCTACCTCGGCCGGATGTCCAAGATGCTGGGGCAGCAGCGTCGCGCCATCAAGTACTACGAGGAGGCCCTGGCGATCGATCCCAAGAACCCGGAGGCCCGAACCGAAATGCGGCTGTGGGAGAAGCGGCGAGACTCGTCCGACAGATTGAAAGCAGTTGACAGCGGCAAGAAAAAAGGTGAGCAATTCGGAGGGCGGAGCAAGCTGGGCGAGGCGGTTCGCGGCCTGGCAGGGCGCTTGTTCAAGAAGAACAAGGACGGCAGTAGCGAATGAGCAGTGTGACAAGTTCAGATGGACGGAGACCAATCCGCGTAATCGTGGCCAAGGACGACGACCTCGTCAGGACGATGATCGTCGACGGGCTGGCCCAGAGCGACGTGCCGATGGAAGTCACATCCTGCACGGACGGCGTGAAGGCCCTGGCCTTCGTGCGCGCCCTGCGCGCGGCGGGGCAGTCCGTGGACCTGCTGGCCCTGGACATCGAGATGCAGGTCATGCACGGAGACCAGGTGGCCGAGGCTGTTCGTCAGGACGAGCGGGAGCGGCAGCAGAGCCCGGTGCCCATCGTGTTCGTGACCGGCTTTGCCGCGACAAACGAGCGCCTGGTCGCGGCGCTCCAGAACGGCGCGCTAGCGACGTGCATCCACAAGCAGAGCTGCCGTGACGGAATCGAGATGGCGAGTCGTATCGCGGAGCTTGCGAGGGAGGGACTGTCCACCTGATCCCGCTGGCCCGACCGCTCCGCGCGGCGGACTGTAATCGTATCACTGCTCCGATGATGCGAACTTCTTCACAAAGCGGAAGAACTCCGGCGCGTCGAAGTAGGTCAGCTCGATCCGGCCCAGCCTGACTCGGCTCCAGGCAACGAGCGGCTGCTGCACGCCCGGTAGCAGGCGGACGTCGTCGACAAAGGTCCCGGCCGTGGAGTCGTTGTCCTCGATGAAGTGCTGTTCCTCCTTGCTGATGATCCATGCGTGCTCACGGGATACCGATACCTCTTCGATCCGCACGTCGCAATTCTGGGCACAGCCGAGCAGCAGGCGCATCGCGGTCGGCTGCTTCTCGGAGCGCAGCGGATACACCACGAACGAGGATGACCGCGGCAGCCTGCGGCTGCGCTGTAGCAGGTCTTTGCCCTTGGGCAGACACAGGCGCGGTTGCGTATCGCCCGGCGGCCCCTGCATCGGCTGAAAGTCCTTCTGCAGGATGTCGGCCACGAGCACTGCGGGAGGGCCGTGGTCGAGGAACTGCTCCAGGCCGATCTCCGACAGCATTCGGGAATATACCTTGATCGGCTTCATGCCTTCCCCTGCCATCGAAGCAGCATCGCGTCACGCAGGATCAGCCAACAGCAAATTCCTCCAACGTGAGTGCGATGATAGCAAAACCAGGTATGAATACCAAGGGCCGCGAGTGACAAGAGCCGATGGGAGCCGACAGGTGCCTTTGCGGTGGCAACTGGTGAGATATACACTATCGGCATGCAGCCGGGGGGACGCCAGGCCAAGGAAAGCCAGCGAGTGGCGCCGGGTATTAATTTCCAACCGCGTGGTTGGCTGGTTCGTGATCATGCCGCCGGTGATCTGTCGGACGGACTGGCAATGTCAATCGTCGCCAGAGGCCGAGTCCGGCCTTCTGTCTATATCCCGTCGCGCTAGATGGGATATGGGGCCCAGCCAGATTCGGCACCACGGTCTACCACGCATGGCGGGCCCGGTTTTTTTCGGGACAGGTTTTCAGCCCGGCTCCATGTCCGCCGACTCAAACTGGCACACGCAGGCACACCTCGACAGCGGCAATCCCACCCGATTCCACACGGCCGCCGACTCCTTGCATAACGCCACCCGGCAGTCCGAGCGCTTGCGGACCTCCCCCAGCACGTAGTCGAAGATCTCGGCCCGCTCGTCCTCGGTGAAGCTGTACTTGCCGACCTTGGGCTTCTTCATCCCCGGCACCACCATCGGCGGGAACATCGGTTCCATCCGCTCGAGGTACCCCGGCAGATCCGGTCCAGTGGTGAAGATCGACTGCCGCATCCTGTGGAAGCCCTCCTCGAACCGCAGCGTGCCGAGGGTCACCCGCTCCGGCTGGATGCGGCTGAAGATCTCCCGCACCGTTGCGGCGTAGGCTCGCTTCCAGCCCTTGATCGGCACGATCGGGTCCAGCCGGATGCGGACCGGGTACCCGGCTGCCTGGACCTTCTCTGCGGCCCTCAGGCGGCGTTCAAAGGACGGTGCCCCGACCTCGAACTTCCTGGACACGTCGGGCTGATTCATGCTCCAGGCGATCACGGTGTGGCCGTTATGCTCGAGGTCGAGGATGCCACTGACGTTGTCGCTCTTGGTCAGCATGAACAGGTAGCCGTTCTCCTGCCGGCCGAACCAGGGGATGAACTCCTGGCCGGCCCGGGTGAGATGGTCCAGGGAAAGGGAGTCGGCCAGCTCGCCGCTGTTGAACATCACGGGCCCGGTGGCGCGGGCAAGACGGCGCTCCAGCCGGGCCTTGATCTTGTCGTACTCGGCCCGCACCGTGATGAAAGGGAAGGCGGCCCGGTAGGTGAGCTTGAGGTAGCACCAGTCGCACTCGTAAAAGCAGCCGTTCGAGGCGAGCTTGAGCCGGTCGAAGTGGGGGCAGACCATCCGGTCGTCCGGCATCTCGAAGACGTCGACCACGTCCGTCGCGGCCGGGGCGATGAAGACAACTTTCTTCCCGGCCCGGATCTGGGAGAGCATCCCCTTGCCCGCGGCCTGGAGGGTCTTCGATGCCTTGACCACGTCCGTGGACTTGGCCGTCTTCACAACACGGACAGGGACGCCGGGGCACTGCGCGAGCAGGTACTTCGTGACAGGATCGTTCCTGACCTTGCGGTGGATAATTATCTCGCGCGGCTTCCAGCGTGACACTACTCGGATTGCCGGCTACGAGTTCAGCCTGTCCCGCATCTCCTTGCTCGGTCTGAACAACGGCAGCCGCTTCGGCTTGATCTCGATCGCTCTCCCCGTCTTCGGGTTCCGGCCGATGTAGCCATCGTAGTCCTTCACGTCGAACGACGCGAAACCCCGCAGCTCTATCCTCTCCCCGCGGAGCAGGGCCTGCTTCATCGTGTCGAAGACCAGGCCGACCACGTTCTCGGCGGTCGAGTGGGTGATGCTCGGAAACCTGGCGGTGACGGCGGCGATCACGTCGGACTTGGTCATGCAGCTCCCCCCCGGGCGGCGTTGATCGTGAGGGAAGCTGGGTAGCACGTCCGGCGGGTGGAGGCAAATCGATTCCGACGTCCGCCTCTGCCTGTTTTCTGGTAAGCTCTCCCCCGATGAAGATCGCGACGTCGGACACCCACCCGCTGTACGTGAACTGGCTGTGGCCGCCGGACGATCCCGCCCACCAGGGCGGCCTGGGCCTGACCATCGCACCGGGCAAGCAGGGCCCTGGGCTCACCGCGTATTGGAAGCGCGATCTCGAGACCGATCTGGCCCGGCTCAAAGAGCTTGGCGTGACCGTGCTCGCGCCCCTGCTCACTGACGAGGAACTCGAGACGCTCGGGATCTCCGGGTACGTCGACGCGGCCCGCAGCCAGGGACTCGAGGTCCTGCGCTTCCCCTTCCCCGACGGCGGGGTGCCGGAGGGCCACGCCGAGCTGGACGGCTTCCTCGTCCGGCTCGCGGCGCGGCTCCACGCGGACGAGGCCGTGGTCGTGCACTGCCGGGGCGGACTCGGGCGGGCCGGGCTGGTGTGCGCCTGCCTGCTGCTGCACCTGGGCGAGTGCCGCACCGGACCGGACGCCGTGGCCCGAATCCGCGGTACGCGCTCGGCCAGGGCCGTGGAGACGCGGGAACAGGAGCGCTTCGTGGACGAGCACGCCGACTTCATCAGCAGCCGGGGTCGCGCCGGATGAGCAGCCGTGACGAGCGGCGGCGCGGCTGCCTGCTCGGCCTGGCCGTTGGCGACGCCCTGGGCACGACCAACGAGTTCAAGCAGCTCGAGGCGCCGCCATACCCGGAGCTGGCCGCTGGACCGCTGCGCGAGGTGGTCGGTGGCGGGCCATTCCACGTGGCACCCGGCCAGGTAACCGACGACACCCAGATGGCCTGCTGCCTGGCCGCGAGCCTGCGGGAGCACGGCGAGTTCCGGGTCGACAATGTGGCCCGGCGCTACGCGGAGTGGATGCCCCACGCCTTCGACATCGGCGGCCAGACGAGCGCCTGCCTGTCGCTGGTGGCACATGGCGCACCGGGTGTGGAGGCCGGGAGGCGGATCTGGGAGCAGCGGGGTCGGAGTGCTGCGGGCAACGGCTCGTTGATGCGCACGGCGCCGATCGGGGTGTTCTTCGCCGGAGACGACGACAGCCGGCGCCGGGCCTCGCTACTGGACTCGGCGATCACCCACTTCGACCCGCGGTGCCAGCTCGCGTGCGCCGCCTTCAACGCGGCGATAGCCTACGCGGTGCAGGGCGAGCAGCCGGCCGTGTGCGAGGACATGGCCGCTACAGCGGAGCAGGAGCTTCCACTGGCTGCGGACCTGTGCCGTAGGATCTGGCCCGGGTGCGAGACCGAGATCGCCACCGCCGAGGAGCAGCTCCGCGAGGACCTGGCTGCCGTGCGGCAGGCCCGGCCTGGGCTGTACTCGAGTGAGCTGCACATCCACAAGCACCAGGGATTCGTGCGCGTGGCCTTCCGCCTGGCCTTCTGGCACCTGCACCACGGCCCGGATTTCGAGACCTCGCTCATAGACGTGGCCAACCGCGGGGGCGATGCCGACACCAATGCCGCGATCGCGGGTGCACTGCTCGGGGCCAGGGACGGCGAGCAGGCGATCCCGCAACGCTGGCGCGACACGGTGCTCGGCGCGCTCGAGGGGGAGACGGGCAGGCTCGCGAACGAGTACCATCCGAGGGAGCTGTTGAGGCTGGCATGAGAGGCTGCGGACAGGTGAAACCTCTACCCAGTAATCCTACTACCCGACGCTGTCGTGGGCGGTGAGATGCCTCTCCTCCCCAGGTCGATCGTGCGCACGTTCTTGTGCAGATAGCCGACCGTCAGTTACGCGGTGTATACTCGTTAGTGCAGGCGAATGTAGGAGCACGATCGGAACGATGACAGCCAAGTCCACGGCTAATCAGAGAGGGCGCAGCGAGGGTACTTGATGGGAGGCAACGGCAAGAGCAAGATCCGCACATTCAAGTGCATCTACTGCCAGAACGAGTTCGCGAGGGACGGCTTCTCGAAGGAACATGTGATCCCACAGCTTCTAGGAACGTTCGAGCAAAACCTCACGCTCATCAACACGGTCTGCAAGGACTGCAACAACTACTTCGGGCGCGTGTTAGAACCAGTGCTGGCGGTTGGAAGCTGGGAGGGCATCCAAAGGCTCAGGGAGCATCTCGGTGATTACTCGCCCAGGGTCACCGACCTGTTGGACACAGAACGAGTGGCGTTCCGATACGACGGAACGGGGCCGCACCGCGGAATCCTCCTTGCACCCTCATACCGTGATGGTGAGCTCCAGGTTGGCCTTGTGCCGCAGGTCGGATTCAAGTCTCGCAAGACCGGCGAATTTGGGTTCGTCCCGATCTGGGATCTCAGAAAGCACCACAAGCAACTCCCTCCGGAGTCGCAGAAGCACAGAGGCATTCTCCTGGTGTGCAGGAACACTACGGAAAAGGATCTGCTGGTGTGGCTGCTCGCCACGCGGGGAATCAAGTACCCGAAGAAGGTGGACTGGATTCATCCGATCGTCCTAGACCAGAAACCGAATGTCGAGATTAATTCGATGGTCGACTCCGTGTACCGCCGTTCGATCGCCAAGATAGCGTTCAATTACCTGGCCAAGTCGATGGAGAGTACTGATCGCCAGTTCATCCACAGTGCTGACTTCGATCCTGCTCGGAGATTCATCAGATACGGCGACGATCCAGGGTACAACGTCGTCGCACCCCCGAGCCATCACCCAGTTCTCTCAGACGACAGCCCGTTCTACCGCATCCCCAAGGTGCATGTGGTCAGCCGCGGGTGGGTCGGGCCATGGCGAAACAGCATTATGGTTCGAGTCAGTCCATTCAACACGCTTACTTACAACAATCTCCTCTGCCAGCACTTCTCTGGGATCTGGCGAGAAATAATCGGCGGGCATATATTCAATTGGCACCGCAAAAAGATATCAAAGGTCACGGCCGTCTCGAGGCGTCTTCTTCCGTGACTGTCGATGCGACCTGCGTTCATTCACCAATCGTCAAGCTCTAGACAGGAACTCACATGCGGCCACCTGGACAGCGCCCGTGCCATCTGCGGCGAGGTGGTCCGCGAGTTCAACCGCAAGCCGGAGAGGCGGGAGCTGGATGCGGAGGAGTTGCTGCTCGACGCGGTCGCGCTCGGCGAGGCGCCGCTGCTGTACCGGGCCACGGAGCAGGAGCAGGCCGAGACCGATGCCACGGCGAGGAAGCTGCTGAAGTATCTGGAGGGGCGGGAGTAGTCGGCAATCACATCGTGAGTTCTTTGGCTGGAGCGGGGCCGGAAGACGCAAGATCGTTCAACTTGCGTCCAGGCCGTATTCGATCTCCAGCGCTACTCGGTGAAAAGGGAGGGGAGCTACTTCCCAGGCGGCAGGATCGCGTCCTTGCAGGCCTTGGCCAGGCGCATCTTGACGACCTTCTTCGCCTTGATCTTGATCGCCTCACCGGTCTGTGGGTTGCGGCCCATGCGCGCCTTGCGCTGACTGAGCACGAGCTTTCCGATCCCCGGAATGGTGAAGGAGCCGGTCTTCTTGGTCTGGGTGGTTGCCAGCTCCACGAAGGTCTCGATGAACGCAGCTGCGTCCTTCTTGCTCATCTCCATCTTCTCGGCCATCGCCGCGTTCACCTGCGACTTGGTCATCGTCTTGACTGCCATGTCAGATACCCTCCTCGCCCGTGACGGGTTGGTTGCTAATCCCAGCGTACTAGACGACCCCGGTGCCGGCGTCAAGAGTGAGGGCACTCCCCAGACCAGGTCCTCGGGCAGGACCACCTCGCCGCAGTGAGGGCAGCGCATGAGCAGACGACTGTCCACCGAGCCCGAGGAGAGAGGAACCGCATCCCAGCCAAGATCAGGTTTTCAGGGTATGTGAGCTACGAGGCGGGTGGAACACGAATCGGGCCAGACCAGCTTTCAGCGGGACCGGGTCAGCCCAGAGCGCCTAGTACCGGTCCCGTCCGCCGCCGTAGCCACCGCCGCCGCCCCGGCGGCCACCACCGCCGCCCCGGCCGCGCTCGGTAGCCTGGTCGACCTTGATCGTGCGGCCATCGAGCTCGGTGCCGTTCATCTCGTTGACCGCGTTCTCCACCGCTTCCTCGGAGTCGAAGGTCACGAAGCCGAAACCGCGCGAACGGCCGGTGTCGCGATCCATGATCACCTTGGCCTCCTCGATGTCGCCGAAGCGCGAGAACGCCTGGTGCAGTCCCTGGTCATTGGTGTCCCAGCTCAGGCCGCCTACGAAGATCTTCTTACCCATCTGTCTGCTCTTGCCTTTCCCGGCGTGTTTCGCCGGTGTCGTATCAGGAGGGACCTCTTCCCTCCATTGAGAATTCGGTCTAGAGCGATTCTCAGTGAAAATGTCTTCTTGAGGACCAGAAAGTACTTGTACTTTTCCGTTGAGTGCGGTACGCGGTGTTCATGCCGACACCGCCCCTCCAGCCAAACCTCGAAAACT